>OCVV011307577.1_pt1 | contig 111563 bp, 176 predicted proteins | sample 1539721 | NCBI WGS metagenome assembly OCVV01 (sample SAMN02144230, study PRJEB22623) | gut metagenome | biome: sheep rumen | host: Ovis aries | place: New Zealand
ACCTTTGATGTGGAAATATTCTTCTCTAATTGCCATGTTTATTCCTCCATATAATTCATCTCATCATTTCTTCCAAATCCTCGTCGGATACATTATCCAACAGAACTTCAATCAACTCCGCCTCTGTTGTGTCATACTTTTCACAAATTTCATCAATCCGTTTTGCTTCTACATCATAAACCAAGATATTCTGCATTATTCCTCCTCGTCATATTCGTAATCATAGTCATCATAAGTTTCTTCTTGCTCATCTTGTCCACACCAGTATTCACAGGTGCCGATTGATTCTGCGTTGTATGGGCAAATACCATCGACATCACATGGAGTTATTAATCTTAAGGACATAACCTTTTCTCCTCGTTTTCTTTAGTCATCAACTTCTTTTAATTCATCAGCAGTCATATCAAATAATTTTAACTGTTCCAAAAGCTGTCTTTTAATATCTTCTTTATCATCTAAATCGAAATGATAAGTTTCTTCATCCTTTTCTTCACAGCTACCCTCTGCAACCCATGCCTCAATTTCCTGCGGTTCAAGTGTTTCTCTATCAACAATCAATCTTATTTCATATCAGGCTTCCATATCAATTCTTCCAAGCTCATCTTCATTAAAGAAAGGAATTTTCCCTTTAGAAGATCTTTCTTTATCAATCATGAGGTTGGTTTCTTTGGTATCAATAATTGGGATGCTAATTACATTTCCGTAGCTATAAACATAATCCGGGAAAACTTCTTCAAAATAAATCTTCATACATCATTCTCCCTTCTTAATCCATCCTCTGAAGCATCCGCGACCATCTTCATTTTTATACCAGTCGCATTTACCTTTCGGATTATCATCCGCATGAAGACAAGCATCGCAGAGAAAGATTTTCTTTCCGCACGTCTGACATGTTGCAATATATCCTTTCTCTTCAGGATCCCATCCAGGAAAAACATTTTCTGCATCACATTCGGGACAGATTTCTACCTGTTCAATATTGATTTCTTTCACTTAATCACCTTTCAATTCCATGCAGTCTATCAAACACATCGAATTCATGATCAACATCCAACCAGTTGGGTTCATCAATCTTGATATCAAATTCTCTTACAGCTTTCATAAAGTTTTCGAACATATCTCTTTCAAGCTGCTCAACCCAATCGCTTGCGGCCCAGTTAACACATACAGGATAATCACCGATGTCATCAAGATATCCTGCATCACACCAACCATTGTTAAATCCCTTGACGCACATGAAGTAGCAAGGATCAGGCTGATTGATATATCCTGTACCATCTCCGTTACACATTGATTCTATATTCAACTCAATGTCTGCGTAACCGATTTCCAGGATTGCCTCTCCGTAGTTAAAATATCCATCACGTTCATCGTATTCTGTCCAGTTCATAAACTCACCAGTTTTAAGATCGTGAATGAAATCCTCAACTCCGTTTAACTTGAACTTGTAATCATCTCTCGCTTTCGCTTCTGCGAATGTCATTCAACCACCTCCAGATAATCTTCCAGAACTTCATTAATAGCCTTCTTATTCATCCGCCGAAAACCACCCTTCGGAGTTCCAATATGATTTGTTACGTTGCCCCACACCATCCGCTGCCGCCAGAGGTAGTGGTGATCTTTGGTATGTTTAACGTCGATGTATTTATTTGCGTTTCGCTTATTGCGGTATGTTTTAATCATTACTTTATCCTCATAGCAAGGTAATCATATTTCTTATTGGGAGCTACCTTGCGAAGCCCCCATTTGTATCCATCCTGTTCCAGGGTCTGATCAACATTGATTTCCTGATCAGGTGATGCATTCATTATCCTTGCCTTTCCATAAGGTGTGATATATAAAGCATCACGCCGAGTGATGTTGAACATCTGCATGAATGTGAGCGGTTTTGCTGTAACTACTGTCATATTAATCTCCCTTCTTTATTTAATATCTTCATCAAGAGGAATTAACCAATGCCAATCGCAATTTACCTTACGGCGGATTATCCAAGTATGAATACTACAAATTGCGTTGTATGCAATGCTGTATTCATAACCGCCGTGTTTTGTGGTTGCGTCATGATTTTCTTTGTAGGTTTCGTAAACTTTGCGCTGGAATTCTTTTTTCATGCCATAACCTCCTTTAACGTTTCCGTATATGTTCTGCACTCATACTTGTTAATAAATTCTTCCGGAGTCATCTTGAAAATCACCTCAATGATCCAGGTGAGTTCCTTTTTATTTGCATCATTTGCGGAGCTTCCGTAATTACTCCAATAGAAAAACTTATTTCGCTTGTAAAGTACTGAATGAAAGTATGGAAATCTTACGTTTTTTACTACGTAACCATAATATTTACCTTCCATTAGGTTTTTGTAGATAATATCAATAGCCTTCATCTGCGTTTCCTTTCTTAAAAATCTTCATTAACAAACTGATCTTTATCAGGATCGTATACCTCACCGGAGCAACACCATTCAGCCTTTATTAACCGAACAATGTCATTCTGATCACAATTCAGAACAACTTCCCTTGCTGCTCTTACCAGGTTCTGGATGAATTCTTTTGTCATCATTGGATTTTCTTCGAGAGATTCGATCTGCTCATCAGTAATTTTTGAAATTACCGCCTGTCCTTTATCAAGGATATAACTGATAATCATTACATACGGAATTCCCTTGGCTGTTTTATTACAGATTTCTCTTGCCTTCAACATATCATCTACCTCCTTAATCGGCGAAGTCTGTGAGAATATATTCATCCCGCGAAATTCTTCTGCGGTGGAATTCCAGAAGATCCGCATCATATTCCCTTGCAAGATGCCGCAAATACTGTTCTGCGTTCCATCTGTTCTGGAACGTTTTCTGGCGAGTTCCGTAGAATGTCTGGACGTCGTATACCGTGTACATGTTTACCTTTCCTTTCGCCATTCTCTAATTTGCACATCAGGTACAATACAGTTATTTAAATAAGTAACAATTTTCCCTTTTTCAAGAATCACTCTATCATGAGCTTCAATTTTACAAACATAATCAAAATGTTTATGAGCTTCTGGTTCGCCAAGTATAACGATAGAATCACTATCTATACTATCGTTATCTTTTTTATTAATATATGTTATTATATATATATCGTTTTCTGTAAAATTTTTCATCTTTACCTCCTTACCATCCATACTCTTCAATAAGCATGTATCTGACGTAATCGTTTACGTCAACTTCCATCCGTTTCGCTTCTTTAACCAAATGATTAATTAATGAAACATCATTCGGTTCAGTAACCTGAAGAACTCCGCCAGTAATCCAGAGATCTATTCTCTCTGGATCTCCTGCGACTAATCCGCCGTGATGACGGATAAGATTTATTGATTTACCTTCTAATAAGCTTGTCATTTTGCTCTCCTTTCAGATCTTTTTCCACTTTGGTTTAATAAATTCAAATTTGCTAAAAAGTTCTTCCCATCTTTTCAAACTTTCTGTTGTGGAATATACAAGTTTGCTTTCCTCATATTCAACACCCGGAAGATGATCAAATGAATATTCATGTGTATTATAATTCTGATACACATACCTTCTTTTGCCTGACTTAGATGGTTTTGACATGTAAGCAAATACTCCGTCCATAACTTGATCTCCTTTTTATATGAACAACTCATTGCCACATTGAAGCACACAACCCGTAAGTTATGTGCTTTATCTGGTAATGAATTACTTTCGCTTTGCTATGTCGGCAATTCCTGCTTTTCTAAACGGACACTGTCCAGGTTTTTTGTATGTGCTGGTAAGTATTTCACATTTACCTTTCTGTGTTTTTGCGAAGCAAGGATTGATTTCGTTGCAGTGACAAAGTTTAAACATATATCACGTTTCCTTTCTTAGAATAATCTGTCGTAAGCTGTTTTTATAGTTACGTTATAAAGATAATCATCAGTTGCATCAGGATGACGTTTTGTCACTCCTTTAATAATTGCGTTTACCTTCTTTCTGTTAAACTTGAAATCACTAACAAGCATCTTTCTTGCACGTTCCTGCCAGGTATCCATTTTTCGCTCCTTTCTTAAAGTTTAATAATTATTGTGTTACCATCATCGACGAAACTTCCCTTGCCGCCGAAGTTTTCGCCGTGAATTTCATAGTACCTACGTGTGGTCCCCTTTATCTCACATTCAGCTTTCTGGAGATAATGCAGAACCTCTTTACGTGTATTTGGATTATCAGGAAGCTGAAGCTTGCGCAAGATTTTGCTTGCAAGATTTTCTGTTTTGTTTTTATACTCGGTTTCTATGAATACGTCTTTTCTACCGAGTGGGAATGTGAAGCCTTTCATTTTTGTTTCCTTTCTTTAGTAAACACAACATAACATTGATTTCCCTTGGGCATCCTTCTCAGCAGTTGCCCAGACCTCTTTCATCTCGATCCTGTCGAGACCGAATTTTTTGTAATTCCAATTTCTACGCGGAATTCCGTATATCACGATGCAATCATAGGCATCCTGATATGCTTTTCTCTTTGAGGGTTCGTTTTCGTAACGGTTCGGATAGATCATGTCATCCTCACCGCCCTTTTGCTGAGGTGCTTTCCGTATTTAAACGGAGTAGACCAGTTATTATGCTGATTTTGTGTTATGCGGCCCATCTTGCACAGTGCATCCGTATAACATGCCCAGGCGAACTGTGCCGTCCAGTAATCAACTTGTTCCAGGAATAAGTTTTTGTACAGCTGTTTGAATTCTTCAACTGCTTTCGCTTTTGTCATAAGATCCTCCTTTTGTTTTCGCTTCATAGTCACATTGCAACGCACAACCGAAGTTATGCGCTGTATCTGATTATGAATTATTATTTATCTTTAAATTCACCTCTGAATTTCCCTTGGACAACTCCATAAAGCCATCCATTAAGATAATCAATGTTGTAACAGAACTGAATCCATGAGTCATTTTCCGGTGGATAATGCACATAGAATCCTTTACCGTAATCTTCCTTCTCTATGCGTACATCACCAAAGTTGTGAACAAATGCATTAAGATTATCTTTGATAATTTCTTTCTGTCTTCCTGTCATCCGATCCATCTCCCTTCTTTACAATCAAAGGTTGCTCCATTGGCATCCTGATACGGATCATCCGGAGAATAGCGGAAAATCCATAGCCTGTGATTGTTTACGGTTTTCGTTTCCTTTTCGCCATGATCCATTGCATAACGTTCACGGTAACCACCAGCTGCATATGCTTCTTTATTTGTAATTATTCTATACATACGTTTCCCTTTCTTAGATTTTCTTGTATTTAGGATAGTTAATAACTGCATCCAGGAATTTTTCCTCATGGAACTTTTCCCAAAAAGCCCCGTAGGTTTCTTTGTTTCGCTTGGTGACATAAACGAAGTTCTGTTTAATAACTTTATTACCAGAGAACTTGATAACTTCGGCAAGGTAATATTCCTTTCCCCTGTCGAGATATGCATCCATGTAGAAGTTGATGTTATAGTTTCCTACCTGAAATGCCTGGTCTTCTTCGCGAAACTTTCTCTTTGTACGTGCTGTAATAATCATATTTACTTTCCTTTCCGTTTGTTGAATAATGCATCAACTTCTCCCGCAAAGTCCGCCAGAAGGCCAGAAACCATTTGCCTTTGACGATCATATGAGAGATTATAATTTGACCAGATCTTTTCTGCCGCTTCATCATATCTGCGGCAGAGGTCATAATCAACGTGTTTCCCTATGGGAGCATATCCTGTAGAGATACAGATCTCCCTTGGAATTTCGTAATAATCACACGCCCAACCCTCGGCGCGAGTGCTGTAAGCAAATGCGTCAGTACCTCTAAGGAGAAATTGAAGGTTATCGTAAGTAACGCAGAGAATTTTATCCCAAGATTCCTTTATTGCTTTCTTTGTTGTTCTGTACTTCATGTTTCATTTACCTTCCTTTCCCTTTAAGCGTATTCACCAGTTCTGTTTTCCGCACAAATATCAGCGCGAAATTTGATAGCTTCCGTTACCAGATATTTGATAACAGGAGCATATTCATACAAAAGGTATTTCCCTTCTGCACGAAGGAAGTAATATAATTTGCGAGTTCCCTTGCAGATAATTCCGCAAAACTCGGCGAAATCTGCAAGAACGGCGCAGACACCAACAAGCAACAACAGGATATTTGCGGTAGCAATCAGGATATAACGGTAAGTTGTCAGCGTAAGATCGTTTGCCTTTGTTTTCATAGTGATATCCTCCTTAAATAATTTTTCCTATAAAGCCGTTTCGCTTTAAAGAATCATTAATAGTTACAAAATTGGTTTCTTCTTTTCTTCCAGTGGCAGTATATTCAACTGCTTTTCCATTGGGGAGTACCCAGAATATTCTGGATTCATCTCCCTTTGTGAATCTGAACATAGTTCCCATAACATACCTCCTATATTTGCTTTCATGGTCACATCTATGTCACCAAGTACGTTTCCCTTGATGGCATAGTCTAACTACGAAAGTTTTATTATTTTGTTATTGCCGATTCTTGCCACTACGTCATCCTCGGCGTTGCTATATGGGTTATATACATAGTACATATAAACCCATTTGCCTTTCTTTACAGGTTTGTTATAACGGATATATGATCCGGATTTAGTCAAACCGTATGTACCGTACGATCTGGAACGGAATTTGATTACATATACATACCGCTTTCCCTTGCGGTTAGTAAACTGTTTATATGTCAGTTTACCTTGCTGAACTATCCGGATTTGCTTTCCAGGATAGTTGGTTTTGCAGTATCTTTTTATTAATTGCGTATTTGTTGCTGCTGAAACCGGAGTTACTAAGATCAAAATCGCAATAATGACAAGAAAAAATCTTTTCATCTGGTTAATCCCCCTTTCGCTTGTTCTGCAAGCTTACGGTATTTGACGTAGTTGTCGTACGCCCATGATCCTGCATCAAAAAATCCTGAGACTTTAAAATACCTTTCCCTTATGGACTCATTATGATGACGCATTTCACTTGCTTTTGTGATTCCATATTTACGCCAGTTCTTTTCTGCCTCATCAATTTCTTCGGCAGAATAGATTTTTTCGGCGTCAACTATTTCATAACGCCTATTATATTCTTCTCGGATGGTATTCCACATCCTAAGATTGAAATCCGCCAGATCTTTGGCGGTTTTATAGATATCCGTCAGGCGAGCTTGATTTGCCTTGATTGAATACTGTTCTCCATTTACCTTTCGGCAATGGATGTAACCATGGTTACACTCTGTAACCTCTGAGAAGATAAGTTCTTCTGACACAGATATCACCTCCTGTCTATGATTTTACTTTCGGACCAATGGCTCAGAACTTCCCCGGTTTCGTTGTCGTAGCTGTCTTCGATTTTCCGGAAAGAGTAATACTTTTCCCTTTCCCAGCCGTTGGCAATCAGCCAGTCGTAAACTGTTTTATAATTTGTAATCATGCTGTAGCACGGGAACGGATTCCAACCTCCAAATGTGAAGGTACCGACGGATGATGTGTAATCTCCATCGTATTCACTGCGGACGATGCAAGTTTTGTTTCCCTTTTTGAATCTGGACTCATAGTAATTATTTTTGATAACCATAATAACCCTCCTTTGAATAATTTCATGGTCACAAGTCTGCTACCAAGGTTTCCCTTCGTAGCAGAATCTAATCATGAAATAGTTACTGTGAGCGGTTTACCTTCCGCCCAACCGATTTGTTTCAGAGTTGCCTTCGGCACATAGATTGTGCCAATTACCGGAGCATCAAGTTCAGAAGCAAGGGCCTCAGCAAATCTGATCGTGTTTTTAGTTGCTTTTTCAAATTCAAGAGTTACAGTTACGTTTGCCTTCTTAGCTGCCATATTTAGTTTTCCTTTCTTGTTTGAGATGATATTTATTATTTGCATTTCCGTCAAGATTTAAAGTGAAGTTTCACAATTTTATACGTACTATCCACCCAAACCGCCGTCCACATCGGGCAACTCAGGCGTAGCTGTGTGCGTATTATTGCTTAAACATCCACAAGATCTTGTATGTAGTACCATTTATGTGGTACCGTGAATTGGTTTCCCTTTTTAAAAAATGATACAATGATAGCGGCTGCGAGAACTATGATTAGCAACCGCTTTGCGAATTTGAAAGTTGGCTGCCTTCGCATGATCACCACTTTCCTATCTCCCAATCGCGGGGATCCGAGGAGTTGTACGTATTAACTGTTACTTTCGTTTCCCTTGCGGAAACAACGAATTCATCACCGGAGTCTAATGTTACGATGGTTTTAATAGTTGCATTTTCAACTTTGGGGTAGTTGCCCGCTTCTGCACCAGCATCTATAAAGCCGATGCAGATAATACATAATGTAATGATAATGGGTATTAATATACCCTTTGAGTAACGTCCCCAAAGTGTATATTTTGCATCGTCAACCTTGTTCTTAATTCTTTTTGTCATAGTTGTTTACACCATGATCACCAAAAAAGGGAACTACTCCGTGGAATAGTTCCCCCTCTGTTACTACTTACTCGTTAGGTTTCTGAGTTGTCACGCTCTTCGCCAACAAAGTAAGCTTTCAGCAGAAATCCGGGATCCGGTTCCGCTGAAGATTCTACACTCTTGAATGTACCGTAGAATTTTGCGGTCTGTCCGCAAGATTCCACTTTCATGTCAATCGTGTAGGTACCATCCATATTGCGCTGGATGGTGATCATGGTGTTTCTCCTTTCCGTTTCCGTATTGGAAACTGTTTTTTTGTTGGTTATGCCCACATTCCAGACTATGAAATATTTCATAATCTCGAATGTAGGTATAAAGAAAGAGCAGTTTATTGTCATGCTCAGGACAAAATATCAATCTTCTTCATCATCCGGAATTTCCCGGATATCAAAGTTCTGAGTTGTGAAATTCGCCATATTATCGACGAAATCACAACATTCTTTAAATGTTCCTATAAATTCACGGGAATTATCCCAGGTGTTAATTACTTCATATAATTCCATAATTTACCTCCTATATTTACAAATAAAGAAGAGACCACTTTTAGGTCTCTTCTGTATAAATGTGTTTAACTAATGTGAATTCAATACCGGAATCAATATAGATTCCAACGTCATCGAAATAGCTTAACATTTCGGAAAAATTTTTGATGTCAATGTTATCAAATTCCGTTTTATCCGGAATTTTTACTATCCCCGCATGAAACGAAAGAATCTGATTGGGATCCTCGAATTCTGCGGATATTAGTTTCCCTTTTTCATCTAGTTTTTGACAACTTGATAGCCCGTTTAGATATTGGGCATAACTTTCTGCACTCATTCGTGCAGATGTCAAGATACGATCATCCCCTTCCGGGAATTCGTTACTTATAATTGAAACTATTTTGTACCACCCCCTAAAAAGAGGTTGGAGGAAAGAAAGGTTATATAGATTCCTAAACAATTATATATTCCGTTCCCCAACCTCGAAATTATTATAACACAACAAGTTTTGCTGTCAATGAATCATTTCACTAACAGTGAGAAAACGCCAGTTTCGAGGATCGCCGTGTCTAATTTCAACACAATACTGATCCGCCCCCTCTCCGGAATGATCGGAGATCGCCCAGAGATAGGCGTGAAAAAAATCTCCGAACTTTCTGGAATCAAACCATGTGCAGTACTCATCACACATTTCATAAGTTACAACGACCTCAAACATAAGAAACTCCTTTCCGTTTCCGTTGTTGGACAGGTTTCCGTTTCCCTTATACGATGGAATACTTGCCAGATCCGTTTCCGTTTCTGTATCTGCCGCAGGCCCACGAAGAGGGTTTCCATCTTCCTGCATGGCGTAATGCCCGTTGGTTATTGTGTGTACCACGTTGATTAACCCGTCTGCAGCCAGGCGTCATGTGGTCACGGTTTATTGTGAGGCGCTACCCTCACTCGGGCATTTCATCACCAGAGTTTAGCGGACTCTGGATCGTGTTATTGACCGTGTCACCTCGGTACAACCTTCACCTATAATGTTCCCGGAGATAGCAGACTTTTGTACTTTAGCACGCACTGCCTAATGCGGTTGGTAACATCACCGGAGCTATCTTTATCGTGCGGTACATCCGGGCGCACTATCTCGCGGTTTGATTAGATAGCTAACCCCGCGAGTGGTCAGCTATCGGGAGCCAGTACCCATAGGATACCCCCTTTCTGATTATTCGGTTTTTGCTATTGTGGTATAGCTGGATTATCCGGAAACCAACCTCACTCGGGCAACCCCTTTTTACCAGAGATTGCCTATTTAACCGCACATGGTTTTGGAGTGTCGCAAAACCTTACCGGTGCGGGATTCTTGGCTCTTTAACGTCCGCATCCGACGAATTACTAGCCCAATGGTTCTAGGATTAGTTCCTCCTTTTAGATTATTTTGCCAGTGTACCCCAATGGGTCATATCTTGGCAACATCCACTGGTAGATGTACCTCAACTAGGATTATTTACACGCGTCCATAGCACAACCTAGATTTCCGCCAGTTATTTTCGTAGTACTGGCAAAGCCGCTCTTCCTGGATTTAATGTGGCTAGGGCACTCTCTCCACAAATGCTCTGGACTTGGAACCAGTAACCGGAGGTGATCCGGTTAGCGCATTACTACCCCTATTCGGGGTAGTCCTCTGCATAGATAGTTACAAAATCCAGAAATTACTTCCCGGCCTCAATCTTGTTGATGGTTGCAATGATGCGGTCATACTGGGTCTGATTATCTGCGATGAAGGTGTTAGCTTCACTGATTGTCTTGCTGGCTGCCTTAATCTGAGCCTCAATTGTAGAAATATTCTCGGTTAATGTCACCATTGCCGGATTCTTCTTGGCGGTGTCCTCGTCAATACCAACAGATACAAGAAGCGCAATGCTGTCCTCATATCTTTTCTGCAAGGTAGCCATGTTCTCCAGTAAACCGGGCTTATGTCCGTCGTCAGTATCCTGACCTCTCAGACGCTCCTGTGCCTTCAGAATCGATGCCTTTGCACCAAGATACTTAGCAATCGTATCTCTATCCGCATCGCAGAGTGCCGCATTAGCACGGATCCGCAGGCCCAAGAATTTTTCGATCATCTTGCGGAAAATATTCGCAGGAGTGACCGAAGCAACAGAACCGATGCCCGGGATGGTGAGCGTAGTAATACCAGTAGCGTAAACCCTGACGGTTTCAGCATCCTGTTCACGGGTGAACATGTTCGGGTGGAACTTGTCCTCTTCGCCCGCCTTCAGGATAGTGCGCCACTTATCCCAGACACGACCTTTTGCAAGATCTAACTGTTCCTGGCTGGACGTCTTGTCATCAACGACCTTACCGTACTCAATGCATGCCTGACGCAGAGATTCAACCCACGTTGTCCATGCGGAAAACTCTTCGGGAGTTACACCCGCATACTGAACCTCGGACGCTTTAATTGCATGAGGATTCCCAGCGTTTAACGCAGTGATGATAGCATCACGCATTGGGGCGGCAACCGGAACAGTCTTCGTGTTCTGTGCTGCGTTGATAGTAACTTCGCTAGTGTTGATGATAGCATTAGACATAATACCTACCTCCATTTTCGGTATAAGAATTTTATACCTTGCGTTATTGCAAGGTTTACCCGGCACACAATTTTTATGCGCTCGGTAAACCTCACAAGAACGCCTGGAGGATCACAACATTAACGACGGACTTTGTGCAATCTGTCAGAATCGCTCACGCCATGCCGCCAGATTCCGGAGAATCCCACGGCTGAGGGCTTGCACTCGTGAGCTTAACAGGAGCGCATAAAATCAAAAAACGGCTTGTACCCTAGGATATACAAGCCGCCCACTGTTTTGGACACTCCTGACCCGTTGGTACGGGTCTGCTCCTGAGAGTTACCGTTTACCAGACGGTAACGTGATAAGTTGGGCTTATCAAACCGCACGCAAGATTAGACTGTAACGTGATATACAGTCGGTATTTTAGATATACCGTATCTGTACTTTCGTACTTATAAGATATAAACCAGCGACTGAATTTTTTAATTTTCAATCACTTTTTATCTCTTACCTATAAAGGTTTTTTTTCGTAAAAATTAGAATTTAAAAATGCACAAATTTTATATAATTTTTTTGTGCATTTTTACTATACTATTTTTTACTCTTTTTTATCTCTTAACCTTTACACCTATAAGGGGATTTTTCCGTAAAAATTAGAATTAAAAGCATAAAAAAATATGCACAAAAATCAGGTATAGTTTTTGTGCATATTGTATATATAGTGCCTGGGCTATGATGGTATAAAAAAAGCCCCTCATTTGAGGGGCTGTAAATCACTTGTGAAGTGTTTCAGGATAACGCTTGCAATGTTTAGCAACGTTTTCAGCACTCCATTTTGACTTCGTAACATAATCCGGATAATCTTTAAAAGCTTTTCCGGCCGATGGTTTATATGTCATTCTGTCTTCTTTTTCTTTCCTAATGTCCATCAATTCAAGTTTGACGTGTGCCCTTTTAATAGGTGCTTTTTCAGACTCCGGCACATTGTACAACTGTCGTATATATTCCTGTTTTTCATGGTTTTCAATCCTAACCATACTACTATAGTTAGGTGTGTAACCATATCTAAATTGATAGGAACCGGAGGCCGATTTGTCAGATTCTTTCGTTTTAATTCCGAAAGACTCAACTTCATTGTGTTTAGTCATGTTCACAACATATCTTTTAATCCTAGTGTTTTCGATAGGTGTTACAATTATACGACTTTCGTTACCATCATTATCCCTGTTGACGTTCATGTTAATGGATTCTGTAATAACTTGCCTCATAACCTTATCGCCGTGATTTTCCAGCATGGTATAAGTAGGAAGTAGGCAAACACTAACAACACTCTTTTTCCCGAGTGTTTCAGACGTCGCTTTTACGACGTCAACACGTTTATAAGTTTCTCTACCGTCAACAGTTGCAACTTTTGCAAAGTCAACTGTTTTTCTTTCAATGGGTTTATACTCACCAAAAAGACTGGCTATCTTTTTTCTTAACCAATAGGCGCGAGTCTCTTTAATATTCATTTTTTCCGCAATAGCATTAATCTTATAACCATTGCAAAGGTACATACAAAAGTCGGCAATTTCATCATACAAAACGCCGTCAACATGTTTCGAAACAAAATGCATGAATTCCGGGTATTCAAAAAGAGCATAGCCCTTTTTGTTTAGACGTTCTGACAACATATCAATAACATTAATCGTCTCGCCGTCTTCCCTATCATTGTCAATTATAAGTTCAACGCTTTTATTTGTATTCTTGTCAAGGTATAACCTAATTACCCGGCACAAATAGTTATAAGGATTTACCGCTTTTTCTCCCGTTTTTGTTTTATATGTGATAGTTTCGCCGTATGCTGAAACAATCATGAGATTGTGAGTATAAACAGAACTTGCTAAGGTAAAAGCCGGAAGATTTTCAAGTATTGCGACTGTTATTTCCTGTTTTAAGTCTGCCATAATAACATCATTAAAACAGTTCATAATAAGATTTTCGCAAGTTGCGCTTATTCCATCATTGGAATAATTTTTTGCGAGACTCTTAATAATTCTTTTTGTAAGAGTCTCAAACAATCCTAAGTTTTCAAGTTCATCGATAGGAACATAAGATAATTTCATCATAATATACCTCTCTTTCTGTTAGCACTCGCTAACCGTGAATATAATTGTTTAGGCCTTTATCCTAACATACCCGCATAAAAATTAGAATCACTTCCGGCAAAAAATATTTACTTTATCCCAAAAATACCCCCTATTTCAGCAGATTTTCAGGCCAGGACTGGGTTTTTGCTATAAGCTGGTCCACTCACACACTACAAAAAAATTATCGCCCCTCCCATCGCTAAACACAAAAACCAATCCTATAAACAACCACCCCCACAATCCCAATAAATAAGCCAAACTCTCCCGTCCCATAATCCCAAAATCCCACCACAAATACAAAATCTCATTACAAAAAATTATCCACATCCATCCTGTTAATAACTCCCAAAACCAAGATCCAGTATCAAATAATTCTGTGGATAACTTAATATTCATATATTGACACAATAAGAAAATCATGATAATATAAATTCAAATATTTAAGTATCCATATATAATTAATAACACAATCCATCACGCAAAGCGCCGTCCAATTATCTCAGCAGCGTGTACAAAATATTCACCAGGCGCAACTAGCAAATCTAGTGGCGTAATATAAATAAAAACCGAAATACATAAATAATATTTTAAAAAATAATTTATAAAATCATCCATCAATAACCAATAAATATTCGCCAGGATTAAATCCCAAATTCGCCGCACCAAATATAAAAACATTCCTCAGTTAATAAATAAAGATACATTGAATTAAATTTATCCCGAAGCATTAAATATTTATATAACATTACATACATAAAACCGAATTAATCCAAAACATCTTCTTATAAGATCATAAAAAGAAAAAAACTTATTCTAATAATTTATCTGGCTAAGACGCCATAAGCGTCGCAGACAGATTTTGCTCGTAGCCCCAGAAATAGTATATAGATCTTTTGTAAAGGGGGGGCTACGAAACCTAAATATGTAAAAGTGAATTAAACTATATTATATATTTCTTCGTACTATACTTGGCGGATGCCGAAACAAGTGTCGTCACCGCAAAGAATTTTTTAATTTTTGATTTTAGCACTTTTTATACCCCTCTTATAAGGACTGGCATCTAAAAGGCCCATAAATAGGGCATTTTTTAAAAATTTTAGCACTTTTTGTTTAGTTTCTAAAATTGAGATATTTAACCAAAAATCATTCAAAACATCGATAAATAAAGGATAAAAAATTATCACTTTTAAGGTGCTAAAAATTAAATAGCCAAACGGCTAGTTCAGCTCGTTTGTAAACTATATATTTCTAAATTATTAACATTCTATTAACGAAAGGATATCTTATGATTAGCAATACAGAAATATATGTAGTAGATGAAATGATGGGCCGAGGAAAATCTTCGGCAGCAATAAATTATATTAACAATTCGGAAGATGAAAGATTTATAATCATTACTCCCTATCTTGATGAAGTGGAAAGATACAAAACAAAATGTCAATCCAAACATTTTAAGGAACCAATCCAGAAACGTGGATCCAAATTAAATGATGTAAAAGATCTGATTAAGAATGGAAATAATATTGTAAGTACCCATGCCCTTTTCCAAAAATTTGATGAAGAAGTAATTTCATTATGTAAAACACTTAACTATACATTAATTATGGATGAGGTTGCCGAGGTTGTGCAGCCATATGAAATCACAGAAGATGATATTCGTATTTTATTAAACCTATATGTAGACTATGATGAAAAAGGAAAATTAACCTGGCGGGAAGACCAGCAAGATTATATCGGAAAATTTACAGAGGTTAAAAATCTTTGTAATCTCGGAGGTTTAACTATTGTTCGCGGTAAAGTATTAATGTGGCTATTTCCCGTACAAACATTTAAAGCATTTAATAAGATATATATATTGACTTATTTATTTAATGCTCAAGTGCAAAAATACTATTATGACTATTATGATGTTAATTACAAATATCTCCATATCTCTGGTAATGATGTAAGTAATTATAAATTTGAGGAAGGACATAATAGTAATACCATTACTGTCCCATATAATGAACTAATTCATATATTAGATAATGAAAAATTAAATGTGATTGGAGATTATAAAACTGCCCTATCAAAATCATGGTATGACAGATATAATAATTCGGAAATTTTAAAACAACTTAAGAATAATGTTTCAAATTTTTTTAGAAATATAAGAAATGATAATAGTAAAGATAATATCTGGACAACATTTAAAGATTACAAAAATGCTCTTTCGGGAAAAGGATATACCAGAGGATTTATTCCAATTAACATGAGGGCTACGAATGCATATAAGGAAAGAACATCTCTTGCATACCTGGTTAACATCTATCTCAATCCAATGATCAAAGGATTTTTCCAAGATCATGACATTGCGGTTGATGAAGATGGATATGCCTTATCAGAAATGCTGCAATGGATCTGGCGGTCCGCAATAAGAGATGGAAAAGAAATATATATTTATATACCAAGTCGTAGAATGCGCGAATTATTACAAAACTGGATCACAGAATATTCACATTCTTAAATAGAAATAATAAAATAAATATTGACATACTTTATCGATAGTAGTATACTATACAGTAGAATAATTCTACTCTCTTCTCTCTTTAGTAACTATAAATCCGCCATAATAGAAAGGAGTTGATTCTTATGCGGTTATTTTTCCTCGGTTTGGGAATCGGGGTGCTTGTTGGAGCGGCACTTGGTATACTTTGTATATGTCTAGTGTCAGCAAATAACTATGATGATCTTGAAGGTTAGTAAATGCTAATAATAAAAGATTCTATAAAAGGAGCAAAATATATGCCAAACGAAATCATGTCATATGAAACCAACACTGTAACTTTCTATAACGATTCAATTACTGCTATCAAAGATCAAAACGGAGAAATCTGGGCATTAATTAATGATATTCTGCGGAATATTGGATTTGACGAAAAGAAAATTGATAATCAGAGGACGGCCTGGTTAAAAGACATTGTTGTTTCTCGTGGGACTAAAATTTTAGACCTTCAAATTAACGGATATAAAAGACAAGCAAATTGTTTAAATCGTCGTTATATTCCTCTTGCTCTGGCGAAAATATCTATAACTCCCACTATGCAGCGCGAACAACCAGAAATTGTCAACAAACTTATTCGGTACCAGGAAGAATGTGCAGATGCATTATATAGATATTTCTATAAAGGGAATGACTTATCTAATGAAGTTCCTCTCACCCGTGAAGAAATGGCAATGTACTGGACAAATATGATGGCAATGTTCCGCGATTATACGCAAATTCTGGAGCGACGCGAAAAATCTCGTGATGAAGTATTAGATAAGGTGATATCTAATCAGGCTGAGTTATATAAGAGTTTATCTCTCTCGCAGAAATTGTATCAGGATGTAACCGTTAATCTTTCTGATATTATAAAAGAGATTAAAGATAGATCTGCTACTCCTACTTTGCCAAAGGAAAATATTGTAGAAAAACCTTTTGCCACTCCGAAACTTACGGCGAACTCATGGATTAATGAAGCAAATAATTCTGTATTATCAATAACTAAGAAATCTCATAAAGATATTCCAGCTCAATACCGCGAAGTATATGCTCTTATGAGAAAGAATGGATATAAAATTAATAAAGTTACTGGATCTAAAATAATCGATGTAATTTCCGGAAATAAAAAACTGCGGGATGGATTTAATACTGCCATTAATGATCTTAATAAAAAGTATAAGGTAAAAACTATGAGTAATACTAATCAGCCTCATGTTTACAAATCTGTTCTGATCAAGCAAATTCCGGAAGAGATTATGACGGAAATTAAAGCATATGCTAAGAAGAAGAATATAAGTTACAAACTTGCTTGCGGAAGAATCTACGAAAGAATTGAAGAGCTTGGTAAACTGTCCCTGGATTCAATGATGCGAGAATATTCGCACAAGATTGGATTCTCTAAGTGTTCTAAATATTATATGATCGCTAACAATAAATATCTTATGGATCTGTTTAATAAAGTTATGCAGGAGGCGTAAGTATGAAATTTTATATTTGTAATGATATAAAGTTTTTGGGTGGTCAGGACAAATTAGTTGATTCTCCAACTGCAGCTTGTCATTATAAACTGAGTAATCTTCCAAAGTCTGCAAAAGTAAAGAAGGAACTCGTTCCAATCAGGATGTTTAATAACAAGAATCATAAAGATTACGCAATGGTAACTCCGATTACATTTCTTGGCAATGACAATAATGTAGTTGCCGAAATTTCTGCGGCAAAATCGTTTGGCTCGTATTCGGAAGCTAATGATTATGTTAACCTGAATAATGTATGCAGTATTGTTTCAAATGTTATAATTCTTGATTCAAAGTATAAGAAGTATAAGGTTGAAAAACCTTGCGAAGATATTGTAGAGGTAGAAGAGGCCGAAATAGTTACTCCAGAAGAAAATGTAATTATTAAATATCCACGCATACAGTTCTCTTCTGCCGTGAGGGGGCGTATTTATAGCAAATATAATGGAATATGTCAAATATGTGGCAAGCCTGTAGATAGGGTGGAAATGTCTGTTGACCATATTATTCCTCTATCTAAGGGCGGGACAAATCTGGAAGATAATCTTCAGTTATCTCATGACTTTTGTAACAAGATGAAGGGATCATATGATAAGCAGGAGTATATTCAGTTTGGCACTGATATTGTTTGCCGTTCTTTGTTAGATAATCCTGATATGAATGTAGTATTTAAGTTGGCGAGATCTATTGTTCGCGGAGTTAATAAAAGGGGCATTGCGTAATGAATAAAAAAGTGGAAACATCCAGGAATCCCCCGATTAGTAAAGAAAAATTTTTGAAAATAATAAGCCAGCTGCAAGCCTGTTGGGACGTTGATACGGCAGTGCATAGAATGGGCTATGATAACATGCTGAATATAGATCTGGATACTTATGCTCTCGGTGGAATCGTTACTGATTTATTAACCGTATTGTTAGAAAAGAACTATGATGATATAAACGGAGAATTCTTTGGAGACATAAATTTCTTTTGTAATGATTTGGATTTTGGTCGCAAGTGGGAACCTGGGTCTGTTACAGAAACTGATGAGAATGGGAACGTGATTGATATAGATTTTAGTACTGCGGAGAAGTTATGGGATTATCTTATAGAGACATATTGGAGTAAAAAAGATGAGTGATGATAAAAGAATTCTTCTGGTTATAGATATGCAAAATGATTTTATATCTGGATCACTTGCTCTTCCAGGTGCAAAGAAGATTGTGCCGAAGATAAAAGAATATGTTGAAGAGTTTCTTGATGATAGTGTGTTTAGATATAGTAAACAGGTTGTGTTTACCAGGGATACCCACGGATGGAATTATCTGAATACGCTAGAAGGACAGCATATTCCAGTTACACACTGTATAGAAGATACTCCTGGCTGGTGTATTGTTGATGAATTGGCGGAGCTTGCGGCGAGTAATCATATATTAAATAAGCAAACATTTGGAGTTGATTGGAGGGAGTACTTTGAGAATAAAAAATGGGACGTTTATAAAGTAGACATTTGTGGCGTAGCCTCAGATATTTGTGTAGTTTCTAATGCGTTGATTTTGCGGAAACAGTATCCCGAAATAGATATTATGGTTCATAAGGATTTATGTGTGGGAACATCGCCAGAGATGCACGAGAAGGCTATGGATATTATGAAGAGTTGTTGTATTGAGGTTGTGTGAAATGGGAGTGATGCCTATTGGGAGAAATGATTTCCAAAGAACTATTTATAGAAGCAATTGATTCTATAATGCGCTTAAAAGATTATCAAAATGACAAACACAAGTTATGTAAAAAATACGGCGCAGATGGTTATCTTATTGAGCCGAGTAATGATGCTATTCTAATTAAAATTATTAAGAATTCATTTAAAGGATGTGATGAGATTGATTGTATAGATACTTTTTGTTTTGTAAATAATTTTGGAAGGGGCAAGGGCAATCAGGAATATATGGATTCTGATGGGCAAAGAATTAAAATCACTTCTTCTTCTGAATTATATGATTACCTGTTAACTAAGATGAAATCGGATGGTGGTGGTGCGGTATAAGTGAATATGGAGTAAGAATTAGGAACATTGAGGCGGCAACTCTTTTTGAATTTAATAAAGGTCTTCGCGATCATTACGAATATAAAGACGCAATGCTCGTGAATAGTTTATTTCTGGATTTTCTAAAAGAGAATGGTTTATCAGTTTACAAAGAAGATTCTACGAGAGATGTTATTTGTCTTGAGTTTAACTTCGGAACCAGGTCGTATGATGAAGAAAAGAATCATCTATATACGCATGCTAGTAAAGCAGTAGACGAATACAATAAAGCTGTTGCAGAGAATGATAAATATCTCATTGAAAAGACAAAAGCGAAAAGAGAAAAATATAATGAACTAATCGAGAATGCAACAAAGAATAAAGATGTTTATAAAAAATACTCAAAAGAAGATGTAAGAACTTATTACTACGAAAATGGTGTAGATATTACATATATCTCCAGGAGAGGCAATAAGGAAACAATTCATTATAAAATGCTCTTTCGATCAACTGGTAAAGCAAAGAAAGGTACTTGCACATTTATTCGAGAAGAACTTTATGATAAGGTACACAACTTTATTTATATGGGAATAAAGCTTCCGGATACAGATGCTAAGATTGTTGAAGCTTCAGCTTATTGTCCCCTTATTTCTAGCGGAATTGTTGGACGAATACAAGTTGATCCTTATAATATTTTGATCATGGAAGATGTAGATAGGTTCTTTACACGCGATGTTGTTAGCGTTGAAACAAATGCGAATAAACATTGTTTTGCTAATTGGATTGATGAATATAAGTTATCTAATACTTTATTTGATGGGCAGGCATTAATTGATGATTCGGTATTCCCAGAGTGGGCTAATGGTTATGTGCTACTTCGACATCATTTTACAAAGATGGCGGCATTTCATACGAATATGCAATTATTCTTTAAGGATTGGTGTAAAGAACACGGAAAAGATTATAATACTTATTCTGTAAAGGATTATTGGGGTAATGATCATTATTTGAAAGATATAAAGATTGTGACCACGCTTAACGCGGTGAAGTGGATCAAGTTCAATATATCTTATGAATATTGGTGTGATTGGGTAAGAGCCAATGGATGCAATTTTGGTGTTGTAAAGTTCTCACATCCCAGTAAGCTTGGTGAGTATCAAAAGATGAGTTACCAGATAACGAACTCATTGGATGAAGCCACAATGGAACAGGTTTGTAAAGAAACTGTTGATTGTATTAGTCTTTTAAAAAATGACAATGAGGCATTCAAAGAATATCTACGTAAGAACATAAATTTTTCAAATGATTATAACGTTCTTTTAGAATTATGTAAATGGAATAAAGATTTTGAAAAAAGTTCTTATTATAGATATAGAAAAACTACTATTCTTTCCAATTATCTTCTTCATATAAAATCTGGGGAGATCATTCAAAACGGAGATAATTTAACAATAGTTGGTTCTCCATATGCCATGTTGCTTTATGCTGCATCTGGTGATGAAAAAGATTGTGATTTAGATGATACACTTCTGCATGAGGATGGAACCATTCAATGTTATACTCCAAGATTTGAAGATGGAGAATATCTTGCTGGATTTCGTAGTCCATTTAATGGCAGATTTAATATGTCTTATTTACACAATCACTATGATGAAAGGTTTGATAAGTACTTCAAATTTTCTAAACAGATAGTTGCAGTAAATATGATTGGTACAGATTTCCAGGATCGTAACAACGGGTTAATTAGACTGGCCCAGTTCTAAGGAAACTTAGTTCTAAAGATATTCTGTGAAAAATTGAAAAGCTAAAATATATATTGTTGGTGATATTGTTGATGTATACTGAAATTATAAATGGAAAAGAATATAGATATGTGGAATTACGCGGCAGAGGGAAATTAATTGCAGAAGATGGATCTGCTATTAATCCAATTAGAAGATCTCAAAAGGCAACAACGTATTTAAATGAAGACGGGTATCCTTGTTTTGGCGGCGGTATTCCGGTTCATTTATATGTGGCTCATGGTTGGGTAGAAGGATATTTTGAGGGAGCTGAAGTAAATCATAAAGATCTAGATCGAACAAATTATAACGCTGATAATCTTGAATGGGTTAGTCATCAAGAAAACATTGATTATAGTGTGAATAATAATTATGATACGATTTGCAAAAGTAAACAAGGGAATAATAATGGAAGATCTAGATTTAGTATAGAACAGGTACTAGAAATCAGAAAAATGTACGACAATGGTAGTAGTATAGCTGATATTGTTAGATATTATTTCCCAGAACTAGATAAGCCATCAAAATATAAAAGCATTCATTCAACGATATCAAATATAGCCAAAAGACGTACGTGGAAGTGTATTCCAGAAGTTTAAAACTAATATATATAATGCTAATCAATTACCAAGCCTGTTGAAGTCAGTTAAAATAAACAGGAAAGGTTTAGAGACTACTAAAACATTTATGACATAATGTTTTGGCACGAGCGCAGAACGCCTAAAATATTACATAGATATCACGGCGAAGATATAGTCCAATCCTGAAGGAAACTTCAGCGTAAGGATAAAGAACCTTACTAATAAGAAAAGCAGATCAAGACTCAGATTCATTATATGTTACCAATCAAAAAGAAATTGTTTCACATGCTGCAATGTGTTATAAAGTTTATCCAACGATTGTAAATAACATTCCGAAGGATACGAATAAATACAATAATACCATGCATGATTTTGCGGCAATGGATAATGCACTTGCAGGATCACAACGTGATATTGGAGAATCTTCTAATCTTGCGCAAATCTGTTTGACTTATTCATTTAATTTTGATGATCCAAAATATAATGATTACGTAGCAGTTTTGAGTGTCATTGCTCAGGCTAGTATAGACTCAGCAAAAAGAAGATTTGATATTGATATTGCCAGTGAAATCCGCAGAATCAGAGATGACATGGATATTAAAAAATATAAGTATCCAAAATTCTGGAAAGCAATCCGAAAAGGATTTGAAAAAGAAAGAATTAATTCTGATCTTCATTGTCCAATGAATTATTTACAGGATCTTAAAGTTGGATATGCAAAGTATACTATGAATTCTATAGATCTTTGTGATTTATTGATTAAAGAAAAGGTTGAAGTGAATCGTAATGCCAGCAGGAAAATTGAAAAGTTAATCGAAGATTATTCTTTTGATTATTATAATTACGCTACGAATGAATTATATTCTAATGGCGAATATGATTACAACAATTTTATTTTACTTAGAAGTAATTTTGATAATCTTATAAATGATATTCGATCCTCTTCCATGTCTAAAAAATATAGACAGTTGGTGTTATGGTTAATAAAAAGAGCATTTGGAACAGAGCCTCATTTAGTAATACATAAGAAAAAGTTATCTAATAAAACAAATAGAAATAAGTCTGTGTTGTTTAAGGTGTTGTACGATGTAAATCCAGAGTTGTTTTTATCTTGTTTTATAAAGAATAGCTAATACATTGAAAGTCGAAAATATATCCAAGAAGCTAGATTTTCCAGTGTATTCATGGTTTTGATAGTTCATGACTATTGGAGAGAACATTTTATGCTACTCTCCTATTTAATCGCGATTATAAGGAAATTAACAAACAAACATTTTTATGAGATAAAAAGGAGAAATAATATTATGAAGAAAATTGATGTTGCAAGAGAACTGAAAGAACGTAGTAATGGAGCTATTGCAAATCTTAAGGATGCAAACGCCATTCTTACTATTCTTGGCGAAATGACCGTAGACCATATTGCTGACGAAGATGGCTTCTCTCCCATTCCTGGTGTTAAGTTCGGTGTTGTTAAGAGGGCAGCTAGAAACGGAGTAAATCCAAGTACTGGTGAAGCTCTTTATATTGAGGAGAGATATGCTCCCAAAGCTAAGTTTGGCAAGTCTATTAAAGACGCAGTAAAGGCTATTGAATTGTAATTAAAAATTTTGAGATTTATATATAATGATTAAAAGGAGATAAAGATTATGGCTGATATGAGAAAGATTAGTATTACGGAAGCGCTGTTAGAGTTGAAGCTCTACGATGGAAAAATCAACAAAGCACTGACTTCGGCGAAATTTGTTGGAGCAAAGAAAAAGTCCGCTGATAAAGTTGGAGTATTTACTGTAAAAAATTTTGAGGAAAATGCCAAGGCTTCGTATCAGTCGGTATCTGATCTCATTAAGAACCGCGCAAAGCTCAAGGCAGCGATTGTCCAGAGCAATGCGATTACATCCGTAGAAATTGCGGGTAAGAGATATACAGTAGCTGAAGCCATCGAAAGAAAGAATTCGATTGTTTATGATAAACAGTTTCTTATGGTTCTCCAGAGCCAGTGGGTTAAGGCTACTGACGAAGTATTGAAAGAAAATAAGAAAGTTGATGCTCAGATTGATAAGATGCTTGAAGGTTTTCTCGGGAAGGATTCGGATAAGAAAGTATCTGAACAGGAACTTGCTTCTATTTCTGATCCGTATAGAGCAAAGAATGAGTTCGATCTAGTTGATCCTCTGGGACTTTATGAGAAAATTCAGTTGCTCGAAGAAGAGATCAACGCTTTTGAAGCTGAGGTTGACGTAAAACTGAGCATTAGTAACTCTACAACATATATTGAAATTTGATTATTTTGCAACTATTACGAAAACCACGAACTGATGCGGCTTTGCGGATGAGCCTTATCATCCGCCCATAAAATCAAATATTCTTAAGGATGAAGAGTTATTTAACAAGATCGAGATATCAAATTATGAGGATATAGCTCGATTAGTTAAAGTACAATCTTGGTGAAGAAAGTTCAACAATTAACCCTTAATCTTTAGAATTTATGATTTAGGATTTAAAATTTGAATACTTATTATGTGTTAAAGAATAATATTCGATAAAATCCGCAGTTCAGTTTGATAAGCATTGCATGTAAGGCTTTGTGGTTTGTATGCGGCTGTAATGGTTGCGATTTATTTTATGGAAAATTCTAACGTGCAAATCGCCTACTTTCGTTTGTCATAACATAAAACCCCTTTCTCAATTATAGAAGGTTTGCACGTTCTGTACATGTTAATAGCGAAAAATTATGTATTACAGACCTTGAAGAATCATGCTTAACGCCGTTTGTACACAGCGTTTTATGACTCTCCATTTGAGTAGTTACGTGCGTACGTTTAGGTACGCCTTATATTAAATTCACCTTACAAGGTGGGCTGAATATTTGGTCCCTCCACCTGATACCTTAAGTCGGGGAACTCCAGGGTTATTACTCTGCCAGAGCGGGTTGGGCCGCTCAATTTATTTTAGAAAGGACAGATGATTTGTTCAAAATAAGTTCTGATGAGGCGGCGTATCTCCGCCAGAAAAGATTATGGAATTATATACACACTACCAGCAAAGGGCATAAAAGTAGGGCCAAAAGGTACTATGTGGTCGATTGCTATAAAGTGAATAAAGCTCTAGAGGAGTATCACGAAGGTGGTGGAGTAAAGAGTGAGTGAACTTTTGTTTTTGGATACGAATGTTTTGCTTGAAGGTATAGGAGATTTTGCAGGACGGCATTTTGCTATATCTAGTAAAACGTTAGAGGAACTAGAGAATATAAAGACCAGTCGAACAAAGTCCGAAGATGTAAAAGCTGCGGCTAGAAAAGTTTCCAGATGGCTAGCTGATCATCACGGGGAATATCAGGTTGTGATCTTTACAGAAAGCGAGTATAACGAATATTCAGATCTTGGCGTAGATTTTGAAAGTCCTGATGTGATTATTTGTGCTTGCGCTGCTTATTTGAATAAAGAGAAAGATGTGAAATTTGTTACGCATGATTTGAATTGTAGAATTATTGCGGAGCAGATATTTGGGCTTAATGTTGAGTGGTTTGAAGATAAAGAAGAAATTTATAAGGGTTATAAAGAAATAGTTGGTAATACAGAATATATCAATGATTATATGAGTAACATTGATTATTCTGATTGGTATACGAATGAGTATTGTTTGATTCACAATACTGATGACGATTCTGTTAAAGAAATGCGTTTTGACGGTACTATGTTTGTCCCGCTGAAATTGCCGTCATCTAAGATTATTAAAGGCAAGAATTCACTTCAAAGATGTGCATTGGATATTTTAAATAATCCTAATATTCCTATTGTCGCAATACTTGGTGGTTATGGAAGTGGAAAAACAAAACTTGCTACACAGTGTGCATTAATGTCTGTTCAAGAAAAGGGATGGCAATCTAAAATTATTGCACTACGTGAATATGTTTCAGATGGAGCCGAGATCGGCTGGCTACCAGGAGAAAAGGATTCCAAAATTTTAGACTTTATGCTACCTTTTGCTGATCAGCTAGATGGTGGAGAGTTTGAATTGGAATCATTAAAGCAACGTGGTGTTATTGAAGCGAATGTGCCGTACTTTATTAAGGGACGCACATATAACTATAGCATTTTGCTTGTTGATGAAGCGGAAGATCTCACGGAAAAACAGATTAGATTGATTGGCACAAGACTGGGTAAGGAATCAAGAGTTTTTTATACAGGTGATTATTCACAGAGTGTATACAATCCAACTAGGACAAATGCACTTGTAAAAATGTGTAATGAATTAAAAGGCAATGAAATGTTTGCATGTATTTATTTAGAAGAAGATGTTAGAAGTTCTGCAAGCAAATTGTTTGCAAATTTATTTAAATAAAAAAGGAGATAATAAGAAGGTATGGAAATTACAACACGCAAAGATGCATTTAATCAAGGGAATGTAGAAAATGAAACTGAACTTAAAGGTAAAGTTATTCGCAATATGACAGTTGCGAAAAGACTTATAGATAAAATCGATCAGAAACCCACAAACGAAGTTAGGGTTATTGGTATTAAAGCTGATAGAAGTGATCCGGAACATAAGCGTAGTGTGGTTATTTTCGAGGATAACGACAAGTTCCAGGAAGTATTTACAGAAGTGCTTAACGATTATCGCGGATTAAGAGAAGGAAGAAATGATTCAACTGAAGTTGAAGATCTGAAAAATAGAATTGCGGAATTAGAAAAACGCTTGGCAAATAAGGAGGGTTGATATATGGGAGAACTTCTTTCATTTGACCTTCCAATTTTGGGTCATGCTAAAGAGTCTGATATTCCTTCTCCAGAAGAATATACATATTGGAAATTGAGAGAGAATAGATGTTTTACTATTGATTATGAAATTGAGGATGATTATGCTCTTATTGAACTTGGAAAAGTAATTATCCAAATGAACATGGATGAAAAAGATATTCCAAAGGAAGAACTTAAACCCATATATATTTTGGTCCATTCCTTCGGAGGGGATGGCTTTCAATCGATATACTTTGCAGATCTATTGATTGCAAGTAGAATTCCAATTATTACAATTGCTATGGGAGCTGCAATGTCAGCGGGTTTTGAAATTCTTATTGCGGGACATAAGCGTTATGCGTTTAAGCACTCTCAAACTCTTGTTCATGCTGGTTATGCTTCTATGCAAGGAACTCAGTCTGAAATTGAGGAATTCCAGAAAAATAATAAGAAGCAGCTTGCTAGAACAAAAGAATATGTTCTTTCTAGAACAAAAATTGATGAGAAGACATTTAATCGTAATAAAAATAAAGATTGGTATATTACTGGGGATGATCTTGTAACGCTCGGTGTTGTTGATAAATTGATTGATAGTATTGATGATATTTTTGATTAAGGAGATAAAAAGAATATGGCAAAGAATTATGTATATAAACGTAACATGACGGATAAGTTTACAATCAAAGGTGTACTATCAGAAGATTGCCAAACAATTGTTTATGAAAATTCAGAAGGTGAGTCCGCAGAGATTGCAGTTGAAAAATGTCTTGCACCGTTTGTTGGTGAAGAGATTACGTTTGTTATTACAACAAAGACTGACCAGGAAAAGACACTCGATGAAGAGTGATGTTATAGCTAGGGCATTAGCCCTGGCTATTTTTGAATAAAAGGAGTAAGCGCATATGAAAAAAGATGTTATTGTTTACGAATGTATTGAAGAACTTGCTGATGAAATTCTGGAGAATATTGATAATCTGGAAGATTATGATAGCATTAACGTAGTTGCTGATTATGAAACCATCGAGAAACTGATTGTAGATCTTATTTGTTTCAGCGGGAATTTTACTCTACCGAGTTTGCACATTGAATCTCCAGATATGGATGGTTATGAAGATACATGGTGTCTTTCTGTAACAAAGGATTATGAAATGTATTGCGAACGTATGCTTCGTGAAGGAAAAGATAAGTATATTGGATTCGAGGGTTATCTTTATACGAGAAAAGAGTATATTGATAAGATCCTGGAAGATGTTCCGTGGATTGAAGATTATACATTGTTTATGTTTGATGGTGAGGAAGACGAGGATGATCCACAGGTATGTTTTGATTGGGATAAGGATCGTCATGGATTTGTTTTTTGTACCTGTGTTGGCGGAACTCAGCAAAAGTTTAGATATAGAGGAACAACCAAGCTTGACGAAGAAACTGCAATGAACATTGTGAATGCTTATTTGGGATGAGGAGGAAAAGGATTATGAGTGATGTAAGATTTAAGATTTCTCCGCCTTGGGTTGTGATTACTAAAAAACTTGAGGCGCTGTTTGATGGCGATCCTCAGATTGCCTTTAATGTTGATTATAGTGGTGAGGCACCAACAGTTGTTATTGCTTGTAATAATGGCGACAAAGTGGCTGCACTTTGTCAGATCCTTCCAGATGAATATGAATTTGGTAATGTGACGTTGAAAGTTTTTATTGATGGTGTTCCGAGTAATAGAACATTCATTAATAAGAAAGAACTATTTGAGGTTGCTTTTGAGAAGAATCCCGCATTTGTTATGGCGGTATCTCCTGCTGATGATGGATATGCTTGGTTTTCAATGGTATATGTAATCTTCCAGAATTGTGTAGTACAGATCCCGGCGGATAATCTGAATGATGCATTTGGTCTGATCAGTACTCTTTATCAGGATATTGCTACCGAGGTTCTTACGGGCGAAGGAACAAAGGGTGTGTATTTTAATACGAACGTTGAACGCAAACTTGGCTTCCCGCTTGGAGAATGGCCCTGATTGATATTTGGCTAACAAAGCCGTAATCCATAAAACTTGAGTTACTAGTACTCATGGGCAGATAAGTTTTGGTTTATATGCTGCCCAATTTTTTATATTGGAGGTGAGTCCATTGGATTATTTAAAGATAATTGGAAGAGAGATTGTTGCTGGGCTTGGCGCAGTTGGTTTGTTATCTCTTGTTTGTAGCTTTGTGATGTGGATTAGATAAGTCTTTGTTGGTACTCAGGTAGAGGATCTACTCTCCTCTCCTGATTGTGGTTCGATTCTGCAAGAAGAATTTATAGCGAGTATGTGGTGTAATCTGGTAGCACACGACATTTGGGATGTTGGGGAGACGTTCAAATCGTACATATTCGACTTGGATGGGAATATGTGTTCCCCGTAGAGCGGGGGAGTATTTCGGTACTCTTCTGCTCTTTTTGTATGATGAAAAGGAGAAATATATGAAACGCAGATATAAAATACAATGGAGTAAACAGGCATATAAAGATTATAGTTCCTGGTAGGCAAAGAATCCGAAGATTGCAAAGAAAATTGATTCGTTGATCAATAGCATTAATCAAGACGGATTAATCAGAGGATTAGGTAGACCAGAAGCTTTGCTGAATAGAAAAGAATGTACTAGAAGGATAAACGATTGGCATAGATTGATTTATTCTGCGAAGGATAATGTTGTAACGATTGTTTCGTGTTGTGATCATACGAAGTGTGATTAGTATTTGGTTTTGTATATATGATTAAAAGGTAGGTGAGATAATGATACGGCTTAAGCCAGCATTAACCGAGGAAGAGGTTAAAAAAACAGGTGTTGCATAGATAAGGCAAGCTTATAATAATCTCGCTAAAGATTATAATAGAATTTTAGATGGTAATTTATACTATTGCCACATGTGCAATGAGTTTCATGCGATTGATGGTTTTTATACAGATAAAAAATATTCTAGTGGTTTATTTCCTATTTGCAAAAAATGTTTAATAGGTATGGCTTGTGACTATGATAAAAAAACAAATTAGTATACAGACAATCGTAGTAAAACAATGAAAGTTCTTGAAATGATGGATCTTCCGTATATTGATTCAATGTATCAATCTGCGCTCACTTCATGTGCAGAAGATGTTCAGGATAAACATAGAAACACTGCCTGGTCACATTATATAACTGTTATCAAGTCGCTTCCAAATTGGCGTGGCAAAACATGGAAAGATTCTGAAATGCCAGCTGATTATTTTGATAAAGACGAAGAAGAAATTAATGAAAATTCCAGGACTTTAAAACAAGCAAAGAAAAGATTTGGTGACGGGTATACAAATTCTGATCTTCTATTCTTGGAATCAGAATATCAAGATTGGATAAAACGTTATGCGTGTGAAAATAAAGCACAGGAAATTCTTTTTAAGAGAATCTGTTTTAAAGAACTTGAGATTGATAAGGCCCAGAAGAATAGTAAGGATACAAAAGAGTTAGATAAAACTCTTCAGGATCTTATGGGCAGCATGTCTCTTAAGCCAAATCAGAATAATTCTAATGCTCTTACTGAAGCAAAGACCTTTGGTCAATTAATTCAAAAATGGGAAAATGAAAAACCTGTACCTGAGCCAGATGAAGAATTCAAATCTGTTAATAAAATAGGGCTTTACTTGGATGTATTTTTCAAAGGTCATATGGCGAGAATGATGGGTTTGAAGAATGCATTTTCTCAAACTTATGAAAGGTTTATAAAGAAATATACCGTGGATAAACCACAGTATGATGAAGATGCAGATTCTGAGACATTATTTGATCAGATATTTGGATCTTCTGAAAAAGAATTATAATGGGCGAAAGAAAAAAATCTGTTCAAGAAATTGCTCAGGACAAAGAACAGAAAATTATGTAGACTATTGCTTGGAGAGCTGCATATTACAGAAATAATCCAGAACGTTTCGTGGAAGAATTTCTAGGAATACATCTAAAGCTGTTTTAGAAAATTCTTATATGGGCAATGATGCATTATAATTATTTTATGTTTATTGCCGCAAGAGGAATGTCTAAGAGTTGGCTTACTGCTCTCTTCTGTGTTGTAAGATGTATTTTATATCCAGGAAGTAAAATCGTTGTATGTTCTGGAACACTTAAACAAGCGAATGGGGTTTTGCTAAAAATATAGGATGAATTAATGAAGATGTCTCCTATTTTATGTACGGAGATAGAAAAATGTAATATTGGATAGAATGATGCAATAATAATGTTCAAGAATGGATCATGGATTACAAGTAGAACCAGTACGGATAATGCTCGTGGTGCAAGAGCAAACATCATAGTAAATTAATTGCTTGATTATATAGCAATATATAATTGAAACTGGGCGAAATCGGTAAAACCTAAACATATGCATGGCAATACCGAGATAATACATTATTGTATATTGTAACGCATAGGAAATGAGATAATTTTCCCAAGAGCGTCCAGCATCTGATTAAGGTGAAAATATATGCTGATCTTGTAGGAAACTTCAAGAATTAGAAGATAAAAAGCTTCTAAGGTAACAAAATGAGTTGATGAATTCCGTATGGTTGATGAGACCATTCTTAACCTTGTTATTAGAAAATTCTTAACCAGTCCAAGACAACCTGGTTATTTAAATAAACCGGAATATGCACATTTGCAAGAGCGTAATAAAGAAATATATATGTCCAGCGCATATTTTAAAAGTTCCTGGGCTTGGAAAAAGCTTCAAGCTTATGTTGTTAATTTCTTTGATGATACAAAGAAGTACTTTGTTTGTGGACTACCATATCAGCTATCAATTAAAGAAGGCTTGCTTTCTAGAGAATAGGTCATCGATGAAAAATCCGAGGCCGATTTTAGCGAACTTGCTTTTATGATGGAAATGGAATGTTTGTGGATAGGTGATGATGGAGATAATCTATTTAAATTTGATGAAATTAATAAACGAAGAAGAATAAAAAATGCATTATTACCATTAAAATTTTATAATGATAAAATTAAGCTTCCTGTTGTATAGCCAACAGAGAAGCGCATTTTGTCGGTGGACGTAGCCCTTATGGGATCTACGAAGAAAAAGAAAAATGACGCGGCTGCTTTATATATTAATAGCGCAATTCAATAGGATGATGTAAGTTATCATTCAAATGTAGTATATGGAGAAACATTTGAAGGGTTAACAACTGACGAACTTGGGATTATTGTTATGCGTTATTTCTATGAATACAAATGTACTGACTTAGTGGTTGATACAGGCGGACTAGGAATTGGAATTTTCGATTTTATTTGTAAGGATCAATATGATTCTTCGACAGGGAAAACATATAAAGCATTAACGTGCATTAATGATGAAGACATGGCTATTAGATGTAAAGTTAAAGATGCAAATAAAGTTGTTTGGTCAGTAAAAGCTGGTGCAACTTTCAATAACGAAATATGTGTGTTGCTTAGAAATGGAATATAGAATGGTAGAATTAGCTTTCTTATTTCAGAACAAGAATGTGAAGAGGAATTGGTAAAATCATATAAAACCTATTCTAAACTCTCCCCATCAGACCAGGCATATATTAAAATGCCGTATTTACAAACAACTATGGCCGAGTATGAACTAATTAAATTGGATCATGAGGTAAAGAATGGAAATATAAAGGTGAAAGAACAATCTGGTATGCGTAAGGATAGATATTCTTCCATTGCTTATAATTATTGGTGTGCATGTCAATTGGAATTGAAGTTAAAACCCAAGCAGTCTTCGACTGATCTTCTTCGCTACATCTCCATCACTCCACCTCGTCGTTCGTCAATATATAACAACTAAAGAAAGGAGGCGCTTCATGCCCAGAAAATCAAACAAAGCGCAGGAGGCGCTTACTGATAATCGCGAAGGTCTTATGTCACAACAGCTTGTTTCAAAGAAAAAAAATTAGGAACAGGAAGTTGTGAATAGACCGACAGCATTAGATTTTAAAAAAACAGAGAAACTTAAAGAATTAATTTTGCAGGATGTTAAGCGTAATAATGGATAGACGTATATTCAATATACTAAATCATTGGTGAAATAGTACCTTGCGAATCCTGGAAATTTTCGAATGCAACTAGTTGGCGTATCTAAATTTTTATGGAGGGTTTCGACACTATATAGGAAAATTATATTATACTATGCCACTTTACCTCTATATAATTATAATATTACTCAAAAAATGAAATTTACTGAAAAGCCTGATGTCGAAAAAATAACTAATGAATATGAGAATGTGTTAAGGCATATCTAGAGATTTAATATTAAATCTGAATTTTCTACTGCTATTGCTATCGCTATTAGAGATGGTGCTTTCTTTAGTTATGTATATGACTTTGGGGAAGAAGGTATGTTTTTGCACATGTTACCATTAGAATATTGTCGAATTCAAGGAAAGACTGAAGCGGGTACGTGGGTTATTGCTTTTGACTTAACTTATTTTTCTATTGGTCAAAATATTATTTTTGTTGAGGGCATAAATGGCGATACGTCAGGATGCTGGGATGAACCATGGTAGAAGGCATGGCGCGATTACTAGAATGCTTCTGACAAACAAGCAGCAAGATGGTTTATTGTACCGCCTGAAAAAACGATCACTTTGATTTGTGGTATGCAGGATGATGAATTTCAAACACCGCTGCCTTTTATGACTGGAATATTTACAAATCTGTTAGAAGTTCTTGATTATCAAGATTTAATTGCTGATCGCCAGGAATTAAATAACTGGGCGTTGCTTCTTTTGAAAGTACCGCTTTTAGATAGCAGTAATGGAGTTGTAGACGATTTTGCCGTGTCTCTTGAAATAGCCAATGCTTATAAAGATGCTATAGAGCAAATAGCTCCGCCATTGGTAGGCGTTGGTGTTTTGCCAGGTATGATCGATTCTGAAATTACATGGGATAAAGATACCACGGCGGATTCGGCTGATATAGTAAGTCAGTCCATAAAGAATTTGTATAAGACTGTAGGTGTATCTGAAGTTGTCGTTTCATCTGGAGACGCTAATTCTGCCGCTGGAATTAAAAATTCAATTGCTAATGATGCAGCTTTTTCTTTTTTATTGGTAGAGCGATTGGAAGCTAATTTCCAATATTATATAGATAAAAATATAAGTGATAACTACATTTTTAGCGTATTAAGACAAACGCAATATAATGAAGAAAGTTTTATTGAAGCTACAAGATAGGCGGCAACACTTGGATCGAGCGCCATGGTATTTTTGGAATCTCAAGGATATACGCCCTATGAGGCATATTGCTAGATATTATTCGAAAATGCAATAGGTATTAAAGATATTATGATTCCTTTGTTATCAAGTTACAACACTGCATGGGGAGATACTACTGCTACTCGTAGATCAACTGGTAATGATAAAAGTACTCCAGGTAGAAACCGTGTAAGTGATGATGAAATATCTGGCAGTGCTGAGAGAACCAGAAACATTACAGATGAAAATGTTTAATGATTAGGAATGATTTTATGGAAAAGAAAAATTACTTTATAAAAACATCTGACAAAGAAACTGCTGAGTATCTCAGAAAAGCGGGTTTTCAAGAACTTGCCATGGAGAATTCAAAATGGGTATTTATAAATGATCCAAGTAAAATGCAGTTTACTAAAGATAATAAAAATGTATTGTATACAGATATATTAACTTTTTAAGGAGGAATAGCAATGGCTTATTGGATTGACGAGTCTGCTCCAGTTGGATCTCGCAGACAGATGACTTTTTTAATGGATTCAGATTCTGATGTTGCCAGTCTTCCAACTAGTGTAGCCGCTGGAATTCAACAGGGTCAAGATATTATCTCCTGTCGCCCGTGCGGAATTGGAAGTCGTGCGTTGTCTATAGGATCTGGAAATATATTTTTGTTAAATTCTCAAAACCAGTGGATTGAATGGATATGATAAAAGGAGGTATGATTATATATGGATTTATTTACAATCGGAATGGCCCGTTCTAAAACTTCTGGGGGCGCGGCAGATTATCATATCTGTTCAAGTAGCGAATATAGTTCCGTAACTGGATTACCAATTGTATCAAATCCGGTTCCTAATAGATTATATTTGGTGCCAATTAATGAGGGTTCGGGTAATAATCATTATAATGAATATTATTATAAAAATGGAAATTGGGAATTGTTCGGTAATGGTACTAAACAAGTCGAATTTGATAGTTCTCCAAAAGGGGGAAGTGAAAATGCCGTAACTAGCGGAGGAGTACATGCTGCATTAAGTGAAATTTCAGGAGATCTTAATGAACTTGAAATGAGAGTTAACAATACTATTTCTGCTGTCGGTTCCCCGCTAATCGCTAATACTGCTGCGGATATGACGAACATTGATAAGGTCTATGTATATTAGGGAGAAGAAACTGGTTATACGGCTGGTAATTGGTATTATTATAATGGAACTGCTTGGGCAAGTGGCGGAGTATATAATGCTGCCGCCGTTAATACAGATAAAACGTTGACTGTTGAGAATTCTGCGGCTGATGCCAAGGTTGTTGGCGATAGCTTGAATAATTTGATTAATGTTAGTACCACTCAACCATCTGGATCTGATAATAGGCTTTGGATTAATCCTAATGATAATGATACAATTGAGATACCAACACAACAAGAAATGGTGCAATTTGAAACTTCTGTTGAAAGTAATGTGAATGGATTAAGTGAATCTTTTGCACCGAGATTTGATGATTTAACTGCATATTCGACTGGGGATTATGTTGTTAATGGTGGTGTGTTATATAAGTTTAAATCAGATCATGCTGCTGGAGCTTGGACGGAAAACGATGTTACGGCTGTTAAGGTTATGGGCGAAGTAGATAATTTAAAAGATGATTTAAGTGAAAATGGGAAAAAATCTGTGCTTGTAACCGGAGCATATTCGGAGGCTATTCCTGAAAACGGGAATGTTGACACCTACACAACAATTGGGAGCTATAAAGTGGCAAATACGTCTATAGCAGGAACAATAGAAAATTTGCCTATAAATCGTGCGGGAAGATTGTTAGTATTTGGTCTGACGGGAGGTTCAGTACAATTATAGGTATATGTTGCAACCAACGGAAACATATATCACAGAAGATATAGCGGCACTTCGTGGTATGAATGGAATATAATAGCACAAGGATTTGATAAGAATTATGTTGATAGTTCAATAAATGATGTGAAAGCAAAACACCTTGGCTTGTTTGGCAGTACTAGCACTTTAATCCCAGAGAATAGTAATTTGAATGTATATACAACGCCGGGAAATTATAGGGTCGCAAACATTAGTGTATCAAAAACGATAGAAAATATGCCAATAAGTAGAGCGGGGCGATTAACTGTAATAGGGGCTACCGGAGATATGGGAACCGTTCAGATATTTATTGGATTAGATGGAGGAAGAACATTTATCAGGACTACCGTAGAAAACAGCTGGACGCAGTGGAGTGAGTTTGCAATAGGGTTTAATAAAGAATATGTAGATCAAATAAAAAATGATATTAAGTTTGAGTTCAAAGATCCTTTAATCTGGAGTGTTGGATACATTAATACTGCGACTGGCGGCATAGCTGCTTCAATTGCTTGGCTTAGAAGTGAATATCTTGAAAATATCTATAAAGTCAAACCTGTAAATGGTTACTATTGCAGAATATATGCGTATGATGCTGATAAAAAATATGTAGGTCAGTGGGATGGTGTAGAATTTTCAAAACCAACAAGTGTTGCTGCTGGAACCAATTTTTATGATGAGGTTGACTTTTTTGAATTGTCAAAAGAATACAAGTATCGGATATGCATCAGAAAAGATTCTGTATCAAAACAAAGCATTGAAAATGCTTCGAATCTGTTAGTGTTTAAATACACCGATGACACCCTTTCATTAAAAAATACACCCGCAGATGCTTTTGCAGTTGGGAAATATATTTCCAGTATCAATGATGATATTTCAGAAATTACTGAAGAAACTTTATTATCCGAAGGTTTCAAAAATGCAGATTATGATGATAATACTCGGGCATTAAAGTATCATCCTGATGAAAAATTTTTAGAAATTGGATACATATATTTAGACGCACCAGCAGGCGCAACAGTAAATCCGAGTGCTAAATATACTCAGTTCAATATTTCTCCAGATTAGGAGCCATATACGATTCATGTTGATTTTACAAGGCACCCATACTTGCTTATAAAAACTGCTGCAAGGACGATACCTGAAAGTGATAACTATAATGACTATCTAAACTTCTATGCAAATAATGGAAGTAATAAAGCCATTATAAAGATTTTACCAGAAAATATTCCTGAAGATGGAATAATAGATTTGCTTGATTATGTTTCTAATGACGGAAACAATTATACTAGGCTAGAATTTTATGGATTATACGCAAGTGGGTCTGCGACAACAGGCGGTAGGGTTGATATTAGATATCATATATATGGTGTATTATATGAAGATCAGATAAAATCTGGTGTCAAGTGGTCAAACAAAATAAATACGACTGCTCTTGTGGAAACGCAGATAGATGTCATGTCAAGAGATGCTTTTCTTTATAAAAAGCAGATTCCGGAGTATTATTTTGCACTTACGGAAAATCCATCTAATTATGATGCTGATCAATATCTGGAAGGGAAAATTGCTTCGATTCCAAAGGGCAAACACTTTATATTTATTACAGATACTCACTGGGACCCGCTGGCACATGATGGTCGTTTGACAAATGCACAGAATTCTACAGCTCTTATCGGATATATTAGAAAAAGAACCGGCATTAGAAAAGTTGTATTTGGTGGAGATTTGATTAATCGCGCCGAAAATAAATATATTGCAAACATGTGGGAGAAGTTGTATGTAAATGAGATGGTTTCTGCCTTTGGAACAGATTTTATTTACTGTCATGGAAATCATGACATGAACACAGGTAATATAGATCAACTCAGTATGGATCTCGAAGACGCTTATGAACAGTATATGATTCCATATGAAGAAGCATACAAAAGTTGCTTCAAATATCTTGAAGGAACAGCTGTCTTCGATACGGAAAACTATTTAATTCCGACTATAAGTGATGCTGCAGATAGAAGGGAAATGCTTTTCTATAATAGATATCATTTTTGGTATGATGATGAGATTGAAAAGGTAAGGTATATTTCTGTTTACTCTGGAACTAAGAATAACGGAATCGTTAAGACATATACAAATACCTATGCATATGGTGAATTGTTATTAAATGTTCCATGGCTTTACAGGGCTTTGTCAACGGTTCCAGAAGGCTATGATATAGTGTGTGTTGCACATCAAGTAATAGATCCATACAACTTTGCTCCATATAATAATTCGAATTCTTGTGAAATTCCAATTAAACTTTTAACAGCCAGAAGAAAGAAATCTGCATTTACATATACTCCGCCAGATCGAGGTGTTTATTTTGGAACAAATCCTATGAATTTTGATTTTACTAATTGTCCTGACGTTGGGGCAATCATTTTTGCGAATGGGCATTGGCACGTAGATCAGGCCATTAAGTTTAGCATTAACGAAAATGGCGAATTAGTTGGAGAAGATCCAAGCGCAACAAATATCGGGAATGGAATGCTTGCATTTAGTACACAGTGCGATGCTTACGGCCAGCTTGGAACAATTTCAGGTACATGGCCAATGGAAAAAGGTACCATAACGGAACAGTGCTTTGATATTGTTACGTATAATGACACTGGTGTTTATTTTACAAGAATTGGTGCCGGAGAAGATAGAAGCTTTTTATATTAATCCTCATTTCAATTGTTCCGTAAATGATATGATCAAAATGACCGTTCATAGTTCGATGATTGGGATCAGTCCAATTCATTAGAAAGGAACCTTTCTATTGCACTTAACACTCTGAAACTATAAGAACTCAACGAGGCATCGACAGCAGGCTTAACTGATAGAACTACTATGAATTTTGGAAGGAGACATGGCAAATGTCTATAAATGCAAATAAAGATATTATGAAAGCTAATGAAAATTCTAAAAAAGACATGAATTTTAAAAAAACAATAATAGAAAATGAGATTAAACAACTGGATAACAAAATAGAACAATTAAAACGTCAGATGTGTTATGAGCAATATCAAAATGAGGTGCAAAATGTTATTGTACGGAATGACTTAATAGCTAAGTATCCACATTTGTTTTTGCACTTAAATGAAATGTAAATATACCTCTTGCACAATATAAATATAGTAAAGCGGATAGTCATATGTACGTAGAATATAATCTAAATCCCGACTAAAAACAATGTTATATATTATAAAGAGCGGTATATTATTACCGCTCTTTTATTTTTTGAAATATAAAAATATCAAAGGAGGTGATAACATTGCATAAGATGTTTACTTTAGATGATTTATATGAATTTTATAACAAACAAAATCAGACATGTGTATTTAATTCAAAAGAGTCTAATTCAACTATTGTAGTACAGATTCCAGAGGTTATTAGTTTTTCTGATGATTATGATCCAGCATATAACTTATTGCCAGTGCATCTTATGAGTTGCCATCTTTTGGAAAATAGGAATAAATCTTCCATTTCTCGTAAAGCAATGAATGAGGCTATACCAAGCTTTAGTAATAGGCCAATTCTTGGTTACATTCAAAAAATAGATGATGGTGATGGAAATTCTCATTACGATTTTGCTGGACATGAAATGGAATTTGATGAAGACGGAAACATTGAATATAAAGAAAAAGTTGTAGGAGTAATCCCAGAATCTTGTAATCCTAAGATTGTTCACAACAATGAACATGACAAAGATTATCTTGAGGTTAACGGCTATATTTATGAAGATTATACGCACGCTGCTGAAATTCTTAGAGATAAAGGACAGTGCGATGTCAGTATTGAAATAGCGGTCGATTCTTTAAGCTATTCGGTTGATACTAAAATATTAAATATTGATTAGTTCCATTTTTTAGGGGTTACAATTCTTGGTGTAACTACTGACGAGCGCCATCAAAAAATAGAGCCAGGAATGGAAGGCTCTAATATTACCATCTCTGATTTTAGCGCAGAAAATAATTCTTTTGTATTTAATATGAAAGACTTCAAAGAAGAAATAATCTCCGAGGTATTATCTCGGATCGATTATATAAAGGCAGATTTTTCTGCTGAAGATAAAACTACAGGAAAGGAGGAAAATCCAGTGGACAATGAAAACGTAAAAGTTGAATTTGAGGAAACTGAAGAGATTAAGATTAATGAATCTGAATCTGAAGAAGTTAATGTTGAAACCACTGAAGAGGAAACTCCAGTAGTGGAGACAGAGACTTCTGAAAAAGAAGTTGCTGACGAAACTGCTGAAACTCCTGAAGTGGTTGAAGATTTTGCAGATGATGATCTAGAAGGCGGAGATGGAGATGGTACTGATCCAGAACCTACTACGGATCCTGAAGAAGAGGAAGAAACTGAAGAGCATCAATCTACTTCTGCTATTGAAGATGAAGATTCTACGGGTACCAGAGTTGAGAATAGCCTTGATTATTCCGTGACAGTTGATGGAATAAAAAAAGAATTCTCTGTTAGTCTGGCAGATAAAATTAATGCGGTTACAACGCTTGTAAATGATACGTATTCTGAATCAGATAATACGTGGTATTTCTGTGATGTGTATGAAGATGACGGTAAATATTGCGTAATGCATGATTATTGGATGGATAAACATTATCGCCAGGAATATTCTGTTAAGAAAGACGTATATTCTCTTAAAGGAGATCGCGTACAAGTGTTCGCACAATATCTTACACAGGATGAGATTAATAAACTTGATCAGATGAAGTCTAACTACTCTTCTATTGAATCCGAACTTAGTTCTTATAAAGAAAAAGAACTTCACTTTTCTCGGGAAGCTGTTCTTGCATCTGAGGATTATTCTGTAATGGCAGATTTTGAAGAATTCAAAGAACTTAGATCTCATATGGATGAATATTCTGTAGAGGATCTTACTAATAAAGCCGATCTTATTTACGCCAAGTTTATGAAATCCAACTATAGTACCTTCGCTTCTAAAGAAGAACCAAAGAAACGTAGTATGGTGTTTATGACTTCTGGCGATAATAAAGAAGAAGAAAGACTTCCTTATGGTGGTCTTTTTAAAAACTTTAAAAACAAAAAGTAATATATTAATAAACTTAGTCGGGAATTATCCCGACTTATTTTTTTATTCAAAATTAAGAAAGGAGAAATGAAAGCTATGATTAATGCATTTTTACAGGCTGTGAACAAGCATGTTGTTGCTGAAAGCACTAATATTCAGGCAACATATGATGCGAAGCATATTTTTAACGTCAGAGCTGGTGCTAATATCGACAACGGTAAAGTTGTAAACCTCGATGACATGGCTTGGGTTGATAACGAGTATTTCACAATGGTACAGCCAACTTCTACTTCTAGAGTTGGACTTATTCTTAGTGTGCCGATTGGAGCAGATGAGAGGCCCAAGGCTGCTACTTACGAATATAATTTCTATAATGGTACTGGTGAGATTATGAGAGTATATGATCTCATGGCGGGAGATAAATTTACTGTTTCTGAGAATGGTATTACAAAGATTTCTTCTGGAAGTCCTGCTGTTGAAACAGATCTGGCAAAGGGTCAGTATATTGTTGCTGATGGTTATGATCTTAAGGCTCAGGCCGCAAAACCCGCAGCGTCTACGGCTTTCTATGGAGAAATTGTTGATGTAATTAATAGAACAAATGGAAAATTCTATAAGATCCTTGTTCGCAAGAATGGTTAATGAAAGGAGGGAAATGATATGGGTAAATTTATGAATTTTGCTGCAACTACTTAGGCTGCGTTTGATAATGATGAATCTGCATATATGAACTTCTCTCAGCTTCTTGCTGACTATAACAGAGGAGTTTTCCAGAGCGGGATTACTAAAGCTGATGCTGATGAAATGATCAAAGAAAAATTCCGTCTTATTATGGGTATTGACGAGACCGCTTCTAAGAAAGAAATTCGTAGAGCAATCAATCGTCATAAAAATGAGATCTTCGAAGTTATCGAGGATACAGTTGATAATATGCTTACATCCGGATGGACCGATAATGAGTTCTTTAATGATTTCGTTGAAGTAAAGAATCTTGCACTTGGTGATGCTAATGAGTTTGAAACTGAAGATCAGACTGTTCTTACAGTAGGTAAACTTTCTGGCGATCATTGGGATATTGACAGGCAGCGCCTCGGCGTTGGTGAAACATTCCGTGTTCCGACCTATTGGGTTGGTCTTGGCGTTTATGAAGAGTTTGAACGTGTTATGACTGGTCGTGCAGATTGGACTAGACTTGTCAATGCTATTTATGAAGCTATGGATGCTTATGTAAATGAACTTGTATTCAAGGCTGTTATTTCTGCTGGTTCTCAGGTTCTTCCTGGATCCCCTCAGTTCTACAAAACAGCTGCTCTTGATGCTGCTGCTCATGATACATTTGTAACGATGGTCGAGGATGTCCAGGCTGCAAACCGTGGCGCAGAAGTTATTATTATGGGTGTAAAGTCTGCTCTTGCAAAGCTTAAAAATCTTGCAGATGTAAATTGGATTGCAAAGGAAGACAGAACCGATCATAGAAACCTTGGACATGTTGGAGTATTTGAAGGAACAAGAGTTGTAGAGATCCCACAGGTATTTGCGAAGAATGATACTACAAACAAGCTTGTAAAGAACGCACTTGGCCAGGATGTCATCCTTATTATGCCTGTTGTTGATAATAAGTTTGTTAAACTTGTTTATGAAGGCGATGCAATGATTAAAGAAGTTACTGATAATACTGTTAACCAGGATATGACTTATGAAGTTAAGTATCTTACCAAGCTTGGCGTTAGCACACTTATTGGTAGATATTTTGGTACCTGGAATATCACACAGTAATTTATATAAAAGGAGCAAAAGGATATGGCAACAACTACAACAAGAAAGAAAACTACTACTGCCGCAAAATCTGTAAAGACAGAAACCGCAAAAGTTGAAAAGAAGGTTGAGGAATCAAAGAAGGTTGAAGAATCTACTCCTGTTGTTAAGGAAGAGCCAAAGGTAGAAATTAAAAAAGAACCAAGACAATTTAATCAGAATGATCTGATCTTGTGTCGTTCGGTTACTGCTGGTTGGCTTGGAGTTTCTGGTAAATCTGGGCAATATTATGTCTTCGAAAACTTTGGCGACGAGTGTGAAATTGAATATCAGGATTTGTTTGCTTTGAAGAGTAGACATTCTAATTATATTTATGCGCCACATTTTATCATTGAAGACGAAGAACTTCTTGAAAATCCACGCTGGGCGGATGTTTCTAAGTTCTATGATGATGAAGTTTTTAATGAAGACGTAGATGAGGTTCTTAATCTTCCACAGAATGTGTTCGAAGATGCGCTCAGAAAACTTCCGCGAGGTCTTGCAAAAACTTTACAGGTAAAAGTTGCGGAGAAAATTGAAGATGGTACTTTTGATAGTCTGAAAAAGATCAAAATGATCGATGATGTTTTTGGAACAGATTTTAGAAGTATTATTGCTGAATGAGTAAAGGAGGTACATATATATGGCCTCTTTAGAATACGCCGAGATATATTCTCGGTTTTACATAAAAATAAAGGACTACGAAATTGTAGCATTGGATGAATAGTTAGCAAAAGAAATGTTGAATGGATATCTGCGATCTACGCTGTCAAAACCCATGGTTCGCAGATTATTTTCGTCTGTTTCGGCAGATGATGATGTAGAAGAAATTGATTTTGAACTGAGGGAATCTTTGGATACTGATTCAGATACGGATTTTATAACGGAGGTATTGGCTGTTGGAATGGTAAGTGCTTGGGCCTCGCCAAGATATCATTCTACGCTTTTGACGAGTCAACTTTTGTCAAACAGCGAACAAAAATTTTTTTCATAGAGTCAGCATTTGGCGGAAATGAAAGCCATGTTTGAGAAATCTCAAACTGATCTTCGTAAGTTAATTCGTGACTGGTCATATAACCTCAGCGTTATCAATGGAGTAGAATCGTGACCGAAAAGTACGGTAACTATTCTTCTGCTCAAATTCATTCAACCAAGCTTTCTATTCGAAAATGTATATTCTTTTTGCTATTGTACGTAGATCCTGAAACAAAGAGTGAATACTCAGATATTGATGTTGTTGGAGCATTCCGCAACTTACAATATAAAATCAATGGGTTGAATAGTATTTTGCTTGAGCCACCGGAACTCGTGGAGACTATGTGTCTTCTGGAGGCGGCGCTCAAAGAATATGAAAGTGAAAGTTTTGAATGGGCGATTTATCGCAAGTTGATTTTGGACGCTGGGTCTAAGATCATGGATGTAAAGGAAGGTGATTGATATGATTACCTTCAGTGATTTTAAGAATATGCATGAGGCGCAGATTCCTGGAAGGGCTAGGAAGATTCAGAGTGACGTAATCATGAACGCTACGTTTACATAGGACGTTCAGTATTAGGTTGGATATTTCTTTGACTATTATCATACAACTCCGGAAAATAGATTGAGATTGGAAGGATTTAATCCTGAAACCGATCATAATCCTATCCCGATTGATATCAAGTTTATTGCTCATAGCAAGAAGACGTTTTAGAAAGACGAAGTCACTATGCATATATAGTTTCGTCCAGGTCATAAGTGTGAAGTAGATTATTATGATGAAATGTTTGGTAGGCGTTATAATGCCAGATATCCCGTTGGTCTTTATGTATGGATAAAGGGAGAAGATGACATATATAGACGCTGGTTGGTGGTTGCTACTGCTGACAGGGATGAGAATCAATTTCCGACTTGGGAGGTTCTTAGATGTGATGATATTTATCGTTGGATTAAGAATGGCAAATATTATGAGTTCCCTGGTGTAAGCAGAAGTTAGAATAGTTATAATTCCGGTCAACATAGGCCGTGTTATATGGAAACATATAATTATAAGACAGCTTTTATCGGGAAAACTCCTGTGGGAAGGACAATCCCGAGGATAAGATTTGACAAAAATATTGACAATTAATTTCATATATGTTAATATAAATAATAAAATGTGAGGTGTTCTTTATGGAGGAATATTTAGATTTTATACGAAATCATCGTAATGAGATATATGCCCCTGTGTTAGGGCATTCTCATGATGACTATTCTATTGCATTATCAAAAGATGATCCATGGCTTCAGGAAACTGAATGGGATGATCTATTTAATAAATTGAAGGAGAAATATATTGAAGTTTAAAACGGGTGAAGTTTGGTTTGCAAGTTTTCTTTTGGAAGAGAATAAAGATAAATTCACGAATAGGCCAGTTGTTGTAATCGATGAAATGGAACCATGGGTTATTGCAGTAAAAATAACAAAACATGAAGTTCGTATCGATGATTCTTTTGATACTCCAATTATTCACTGGAGTGATGCTGGATTACATTTAGCATCGACAGCAAGGACTTCAAAATTTGAATATTTAAGAGAAAGTGATTTTATTTTTAAAATTGGGGAACTTGATCAAAAAGATCTAGTTGATATTCTAAAACAATTTGTTGAATTTGTAAAAACAAATATATTAACAAATAATAATTCTAATGAATAATAAACATCTGCGGACGGAACAGGCATCCGTCACCTATATTGGAGATGCTGGAATGTCACCCAGCCTATGTTTATTTATGAAAGCTCTTATGTTAAACCGTAAGGGCTTTATTTTTTTGTCAAAAATCCTTAACGAATATATTTTATATGTGGTAACACATATTTATACGCTGTCCGCCTGAAAAGGCGATGATTTATTCTGATCTGCAAAAATATCCCACAATTATAAAATTGCAGAAGGTGGCAGAAATGACCACCTCTACTTAGTATGAGTTAGTAACATATTTTGCTATGGTTAGATTATAAATTCTAGCAACCGGAAGATCAGACCCAGTTTTGTCTTCCACTTAATCGTGATACCGAACATTTATACTACAACACATATTTAGTGATTGACGCACATGTATTAACAGAACCACGAGTTTGGTAGATCAGTAAAATTAACCGATCAAATTCAAAGGGTATCGCAATATATACGTGCGCTCAAGACCTTGCTAATCAACATACGCTTAAAGCTGATTATGATGAATACGGTAATGTGGTTGCCTGGTGGGCAGATTGGAAAGAAAGTGAAGTGGAACCTGTTCCAGGTATACCAGTTCCAGATGAAGATCAACCCACCTCCTCTTCTACTGTAACATCAACAATCACATGCAGCGGAAAACCGCAGTTCAAGATTGGTGGCTCAGCCAAAACATTCACCGTCACCTATTATAATGAGGATAACGAAGTTGTAGAGGATTATCCAGTCGGAGATTGGACATTCTTTATAGATGGCGATCCAGTTGATACGGAATTACTTACCCTAATTCCAGATGGAAATAAGGTAAAAGTTAAATTCCTGGGTGATGATTCTTATATAGGCAAAATACTAACAGTAACCAACACTTCGAAGGATGCGGTCGCAAGCCTTCAAATTGAAATTATCGCATTATAAAGGAGGGAATGAATATGGAATTAACACAAGAACAGATTCAGGAACTCCGTAATTTAAAAAATCTTCCTGATAGCGATGATATCAGGTATAAGGAAATTATTAAAAAAGCTCTCATAGATAATGATCTGATAATTTATTTGTTAAATAATAAAGAGTTAGAAGAACAGGAAGCAGATCCAAGTGATTATCTTGGGCAGAATATATACCCCTTTTTTCTGGTTCATCCGACGTAGCATAATGTTTAGAACTTTATTTGTTTTGAAATATCATACAAAGATGTACAAAGATACAACTCAAATATGAAAATTCAGCAGATCATATTCTACATTCTATGTGAAGAAAAAAATAATATAGAAAAACTAACTGGTATTGCCCGTCATGATTTATTAGCTGCGGAAATAATTCATACGTTCAATTGGACTAATTTATTTGGCCCAAAGATAAGATTAATATCTGACCAACCAAGTGTTATGGATACAGATTATTCTTGTCGAACGTTGATATTCGAGCAAGATACGGATAATAATTTGGCAAAAACTTATAATGGTATTACACGAATGAACAACAGGGAAATATATGCCAAGGAATCCAAAGGTTGATTTTGATATTCTTAAGGTGTATTTTCGTGATCCGTATCATATAAATCTTGACGGAGTCCCAGGAGAAATAGTTATCTATCAGCCGACTATTGGAGATATTGTTGAAATTGGTGAGAATAAGATATTTGAGAATTTAAATGTCTTTATAACTAATACAACTTAGTACCGAGTTTTTCTTTGGGACATGGGGATAGATTGGAATGTATTTTCTGATTTTTAGTTATTCTCTATGTTATATACCAAAGTTGATCCAGAAATATAGCATATGTTATTTGGTGATTTAGATCTGAAAAAATTTAAACCATATCTTCGAAAAAAAGACGGCAGTCCTCCCGATGAAAATGCTTCATTTGTCGAATTACCAGAAGATACGGAAATAATATTATGGAATGATCAGGATGAGATTGCGATCAATTATGATGTTTGGAATCATATGAACCAGTATTTAAGAATGGTGTTTAATATCTTTCCGGAAGAAAAGATAACTAATAGTCCGTTCCTTAAATAGTGGTATATAGAGAAAGATAAACGTCAAATTGAATCGAGATAGAAGGATGAAGATTCTGGAAAATAGCAATCCATTTTATAGCCGATTATTTCGGCATGTGTGAATCATCCTGGTTTTAAATATAAATTATAGGAACTTAGAGAAGTTGGTATATTTTAGTTTTATGATTCAGTTAGTCGGCTTTAGATTTATGAATAGAGTACTGCTCTTATGAAGGGGATGTATTCTGGATTTGTTGATGGATCTAAACTCAAACCAGAAGATTATAATTTTATGAGAGAAATTATTCGTGACACTAATAATAGTGTTCATAAAAAACTTAAAGATAATGGGTGATTATCTATACCGATCACTAAGTGAATGTGGTTGCTAACGGGTAATAATTATTCCGTAGAATATATAGATAATTATTCCTTTGTATCTATATAACTAATTATTAAATAAAGGAGGAAAATACTATGGCTTTTAAATTGGGTAATCATTACATCGATTAATTTTGGTCGCTTCATACGGTAACGTATGTCGATAGTTGGTGAACCTAGAAATCTAGGGTGTCAATTTAACGTTTAGGAATTATAGGAAATGATAATTAGTAAATTGGCTAACAGGGAACACCTAAGTTACATACACCAGTAATATGGCAATCCTGTGCGAAAACTGTTTCGCAGTAACGTTAAACGCCTATCCTTTAAGTGGTGAAATTCCACAACAGGAGTAGGGCTGAGTGAAATTCTCAGTGAGTGAAAATCTCTTAAATCGAAGCGCCAACCCCCTATTAGTATAGGGTGAAGATATAGGCTATTCCCTATTAAATATGACGAAAGTCAGGGTATGAAAGGAAATACTTTATGGTGTAGCTCAGGATGACAATGACAATCTGAAATATGCTCTTGATCAGCTGTCTGGTGCATCCATTGAAATTAGTGCTGATTCTAGCGATATTGTTGATAAAAAGGGTAATGTAATCCGTACAAGTTATAGAACAAAAACTGGTACCTTTACCGCTACAAACGCACTTCTCCATCCAGCAGCTCTTAATGCTCAGTCTGGTAAAGAAATTACATATGCTTCTGCTTCTGCCGCTATTCAGATGCCGAAGATTTATATTGTTGAAGCTGGAAAGGCTATTCAGATTCCTGATCTTAAGACAGGTACTCTTCGTGTAATTGGCCTTTATGGTAATGGAGCAAATGCTCCTGCTCTTAGTGCAGCAGATTCAGCGGCACTTGTAACTGGTACTGGTTCTAACGCTGTCTTTACTGCTCCTGCAGCTGGCGAAGATCAGCCTATTCAGTATCTTGTAAAGTATGAACGTGATGTTGTTTCTGGGGCTATGCTCTCCAACACTACTAAAGATCTTCCGGGTCTTGTTAAGCTTACACTTTTCTGTGCTTATGGTGATCCGTGTAATAACGATCTTAAACCTTGCTACGTAGTAATTCCGAGATTTGCCGCCGATCCCTCTATGACTATTTCTCTGGATGCAGAGACACAAGAGGTCGATTTCTCTGGTAATCTGAACGTGGATTATTGTGCTGGCACACAGTCGCTCTATTACATTTATCGAATAATTCGCTTTAAATTGCTATATTTTTTGACAATTTAAATTTGGATGGTAAGCATATAGGGAAACTTGTATGTGATAGTGATTATTTCACTGAATAAAGAAACTGAATTGCTGGAAATCCTTAAAGACAATAGAACTACAGCGTAACAATGAAATATGTGTAAACGCGAATGTTGCGAAAGCAGAAAAAATCTATTGTATGGTATATGGTTAAATCCTAAGTGCCGATTAGACAATAGGAAATCAGCAGCCAAGATTCGAATAGAATAAGGTTCAACGACTATCCTTCTTGAGAGGAGTAGGCTGTAAGCGATTGACAGCCGAAGTGGTTTCGCCTAACCCGTAGTAATACGGTATGGATAAGATATAGTCTGTGCTTATATGAAAGTATAAGAAGTTCGTTAGAGAACTGTGCAAAGAGTAGCGTCTTTGTATGAACGAAGATTTAAAATAAGTTATTATTTTAAATTATAAGTATCCAGAAGAAGACCTTGTTATCAGCGGTGTTGCTGCTGCTTAATAAGTTTTTCTGATAATATAATAGTAATATTCTGGGTCATTAGTTTTAAAGCTAGTGGCCTTTTAAAAAATAAATAGGTTAGCGTCATGAACTAACTGACAAGAGCGGGGGAACTCCTACCCCGCTCTTTTATTTTGTTTAAATTTAGGAGATTTCATTATAAGGAGAAATGGAACATGATTAATTATTCTTTTGAACAGTTTTGTATAGATAACAACTATAATGAATTATTAGAACTGTGGGACTATAAGTTAAATGATATTTCCCCAAATTTAGTTAGTTCGACTACAAATAAAAAATATTGGCTTAAATGTCCAGATGAATTACATGAATCAAGAATGATTTGTATTGGAAACGTTGTTAAAGGGTATAAGAAAAGAGGATATTATTGTATTTGTCATGCCTGTAATTCTATAGGTCAATATATAATTGATAAATATGGATTAGATTATTTAAATATGCTTTGGTCTGATAAGAATGAAAAGTCATATTTTGACATAGATAGATCTAGTAAAAATAAAATATGGTTGAGATGTTTAGACAATCCTAACCATGATGATTTTGATGTCGCTGCAAATAATTATTCTAATGGTCATGACAAATGTCCATATTGTACTGGACAACGTGTATGTCTAACAAATTCATTTGGCTATAAACATCCAGAATATGTTGAGGTGTGGTCGGATAAAAATTTGTTTGGTCCGTTCGACAAAACATATGGAAGCAAAGAATATGTTTGGTTTAAATGTGAGAATGGAATTCATGACGATTATAAAAAACGTATTTTAGATATAAATAAGGAAAAATATATTTGTCCAGAATGTGCAAAAGAAAAAGCGATTGCAAATATACCGAGAGGTGAAGAATCTCCGCAGTGGCGTGGTGGTATCTTAAAAGAAAATCAAAGGTGTAGAAATTCGACAGAATATGCGGATTGGAGGAACAATGTATTGAAAAAAGACTTTTATACATGCCAGTGCTGTGGCAGTCGGGAAAATTTAGAAGTACATCATATTAATCCATTTTCTAAATATAAAGATTTAAGATTAGACGTTAAAAATGGAATATGTTTGTGTGATTTGCACCATCAGGCTAAGATCGTTGATTCGTTTCATAATCTTTACGGCACACATAATAACACACCTGAACAGCTTGAAGAATACATCAACGCCAAACGCCGTGGACTAGGCATCAACATTCCATTTTCCATAGAATCATATCTATCTGGTAATATCCTCACTCACGCCGATGCAGAAAATTCAAAACTCGGTACTTGGATATTCGACAAATATAAACCTAGTGAATTAAGAAAATCACGCTTTACTCAGATGAGAGTTAAAGCTTATATATAAATATTAATTGTACCTAATAACATTCATAGAAAGGAGATAATAATGGCTCACGAAAGAAAATGTTTTTGCTGTGGCGTAGAATATCAATATTGCGCTCACGGATGTAAAGAATATGATCCTCTTGAAACTTGGAGATATCTTGTTCATGATTATAAATGCAAAGATATCTATGATATCTGGCAACAGTATAGAGGTAAAGAGATTACAAAAGAAGCTGCCAAAGCCGCCCTGGAGGCACTTGGTGATTTGAGTTATGTTATTCATGGTGGAACTCCTGTAGTTCCTGTACTGAAAGAGATTCTTGATATTGTTGATGAGGTAGAAGAAAAACCCGAAGATGTGGTTGAGCCTGTCGAGACAGATTCTTCTAAAGATGAAGTGAAAGAAGAAAGAGAATTCAAGAATCCTTCGGAAACAAAAGAAAAGAAATTTGACAGGCATAACAAATATAATAAAAAGAATTGATTAGTGAAAGTAGATTATTTAAGAAAAGCTCAATAGCGGTGGTTCACCATCGTTATTCACGGGGTTGATCTGCTACTTTTGCGGTGGTAGGTCGACCCCATTTTTTACGATTATTTTGTTGAGCAGGATTGATGTCCCGCTCTTTTTTATTTTGATGAAAAGGAGAAATCTTATGTTTAAGATGTATAAGATCAACAAAGTGTTATCTATTTGTGGTGCTGTATATAGAGTTGAAGCAGATATGATCTTAGAATTCGAAAACGAACCAGATGATAGTTTGATATCCTGGCTTAAAGAAAACAGCTATCCGGATGACACATATCTTATTTGTGAGTATGAATCTGAAGAATATAAGGCTACTACAAACGTCGTATTTTATCATACAGATGATGAGTCATTTGTTGATTGTGCGGAACATGATTTTCGTGTTATGGGCGATGTGTTAAATCATCCTGTGGCGGATAAATATTTATATGCTGATATAAACAAAAGGATTAAAGAATATCATCTTGAGGATAAAGTAGTAGATATGATAAACGATTATTTTTATAAACATTATTTGTAATTTGAGAGTGGATTATCTGCTCTTTTTATTTTAAGGACGGTATTTTTTACTGTCCAATATATAGGCCCGTAGCACAACTGGACTAGTGCACCGCTCTCTAAAAGCGTGATATCCCTCTGAAGGAGGTAATCTGGATTCGAATTCCAGCGGGCTTAGCAAACGCAATAAATATAAGAACTTGATCACTCTTATATGGAGAAGCTCCTCCTGGCTTCTCCGCATTGCGTTTAACTATATCAGGAGATTCAACTCTAAGGAGGTAGAAGTATGGGAAATAAATATACATACAAATAGACTTTTGAAGAATGGTGTTTATCAAATAATCGTCATGATATATTAGATCTTTGGGATTATGAAAAGAATGATAAATTGCCATCAGAGATTCCGTATGGGACGAAGCAAAAGTATTATTTTAAATGCCCTAACGGAATACACGAAAGTGAATTAAGAAGAATTTTAAATATAGTAGATAGGCCAGATCATAAATTGATTTGTAAGGAATGTGAATACAATAATCCGAAAGATATGACGGGTCAGGTATTTGGTGAACTTACAGTTATTGGATACGATGAAGAAAAATCAAATAATAGTAATCGTATGCCATATTATTTTTGTCAATGTTCATGTGGACAAGTTATATCCTCTTCTATTTATAAACTTACATCTGGCAAAAAACTTACATGTCGTGGTTCAATCGGACATAGAAGACCAAAAGCTGAAATTCAAAAAACAGAAGATTTGCGAAAAACTCCAGAATATTATCAATTTCGTAAAGGAGTTATAGAGAAAGATCGGGGCAGATGTATTATATCTGGTGAGACATAGAATCTTGAAGTTCATCATATATATTCATTTGCACTATATCCGAATACAAGGTTTGATATAAATTGCGGAGTGTGTATTGGAGCGAAATATCATAGCACTGCTTTTGAAGGTAGCTTTCATAATGTGTATGGCAGATACAATAATACTCCAGAACAATTTGAAGAATATGTAAATACAAAACGTCGAGAACTTGGTATTATGGAACATTTCGATGTTTATGAATATATGAATCAATATGACTCAGATACCCTAGAAATAGACGAAACAATGTTAGATTTTTGATGACTAAAAGGAGAAAACAATCATGATAGATTTCTATTCAAATACACGATCAGTCCTGGATAGATATAACCAAATCTAGGATAAAATCAAAACATCCTATGACGAAACTACAGACGAGGAAGATGAGTTCGTTACTAATCTTCCCCTCTATCTTGCCCGTGGATTGTTAAAGGATGTTTCAGATAGTCCCTATGCACAAGAAGAACTTGTTAAAACGTCGGAGATTATTATTTCTGTACTCAGAGAGGAGGCTTAATATGGACGATGAATTCATTAAACGAAGTTAGGTAACAGGAAAAAGGTATGATTATTTTAGCAAAGATGTTGTAAGAATACTTAATATAGACTAGGCGGCTATGTATATAAAGAATGACGTCGAACTGATTGATATATATACTAGTTAGGATAGAAATACTGGGAAGAATGTTCTGGTATTTGTTTTTGATAAGAACTCTTCTAAGGAATGTTATGACCTTTGGTGTAAGAGGAAGTTGTCTTAAAATAAAGGTAGGTGATGACAATGGGTCAAGTTGCGAAACACTCTGATGAAATAACTGATGAGATGTGGCAGCAAGTAAATGAATTTAACCGTAATATGGTCTAGGAATTTTTAGAATACAAAATTGAACTTAGTGATCAATCAAAAATTCAGTACTCTTCTGCTCTTCGAATATTTTTCTGGTGGGTACATGAATCATTAAAGGATAAAGATTGTGTTGATATAAAGAAAAAAGAATTTGTAAGATATCTTAATTGGCTTACAAATCGTGGTCTTTCAGAGTCTGCAATAAAAATGAAAAAATCTGTTATTAGTTCTTTTTGCAATTATATAGTAGAGTACTATGAAGATGAATATCCGACTTTCAGAAGTTTTGTTACCTCAAGTATGAAAGTTGTAAAAACAGGGTTTGTGCATGAAAAACATCCTCTTACTCCAGAAGAAATGGAAGATCTTTACAATAAACTTGAAGAGCTTGAAAAATGGCAAATTCTTGCTTATGTAAAATTCTCATATAGCTCGGCTGCTCGTAGAGCGGAGACAAGACAACTTCTTAAAGAAATTGCAGATTATGAACCTATTGTTAAAGAGATTAAATATATTGATGAAGATGGAAAAGAACAAATCGGAATATCTAGGTTTTATACAACACATATTCTTCGAGCGAAGGGACCCAGCAAAGAGGGCAAGCGACGTCGCCTTAAATTTGATCAAGACGCTATGGATGCAATAAAGAAATGGTTGGAAGTTCGTGGTGATGATGATTGTCCATATTTGTTTGTTACCAAAGATAAAGATGGAAATGTGAAACAAGTAAGTGAGACAACGTTCAACGAATGGTGTTCTGGATTATTGACAAAACTTGTTGGCCGTCGTGTTATGTCTCATATTTGGCGTGAAAGTAAGGCAACAAATCTTGTTGTTTATGAACATAAATCACCGAAAGTTGCTTAGAAGTTACTTGGTCATGAATCGGTAGAAACAACCGAATCAAGCTACATTATTCGTTCTGATTTGACGGATGAATCAGATGAGGCTTTTATTTAAAGAGGTATAAAGTTATGAAACAAATAATAATCGTTCGTCGCGACCTTAACATGTCCCCAGGAAAACTTGCCGCCCAGGTTTCACATGCTTCAATGGCATTTCTTACAAACATGATTCGCAAGAATGTATGTGATATATCTTCTGTTGAACCTGAGCGAGTTATCTCTTATGTTCAATTTGACATAGACACTTGGGATAATTGGATTAATGGAATATTTACCAAAATAATTTGCGAGGCGAAGAATAAATATCAATTAGAAAAAGTATGCACAATTTCTAATGAATTAGGACTAAAAGAAAATGAGGATTATTTTCTAATAAAAGATTGCTGTCTTACTGAAAGAATACGATGAATCTGGTGTTGGCAGGACGCTTACTTGTATTGGATTTCGCCCTCTTCCAGATGATATTGCGGCGAAGATAAGTAAAAAATATCAGTTGTATAAGTAAGGTAGATGTTATGGAATATAAGTTAGTTTTGGATCAGCATATAATTGATGAATATGCTGATTTTTATTTTAAACAACATCCACGGGCTAGGAAAAAACCTATTGAAAGGCCAATGCATCCAACTATAAATTCATGGATGATTCTTCCCAGGATTCAAATGAATGCACTGAAACAAAAGTGGAAAGATTTCGGGGTATGGTGGATTAATAAACTTGGATATAGTAGTTTGAAACTAGAAAAGTTTGAGATGACGTTTATTACGTATATGCCTAGCCAACGGAGGGCAGATCCTGACAACACTACGCCAAAATTTATTTTGGATTCGTTTAGTGAAGCTGGGTTTATATGCGACGATGACGGATAGCATCTTAAATCACTTACATTAAAAACGGATTATGACAAAGATAATCCGAGGACGGAGATATATGTAAATACAATAGAATAAAATCACCGCAGCCTTCGGGAGACTACGGTGAAGTGTGAGATTAAAGAATTGAGGCTCAATGTTTATACATAGAAGTCATAGCCTCAACCTATTCCTTTGACAGTTCTGGATGGTTAATAATTGTGTGTACAATAACTAGTTTGATTAACTATCTCAGTACTTCAAGGAAGGTAATAGCAAGTACAAGTTGCATATTGCACCTCCTTTCTATTAATCTGGGTTGACGGGTTACAAAATGATTATAGCATATGAGGTGCAATATTTCTATATATTGGAGAAATGAATATATGAGTAAATACATTAAAGACATTGATCTATCGCAACTTAGTGATCTTATTGATGAAGAAGAAATGGAACTTATTTATGAGTAGATTGATGAGAGTGATAGAGAACGAGACAGAAAATCCGCACGAAAAATGCGAGATTATTACGACGATTAAAAGGAGGATTTTATGAATTATAAAGATTTTGTAAATGCATATACTGAGAATTCGCTTATTTTGAATGACCATATTTTGGCCAATAAATATGTATCGTTAAGTGAAAAAATGGCACGAGCGGATGCCATTATCAATTCTTCATATTATATTGAAACAGGAGATGAAAATAAAACAAAGAAACTTCATATTGATTCTTGTGTAAAAATGATGTTAACAAAGATTTCTTTTGTAGATATGTATACAGATATTGAGCGAGGCGAAGAAGATCCAATTCTCGAAGAATATGATATGCTTCAAAAATGTGGCGCACTTGCCAAAATTATGGCGGGTGTAAATTCTGTTGAGGCGGATGAATTTAATACTATTATTGAGTGTGTTGCAAAGGATACGCTGGCAAATGAATATGAACCGCATGAATTTATTAAATCTCAGGTTGAAAGATTTGGGACACTTGTTGGAAATACTTTGGCACCAGTACTTAGTAATATGAATACAGACGATTTGATTAACGCATTAAAGGAAGTTTCTAATAGATGAAGATTGATATTTTTTTAAAATTTTTTGATCAAAAACAGGCAGATGGTGAAAAGTATAACTTTATAAAAAGTCATGTTAAGGACATATATATTCCAATCGAAAAGAAAGTAAAAATTGCAAATAGCATTATTGATAAATCTTTTACAATAGAATCTGACGAGGAGAAATGTATCATACATGTTGATTCTGTAAATAAGTATATTACTACATGTATGGCATTGTTTGATGCATATACTGACATAGAACGAATTAATAAAAATAATTCTATATCTGATTTTGATAAGTTAAATGAGCGAAAAATATTTGATTATATTATTGATGATATTGATCAACGTGAATTGAAGGAATTTAATATGGTTATCCAAATGGTAACCGATGATCTATTTACCAATAAATATTCTATTTAATTTATTGATTATTCAAGAGGTGATTATGTGAGTTATGTTTTTTATAATCCAAATCCTGGGAACAAAATGGTTGGTGATTGTGTAATCAGGGCTATTTGTAGAATCGAAAATTAGTCGTGGGAGGAAACTTTTACTGAATTGATGGTGGAAGCTTATAATCTATATGATATGCCATCCTCAAATTATGTATGGGGATCTTATCTTAAATCTAAAGGATATATTAGGGAGAATCTTCCAAATACTTGTCCTGATTGTTATACGTTGAGGTAGTTTTGTTTAGATCATAAGGATGGAAAATATATAGTTGCCACTGGAACGCATGCCGTTGCAGTTGATGACGGAAATGTATATGATTCCTGGGATTCTAGTGATGAAGTAGTAATTTATTATTATAAAAAGAAGGAGGATGACAATGGATAATTATAATGGATTTTCTTATCAGCCAAATATGTATTATCAAAGTGTGCAGCCAACAGTGGTAAATACCCCGGCTTATATGGCGCGAAATTGGTAGCAACAACCCGCGATGCCATCTTATTCTCAGCCTTCAAATGTTCCTAATACAAATTTGATATGGATACAGGGTGAAAACTCGGTTAAGGCACAATATGTTCCTAATGGTGGAAAAATGGTTTTCTTTGATTCGGAGGAACCTGTAATATATATAAAATCTGTTGATGCTTCTGGAAAACCAGAAGTTACAGTGCTTGATTATACGGAACGATCAAATGGTGATAAAAATGTTAATGCCGCATATGCTTCTGCCCCGCCAGTAGAATATGCAACGAAAGATTAGCTTGATACGTTGAATGAACAATTTTCTTCTTTAAATGATCGTTTAAGTAATCTTAGTGCATATGTTACAGAGGACCAGTTTAATCAACTGAATGATCATCTGGATAATTTAAGTGGACAGGTTAAAGATATCGAAAATAGAATAACAAATTTTAGTAAACCACAACAAACAAATAATCAACAAAGAAAGGGGAATAAGTGATATGGCAAACCCCTTGTTTAATAAATTTGGAAATAATCAATCCTTAGGAATGCGTTCTGGTGGGAATAATGGAATACTGGGATTAATAAGCCAATATAGGTAGATTCAAAATGATCCTGGCAAAATTTTAGATATTTTATTTAATAATGGAAAAATTAATTAGCAGCAATATAATGATTTACAATCAGTTCGCAATAATCCTCAACAGATTATTAATTATCTGAGTATGAATGGAAATGTAAATCAATTGAATCAAGCAAGTCAGATGGCAAATCAAGTGATGGGCCAACTTAATAAAGGAGGTGTTTAAATATGCCTATTACTTTAAAACCGAATGCGGTGAAATATAAGGATCCTATTACTGGGAATTATGTAAACGTTGATGTAATGGGAGAAAAAATAACTTATGATGCAGAGGCATATGCGAAGGGAACTAGGAATGGTATTGCGGTATCTTCTACAGAGCCTGGGTATCAAGATAATAGTAAATATTATGCTGAACAGGCACAAGAAATTTTGAATAGTATTCCAGAGGATTATAGTAGTTTGGTGAGTGATGTCTCTTCTTTAAGGGATGATTTAGATCAGAATATAGAAAACTTAATAGACGATATAAGTCAGATATCAAAGACGGGAGTAAATCTTTTTGACATAAAAAAACTTAAGACAAAACCCAATATAACTGTAGATGGAGATACTTTCAGTGCTCTTCCTCATACCCTTTACACTTATGGTGACATATACGGAGTAGAGTACGAAGCCGGACAGCAGTATACTGTTTCTTTGCAGGCAAAGACAACAAGTGCGCTTACAAATAATGGCTTGGGGGTATATGCTTTCTATACAGATAACACATCATCATTGCTGTTCCAGTTTTCCAATTCGCAGAGTACGTATCTGTACAAGTACGGAACTACCACAGCAGGAAAAACAGTATCAAGGATAGTCATTGCATACAGTAATAATAGCAAAACAATATGGGATATCAAACAATTTCAAATAGAAAAAGGTAACGCCGCTTCTGGCTATGTACCATACTCATTAAACATTTTTAATCCCCGTGCGATTCAATCTTCTGAATTGATTATAACCGCTGGTAATATGGAATCAACTTATTCTGACTGTGATGACTTGCCAGTTAATTCCATTGTGTCTGTGCATACTAACGCGATTTCTGCTGGATTTGCGCATCTTCCTACTGCAAATGGTATATGTATTGTTTCATTTACGAACAACACTCAAGGTCATTTTTTTCAACTAGGACTGCCATTTAATTATGCAACGAAAAAAATAATGTATATACGGGTTATGGTTAATAATGTTTGGTCAGAATGGGTTACTATTAACAATGATCCATTATATACAGGCTATGACATATTTCCAGACGGTACATTAAATAATCGTGGACCAGAAATTGAAGGAATTCTGGTAGCAAAAAATATATGCAGACTTGCACCGGGTGATTATTATATTGATAAAATTGATATTAATGCAAATAAGTCAATTGAAGGATGTGGGAATAATACACGACTAATTAAAACATCAAATCCAACGTCTAACTATATGGTTAGTTTGTCTGTCGATGCAAAAATAAAAAATCTGGCGATATATGGTTCTTTAACAGATATAATTCCATCTTCTGAATGGGAATTAGCGTCTTCTGTACCTTGTGGTATTAAAATTCAGGGTACAGGATCAAGTGATTCTCAGCGTTTCCGTTGTGAAGTTGAAAATGTTCGTATAAGTAGTATTGCTGGAACGGGTATATATATATCTGGAACAGGATACAATCCGCAGGGCGGATGTTATATTAATAACATTTTTGTACGAAATTGTAATGCAGGTATTGCACTTGGTAAAATTGCTGAATTTCATAGGATATCTGGATCAGGCTTCTTTGAAAACTACTACGGAGCTATAAATAATGGAGGAAATAATGTATTTGTAAATTGTGATTTTAGTACAAATATGCATGGCGTTTTAATGGATAATTCTTCAGGAAATTATAACAATAATAGTCATGGAGCATTTGTAGGCTGTACAATTAATCACACTGGTTCAAAAGATTATGACAGTGGGAGACGTGGAGATGGGTATGCCCTTGATATAAATGCTATGGGAGCTGGCGAGATATTTAATGGATGTTCAATATTCTATGGGAAAATCAAGTTAGCTTCTTCTCAAGGAATTATTTTATCTAATTGCAATTTCGGTAGTTATACTCCAATTTTTATTGAGAATGGTGGCGGTATTCAATTTGCAAATTGTGTATTTCGTGTTGGACATAGTACAGTGACAGATAATAGACCGGAAAAAACACATTTTGATAGTTGCTATTATCTAAACGGAACACCTGTTGATAATACACCATCTTAACTCACTTAAAGAAAATTATTAATGAGTGTTTTAATATTTGAAAATGTTTGACTATTAATGATTATTAATATATTTTTATATAAATATAAATAATATCTGATCATTTTGATTTCGGTATTAATATTTACAGCCATATTATATCAACCTAATTTTTCTAAGAAAGGGAGGAAATCATTATGATGAATTCTGAAATGAGTGCCGCTGATCTGGCGGCTGTTATGGGCAACAACAATGATGGTTTTGGTGGCAACAATGGTGCATGGTGGCTTCTTATTCTTCTCATCTTTGCCAATAATGGTTGGGGAAACAACGGATTTGGCGGCGGTTAGATGGGAATGGGTTATATGCCTCCGTATGCAACAGCGAATGATGTTTAGTCTGGATTTGATCAAGCAGCTGTTATTTCTGGAATTAATGGTATTACTTCTGCTATCTCTAATGGTTTTGCTAATGCAGAAATTTCTCGTGCAAATAGTCTTGCAAATATTACCAACCAGATGAATACAATTGCTATGAATCAGCAATCATGTTGTTGTGAGCAAAGATTGGCCACGGCCAATCTTGGTGCTACCATTGCTTAGGAAGCATGTGCAGACAGAGCAGCTGTAAGTGACGCACTTCGTGACGTAATTGCCGCCAACACTGCTTCTACCCAGAGAATTCTCGATCAGATGTGCCAGGACAAAATTGATGCTAAGAACGAGCAGATTGCTAATCTCCAGCAGCAACTTGCAATGGCTAATCTTGCCGCCTCTCAGACAGCCCAGACTGGACGGATTCTTGCTGATAATGCTGCACAGACATTAGCTCTTGAACAGTATCTGAACCCCGTACCCGTTCCCGCATATATCGTACCTCAAAATAATTGTTTTGGAATGAACTATGGTTGCGGATGCAGTAATTAATTTAGTCATATAAAATTAAGAGGTGTATTATGCCAAAAAGAAAAACTATCGATGAAGTAAGACAAAGAATATTTGAACTTTCAAATGGTACAACAGAGTTGTTATCAACGGAGTATGTTAATAGCAGTACTCTTTTGAAATTAAAATGTGGAAAATGTGGTAAGATTTTTGAAAGAGATTTTGAACACATTAATCGTGGAAGGATTTGGTGTGAGAAATGTTCGCATGAAATAGCTTCTGAAAAAAATAGATTTTCGTTGGATCATGTTATCGATATTATAAGAGATCATGGCTGTGAATATGTTTAGGGAGATTATAAGAATTCTGATTCAAAATTACTGATAAAATGTAGTTGTGGAAATATATTCGAAAAATCGTTAAAGAAGTTTACATCTGGACAAGATCGTTGTCCTGAGTGTGGACATATGGCTTTAATTAAAGCTAAAACAAAATATACAGCCGAAGACGCAAAATATATTTTTTCTTAGAAAGGTTATAAAATTATTGGTGAATATAAAAACGCGTATACTCCGGTAGAATGTTTGTGTCAAAATGGACATAAGTGTCAACTGATATTATCTCAATTTTTACAGCACTGTTCTAGTTGTAATTAGTGTGCAATTGAAGCTAGAAGTGGGAAAAATCATTGGAATTATAAAGGTGGTATTTCACTATTGGAAGATAATATTAGACAAGCACTTACTATTTGGAAAAATGACATACGTAATTGTTATAAGGTATGCCCTATTTCTGGAGAATATGGGATAAATGCAGATATTCATCATCTAATTTCTTTAAGCACTATTTTTCAAGAAGCTGTAGTTGAATTGGATATAGATATTGAAAGCAAAAGAGCAAAGATTAGCGATTTCGTTAATGAAACAGAATATAAAGAGCTATTAAACAAGATAGTTTAGAAGCATGATTCTTATTCTGGTATTTTAATATCTAAAGAGATTCATGTTTTATTTCATCGAGAATATGGCTATGGTCATAATACACCGGAACAGTTTGATGAATTTCTAAAACAATATTATAAAATTAGTTTAAAAGATATTCAGGAAAAATATGTGAAAGGTGGTTGATGATTATATGGCTGAATATTCTGCAAATGCCGTTTAGACGGTAAATCCCGGAGAATCCATTATCTTCACTGAATCTCCGGTTCCGTGTAATCGAGGTTTGATAAGACACCGTGATGATACTGGTAGTTTCTTATTGAGCGGATATGTTCCTTATAATGGTTGTTGCCGTTGCAGACAAAAGGATAGTGCAAATTATCTCGTTGATTTTGGAGCAAATATTGCAATTCCTACTGGCGGTACAGTTGGACCAATTTCGGTCGCTATCGCTATTGATGGGACAACAATACCCTCTTCTACTATGATATCGACACCCGCAGCTGTTGAAGAATATTTTAATATTTCTCGGGCAATCAATGCTCAGATTTGGCGCGGATGTTGTGAAACAATTAGTGTACGTAATACTTCTGATCAGCCTATTCTGGTTCAAAACGCAAATATTATTATTACGCGACCAGATCTGGTTGTTACACGGTAAAGAGAGGGGGAATTTCGATGAAAGAATTTGATAGAATTAAAGATCTTGTATATGATGAGATTGAATAGATTTCTCATCGTAATCAGTTGGATAAAGATTCTGTTTGTGTTATTGGCGAACTGGTAGATATTTTAAAAGATATCGGTACAGTAGAGATGTTTGAAGAGGGCGCTTATGTACCGGAAGATGAATATTCTCTTGCAAGCGGAAATTATTCTCAGCGTGGTGGGTATTCTTCTAGGTACTATAATGACAGAGGCAATAGTTATCGTGGTGGTAGCGGATACACTCGTAGAGGTGGACGTTCTGGATATAGCCGCGATGACGCAAAAGATCATATGATTATGAAATTGGAAAATTTAATGAATGAAGCTTAGGATGAACAGGATAAACAGTCAATTAGAAGATTAATTGATCAAATTGGAAACAATTGATAGACGTTTGTTGATAAGTAAATAATATATTGTGGCTGTAGATTATTAATATATGGGGTTGGGCTGGAAAGTTTGACCCCATTTTTTACGATTATCAAAATGTAGGGTGGTGATATTTTGAAAGATGCTTTTAATGAATTAACTAAATTCAGAATTGCATTAAAGGAAATTTCTGATGATTTTAAAAATGGAAAATTCATATAGAAATTATCGAAGGAAACGGCATATGCAATAGCTGATGATATTTAGGATATATTTGATAGTCGTGTAAAGGACTATTATGATGATTATGATCCAAAATATTATGATAGAAAACATAGATTATATGATATGTATCATATTAAAGTAAAAGGATCTCGTATACGTTGGGTTATGGCTCCAGATTCTTATTATCCTGCTGGATATAGAGTTGACAAAAGTGACGCTGGTCCAGCATATATATTTGAATATATGTTTGAAAAGGGCTATCACGGTGGTGCAAACTATGGGCCGAAAGATGATGCAGGAACTGAGTTTTATGGATCGAAGCTTGCGCCTTTATGGAGAACGCCCGTTCCTGGTCTATATCAACAAAGCCATGGTTTAAAACCTTATGGATTATGGGGAAATTTTGCGAAGAAGTCAGATCCGCCAAGTGAGTGGATTGAGATTGATTTATAGAATTATCAAAACGGTAAACCAAATAGATCCGGAACCACTCTTTAGAAAAGATATGAAGAGGCCATGGATTATATTTGGGGACAGTATTCAATTTTAGATTATATTAGTTAAAATAAGGAGGTGAGTAAATGGGTGTGAAAAGTGGTTATATAGATGTTGCCGAGATTATTAAGAATGATGATTAGTTTTCGAAAAAAGTAGACAAAATAATACAAAAAGCGGATGAGCTTGAAGCAGGAATAAGAGCTACAAGCAAAAAAGTAGAGAATATTAAAATCAAAATAGACTTTGATCCAAGTAATGAAGAAAAGGTAAATGAAATTAAACGAAGAATGGAGGAAGCCTATTCCAGAAAACTTTCAGAACCAGGCGCAATTCGCGGAGTTACAAACGCACAAAAATATTATCAAACACAAAATAATGCTTAGGCTTCCTTGATTGAATCATGGAATAAACTTGGCAATATACAGAAAGAAAATAACTTTACTATAGATCAAATGGTTGATCCTAAAAATACAGCGTCAACTGAAGTATTCAGATATGCGAATGCTTTTGAGGCACTTGGTGGCAATCTTGAAGAAGTTAGTCCACAGCTAAAAGAATTTGTAGATAGGATGCGAGAATTAGAGGCGCTACAACCAGAAAAGGGAAATACTTTTGGAGTTGAAAATCTTAGAAGAGTCTTTGGATATTTTGATGAATTAAGAGAAGAAGCTGGTGCTACCTTTGAAATGTTTGAAAAGGCACAGATAGAACTCCCGAAAATCAATACTATTGAATGGGCAAAAGCCGCAGAAGCTGCGGGAGACACAGCGGATTCTATGAAGGAAGAAGGAAAAGCTGCTGAAGATGCAGGGAAGAAAACCGAGGAGGCTGGCGAAAAGTCAGCGGAGTCATCCGAGAAAGCGGCAAAGGCAACAGAAGAATCGGCAGAAAGACAAAAGAAAGCTTATAGATCTATTGAAGAATTAAAGAAAAAAGCAGAATCACAATATAAAGGGAAGAATAAAATTGAGTATGATTGGGAAGTCAATGATTATTCGTTTACAATTGATGAGGATCTTCCAAAGATAGAAAGATATAAGAAGGCATTAAAAGAACTTCAGGCGCTTCGTGATGAGGCATTAGATGATGCTAAGTATTGGGACGAACACGCTGTTGATTCATATAATACGGGTGATGATGAGCATTATAAATTGCGTAATGAAAATATGGAAGATCGCCTACGCGAATACCAAGAATATGCAGACAAGGTAGAATATATTCAAAATAAACTAAATGAGGCAGTTCAAAACTTTGAACCAGGTGATGCATGGGGATCGGAAGAAATAAAGGCTCTTATAGAATTAATAAAGCAACTAGTGGAGTCTGTTTAGGTACTTTCGAATAGTTTTGACACTATTGATGATAAAAGTGGATTATCTGATTTATTGCAATAGTTGAATAATATCGGTTCTTCTATTGATGACGCATTTAGTATTGATAATATTCAAGCATTTAGTAATGCACTTAATGAAGTCGTTGGTATATTAAATAATATTTCTTTATCAATCGGAGTAATCGGTGATGGTAGTTCTGGCGCGGCTAGAAATGATACCATGTCTGTAAGGGAACGACTTCGCGCAATGCAAAGAAAGATAGGGAAAAGTGAGTTTAACGTTAATTTAAGAGAAGACACTTCCCTTGATGTTCAACAAAGGATTAAAGCTGAGGAAGACGTATGGAGGAGGCAAGCAAAGAGATACACAGATGCCTATGATAAGATATTTTCTATATTCCGCGATGCTTATAAACGAATATTGGGCGGAGACGAAGGCGATCCGCAACAATTTCTCGTTGGTCTTACCTCGTCAGATTATCTTAGGTAGATGACGTCAGGAAGAGATATAGTTGAATATTTCAGCAGATCTTCTGTAATAGAACAAAATAAAGACCCAGAAGAAAGAATATAGGCAGTAATGGATTTTATGAAGAATTTGGAGAGAGCTATTAGTGAAATGTTGGAAGACGATGTTTGGGGAAAATTTAGCTCTGAATATTTGGATTCTGGTCTTAGCTCATTTGAGGAATGGAAAGAATAGAACCAAAAAAGAATTGCTTCTTATTTAGAACAAAATCCATATTATGATGTTTACAAATATTTAACAGGTAAAGGAACCAGTCGTGCTCCCGGTACAGAGATGTCTTATATTGCTTCTGAGATCAGAAAAATAAATGATATCAACGCATCTCATAAAGATAATAGAAAATCTTTAAGAGAGGAAGCCTTTGAAATATTAGGAAAATCAATTGATAAGCGTGGAGAAGAAGAAGCCAAAGAGGCGTCAGGTGTCGTTGGTGAGTTGGCACAAGCGTTATAGCAACTACAAAATACTCTTGCAAAAGGACTTGGCGTATCTGATCAAGATATTTCCTATCTTGAATAGCTAAACACGGCAATGCAAACATTGATTGATAAGACAAAAAGCTTAGTTGAAAGCTTTGAAAAGATATAGACTATTAACGTTGTTGTTCCAGAATCTTCAGAAGAAAAGTTAAAAGGTATTGCTGCCGCTGCTGATGACGCAGCAGATTCTGTTGGGAAGTTAAATGATACACAACGCGAAACATCTGGTGAAAATCCGATTTCATCGGGTACTACTATTCTCCCATCTCAAGTAGAAACTATTTCTGAGTCAGAAGTTCAAGCTGGGCAAACTGGTCAATAGATGGGGGAATAGATTTCTGAAGGGTTAAATAAAGCCACCATGTCAGCAAAGGAACTCAGTTTAGCATTACAAGAAGTGTTTAAATTAGCTAATAATTCTGCGAGCGTAGATAATATTTCTAATCCGGAAGAGACAGTTGAATAGTATTTGTTTAGATTTGCTGGGCATCGTGGAGTTTTAGGTGATAGTTATGGTGAGCAATATGGTTTACCTGGCCTTAGTATAACATCAAATCCTGAAATGTCGATGGTATCTAATGAGGCTCTTGGTGCCACTGTTAGATTGTTAAAAAATAAAACAGAAGAATTTGCATAGGTGCTTATAGATTATTACAATGGCGCAATTTCTGAATTAGAAGCAAAAAATCAAATTGTTTAGTTGATATAGCAGAAAAATAAATTTAAGGCGGATATTTAGAAAATATCTAATGAAACCCCAGAAGATTTATCAACAAAGTTCAACGCCCGAGCATCAAAAGCTCCAGAAGAATTAAAAAACACCGTCGAAGATCTGGAAGCGGCAATAACAACTCAAGATCTTCCATTCGAACAAGCTATAGAAAGACTTAATAAAAAGGCCGAAGAACTTGGATATACATTTGATGAAGTAACAGAAAAATGGACCAAACTCTCCTCTTCTACTTCTGGAGAATTAGCCACTGAAGCTCCCGCCAAAAAGAAAACTAAGGTTGAGTTAGAACGCGAACAAAAGATGGCTTCAATCGATTCTTATACGGATATTGATGCCCTAGAAGCGGAAGAAAAGAAAGCAAGCGCAACAAGAAAGAGATCTAAAAATGAAGATACAATTAAGTTTTACGAAGATTATATTGCAGCAATTCAAAAAAAGAAAGAGGAGTTGAAAAAAGTAATATCTGAACCAGTTGAAACCTCACCATCTACTCCTACTACTTCTATAGAACCAGAAACAGAGGATATGGAAAACCTTGGTGCGGCGGCTAAAGGCGCGGCTGGTGCGATTAGAGAAGTTGCGTCTGCACAAGAAGAAGTTGCAAACGGTTCGGATAAACCAGTTGCTGCTGCTTTTGACGAATAGCAAATAAAAGAGTTGCTTGGAAGTCTTGAAAGTTTATTAAAAGAAATTCAAGAAATCTCTAATGTGTTCAAAATGATAGATGATGAATCTGGTATTCCTGTTATATTGAAACAAATTCAGGATATTACTACTTCTATTTCTTCTCTTCGTGAAATGCTTTAGACAACAGATTTCTTTAAGGGATCAACTGAAAGCATTACAAAATTCTCAGAGAGTTTTGATGGGCTTATTCAGGGTATTCAATCTGTTCTTGGATTAAAATCATTGCAGATCGAAGCCGGGGATGTTCCAGCAGACAATGTAAAAGATGAAGTATTAAGCATTGCTGATCTTGAGAATAAGTTGAAAGTTGATATTCCAGAAGCTATAAGTGCAAAAAATGCGGCTTTCAATGGAGAAGTTGAAGTTGTTAGAAACGTTGTTGACCAAGAAAAGCAAATTATTGGAGAGCTTGAAAGTGAATTGATTAATAAAGTGCCTGATGCCATTAACAAAAAGAATGAAGCCTTTACTCAAGATATTACAACCATTAGTGGTATTATTCAAAAAGAGTTAGAGGTAATTAAAGGCTTTGAAACGGAATTACAGAATTTAACCAAATCTTTTGCTAGTACAAGTACGGAGGGATTATTCGGAAATCTTTTCCAGCAAATCTCCGAAAGTAAGGATGCATTAAAGTCTTTTGCTGAGATATTGAGCAGACCACAGGCCGAGATAGATAAAACAGTAGATACAGTAAGACAGGCCAAAGTACAATAGGTTGCAGAAGAAATTCGTGGTATGTTTGGATCGGATGAAATGGAATTTATGCCTGGTTCCAAGGAATATGATGCGCTTATTGAAAAGTTGCGTAAAATCGGAATAGAGATGAATAATATCATTTCTATAAGAAAAAAATCAGAGATAAATAAAGAGGGAAAGATAACGGACACATTTGATATCACTGATATGGGTGGTACAAAAAGAAATGTTACGCTTAGACCTAATGGTACAGTTACGCAGACGAATACGCTTTATTCCAACGTTGCTGATAATATTAAAAAAGTAAAAGATAATATAGATGAATTATCAAAAGCTGAAACTCCAAAATCTATAGAAAAATTATCAAAACAAATATTTGAATCTATAACTGGTCTTGAACAATTTGTTGGTAAATCAAATTTAACACGGGAATAGCTTGATGAATTAGCGTAGGCATTTGACAGAGCGAGGAAAGCTGCCGAGAGTACCCTTTTGGATCAAGAAGAATAGAAAACAAATACCGATTTATATTATGTTAATTAGGCTTCAGAAAAAGATATAGAGGCGCAGGCGAAAAAGTAGAAAAAGGTGTTTGATCAAATGGCTGCGGATCAAAAAGAGTATGAACAAAGTATGCGTGAATCAGAAGCTAAAGATAGAAACATTGAGGAAAAAGAAGCAAGGCTTCGGGAATTATCTGAAGTAGTAAAACAATATATAGACTTGAAAAAAGATGTGGCAGCTGGAAAGATGCTAGAAGGAGATCTTGATCAAATAGATAAATTAGCTGATAAAATATATGAATTAACCGATGCCCTTTATGAAAATCCATTATTTAACGAAAAGATGGCGAAAGACATAGAAAAAAGGGCTTTGGCTCCGCTTGATGGTCTCGATTATACATTAGAAAGAATTGAGAGAAAACGAAAGTTATCTGATGAAAAGAAAGACCAAGACAAGGCGGATTCCGCACAAAGAAAAGCTGATAGAGATGCGGAAAATGAAAGGAAAAGAGCAGAACGAAAAACGCAGAGGGAATCTGAACAACAAGCTAAAAAGGTTGATTCTCAAGAAACAAAAGAAATAAAGGATGCGACAAAAGCGATTGATGATTATATTGTTGCCGTGGAAAAACTTGAGGCGTTGTCAGAACGTCAAAGTCACGGAGAAAATGTTACACGGTCTCTTACTACTCGTCTTGCAGATGTAAAGAGAAAAGCAGATGAAGCTGAAAAGGCAATATAGACTCTTGAAGAAAAAGTAAGTTCTGGTTCTACAAAATTTACTGCGGATGAATTGGCAACACAACGTGGGAGAATTTCAGATGCAGGAAATCGTGCCGCGAATATTACGCCAGAAGGTTTTGATACAGTTGAAAAAGGATATAACAATCTTATAGCTTTGGCAACCAAATATTATACACTCCTCGAAAAGAAAAGTAACGGGAAGGTAACAATTAGCGAATAGGAATGGCTTAACAAATATACTAAATACTTTGAAGATGCGAGAAAGAAAATCAAGGAATACCAAGGCGCCGTAGATGACGCAGGAAAATCAACTGGTGTATTTAAGGATATGAGCCAGGATATGGCAGAATCTTTAGATGCGGAATTAAAAGAAATTTAGACTCAGGTTATACAAGATGCGTTGGATAGAACCTATAAATCCGTTGGAATATAGGTAGATAATCTTGGAGATGAAAGTGATAGGCCAGCGGCATACGCGGATGAAGTAAATAGAATAACAGAAATGTATCATAATTTACAAAGAACGATAGATTCTATTGATTGGAACGGAGATTATCAACAGAGTGTAAACGAAGTCAAAGCTGGTTTTAAAGAAATAGATAATGCTATTAAAAACGTAAATACAGGTGGAGCATTTCAGTGGATGGATCAAAATCATCGATCCAATATGGCTAAGTCCATGGCTGAATGGATGGCAAATAATTCAAAAGCGAAGCAAGCCATAGCAGAGATTAAACCTATATATGACAGATTAGCTAGTAGCGAATAGATAAGTGCGGCTGAGGGTGATAACTTAGTAAATACGTTTAAAAAGATCGCTGCCGCTGCAGCAGATGCTGGAAATACTGGAAAAAGTTTTGCAGAGAAGTTGAAGGGATCCTTTGGTAACCTTGGAAGATACTTGTTGTCGTTTGCTAGTTTTTATCAAGTAATTGGCATCTTCAGACAGGGTGTAACTGTTGTAAGAGAACTTGATACAGCTTTGACTGAAATGCGAAAGGTTAGTGACGAGACGCTTTCCAGTTTACAGAAGTATCAGTTTGATTCGTTTGATATTGCGGATCAATTAGGAACGACTGCAAAAGCCATACAAGATTCTACTGCTGACTGGTTAAGGCTAGGAAAATCTTTCTCTGAAGCAAAAGAAATGGCTGCTCTTTCTACGAAGTTGTTAAATGTATCTGAATTTGAGAATATAAATGATGCTACACAATCGCTTGTATCAGCTACGCAAGCTTATAAAGATATAGATCCAAATTCTATCGTAGACAAACTCAATTTGGTAGGTGAATGTTGCCTATATTTTAATGAAAATTAAAATTGGTTTTTGTGCATATTGCACAACTTGATAACTATATCGGTGAACATCCTAAATTGGACAACACCGAGGTAAAAATGATTATAATATAATATTATTATTATTTATACCGTAACGACTGCGGGTAATAGTGAGTAATTGCTATTATGAAGTTATCCATCCTTTATGGATGTAATATACAGTCTGGACTGCATGTATATATAAAGATGCAGAGATAGGATTAACGTCCTATCCGCTATCTTGGTAAGATAGTTAGTAGGCATATTGCTGAAAGTAACAGATCAAACAATTTTGCCGTCAGTACTGATGAACTCGCATAGGGTCTTCAGAATGCTGCGGCTGTATTAATGACACAGAATAATAGTTTAGATGAAACGTTGGGTCTCCTCACATCGGGGAATTTAATTACTCAAGATATGAGTAAGACAAGTGCAGGGGTACGTACTATTAGTTTAAGGATTGCGGGTCTAGGAAGGAAGCCCGGAAATATAGTAATATATTTTTTATAAACAACTATATCGACTAAGAGCATAGTGGAAATGCCAAAGTCGAGGAAAGTTATATTATGCAAATAACAATTTATAAAGGAGAAAAAATGGAAAAGTATTATAAACTTAAAAACAATTTAGAAAAATTTGGATTAATATTAATTACCAAAGAGCATGATTTTAAATCTGTAAAACAGCTGGTAACAGTAAGTGATGGGCAATATTACGCATCTGTTAAAGCAGAAAATTATATAAATAATGATAAAAAGAAAAATCCCATATGGTTTGCAATAAAAAATCCATACATACTTTATAATATAAATAAATACTTAGAAATACGATTTAATGGAAATTTTAAATGTATTTCAAATCAAGAAGATATTATTACCAAAGATTCCATACTTGAGTTTAAATGTACAAGATGTGGTAAAATAATAAAGAAATCACTATATAATTTAAGAAGAAACGATGAATAGCATAAAGGAATTTCATGTTCTAATTGTGATGATACTTTAGAATCGTTACATGCTCTTGTATTAAAACAAATTTATAAACATTATTATCCTGATTCAATAGAAGAAGATCCATCTTGCGTTAATCCAAATACTGGAAAGGTTATGCCGACAGATATTGTGAACCATAGGTTAAAAATAGCTATTGAAGTACAAGGACAATGGCATAGATTTAAAAGATAGAAAGTTCGAGATAATATTAAAAAACAATACTGGATAAATCGAGGATATGAATTTTATGACTACGAGATTGATGGCGTTCCGGTTTTAAAATATATTCAATACTTCTTTCCAGATATCAACGAGATTCCATCATGGGTCAAAATGGATTATAACAAAAAACTAAATCTTGTAGATATATAGAATAAATTAAATTCTGGAATGAAAGTCCAGGTAATAGCTGACGAATTATGCATAAATGCGCATAGGATATATGATGCTCTTCATGAAAACAAATTGTATTATCCTGATGATTATATTAAAAGTACTCGTAGACCAATAGTTATGTTAGATATGCATCGGAATTATCAAAAAGAATATGGTTCATATGCGGATGCTGCGAGAGATAATTCCATTGATATTAGCGGAATAATCTCTGCAATTTATACGAAGGGATATTATTCTAATGAACATTATTGGGTACCAAAAGATTTATATGAATCTGGAGATTATATAATACCTGAAAATAGATTAGAAAAATTTTATTATCCGGTTAGAAAATTGGATTTAAATAATAAGAGTGTGGCGGCCTATGATAATATGCTATAGGCTGCAAAAGAAAACGGCACTATTGCTTTTAAAATTTATGAAGTGGTAACTGGTATTAGAAAAACAATTAAAGGTTATCGTTATGAATATGTATAATATATTATATAAATCCGTAGAGACTGCGATGTCTATTGTGGCAACATAATAGGTTAAGTTGTTCCTTTTTATAAGGTAAATACACAGTCCGAACTCACAATATATTCCACAATTTATGAAATGTGAGAGTTAGCCAGAAATGACTAGCCGCTATTATTTATTAATAGTCAGTAGGTGTGGCTCACCGAAAGTAACAGATTGACAGAAGAAGCCAAGAATGAAATCGCGGAACTTGGCGAAGACATTGACGATTTCGTAGTACGTACAAAGTCAAAAACCGATCAATTGATCAGAGATTATACTGCTGTTGCAAGCAATAATTTTAAAGGTGTGTCTGTATTAGACAATAATGGAAATCTTAGAAGTACATATGACATATTATTAGATATTTCTAAGGTGTATAAAGAGATACAAGAAACTGATAAACAAACAGGTTAGAACCGAGCAAATGCTTTGGTAGAAGCTTTGGCTAAATAATGGCCTACATGTATAGAAATATGCATGATAAGTTACATCTAATTGCAGGTAATGCGTAAAGCCTTACACCACAATATTGGAGAAATCACAATATGATGGTACGAAAGTAGAAACAACGTAAGGATGGTATATGGTTAAAAGCCTAAGTACTACTCTTCTATTTGGAGAGAAATCGCTGTTCATGCAGCCAAGTATTCTAACGTAAAGACGAGGATAAAGGTTCAACGACTATCCCACAGAGGTGGACATTTTGTCAATAGGAGTAGGGCGCAATCACAAAGGCGTTGGTGAAAATCCATTAAATCGAAAAGGTGTACTCTCAGCACATAATGGTGGAGATGAAGAAATAGTCTAGTCTTATATGAAAGTATAAGGTGTTTATAAACACGCAAGGAGTTGTGGCCCTTGTAAATACAACGTGGAAAAAATAGGAGTGAAAAGTAATATTGCTCCATTATATAGAAATATATAATATTTAAACCCTCTCAAAACGGTGAATTCCAGAGATGGAAAATACCGTGGGTAAAACTAAGCCCGTAACGATCATAGTTTAAAAGGTAACAATTAAACGTATGGGGGTACCAAAATATGGTAAAGGTATGATCTGATCTGCATATATAATCTAAGAGGGAAAATGCAGAAATAGGCAGAAATGACCTATTCGTATATTAATACGTAACAAAATGAATATTGCTTCTTCAATTTTACTTAACGGAGACGTATTAGAACAAGTAAAGGAAGCAGCTGAAAATGATTATGCTGGTTCCGCTCAACAAGAACTCGATAAATACCTCGAATCAATCGACGGCAAACTTGCAAAACTTCAAAATCGCCTCCAGGAACTCGCCGCAATATCAATTGACAGCGACTGGATAAAAATATTCCTGGATGGAGCGACAGGTCTTGTTGGAGCATTTACAACACTACTAGATAAAGGCGGTGCATTCAAGGTACTACTTTCTGGTATTGTTGGAACCGTAGGACAAATATTTGGTCTTGGAGTTTTGAATTTTGGAAAAGACGGAAAGTCTAATGGACTATTCTCTGGACTTAAAGATTTCTTTAAGAAACCAAAAGCAAGTGATTTTGAAGATTGGTTCAATGTAAACGAGAATACAATACTCAATCTTGATCCATCTGATTTAGATGGAATTAATGAATTCATAGAAAAAACAGGCGATGCAGATGAGATTACGAAGAAATTCTTACTCGATGTAAATCAAAGTGACAAATCTTTCTCTGGATTCTAGAGCTGGTTAAAACAATCCTCTAATGGATTATCTACATTCCAAAAAATTGCATCAAAAGCAGGTGGAGTATTAAAGAATGTTCTTGGTGCTGGCCTGAATATGATAGCAATGTATGCTATAACGAAAGTTATAGAATTAGTTATAACAGGTTTATATAAACTAATAAATGCAACAAACATTGCAATTGAAGAAGGCAAAAAGGCACAAGAAAAGATAACAGAAGTAATGGATACCGTAAATGAAAAATCAAAAGGAATAGATGATATATTAATAAAGATCGGCGTAGAAGAACCAGACAAAAAAGAACTTGATGATAAATTTGATGAGATAGCTAAAGAATATACAAAATTAAGATCTGGTGTTTCCAGTTTAAATGAAAACGAATCTTTGACCAATGACGAATATCAAAGATACTTAGATCTTTCTAATCAGATTGCAAAAACATATCCATATCTTGTAAAGGGATATGATTCGCAAAATAACGCAATATTAGATCTTGGCGGAACAGTTGAAGATGCTACAGATAAACTCAACCAAATGCATAAAGCTGCACTTGATGTTGCTAATGTTGAAATTGGAGAAAACCTTGGAAAAGCATTTAAAGGCTTTGTTGCTCAAATGGAAACGTACAACATTCAAATGAACCAACTTGCCGCAAGAAGAGATTCCATTTTAAATAATCTTAATCCATTTTCTGAAGAGGACGCCTATGTTGGTACTAGCGTAAGATTATCAAAAGAGTCTTTCGAACCATTGAGACAATTATTCGAAGATAATGGATTTATGGATATGGTAACTGAAAATGAAAATGATGTAGTTATAAGGTTTTATGAAGAGTTAGCTGATATATTTGATTCTGAAATAACACCAGATCAAACGGTTGCGAATACTATTCGAGAATATATGGCTTCTATTTGGAATGAGAATATTCCAAAACAAATTGCAGACGGTTATGAAAAAGAACTTGGTGAAGTAAATCAACAGATTAATGCGCTTAACTCAAAAGAAAAAGATACTCTTCACAATATAGCGGAAACTGCCAGAGATTATTTAGATAGCTCATATACCTTTGGACAATTAGATTCTAATATACAATCATATATAAAGCAGAATCTTAATAATATAGATTATACAAACATTGGCGAGGGCGATGACGCATTATATAATTATCTTCATGATAATATTATTGGAGTATTAGACCAATTAAGCGAGGATTCTCAAACTGAATTATCAAAGATGTTTGAATTGGATCCAACGAAAATGAATCTTCAAGATTATCAAACCCAGGTTGAAACTACAATGCAAAAAATCTTCGGAGATCAATATGCTGATTATATGAATATCTTTGGGCTTCAGGCAAATATTGATGAATATCAAAATAAACTTAATACGGTTGTTGCTCAACTTGGCGAAAGATTTGGTGATCAATTTACAGATGAAGAAAAAATGAAAATCATCACCTCTTGGAACATCGCCGATGTAGAAAAAGCATATGCACTTCTCGGAGACGAAAGTATACGTAGTTATAATTCATATAAGAAGAAAGTCGAAGAAGAAATTGAACTGCCCAAAAATGATACAACCTTCTCTTCTCTTCTTAAAGATGATTCAGACTAGGGACTCAAAAAGACTATAGATAATTTCAAGGCATTAAATACAGAAATTCAAGGTTATATAGATTCTATAAACAATGGTGAATCTGTAAATATTGCAGATATTGTAGGTGCTCATCCAGAACAACTTATGAAATATAGCGACAGTCTCGATCATTTGCTTGAAGGCTTATTGAAGATGCGTGGCGATGAAGCAGAAAAGTTTGCTGAAAATTATTCCAAACTTGTAAAAGACGGTCTTGGAAGAGAACCAAGCGCAGAAGAAATTGAATTAGCTAGTCAATATTTTAATAACATTATTGGTGAAGTAAAAATAGATGATTCTAGTATTGAAGATGTCATGCAAAAGATTCGTGCTTCTATTATAGGTCAATTTAAAGGCCAGGATGTTATGGGATAGACAGCACAAGCACAATATGCAGATTAGGTTGTGTCCCAACTTCAAGCTCTTATAGACGCGGATTCTACGGGCAAAACTGGTGAAATTATTGCGCGGTTATCACTGGAAACAGATTCTGCAACTTGGAATTTCGAGACCTGGAAAGAAAAAATCGAACAAATGCGGGTAATCCTTCAGCCAACCTGGGACGAAAAAGAACTTGCAAAGCTTGAATCTGAAATTGCGGGATTAAATACCGATAAAAGCGTTGTTACAAACAGAATTTCCAATGCGCAAAATCGTGGACAATCTGCTGAGGCTTCAGATTATATGGAAGCAATTGATTATAATAGACAAATATCTGAAGCAAATAATAAATTAATTGAAGACTATAATAACAAACTTAATGACCTCGGGAAAATTACAGAGAATAATATCGATACAGCAAATGGCTACAAAGATAAAATTGCACAGTTAACCCAAGAACAGCAAACATTAAACGATGAAACGCTCCAATATGTTGAGATGCTTAATGGTGGTCTTGAATTAGAAGGACTAAATCGTTCACTTGATGCATTAAAACGGCAGCAATCTCAACTTGAAATTTATAGAAATCAAAAGACAGCGGATCGAGAATATTATTCTAAGAATGATCTTACAGATTTACGAAATAATGCGGAGCAACAAATCAGTGTTATTGAGCAGCAAAATGAATATCTTTTACAACAGAGACAAATTGTTGGAGATAACGCCACAGAATATAATAAAATCAATGATCAACTCATTGAAAATATGAAAACAATCCAGGAGTTATCTGCTACGGTTGAGGATTATGATAAATCAATAGCACATCATTATTCACTTCAGGCAGAGGGCCTTCTTGAGGGTGTAAACGCTGTAATTAATCAATCATTGACAGATAGTATTGATCAAGATTCAATGGATGCTCTAATCTCCTCTTTTAGTGAATTAAAAGAAATATCTTCTAATATTGATCTTTCTAGCATGTTCTATAGATCTGCTCAAGGAATCAAGGTAAACTTCCGCGAACTTGAAAGATATATTAATCTTCAAAGAAAGATATCTTCTACGGGGATTCTTGCCCAGATGTCTAAACTTAATGCTCAATTAAGAACACAACAGAACATATATAAAACATTATCTAAACAGGTAGATATTGATGGTACGACGAAACGTAATGCAGCTAAACAGAATCTGCAAAATATTCGTTCCGAAATAAAAGCAATTGGTCTTGAGGTACAGGCATATGCTAAAGCGCAAAATGCAATCGAAGAATCTATGTCAGGATTCACGAAGTGGCAAGCGGCGTTGCAAACACCTAATGGAAGATCAAAATATGATACCATATAGAATGAATTGGCGAATCTTGAAAAGATGAGGGATGCTGGTCTTATCGGTACGGACGATTTTAAGACGGCTATTGAGATGTTAACTCAAGAAGATCGCAATACTGCTAGAGCATTTGAAGATATTTATCCGTGGCTTACAGAATATTTTAGACCTGATGGTATGGGATTATTAAATTTCATGGAAGATCTTACTGATTTAGGAATTGCTGAAGATAATGCTGGAGTATTTACTTTCAAAACAACCGATCTGGAAGAAATCAGTCAGGCTCTCGGAACATTATGGGGAGGACCACAAGCCGCACCAGATGAAGAAATTATACAAACTTTTCTTGAGGCATTAAAGGATTATGGTTTTGAAGTTGTTTCTGTATTAAATGAAGTTGATGCAACGGCCCAACAAATAGAAACTGTTCAAGAGCTTGCACAAAAAATTGTAAAACGAGCAGATGGTGAAGTTAAAGGTGTTTCAGATATAACAATGCAAGAGCGTCAAGAAGATATTGATAAATTAATTGAGAGGTATCGAAATCTTGATGAAATGGCGCAGCAATATGCGAATGAACCGTTAATTACAGAAGAATCTTATAACGCCGATATTGCTGGCATTAATGATCTTCTTGCTTATGCAAATCAAAATATGTTTGATCCAAAAATCGTGACATACTTCTATGATGAAGCCAAAAAGATGGCTGATAGACTCGGTATGGAAATTACTGAAAATGCAGATGGTACATTCTCTCTTGTTCAGGCTTCTTATGAAGATACACTCGGCAAGATGGAAGAAGCTACAGCACAGAGAATGCTCGACTTAAGAAATAGACCAAAGTTAAGCTTAGAAGATATGGCGAGTGCTGGATATGCTGTTCAAATTGATGATAGCAATGTAGATGATCTGGTAACCTTATATAGTCATACATTCCCTAGTGAAGATGGATAGGCTGCCGTTGCTCTTACACCAATTCTTCCAAACGGCGAAGTCCTTTCTTATGAAGCATTAGAAGAATATGCTAATCAATTACTTGCTGGAGGAAGGGATACAAAAGGATTGCTTTTAGGAATGTATACAAATATTCAAGACGACGGTCTTGGTAAATCAGCACTTCAAAAAGCAGATGACTTTGCCGAAGTATTACATAGAGTTAGTGATGTTTATGAACATATGGACGAAGAAGACGAACAACTATTAAATAGTCTTCGTGCTTATAGTGCGGAATTCCTTAAGACGATTGATATGACAAAAGATTACTCTTTACTTCCAGATGTATCACAAGACGCAAAAGATGCGCAGGCTGCTATTATAGCAATTGGTGATCGTCTTGGATATAGTAAAAAATAGGCAATGGAACTTGGTACAGCAATTATTGATTCGTTTGATAAATTCGGTCTTACTGCGAATAACTTTGATGCTGAATATGTTATTAGAACAAGGCTAGAGCCAGTAAGCAATCAGGGTGAACGTGTTGAGTTTTGGCAAAAATTAATTGCCGAGGGAGATGATGAAACACTTGCGAAAGAATTCGATCTCGACCTTAATGTATATGCGGACGAACAGAAGCTCGAAGATTTGAAGAGTCAAATTTCTGAGCTTTCTTCTAGTGATTATTCAATGACTGTAAAACTTGACCAGGAACAAGTGAATGAATTACTTGAATCTCTTAATAATATTAGTCTTAAGGTTGGTGTAGATAAAGATGCATTTACAAATAGTACGCAAGAAGCAATAGACAATGCCGCTGATAAAATATCTCTTTCTAAAATACAAGAGAAACTACAAAATATGGGAATGAGCGAAGAAAAGGTTAGTAGAGCACTCGAAACCTATAGATCTGACCCGAGAGTTGTTGATGATATTCAACAGTCAGAAGTAAAAGAGATTGAAGTTGCTTTCAAAGTAAATGAAGAAATTAGCAATTAGAACATATCCGGTATGCTAACAAATCTACAAGAATATGCCGACAAAAATGGCGTTGAAATCAAAATTACAGCTACAAATGATGGCGTAGAAGATGTGGTCGATGAGGCATATGAATATAGAAATGGTGACGTAATTAGTATTACTATTACTGGAAAAGAAGGCGAATCATTTACGGATGCCGTAGCAAAAACAAATAAAACTATTGCCTTGATTAATGGTAAACATGAATTTGTTGTTACTGCCGATGGAAGTCAACTCGATTCGTTGAACACAACAGTTGACGAAACACAAAATAACGTTGCAGAAGATGGCAGTTTTAAAGGAGCAAATACAGATGAAGCAGAGGCAAATCTTAGTACATTAAATAGTTCACTTGATGAGACGCAGGAAAATGCAGAAGAAGAAACGGAAGTTAATATTGATACGGATGAAGGAATGGAGAGATTAAACGCATTAGAAAATAAGCAGGATACTATTCAACAAAAAGCAAGTGATGGTTCTGTATTTAATGTTACTATTTCTGGAGACGATGTAGAGCAATTATCTTCTGCTATTACAGAAATTAGCCAAAACAGTAATATAGACATTATAATTAATGGCATCGCTACTACTGTGGAAGAAGCAATAAATTATATTAAAGACAATAATGGTGAAGAAATAGAATTTATACTTAGCGCAAATGACCAGGATGCAGTTGATGTGTTAAATACATTTTGTGAAGAAACTGTTCCTAGCAAATTCCCGAAAGTAAAAGTCGGTGGAAATATTGATCCACTTAATGCAACAGTACAAGATGGAGTGCAACAGATAGAAGCTAATCCAGCAGCGTTACAAGCAGTTGATGCAAATATGGATCCGTTTAATAATACTTTGCAGATACAGCAAAATAATATGAATCTTAATCCATTGACATAGCCAGTGCAAATGCAAATTTATGAAGAACCTATCGGCCCAATGCCAAGTCATCAATTACCAAGTCAAGCGCAAGCTGCTTATGATAATAGTCTTAAAAATAGCATTGTTTATTATAAAGCCCATGGCACATTAAACGCTTATGCAAAAGGAACGGATGTTAAAAATGGAAAGCTTACAAAAGATGAAGATGCTTTAGTTAACGAATTACCAGGTCATGAGGGAATAATCCGCAACGGTCAACTTCGTGAAATTCCAGGAGGAATGCATGTTGAGCATCTTAAAAAAGGTGATGTAATTTTAAATACTCGTTAGATGGAGCAGCTAAAGCAATCTGGCAGAGCATCTGGAAATGCAAGAATTATTGGTGGCAAAGCTACTCTTCCATCATTTGCTGAGGGAAGCAGTTCTTCTGATCTTACCTGGGGTAAAATTGCTGATGCAGTAATTAAGGCCATTATGGATTCTAATAACAACAAAACAGAAATAGCTGTAGATAATTCAGAAGAGGTTGGAGCAATCAATAAAACAAATGAATTAGTGGAAACTATACTCTCGCACCTTAATGAATATGGTGGTATGACTTTAGAAGATGCGCTTCCTGGTATGATTAGCGATATTAAAGAAGGAGTTAAAGATGCAGCGATCAATGTTCTTCCTAAAATGATAGCAGAAAGTGCAGGACAGTATGTGATAGATAGTTTGCTCGGCACTGAACGTAAGGAACCAGAACCGGAACCAGAAAAACCAGACCCATTAGCTGATTATTCTCCAATAGAACAAGTAGTATATAAGGGTATGGCTGAAGTAGGCGCGGATATTATAATGGGTGCTGCTGAAGCATTTGATAAAGGGATGGAAAATTTACACCGTCAATCTGAAGAATTTGAAGTAATAAAGGCACAATGGGAAGAAGAAAGGAAACAAAAAGAAGGCGAATCTTATTAGACCATAGAAGAGAAAAAAGCAGATATGAGTTTTTGGGATAGATTAAGCCAATCTGGGGCAGCAAAGGCGACACTTGAAGTAACCGGAAGCGATACAGAAGCATTACTTGATATAATTAATAAAGCATAGCAATTAGGTGATGGTGATATAAAATTCTATTTTGAAGGAAAAGATGATACTAATGGTCTTATTGATTTTATTAAAGAGCACGAAGGCGAAGAAATAGGATTTGTTATTCACGATGATATGGGCATATTTGATGGAAGAATTGAAGACTTACAAAAATATTTAAATGATACAGAAATAAATGCTAATATAGTGGGCACCATGGATTCGGTTGAACAAGCATATAACGATGTTAAACAGCGTTTGGAAGCCAATGCTATTAATATAAGATTCCAAGCTAATTATGAAGGATTTAATCAATATTTAGCTACCCAGGCACATCCAAACGTTGCAGAAAAATTTGCAAATCATGCGGTTGGTACTTTAGGTGCTTATGCCCGTGGGAGCAATATAAAAGATGGACATTTAGCTCATGATGAAGATGCTTTAGTAAATGAACTTCCTGGCCATGAGGGGATAATTCGAAATGGTTTATTATATGAGATTCCAGGAGGTATGCACATAGAACATCTCAAAAAGGGTGATGTAATTTTAAATAGCCGTTAGATGGAACAATTAAGACAAACTGGTAAATCTTCAACTAATGCAAAAATTGTTGGCGGCAAATCTACTCTTCCGTCTTTCGCAGAGGGTAGCTCAATAACTTGGACAAAAGAAGAAATAGGCGAAGCGATACAATCCGGTCTGGTTGTTGGTGGAGCGTTACTTGCAAAGGCATTTTTAGAAAATCTTGCCAAAGGTGAACCAAAAGTACAGGTTGAAGTTGCCGAAGAAGATAAAGCTTCTAAAGACACAACAATATTAGGTTTTATTAATGAATTAATGCAAAAGATAGATGAACGTAACAGAGAAAAAGATATTGATTATTATGGTGATTATGTCGAGCATGACTACTACGAAGAGGAATAGACACAGACAGATCCATCTATGATAGAAACAATAATAGCTAGTGTTTCTGAGCGTGTTGCAAAAGAAGCGTTTAATATGGCAGTAGAATATGTTGCATCAGAATTAAGAAATGCACCGGAACCGAAGCAATATGATAGAGAAGTGTATAATGGCAATCCATATTTCTAGGAAGATCATACGGAAGAATATTCTAATTTGGATTTTATAGATTAGTTAAAGGGGCTATTCGATAGTTTTGTTGAATTAAATTGGGACAGAAGCTTACAAATTTCTTCAGAAGATACAGAAGAATTAAAACAAATAGTTGATATGATTCAAAATGAAGGAGATCTTAAAATATACTTTGAGGGCGAGGATAATGTTACTGAACTATTAGAACGTATAGAAGAACATGATGGGGAAGAAATAGGATTTGTTGTTCATGCTGAAGATGGACAAGGAAGTGTTGATATTCAAAATCTTAAAGATGCAATTGAAATGGAACATCCAACTGTTGAAGTTGAAGGTGAGACCGATTAGGCAGAAGACGCATATAATAAATTAAAAGAGAGAATTGAATCTAATATTATTCAAGCACAAATTCAAGCAAATATACAAACTAATTATGATACATTTGCTGCAAATATGTAGAACAATCCGGTTCTTGCTGATAAATTCGCACATCATGCAGCTGGTACTTTCTCGCTTCCAGCTCATGCAAGAGGTGATGTGGCATTAAAGCAAGACGAAGATGCGCTCGTAAATGAAATCGGCCAGGAAAGCAGAATTACACGGGATGGCACATGGGAATTACTTCCTCCCGGAATGCACGTAGAACACCTTAAACGTGGTGAAATTATTCTGAATGCAAAGCAAACAGAGGATCTTATAAAGCATAGTGCGGCCCACGGAGTTGGAAAAATTGTAGGTGGTCAATCGGCATTTGCAAGCGGGACAATGCATGAAGGAATGCGTTCATTTGCAACGGCATCTGCTTCTGGATTTTTTAATATTCTACCTGAAGGAACTCATGATTTCTTCCAGAAATTAGCGGACGGTGTTGATGATCTTAATGATTATAATGATTCAGCAAGGGATGCTGGAGATGCAGCCCGTGATGTTGGAGATGCCGCCGATAATGTAGGAAATGCATTTGATGATTTAGTTGATCAGATTCAATATTCGTTCCAGAGTATTGATCTTGTATAGCGAAGACTTCAATACTTCTCTAATCAAACAAAGAAAATTGCGGACAAAATTACACAATATGTTGATACCGCAACCAAGAAACAACTCATAGGAAGTGAAATCAATGCTATTAGTTAGGAATTATGGGCTAATTCAAAAGCGGCTACAACGTATACACAGGAGGCAATAAAAGAGGCATTTGATCACAAATATTACGCCACTGACAAAAACGCTGAAAAGAACTTGTAGTATGCATTAGCGGACTATCAGAACGCTATGAACGCTATGGGAAGTGATCGAGATAACGATTATTACAGATGGTTACAAAATTAGGTTAATGATCTTCAACATCAATTAAAAGTTGTACAATCAACTCAATTAGAGTATTCGGTTAGTCTTGCTAATGAAATAAATTTGGAAGATCTTAGAAATGGAGCTTTTAGAATTGACCAGATTGATACATCTACCGATCATGGCAAAGCCTTATATGAAGCCGCCCAACAGTATATGCAATTAACAGATAATGCTATAAATGCTTCTAATCAAATTTAGACTTTATCAAATCAGCTTCGTAGTCTTTACAGTGATATGATTAATCTTCCATTTGAAGATCTTGAAAAGGCTATTAGTAAACTCTAGAACTCGATGCAAAGTATTAATTCTTTTATATCTACTATGACTGGACAATCTGGAATTAATAAACTTAATGAAGTATTGTCCGGGATATTTGGTGGCAGTCAAGCAAAGAAATTAATCAAATCTTACGGAAAAACATATGAGTCAATTAATTATCAAATTGAAAAGAGTCTACTTAATTTGAGTTCACAAGTAAATGAGAATAATGCTGCATATCAACAGTCCAAAATTAATTACAATGATTTAAAGAGTCAATCCAGAACGGCTAACAGCAGATTAAATGGAGCGAAAAATTCATTTAATGGATTAATGCTCCCAAGTTATGTATTTGATGCTTTACAAAATGGAGATTTCCTTGATGCTTCTCAATTTGGTATGTACGCAGATAAAATTGCTTATTATAATCAGTGTTTGGCTGAAGCAAATGCATTGTCAAGCGCAGTAACAGAAGCCCAAGAAAAAATGAATGAGCAATTTGAAAAAGCTAACCAATCTGCTGCGGAATATGCGCAATCTTTAGTTCAATCAGTATTTGATAAAATGGATAATATTGATAATTATTATAAATCTCTTTCTGATTGGCAAGCAACTTTAGCCAATAGTTTGGCAACAACTCGTGATTATATTATAAAAACAGGCTCTTATCTTGAGGACGGCACATAGATTGCACAAAGCTATTCTAAGGAAATGAACAGATATAAACAACAAGCAGATAAGTTGAGAATAGAAGCCGTAAGATTAAGAGAAGAACTTGAAGTTAATATGACGCAAGGAAGAATCAGTTATGGTTCAGAAGAATATCGCAAAGCAATGACTCAAATAATCAACGTAGAAAATGAGTATGTTTCCGCTCGATCAAAAGTTCATGATCTTAATGAAGAGTTCGCAAATATTCCCGTTAAACAGGCAGAAGAAAAGCTTAATCAGATTGCAAAGAAGTATCAATCCGTTACTCAAATAGGAAACAATATTGGTACTCGTGGGCAACAATCTATATACGCATAGTTAGCGGCTGCTTCTGCGCAATCTAATTATAATGTTTCTAGTAGAACATTTGGTAGCGCAAAGAGTAAAAATTTATCTAAAGATTTAAGCGAGGCTATACAGAATTCTAATTATTATAATGCGAGTGAAACATATGTTGGAGCAAATAGATATCTTGAGACCGAACTTGAAAAAATAAAAGAAGAAACAAAGGTTTCAAATGAAACTATAATTAAATTAAATGCGGAAATGGAAAAAGCACAAAAGGGTTATGATTCTTATGTGAAGAAGGTTGACGCTTATGCTGGAAAATATATGGGAGCAATAACAAATATTTAGAATAATCCTGCTCTTCAAAAGGCTGGCATTGATGCCGTTAGAAATAGAACAAAAATTGATACTTCTACATTACCTGGAAATTTAAATGGATGGGTATATAGTTATATTAACCAGTGGAATGCATATATTGAAAATCTAGAAACAAAAGCTGGCGAACTTAAAACTGTAACAGATTTATTAGATAAAGAAACAGAAAATAATAAGCAAAAAATAGGAGAACTTGCTCAATCAATGGCAACGCTTTATCCAAAAGAATTTTCAAATGCTGGCGATTATTACAGATCATTATATGAAAATAATGAAAAGCTTGCGGATACATATCAAAAAGTTCGTGAAACTATTGATGAACTTGGTCGTAGCATGGATGCAAATGGAAATCTTATAACTGATACTACTACCCTCTCCCAAAATTATTAGGCACAGATTGATAATATTGATCAATCATATAATAATATGAAGAAGTCCATGGAGGTTCAATCATAGTTATTGGCGGAAATTGGTGTTTCTCTCGGAGAAGATTCTGAAGAATATAGAACGGCACAAAATGAACTTTATGAATTACAAAACAAAATGAATGATACTATTATTACAATTGACAAATTAAGAGATGAATCTCGTGAAGTATTATACTTTAAGCCAATCGAAGAATATATAGCCAAGGTAAATAAACTTCGTGATAGTTTGGACGAGCTGGTTGGCATGTTCTCGGAAGATATGTATTTTACAGATGATGGAGAATATACACAGTTCGGTCTCGCCACAGCAGAAGCCGCAATGAGTGGATATACACGTTCATTATAGGCACTTAATAAGTATCAAGAAGAATATAGAATTAATGAAGAAAGGTGGAGAAATGATTCTTCATATTCGGCAGAAGAATATCTTAAGAAGAGAGAAGAAATTACTGATTCTACGAGAAAAGAATTACAAGATGCAAATAGCTATAGAATGAAGATTATTTCTATTTATACATCTAGGTATAAACAAGAAATTAGTTATATTCAAGAATTAATAAAAGCAAGGCAAGAAGCACTTCAGAAACAAAAAGAGATGTATGATTATGACAGGCAACTTAAAACGAAAACAAAAGATATACAGTTAATACAGCAATAGATTCGCGCACTGGAAGGCCTTAAATGTAGGGCGTTTTATCTAATTGTCTGGAAAACCCTTAGAGATTTATTAACTACAGCATAGTAATGAAATATGTACAGGTGCGAAAGTTTGAAAATAATAAATATTGGGCAACCAGCAGCTAAGATCCGAATAGGATAAAGTTCAACGACTAGAAGCGATGAGTGTAGCTTCGTAGGATTGCAAGCGTTTGGTAATTCAAAATGGTAGACTATGTATTTAATGCATAGGTGATATAGTCTCATCTCATGTGAAAGCATGAGCGTACAAAAGTACGGCATAGTGTAGCGAACTATGTAAAGATAAATGTACAGATGCAGAATCAAAAGCCCAGAAAGCTCGTCTTGAAGCTCGACTTTCTGAATCTCAAGATGATCTTGATGAAACTGTAAAACAACATGTATATGATATGCGGATTGAAGGTCTTAGTGAACTTAGTGATGACTTAAATGAGAATTACGAAAACATTATAAAAGATTTAAAGATTAATACAGACAGTGTTGTTGGAACAATAAATGATTTGTCAACTGGACTGGAGAAATATTTAACCGCAACAAATGCTGGAATCGATACATGGCTTAAAACGTTCTCACCCACATTAAATTCGGCATTAGTTGGCGTTGAGAGTCTTCAGCATGAAAATACCACAGCTATTCCGAATAAAGATCAACTTGAGGCAGCTGCGGAAAAAATGGTTCATTATTATGATAATCTTTCTGCTTCAGAAGCTGAAAAAATTGGAACAATTACTGGAGCCGTCCAACAAGAAACAGAGAAAGTTGCAAGTGCAATCAGGGATTATACCGCAAATAAGGCAACTCTTGAAAACGGCGCAAACGCAATGACGGCAATAAAAGATGGATTTTCAGAAATAACAAATGGTATTCCAGAACGTACAGCAAGTGCAATATCCACGAATATTGATAGGGTTATCTAGGCAATTCAAGCAAAAGATGTAGCTGTTCAGCAACAATCTGAAAGTCATTTGGCTTCCACTTCTTATATTAAGCCGACTTCAAATAGCGCGAATATTATTAATTCCGCTGCGAATACTGTTCGTGTCGTTAGTACTGGTGGACCTGGTTCAGGAGGCGGTTTATTTAGTGGAAGTGGTTTTGGTTCAGGCGGATCAAGTGGTTCAGGTAGTTCGGGAGGCAGATCTGGAATAATTACTACTGCTTCCAAAACATCTAGTGAAAGACAAGAAGTAAATGTAAAAGGGTGGACTAAAGATGGTACATCACTTCAAAATATATTAGACCTTATAACTGATATGGCATTAAAGAATTTCAGAAGTGTTTTAGGATTCAACACTGCACAAGAAGCTGCGGACGCTGTTGTTAATAGAAAGAAGCTTACAGCATAGGGTGGAGCAAACGGCACTCAAAAAAATGTAATTTCAAATTGGAATGCGAATAAGTCTAAAATTGATACCTCTTCAATCAAAAAGCAAATGAATTATTCGTATGATTATTGGAAATCAAAAGGCGGTCTTTCTGGTATATCATACAGAAGATATGCAAAAGGTACTCTTTCCGCCGCTCCTGGTATTGCTCAAATTTGGGAAAAAGGCCCTGAGATTATAACAACAGGAAGAGGAACATTTATGCCATTTTCTGGTGGCGAAGGAGTTATTCCAACCGATATTACAAAAGGACTTATGAATCTTGGAATGGCAATGAAAGATGGAGAAATAGAAAAACATGTTCTAGACATTGTTTCCGTGGTTGATAATGGATTTAAAACAACAGAGAACCAAATAGAATCATTAGTTGTTCCAATTAGACAAATCCCGGCAAATATAGATGCAAACACTGATAGAATTGTTAATTCTTATGAGAATGCAAATAATCAGATTGAAGAAATAGTTGATCAGATAAAATAGGCTAAGATTGAAAATACAGAAAATAATAATAACATATAGGATAGTCTTAATAAATATATCGAACAAGCGAAAGAGCAAATGGATAATATCCGTTCAGAGATACAAAAATACGAAGACTCTAAAGGTTATTTAGAAACATCATTTGGTACATTAAAACCAATAGAATCAAATGCGGATTTATTCTCCAGTAACGATGAACGTGATTACATAATGAATGCAAATAGTGAATTACTTAAGAAGTACCAAGAACAAGCAGAAGTTATAAAGAATATTGCAAATAATACTGCAACAAATAACGTAAACATTAGCAGCTTAATAACAGTCAATGGAAACGTAGATGAATCTACTCTTGATAAGATTCAACAAGTTGCATCAGATCTTGCAAAGAACAGAAAGTTTTTAAATAATATTGTAAATTATGTGAATTCAGAGCAGGCAAAAGATTTACGAAAATCTGGCAGAGCAAGATAATTATGGGGAGGCTTCGGCCTCCCTATTTTAAAAATTATAGAAAGGAGGGATAATATGACGGCAAAATTTGAATATTATGATAAGTCAACAGAAAATATTATTGGTGTTCCATTATTAATTGTTTCCGGAACTGTTGTTGATACGGTTCCAGGTATTACAAGAACGAATCTAGGCGGAGAGATTACGGCATCGAAGCCAATAATCAATGAATATGGAGTTTAGAAAGAGCATTTACAGTTCACATATAGTTTAATGAAATCTGATGATACTGATTTTACTGTATAGGAACAGGTTATAGTTGAATCGTGGCTAACATCACCACGATTTTCATCCGAATTAAAAATAACTGATTGTACTGGGGATTCTTATTCATATTTTGGAAAGTTTATAACAACGGAATGGACTGTTGGAGTAAACGGTTTTATATTGTGTACATTTACTTTTCAAGTGAATGGATCATATGCATATGTATATGAGAAATACAATTATAGCAATGTAGATGCAAGTGGTTACTCTTCTACTACGCGTTTTGTAATTAATTGTAAAACAAATGAGTATGAGGAATATGTTTATCCGGAGTTTAAAGTAACGGGAAAAATTCGCAGCTCAACATCATCATTTAAATTAACAAATGTAACCGATGATAATAAATTTATGCAAGTAACTACCAGTAGATCTCTTGTTACTTTTGTAATTGATTGTCAGAGATGTATGGTTAGGGAATATATGCAAGGAATTAATCATTAGGTTGATTTGGATATAGTAAAATATAAAGATCTTGGATGGGGAGATGTCGGTGATATTTATTGGCTTAGATTATTACCGGGGAATAATACATTAGTTCTCGAAGGAGATGTTGCATTAGAAATCTCATATTATGCCCCATATAAAAAGGTTGGTGGTTGGTTGATATGATGATTCAAGATGTAAAGATTATTTATTTATGCACCCCAGATAGGCAAGTTTTGTATGCATTAAATGGTGTTCGTACAGAAACAGTTGAGCTGCATAAACAAGTAAAGGATTATTCAGAATTATCGTTTGACGTAGATCGTTTTATTGTTGTCGATGGTTAGCAAGTTGTATCTGCTGGTTATGAAGATCTTAAAGCCTATATGTATTTGTTTATTGATGAAATAGGTTATTTTCAAATATAGGCTCCTACTCAACAATACGATGGTAACGAGGAGTACAAAACAGTAACGGCTTATTCCGCAGAGAAGGAATTTGAAGATAAGGATTGGCTTGGATTTAAGGTAAATACAGGAGAAAGCGATTCATTAGAATATTTGGCATCTAATAATGTTAACGAACTTGGATTTGCTAAAAATTATGTCACAGTAGTTAATGCAAATAAAGAGTTATCTCTCCTGGATATTATTCTTAGTAAAATGTCCTTCTGGAGCATAGGTGAATTTGATAGAATTATGGAAATATTGAAAGTGCCGAATATTTCTTTAGAGAATTCAAACTTGTATGCAATTTTAACTACAGAAGTTGGGCCAAGACTTGGCATCTTATTCACATTTGATTTTCTACATTGTAAAATTAATGCTCATTCCAGAAATGCGTTAGATATAGATACTGGTATATTTATTGGATTTAGAAATCTTGCAAAAAGTGTAAATATATCTGTAAATGAAGATTCTATTTTTACGAGATTTCGTATACGTGGAGATAACGATTTAACTATTCGTGATTGGAACTATGATGATGAAAGATATGATGATCTCTCCTACTTCCTTGGTGAACCATATATGGAAGAATCCTTGGCATAGAAGATTCGAGATTATTATGCTTTTAGAGATGCTAATCGTGAAACTTATGCGAATTTATCTAAAGAGGTTACGTCGCTAAATGAAAAAATAATTGATAAGAAATATAAGACTCCGTCGGATGAATCATATTGGAAAAACTGGTCTAATATGAATGAAGAGGGATTGAATGAGAACTTAGGTTATTATAGATCTCTTTTAGAGTCATTACAAATTGCAATAGATGACCGCAGTAATAGTGAAAAATATATTAATTATGGAACAGAAGCCCAATAGTATAATCCAGTGAAGAAAAATGGACAAGTAGATCATGATTGGTATCTTAATAAATATTATGCTGTAATTGATTAGTATGGCGGATATTATACTTATATTGAAATTATAAATTATATTATTCCATACATTGAACTTGCTCTTGATAATCTTAATAAACCAAATAGAGAAAAAAGGAAACCAGAAAATGATGCAACAGAAAACTGGGAACTTTATGGCTTGATAGAGTTATAGGGCAAGTTGGAAGAATATGAAGACAAGCTTATATCTCTAAGTGATTTTAAAAAACCATGGAGTGAATTAGCTGAAGAGGAATACGGAAAAGTAAAATATGCAAATGAAGATAATTATAATCAGGCTGGACATAATATGTATGTTCATTATGAAAATGCAATTGGAAATAATACTACACCAGGTACAATAAAATATAAATTAAAACAGCTTCAAGATGAATTAAATGCATTACAGCAACAATATAATGTAAAAAATCAAGAGAGATTAAACTGGGTTGAACTAATGAAACTTGGCTGTTAGAAATCAGCCATAGGAACAGCAAAAACAAGAATAGTATTTTTTACTGAAAATGAAATAAACTTAATTACAAATTTATATCATGATACAGATTATACAAATTCAAATATTCTTACTACATCTATTGATACGGCTTATACTACGATAGATAGAGAAAAAGAGTTATTTGATGACGCAAAAGATAAATTATCTGAAGTAAGTCAGCCATAGTATAATTTCACGGTTGATCTTGATAATCTTCTGCGTATTCCAGAATTCAAAGCATGGCATGATGATTTTGATTTATTAAGTTTTATAAGAGTTGGTATCAGAGATGATTATTCTGTAAAATTAAGAATCATGGGATATACTTATAATCCTTGTGAAATTGATCCGAATTTGTCTATTGAATTTTCAAGTATGATTACCAATAGTTCTGGTAGATCTGATTTAACATAGTTATTAAACACAGAAAACAATCGGGGATCTAAGAATTCTATTTCAATAGGAATTGGTAATTCTAAAAGTGACCAGGAATATGTTTCTTCTCTATTAAATGTTCTAACAAAAAATTCTATATTTACTTAGGCGGTTGGTGGAATTGCCGGAGGTATTACTGGCCCAGTTGATCCAATAACAATTAATAGTATGATAGCTGATTATCTCGGAATAACATAGCTTGAACCTGGCGTAATTCACGTTAAAAATATAAAAGGTGAACGTGCAGATTTTGAAGAAATGTTTACCGAATACTTGGGTGCTAAAGTTATTGTGTCACAATTGGTTAATGCGGAAGAAGGTATTATTGATAACCTTGCAGCAAAAGTTATTACGGTCGGCGAAGAAGGGATTACTAAAATTACCGAAGATACAATTTCTACAGCGAATATACGGGCGGATCAAATTGATGTGGCGGAGGTTCTTCGGATAGGGACAGATACAATTACAACCATTGCGGAAGGCACAATCACCACGGACAATGTTATTGCTAAGCTTGTCGAAGCAGAAAAAGGCGATTTTGATGGATTGGATGTAAATTCTGCTTTTATACAACATCTTAATTCTGGCGTGATTGAAGCCACAAAAGTTACTGGTGAATAGATAGTAGCTGGACTTGTAGAACTTGATAACGCTGATGACTTTAGTCTTTTGGCTGATACTGCTTTTATCGATTATCTAGAATCAAATCTTGTTGTTGCTCATGCAGTATAGGCTGACGAAATCGAGGCATCATTGGCTAATATTGATATAGTTAATTCCGAATTAATTACATCGGAATCCGCATTCTTTAAAAGCTTGCAAACATTCACTTCTACTTCTGCTACAACTGTAATTAATGATGCATACATTAAAGAAGCCGTGGCTGGTAAAATAACAGTATCCGATCTTGCTGCCTCGGATATTACGATTAGTGATAATATGCGTATTCTTTCAGAAAACGGTTAGCTCATTATGAACGGATCTGCTTTATAGATAATGGGTAAGGATAGCTAGGGAAATGATTACGTGGGAGTACAATTAGGATATGCAACAAATAACTAGCCGTCTCTTATCCTTAGAAATGAATAGGGGGCAACAATTATTGATCCAAGTGGAATAACTTCTGATGCAATTGCTGATGGATTAATAATAAATAATATGATTTCACAAGGAACAATATCGGAAGATCGACTGGCTTTTAATGTCATGAAACAAGGTGATACTGTATCTATAGAACAAATATATACAGGTAATGGAAAATTTGGTGTGGAATATACAGAATTTAAAGATAGTACAAATAATTATATTAAAAATCTACGATCTGATCTTGATGATATCTCAACGTATGATCTGTTTATTGAAACACCAAACGGAACAAACTTACGGGGAAACAATATTACATTAACTGCAAAACTATTTAAAAATAACATAGATGTAACAGATGAATGGGACGCTGAGTATTTCACATGGACACGGCAATCAAAAGATGCAGATGGTGATACTTAGTGGAATATTCGACATGCATCTGGAACTAAAACAATTATTATAACCGGAGATGATGTACACATTAATGCAAATTTCCGGTGTAAATTTGAGGTAGATGGAGAAACTATAGCTACAACGTAAAATGGAGGTGGATTAATTGTCTAAAATTCAAAGTTTTTCTAGTGTCTCAGTAATTGACTATACAGATGTTGGATAGTTAGGATTGTATTTAACTAGTACTTAGCCCACGAGCGTTGTATATGATCCAAATACTTCAACATATACGCCAAACTGGGCAACGGATAATTTAGTAATAACACCAGTAATTACTTATAATGGTACGAACGTTGCGCTTAATGCAATTGGATTGAATGTTGTATTTAAAAGAAAGGAAGGATCAGGAGAAAGTTCACAATTGGAAACTGGCGAATCAGTATCTGGAAATATATTAACAGTTTCGGCTAATAAATTGGCCGGAATTCCAAGTAAGCAATTGACTTATATATGCAGTGCAACATACACAGATCCAGAAACGGGAGTGCCGATTTCTACTGAAGCAGTATTAAGTTTTACTCTTTTGTCAATGGCGTCAGAAGTTAAATATGCATATATTACTGGCGAGACAACCTTTTTATATAATTCTGAAAGAAATATAGTCGGACCAAATAGGATAATATTAACTGCTGATATAGCAAATGTAAGTGTTAGTCAATGGCAGTATAAAAATTCAAATGGAAATTTTGTTGCCTTCCCAGTGACAGAAGGTAATAATTCATCAAATTCTTCGGGAACGCTTAATGTTTACGCTACAGAAACAAATATCTGGAATGATCGTGTAGCAACAATTAAATTAACTACTACTGATTCTTCTGTTTATGATATCCATCAAATAGTGAAAGTATATGATGGTGCGGCTGGTGATTCCAATATTGTATGTAGTTTAACAAATGAAAGTACTTATGTTCCAGCAGATGGAAATGGCAGAGTATTGTCATATGCAAGTGCTTCAACAGAAATTCACATTTATGACGGTGGTACTGACGTCACATTTGATGGAGATTGGGCGATAACATATACAGAAAGTGATGGTATGTCTGGCGGTTATGTTGATTTTCATGCTGACGGAAGTACTCCGCTTACTTATACTGTAAGTTCGTTAACGAGTGACGTTGGTTATGTAGATTTTATATGTAAAAAAGGTTTTGATACAATTTCAAAACGATTTACTGTAACAAAAGTAAAAGCTGGTGTTGATGGTAAAGATGCTGTAATATATAACTTGGAAGCAAGTACATATGTAATGAATTTAAATGAATCTGGTGTATTCAATCCGACATCTGTTACATTTTCCGCTTTTAGTAAAACAGGAGAAGAATTAGTTAAATCTAATTATGAAGGAAAATATATTATTTCTGTATCAACGGATGGAGAAAACTATACTACTGCTTACTCTTCTACCGTAAATGAACATAGTACAACATACACTCCGACTTCGAATTCTATTAAAAATATCAAATGTACATTATATGCTGCAAGCAGTTCATCAATTGTGCTAGATGAACAAACTATCGTAATTAGTAGAGATGGGAAATCAGGCCAAGATGGAGACGATGGAACCCCAGGTATTTCTATGGGTCTTGGTAATTATCAAGATGTCATTCCGTGTACAAGTAATGGTCTTTCTGCAACTGAAAAATATTTAACTATTCCATTTTATGCTTATTCTGGAATAACCAGAATTCCAGTTACTGCTACGGTTAGTTCGGGAGCACTCCCTGGTGGAGTAACAGTAAGCACAAATACTGCTGGAACGACTAGTGCAGATGGAACATTGATTCTTAAAGTAGCAAATGGAGCAAATTTTGGTAATGCTTCCTTAATGTCTGGTCAGATAACAATAGCATTACGTGGTGAATATAATGGACAATATCAAACTGTTGAACAAAAATATACATGGACAAAAAATAATAAAGCTGTTGATGGTACCAGTTCTTGTATTCTTCAAATATATTCAGAAGACGGTGGAATAATAAGAAATTCAAGTGGAACGACAACACTAAAAATTCGAATGGTATCTGGTGCAAGTACTGTTACTCCATCATCAGTACAGTGGTCAAAATTTTCTAGTGGTAATTATACTGATATCCCTGAAGCTACAGAAACATCTTTAGTTGTTACGGCAGATATGGTCGATGATTTAGCGTTCTTTAAAGCAAGTGCGATATATAATGGTACTACTTATGAAGCATATTTTACAGTTGACGATCTCGCGGATCCATATGTAAGTTATACATTTTGTTCTGTTCCGGAATTCAAAAATAATAGTGGTTGTGGGGCAATATATTGTAGAATATATAGAAATAATGAAGAAGTTGATCCAATTAAATCTACAATATTTAGCGAAACTCCACCAGTTAATCCAGTTTCTGGAGATTTTTATTATCACTTAGATAGAACGAATAAAACATGTGTATTAAAAAAGTATTCTGGATCATCTTGGGGAAATGCCACAGAAACAGATTCTTTAGTTTATAGATACTATAGAAGAAATTCAAATGGTGATTTATTAGATACGTCTGCCCCGTATAAAACACAACGGGTAATATATGTAGATCCAAGTATTATTAATGGTCGTATGTTATTTATTTGTGAGGTGAGTGAAGAATGAGATACATCATTTTGAGAGGAGGTGAATATCATGCTTTCTGTAAGTTGGATAGATTTATTAAATGTTAATGATGGTGAATCTGGTGTTGGTATATTAAGAACCGTAGTAGAATATGCGGTTTCTAATTCTGGGACAATTATACCAGGAACTTTTATAACCGATGATGAAGGAAACGTATTATTAGATACAGAGGGTAATCCATTATATTCTGGAATATGGTCTACAGAAATTCCGACAACATCTGCTGGCGAATGGTTATGGATAAGAACAACAACATATTATACGGATGGGACATCAACAGTTTCATATAATGTTTCAAGAAATGGAGAAAATCCGTTTACTATCATTTTATCAAATGAAAATCATACATTCCCAGCTTCTTATCTTTCAGCAATTGAAAGTTCAACGGTATGTAATGTTTATGCGTATCAAGGGGGAAACAAAGTTCCGGCAACTATTGGAGAAATTACTGGCATGCCAGCGGGAATGACCGTAATGATTCAAAATAATGGAACATTAAATTCAAAATTTATGGTAAGCGTAACACAAGAAATGATTACAAAAAATGGTACGCTAACCATTCCAATAACTGTTGGAGATCTTACATTCGAAAAATTATTCACATATTCTCTTTCATTTAACGGCGCTCCTGGTAATGGTATTAATAATATTACAGAAATGTATGCTGTTTCTACTTCTATTTCTATTATGCCAGAAGATAAAATGTTCACAACTACTATTCCAGAATTAGATAATCAAAATAGGTGTTTATGGAATTATGAAATAGTAGATTATTCTGATGGATCAATTGTGGCAACAGAGAAACATATCATAGGAATGTATAGTGAAGATGGAAGATCTATTGAAAGTATAAAAAATTATTATCTTGCATCAACGCAATCAACAGGAATAACAATAGACACAACGGGATGGACAGAAATCCCGCAGCCAATATCTGAAACATTAAAATATTTGTGGAATTATGAAACAATTAAATATTCTACTGGAGAATATGATTCAACAGAACCAATTATTATTGGTGTTCATGGCGATTCTGCAATATCTTATTCTATGCAAATATCTCATGCTGCTGTAGTACTTGATTCTGTGGGAAATTTTAATCCAGGTAGTATTATTATATCTGCTAAATATCAACAAGGCAATAATACATTACAGGATTATAATGGGAGATTTAAGATTGAAACAACGTAGGATAATTCTTCATGGGCAGAAAAGTATGTTTCAACTTCTAATGAATCAAATACGACGTTTAAAATATCAAAGGGAATAAAATCTATACGTGTTAGTTTATATATGGCTGAAGGAACATCTACTCTTCTTGATCAACAAACTGTACCGATAATTACAGATGGTATAGGTATTTCTTCCGTAATAGAATATTATGCGGTTAACAACTCCTCTTCTGCTGCACCAACCGATGCGAGTTTTGATACAACAATTCCAACTATGAGTGAAACCAATAAATATCTGTGGAATTATGAAGAAGTTACATATACTGATGGACATATAGACAGAACAGATAAAGTGGTTATAGGCGTATTTGGAGCAGATGGAAGTGAAGGACGAGGAATTGAATCTATTACAGAGTGTTATCTTGCTACGTCTGAAAGCTCTGATGTTACAACGGCTACAAGTGGATGGACAACTACGATACAAACAATAACACCGGAAAAAAAGTATTTATGGAACTATGAGATAATTAATTATACAACTGGTGATGCAGATACTACTACACCAGTAATTATAGGAACATATGGAGAACAAGGAGAAGATGCATATACTGTAATTCTTAGCAATGAATCTCATACTTTTTCTGGTGGAACATCTGCGGCTGTTAGCGGAAGTACAACTTGTAATGTTATTGGTTATAAAGGAGCTATACAATAGGATGTTACAATTGGAGAAATTACTGGATGTCCAACAGGCATGACTGTTGCTATTTCAAATAATAATAGTACCTCTGCATTATTTACGGTTACAGTTACAACATCTATGAATACTCGTAATGGTGTTTTAAATATTCCGGTAACTATAGATGGACGTACGATTAATAAGCAATTTAGTTATTCTTTGGCGATCAAGGGTGATAAAGGAGATGCTGCTACTAGTTATTCCTTAACGATTTCACACGCTGCTATAGTTTTACAAGATAATGGACAATATAATCCCGCAACCATTCTTCTTCATGCAAAAAGTCAACGGGGCGACGGGCAATTATCTGACTATTCTGGAAGATTTAAAATTGATGTGTCTTCCGACAATTCTACGTGGACAAGTGGTTATTCTTCTAAAAGTAATGAATCATCTTATACATTTACAATACCAAACGGTATAAAATCTGTTAAATGTAGTTTGTATCTTGCTGGAGGGATGACTACACTGGTTGATCAGCAAGTAATTCCTGTTTTATCCGATGGTATTGGTATTGCCTCCGTTACGGAATATTATGCTGTTAATAAATCATCTACTAGTACTCCAAAAGATAGTGAGTTTTCTACCGGGTCTTCAATTCCAGCCATGACGGCTACGAATAGATTTCTTTGGAATTATGAACTCGTAACATATACGGACGGATCAACCGCAACTACTGATAAGGTTGTAATTGGTGTATGGGGAGAACAAGGAAATTCAGGAAAAGGAATTTCAGCAATTATAGAATACTATTTAGCTACCACGGAAAATTCTGAAATAACTACTTCTACCTCAGGATGGACTACAACAATTCAAACGGTTACAAATACAAATAAATATCTTTGGAATTATGAAGTAATAGAATATACTGACGGAGAAACATCGACGACAACACCTGTAATTATAGGTGTTTATGGTGATAGGGGCGATGATGGAACGGATGGTTATACTATTGTTTTGAGTAATGAATCTCATACCTTTTCTGGAGATACATCGGCAGCTATTGCAGCAAATACTACTTGTAATGTTATTGGATATAAAGGCACTGTACAACAAAAAGTAACAATTGGTACAATAACTGGATGTCCAGTTGGAATGACAACCTCAATATTTAATAATGGTACAATAGATGCTTCATTTAAAGTAAATGTTACAAATGAGATGGTTTCAAGAAGTGGTGTGCTTACTATCCCATGTACAATTGATGATAAGACATTCAATAAACAATTCAGTTATTCGCTTACATTGGCTGGCGAAAGTACCACTGTTTATACATTGCTTCTTTCAAGTGCAATAATCAGTAGAACATGGGATGGACAATATAATCCACCAACAGTAACCAGCCAGGCTTACAAGCAAGTTGGAAGCGGAAATATGGAATTATATAAAGGCCGTTTTAAAATTGAATCAACGTTGGATAATGAAAACTGGACAGAAAATTATATTTCAGAAGAAGATGAATCGAATCATGAATTTATAACTCCTGTTACAGATAAAGATCATCAAATTATGGCATTGAGAATTTCGTTATATGAAGCTGGCGGAGCTGAATAGATATTAGATTATCAAACCATACCGATTGTTAATGATGGAACTGTTGGAAATGGAATCAAAGAATATATAGTTGAATACGCATTATCAGATTCTGATACGGTTATTCCTGGTGGAGCTTTTACAGATGGTGACGATGTATTATTAGATGAGAATAATATATTTATCGACTCAGTATGGAGTACAGAAATTCCGCAGAATATTCCAGAAGGACTTTATTTGTGGACGAGAGTAAAATTTATTTTTACTGACGGTGAAGAAACTGTTGCATATACGATTAGCAAAAACGGAGTAAATGGCAAAGATGGAAAAGATGGTACGTATATAGTTAGACAAATGCAATAGTTTTATATTTCTACTTCGGATACTGAATTAATTGGTGGAGTATGGTCATATACAGAACCAGAAGAATTATATTCTGGTGAATATCTATGGAAACGATTCGAGAATATCATGAGCGACACGAGTGTACTGTATTCTGAGGCATATTGTGAGACAATCATTGGTGGTGTTATATCACTGGTTGATGAAGTTGAAAAACAAATAACTAATAAAGTATGGCAAAGTGATATTACAAATTATGTAAACGAATATGATGGTAGTACTGCAAAACAGATTAGAGATCGTGTTACCGAGATGGAACAAAATGTAGATGGAATAAAAACAAATATTTCAGATATTAGTTCCACAGTAAGGACCAAAGCAGATGGCACTGAAGTAAAGGATATTGCTAGGCGAGTTCAAGAAGTTACTGATACCGCTTCAGAACATACTCGAATTATCTCGGAAGATATACTTGGAAATAAAAGTAGTTCAATAAAAAGCATAGCACAACAAACAGCTAATAAATTTTCATGGATCATTGGAAATAACGGAACTGGCACCTCTACTACATTTACTCTCACAGATAGGGTTGGCCAACTTGTTGCGGATCACATTAATCTTTATGGATTGGTAACTTTTCATGGTCTTGCTGAGGACGCACAATAGGAAATAATTGATGCACAAGATAGTGCGGCTTTGGCAAATGAAAAGATTGACATTGGCTTAGGTATGAAAATAAATCATTCTTCGTTTGAGGCCGAAAACTTTGGTGAATGCTATTTACATGGATATGACGAAGATGGAAATGCAGCAGATGTAGATGGATACGTGTACTGGAATACAAGAAAAATAAATGTTAGTAAAACAATGATAGATCCAAATATTGTACCACCATATTGGAAAACCATATATTTAGTACTCCGTTTAACCAATAAAGATGCAGATAATGGCACATTATATATGGTTTGGTATAAAGACGGATGGAAATATGCGGTAACTCCTACGCCGAATAATATTAGAGGTACATGGTTATGGAACGAAGAACGAGATATAGTTTTGGGACAATTCGTTGAATCAGGTTCAGAAGGAAAAATTGTTGATGCTTATTTATATGTTCCACCACGCAATGCATCTACTGTAAGATCTGGTGGCGAAAGTGACTATCATGATTGGATATATAATAACGGAACGGATATAATTACTGCAAAAGATATTGTTGATAATTGGTCAACAACTGCGCAAGATAAAACAACAACAATTAAAGGCGGATTAATTGAAACAGATACGATTTTATCTAGATCGTTAGCTACTAATGCTATTATGTCTCGAAATTATAAAGCAGGAGCAAACGATGGTGAAGAAACTCCTGCGGGAAATTTCTCAATAACAGGAAGCTTTTTAGATTTGGAAACGGGTAACTTTTTTACTCCTAATTTTGGTATTAAGGGTGGCGACGCGTATTTTATTGGTGATATACATGCATTATCTGGTGAACTAGGCGGATGGGTAATAGATGAAGAAAAGATATATTACAAAAGCTCTACTCCAGGAATAAATGGTTCGGCATTTATTAAACCAAAAGGCAGCACTTCAACTATGACTTTTGGTGACACAACGGTTAATGAAGATTGGATGATGACTATATCTAATCAATTTGGTGTTACTACTAATGGAAAGTTATATTGTAATGATGCAGTTGTATCAGGAGCAATCAATGCAACGTCATTAACAGTATCTCCTGGAGTAACTTTTCCAGGGGTTATTACGTCAGATAATATTATTTCATCTCTTGTGGACGTTGGTGAAAATAAAACTAATTATGGAAATACAAAAGTTGATAGTAATTGGTCAAAATATGATTATTTTGATGATACTTATATGGAAATCAACAACTCTGTTAACAGAGTATATTTGTCCGTTTTAAAGCCAGGACATTTTAGTGTAAATGATACAATAGAAATTAGTTTTGATTATATCGCAACTACTTTAAGGAACCCTAATTCATATACGCTTACTGCTTATATATACTACTATAATGAAAATAAGCAAAAATTGCAGGCAACAAATTCCGTAATCATGAATATCGATCCAAGTATAAGCGCCGATAAATCGATGTCTGCAACTATAACTTTAACTAATTATACGTCTGATTGCAAGTATTATAGATTGTTATTTTATGCTAATTCATCAGAAAATTTAGCTAGAACTCTATTTAGAAATATAAAAGGTCTTTGGACGAGTTTTTCTCCGATTGCAACATCTGGTGATTACTCGGATTTACTTAATAAACCAAATTTAACCATATATATTGCCAAAGACGGTAAAGTTGGAGAAGAACCAACAGAGGGTGCAACTGGTTTTAAGGTATCAAGTGATGGAACTTTACGAGCGGCAAACGCGATTATATGGGGTGAAATATTTGCTTCAAGCGGGGAAATAGGTGGATGCTCTATAAATAAAGGTTTTCTTGAGGTGGATGCTGCTCATATTACTGGGACGCTTACTGCTGATAAAATAGCAGTTGGATTAGGGGTAAATATGGTTGAAGTTGATGAAACTAAAGATGATGCATATAATCAAACTATTGATGATTGGGAATCAACTGGTGTAGTCGTACCTAATGACAAAGCATATAGAACGCTTATACCATTATCAACATCACAAAGAACGACAACGAGTGGAGCGATAGTACAACGAATATTTTTAACTCGATTTAAAAAATTCGATAATCGACAATAGAATTTTTCGGCTAGTTTTGATTATGTTCGTTATCACCACCCTGAAAATATTACTTATAAATCATATAGTTTGCACTTCTAGATGGATTTATATGATAGAAATTATGAGTTTCTTAAGACAGTAGGCAATGGATCATCTTGCTCTTTATCCGGAACTCAAACAGCAAGCTATGCAACAATTAAAGACTAGTTTTATATAAAAAATCCACCAAGTAATGCCGTATATTATCGTTTATATATATATGTAGATGATTCTGATAAAGATTAGTTATTGGCCACTATATTTAAAAATATAGTTGTCCGTGAAAAACAAACATCAGATACAATTGCAGAAATTGGTGGCTGGACAGTAAAAGATACAGCTATATATAGAAACAATGAGAATTGGGGAAGTGCAACTGGTGGGTCAGCATATATTGGTGTAAACGGAATAAGTATTACAGATAAGTTTAAAGTAAATAGTTCAGGTATATTAACGGCAAAAGGTGGAGTAATTGGTAGCTTAAATATTAGTGATTCTTCTTTATATTATGAAAATGGAGATATTCTTGATACAACCAGTAAAGATACTTCAGAAAAGGCACCCAATTCTTTGGCTATCGGAACAGATGATAATAGATTTTATTTCCAATGTGTAGTAGATGGTTGGACACCTGGGAATATTTCATTAAGACATGACTCAAAAGATAAAATGACTTATGCTACAAGGATTGTTCCAGGCGGTATTGCGCTAAGAAGTGTTAGTGTTGATGGATATTATTATAATTATTTATCATATGATTAGGCTAATTTGGGAATGACTAGACAGTATTATAATGAAGATAGTTTTGAAAGTATGTTTTGGGTAAATACATAGACGGGGAATTCTTATATAAAAGGTTAGTTAGAAGTTGGATCATTGAAAGTTACAAATTTTCCAGATATAATGCATAACAGAGATAAAACTAGTTTTAATAGATTAGGAACTGGCTATTATATTGATGCGGCTCAAGGTATGACGGGCGGAAATGGATATAACGTTGGTAAATCTGCATGTTGGTGGGAAATAATGAATGCTGGAAATATTAAATGCTCGGGTGAATTAGTTTCTGAGAAAAGGGACGCCAGCGGTATAAACGGATATGTAAGTGTCGGTCAAGGTTATTCACAAGATTCTGGAGCTAATGCTATTTAGGTATGGTTAAAAAATACTATTTATAGTAATAATGTTATTTCATCGGAAAGATTTACTGTGAAATGGGACGGTGGCGTTATAGCTAATAAATATGGACATGGATGGGTAGGTAGTATTTATAGTCTTTGTCATGGATGGATTAGTATGTGTGAAACAAATCCAGGAGCTGATAATGATGTTGCATTTGGAATTGTTAGACAATGGAATAATCAAGGTTCATCTTATTCATTTTATTCTACATGGAACGGATATGTGTATGCTATTTCCACAAACCATAGTTCTGATGAAAGATACAAAGATATAAAAGGTTCAATTGATCATAAAGATTTATTTATGTCCTTGAATCCAATAGAATTTACTTGGAAAAACCATCTTGGAATAAATGATAAAAGGCATCATTTAGGTATTGGAGCATAGACATTAAAAAAATTAATGGAAAAATATAATTGCGAAAATTTGAGTCTTGTTTCTTATGACGAAAAAAATGATATGTACTCTGTTAACTACACCGAACTTCAAATGCTTACCATTCCCGTAGTCCAAGATCATGAACACAGAATCCGCGCTCTCGAAGAAGAAAACGAAAAACTTAGGAAACAAATAAAACTGTTATCAAAAGAAGGGGCTTAATTTTAGCCTCTTCTTTTTTGTTTATGAAAGGAATGATGTATATGAGTAAACAAACTGATTTCATTTAGAAAATCGCTCCATATGTTTAGAAGATCGGGCCAAAATATGGAATCGAAGTAGCCTCGCCAATCATAGCGCAAGCTTGTTTAGAATCCGCCTTTGGTACTTCTTCAAAAGCACAACATCATAATTATTTTGGACTCAAATACAGACCAGGAAGAGTATCCTGTAATGATGGGACATTTGTTGATGGTTCCGCAGAGCAGAACGCTGACGGGTCGTATTATAAAATTACTGATCAATGGTACGCTTTTAAAAATATGGAGAAAGGTGTTGAGGGGTATTTTCAGTTCATTAATACGAGCAATTACGCAAATCTTAAAGGCGTAATAGATCCTCATAGATATCTTGAACTTATTCGTGCCGATGGATATGCAACTTCTCTGGATTATGTTGAGAATGTATATAGAGTTATTACTACTTATGGACTGACAAAATATGACACTGTGGTTATTGATCCAGATAAAAATAAAAAAGATGAAGAATCTATTAATATCGTAAGAAATACTGGTTTCCAGGGATGTAATGTATCTACCAGAGGTGTACAACCAAAGTATATTGTAATTCATTATACGGCTAGTTCTGGCACAGCTCGTAACAATATATCTTATTTTAATGGAGGCGATAGATCTGCTTCCGCAGATTATTTTGTTGATGAAAATGACATTTGCGAATATAATCCAAATCCAAGAAAATATTATAGTTGGCATTGCGGAGATTCTTATTATGGTGGCGCTGGCGGAAGTCATTTTAGAATTTGTATGAATAGCAATTCTATGGGCATTGAAACTTGTTGTTATCAAGATTCTTCTGGATGGCATTTTAAAGAAAAGACTATTCAAAATCTTATTAAACTTACAAAATATTTAATGAAAGAATATAATATTCCAATTGAAAACGTTATTAGGCATTGGAACGTAAGCGGTAAAAATTGCCCAGGAGTTTCAGGTTGGATACCAACTATTGGACCGGATTATAACGAAAACAAATGGAATGCTTTTAAAGCTGCGCTTGTTAGTGGCTCTTCTGTAGCTTCGGATTCTGGGAGTTCCGCTTCTATTCCTCTCCCATCAGAAAATATTGTGGATTCATATCCTCTTCTCAAGAAGGGTTCTGAAGGTTCTTATGTTGAAAAACTTCAAAAGTATCTGAATCAACTTGGTGAGGATCTTGATGTTGATGGAGATTTCGGGGAATTAACGGCTAGTGCCGTGAGAAGATTTCAGCAGAAGCATTATCTTGATCAAGATTCAGTTGTTGGTCCGATTACTTGGAATAAGATTATAGAAGTTATCAATTCAACTAAACCCGAATATCCAAAAACCATGACAATCAAAAAGTCCCCCGGATATATCCGTAATGGCACGGATAAAACATATACTATTCTACTTACACTTGGCAAAGGAGATAAACTTACCGCCCTTGAAAAGGTCAAGAATTCTGCGGGACAAACCTGGTATAAAGTATCTTATCAGGGAACCACAGGCTTTATGGTGGGAAATAATCTAAAATAAAGAAAGGAAGTGAATACTTTGGATTGTATTATCAAAAAATTATCAGGTGAAAAACTAGAATACCTATATCAATGGGATAAAAATCAAGAAATTATTATCGTATTAAAACCAGAGAATAAATTCACTGTCCTTTCCGAAATTGAAAATATTGAAATTGAAATTCATTTTTGGACAAAAAATAGTAAAAAGGCTACGGTTGCCACATCAACGTTAAATAAAAATACAGTAAAAACAAAAATTCCTAATGATTTGTTAAAAGAAGGGAATGACATTAATTTATTTGTATTTCTTAAGAAAGGAAATATAGAAAATACAATTGCCAAAAATACCATTCCTGTTATAAAACGCATAGAAAAGGAGGATATTACTCCATGATAACATATAAAGATTTTGAGATTGTACAGGTTGGAAAACAGTTAACTTGTACAGAAAAAATATTGATTAATAAATATGATAATCAAACAATACGATTTCATTTTACTTACGATGGAACATTGGACGGGAATTTTTATATTGCTTTAAAAAATCCCACCTTGAATAAGTACTTTATTGAGCCAATAGTTGATGACTATTATGAAATTACATCTTCATTAACAGTGTACCCCGGTAGATGGACAATGATATTAATTGTAACTGATTTAGCATATGAAATTACTGAAGATACGTTTGATCAAAGTCAAGCGATATATGTAAGCGATGAATTTTCAAAGATTATTATCAAAGATAATTTTTTAAATCAAGAAGACCAAGATGCTATTTCACCAGTGCAAAGTGCAGCAATTAATGCGCTTCTTAATCGAGTGGAATCAACTAGGCAAAATTTTGTAACACTTGCAACTAATGCGGCGGAAGCTGCCGAAACGGCAAGTCTTTCTGAAACTAATTGCCGTAACTATAACACAAATATCTCGTTAATGTATGATCAAATTGTTCGCATGTATAATGAGTTAAAAGGTTAATAAGACAACCAATGATTAGGAGGTGAGAATATATGGCCGATGCACGTTATGATAACTTGGTTGCTGAAGCAATTGAAACATAGGAATTAACCGCCAAAAATGCTACATTTACTGGCAATGCAACATTTACCAATGAAATAAATGGTAGTTTGGCTGGAAGTAGAGATATTAATACAGTAGCTGCATCAACTATAATTCCAGACAGTTACTATGTTTTTATATCTGATGGAAGCAAAGTAAAAAGAATTCAATTTCCAGATATATGTAATGCAATTTTTGAGAAATTATCGTTTGATTCAACGAAATCATATGTTACATTTTAGGACATAAACGGTGTATCAACTGCATCTTCAATTACTCCAGCATCTGATTATCTATTAGTGAGTAAAGGAGGAACTACATTAAATAAGATAGCTGCTAAAGATGTTTTAAGTAATTCATTAAGTGGATTACAAAGTCAAACAACAATTTCTAATTCTGATGCGATTGCGATAACATCAAACAATGGCGCAAAAAAAGTTGATTATAGTGTTTTAGCAAAAGCTATCGTTGAACAATATAGTGAATCTGTGTTGGCGGGGAAACCACAAACCATATAGGAAGCAATCGCTTCATTGAACATAAGCGGGGGTGCAGAGAAAATAACAACTGGTATTACTACAGATTATGGAACACTTAATTATAAATGCATAAAGAATGAAAATTTTGTTGGATTCTGTGCTCAATTAAATATTACTACAGAAGTTCCCGTTCTTTCAGACATTGTAAAAGGCCTGCCAAATATAGGCGATGTTTCAAATAATACACCTGTTTTAATTTTTAGTACCGTTGACGGATACATTCCGGTTGAATTACATAGAATCACAATTGGCGGCAATACAACAACTGGAATCTTTACAAGGACTGCTATTTCTAGCGGAAGATCTCTAAGAATGAACTTTATGTATTTAATCTAAATTATTATGAAATAAAAAGGAGAATTAATTATGAATATTACTAAAACATTTACTACGTATGACATTGTTAACATTTGTGCATTTATTAATAATGTTGAAGAGGATCAATTAAAAAGCTTGCCGACAAAAATGCGTTGGTATTTAAAAAAAAATATAGATAGAATTGTACCAATTGTAAAAACTTTTGAAGAATTTAGGGACGGCCTGGTAAAAGAACTACAAGGAAAATATTTTACAGAAGAAAAATCAACCGAATATTACGAGGTAAAAAAAGATGACGATGGGAATCCTATTCTTAAAGAAGATGGAACAGAAGAAACGGTTCAGATGAGAAAAATTAAAGATGAGTATTATGATGAATATTCAAACGCTGTAAACGATTTGAATGAAAAGTTACAGGAAATATTGGGAGAACAAAATGATATTGAAATTTCAACAATTAACATTGATGATTTTGTTGATAGTTTGCCAAATGATACCTCGTTAGATTATGATCTTCTTAGCGTATTAAGTTTTATGGATGAAACAACCAATGTTAAAGTTGATAATGACAAAGAAGATAATTAAGAAGTTATTTAATTTCTTAATTTATCATATTGAGTAAAAGGAATTAACTTATTGTAAAGTCTAGAAAGGAGTGAGTCATGGATGAGCTAAATCAATTATTATCTGTTGGTAACAAAGGTGAAATTATTGTTACCATTTTGGCGGCGTTGTTATTTTTTTAGTTGATTGTTAAGTTGTTTGACTATTTTAAAGAGAGGTTTGGTATTAGTACCAATGCATCTCGGAGAGAAAAGGAGTAGAGTGAAAAGATTAATAAAATTGAAGAAGAGACTCAAGAACTTAAATAGCTCTAGGAATCTGATCACGAAGAAATGAAAAAGTTTCAAACTAATATTATGGACGCTCTTGATGGAATAAAGAAATCAATGTTGGATGACAAGATTGAACGCATGAGATATGAGATACTTGATTTTGGTAACGCATGTCAAAAACGGGATTACTCCAAAGAAAATTTCGATCATATTCTTTCCACATATGACAAGTATGAAAAGATTTTGGTAGAAAATCATTTAGAAAATGGACAGGTTGATCTTGCTATTGCATATATAAAGAAACGCTATGCGGAATATCTTGAAAGTGGATTTCCAACGTATTAAGGAGGAATGATTTATGAATATTGGAACAGTATTGCTGAATATCGCATGGATTTTACTTGGATTTATTGTCGTTTATCTTAAAACCCGCACCAACATTATTGAAATGGCGCAAGAAAAAATTTGTGAAGCTGAGATGGAATACTCCTCGGTAATGAAGGCTGGATCTATCAAACAAGAGTTTGTGGTCTCATTTATTTTTGATAAAATTCCTGCGCCAATGAGAGTAATCTTTACCAAAGAAACTATTCGTGGACTGGTATAGGCCACATTTGATGCGGCGCAGAAATACGCTTATACTCAGCTTGATAAGATTTTCAATAAAGACAAAGATAAGATTGAAGAAAAGTAATACTTAACAAATATTATATGTGATATCAGATACAATATTTTAAGGGGTAGGATTATATGTCCTACCCCATTTTTTACGATTTTATTTTTTTGAATTCTTTGTCTAGAATATCCAATCTTCTTTCTACGTTACTCAAATGAGTTGATCCCGCTCCGCAAGCTTCGTTGTAACTTTCATTAATCGAAGATTTTGAATCACTACCGAAAAATTTTGCGAAGAAACCTTGTAGTTTATCATCATCTTCTGTGGAACTCATAAGCGGAAGTACAGATGGAAGATTTGTTCTGCTTAGTAAATGACGTATGGTCTTTTTGCGCTGTGTAGTGGCTATATTTTCGTCCGAAGCAATACTTGCGGCGATTGTATCTAATCTGTCGTATAAAGAAGAAATTTGTTCATATTCATCGTTGGTGATTTTATGTTGTGATAAAAACTCGGCCATTTGTCGTGCAGAAAGATTGTGTTGACCAGATAACAACATTATGGATTGTATAACTATTGGTCTTTGGGCAAGTTTAGCCTGGGCATTCTTAGTTAATGCACGTTCAAATATTTCGTGTTCACATAGTTTTATGATGCTGTCTTTAGATATAGCCTTGGCGAAGTTTTTATCCGCTGTTTTTAGCGCCGTACCGTTGTTGAGACGGAAAAATATTTCTTCGGATTCTTCACGGGTAATATTATCCATGATTGTGATGGTTAGGGAATAGTTGTCAAAAGAATCTTTCAGTTCTTCTGGAAGATCTTTATATTTCATACCAGTAATATCAACTGGCCCATCATCTGTTTTGATTTCCGGAAGTTCACGAAGTGCCAGTTTATTATTGCGGAAATCATATATCGCCAGTGAACGTTGTTTACCGTCAAGAAAGTCTATGATCTTGTCATTCTGTGTTGCATAAAGTGGCGGAATTGGATAGCCTATTATCATGCTATGAATGAGGAGAGATTTCTGAGTGGCATTCCATACTGCTGCTCTTTGGATCTCGTTATCGAATGATGCATTACCTTTTTCTATTTGAGTGCAAAGACGTTTTGGATTCCAGGATGAAGATTTTAGATTTATCATGATGTACCTCCTTTTTATTTAATTATAAAGGAGAATAATAATTTTTGTATATAAGATGAGGATTGTATTGAAAAAAGTACAATTTGGCGAGGTATCGCTGTGGTGATATAAAAAAGCATATATGAAAAAATATGATGAGAACTATTCTTTCATATATGCTTTTCTGGTCGGCTGAAATTTGCTAGATATCAGCTATGACCTCCTGATTATTGGCCGTTAAAAACGTTAAAAGATTATTTTTTTAAAGAATGCCTATTTTACGGGCTTTCAAGCCATGCGGTCACTTCTCCGATTCCCGTCAGCAGCTTTTCTTTTGCCTATTTTCAGGGCTTTTAGCTCATCAATAGGCTAAAATTAAGAGATCGTTAAGAGATTCTTCTTAATTATTTATAAGTTACTAACAGCTTTAAAATCTGGGATATTGCTTATGATCTCAGATTTTTTTTCGTTATCTTTCCGATTCCGGTGATAATGTGTCTCAGTACATCCGATATCTGTATGTCCCATCTGTCCTTTTATCAGATTATTGTCCACATTATTATCCAGAAGTATCGATCCGTATGTCTTCCTTATCTTATGTGGAGACTTTTGCTTAATGCCAAGATATTTGCAAACTCTTTCAAGCCTTCTCCTGATGGCGTTTGTTGTAAGCCTATCTCCTTCTTCATTAATAAAAACGAATTCGTCTGGTTCGCCATAAGATAAAACCTGGGCAAGCCATAGAAATTCTTCAGGAATAACAACT
>OCVV012868547.1_pt1 | contig 110576 bp, 105 predicted proteins | sample 1539721 | NCBI WGS metagenome assembly OCVV01 (sample SAMN02144230, study PRJEB22623) | gut metagenome | biome: sheep rumen | host: Ovis aries | place: New Zealand
CACCGAGCACGCTCTGCTCCCGGTGACGGAAACCCCAGTAAATCAGGCTTTTTCAGCCCTTTTTCTTCAAGAATGTGTTAGTAGACAGACAGTCTCGATGTGTACGCTGTGCCCGAACTGGTCCACCGGCTGCACCTTCTCCAGCCTGTACCCGCCTTCCGCAAACGCCTTCAGATCCCGCGCAAGCGTTGCCGGATCACAGCTGACATACACGATCCGCTTCGGCGCCGCCCCGAGCACCGTGCGGATGCAGGTCTCATCCAGTCCCTTCCTCGGCGGATCAACGACAACAACATCGACCGGCGTATGCATGGATCTCGCATGATCCGGCAAAATATCCTCCACTCGCCCCGCTGTAAACTCTGCGTTGGTGATATGGTTGCGTTCGGCATTGGCCTTCGCGTCGCGGATTGCCTCCGGGATAACCTCAATACCATAGACGCGTTTTGCATGACGCGCAAGAAACAGCGAGATTGTGCCGACGCCGCAGTATAAATCCCAGACATTTTCCTGACCTGTCAGGCCCGCATACGCAAGTGCGATACTGTAAAGCTTTTCGGTCTGTGCAGGATTGACCTGATAAAACGAAAGCGGCGAAATATCAAATGAAACCTCTTCTCCCGCCGGCTCAAAAGCAAGAGCCGCAGTCAGCATCTGCCCCATGCCTGCGGACGCCGGAACATCCGGTGCTCCTGCCGAATCCGCGGCCGCCGGCGGAACATCCGGCGCACCTGCCGGAGTTGCCACCGACGAGGCGGCCGCGGCATTCTCCCTCACTTTATATACATGCAAAACATCCCGGATCGTCCCTTTTCCCCAGAGAACCCGGAGCTTCTTTCCCATAATGACATTCGTCCGGCCGGTATTCGTGTTCAATGTAATACCGGTCATCTCCGGAATCGCCTGCAGGCGCTGTACAAGGATCTCCTCTTTCGGAAGGCGCTCCGCGTTGACGATCAGGCAGATCATGATCTGCTTTGTATAGACGGCGCGGCGGATCAGGACATGACGAAGAAGCCCCTGCCCGGTTGTTTCGTCATAAGCAGGGACATGGAACTCTTTCATATAGGACAGAATCGTCTGCAGGATCACGGCGTTTTCCGCCGCTCCGATCAGGCAGTCCGAGACAGGAACAATGCTGTGCGTCCTGCCGGCGTAGAAGCCGGCCACCGGCTCGCCGTTTTTCATGCCGATCGGGAACTGGGCTTTATTGCGGAACCGGTACGGATCTTCCATACCGATGACCGGCTGCAGAACGCTGTCTGTCAATGCTTCATCAAAGCCGCCGATCCGGATCAGGCTGCTGCGCACCTTTTTGTACTTGAACAGGAGCTGCTGATCGTACCGCAGCGCCTGCAACTGGCAGCCGCCGCATGCGCCCGCAATCTCACAGCGCGGGCGGACACGGTACGGCGAAGGGCGCAGCACTTCCAGCAGCTTCGCGTATCCGAAGTTTTTCCGGGTCTTCATGATTTTGGCGCGGATATAGTCTCCGATCACGGCATCCTTGACAAAAAGTGTGTAGCCGTCCGCCTTGCCGATGCCTTCGCCGTCGCTCCCCAGATCTGTAATGGCAAGCTCCGTGACGTCATTCTTCTGAAATGGTACTTTCTCCATGAACTCTATTCCTTACTCTCCGCGCGGACTGCCTGTCAGAACGGCCCGTTCACGACATTGACAGGTTTTCCTTCGCTGAACGCGCGGATATTGTCCGCTGTGATATCCAGAATCCGCTGGCGTGCCTCTTTGGCCGCCCACGCGATATGCGGCGTAATGATGGTATTCTTCGCGTGAAGCAGCGGATTGTCGTCCTGCACAGGCTCGGTTGAAACAACGTCGAGACCCGCGGCATAAACTTTTCCGCTGTTTAAAGCATCCGCAAGCGCCTGCTCGTCGATCAGCGCCCCTCTGCTGTCGTTGATGATGATAACGCCGTCTTTCATCTTCACGATGGTCTCCCGGTTGATCATCTTCTCGGTTTCCGGGAACAGCGGGCAGTGCAGAAAAATCACATCTGATTCACGGTACAATGTGTCCTTGTCGACATACTCCGCGACTTTTCTGCCCTCCGGCGTCTCATGCCTGGCGTTCGCGATAACACGCATTCCCATCGCAGAAAGGATGCGGGCAGTCGCCTGTCCGATGCGGCCAAGTCCTAGAATGCCTGCTGTTTTGCCGGCCAGCTCGATCATCGGGTAGTCCCAGAAGCACCAGTCGGTGCTGTTTTTCCATCTGCCTTTCTTTACCTCCGCATCGTGATGCGCGACATGTGAGCAGATCTCGAGCAGGAGCGCCACCGCGTACTGGGCAACGATTTCCGTTCCGTACGCGGGAACATTGACGACCGGAATTCCCTTTTCATGCGCGTACTTATAATCTACAACGTCATAGCCTGTAGCGAGCATGCAGAGCAGCCGGATGCCGGGGCAGGCGTCAATTGTCATGCGGCCGATCGGCGTTTTGTTCGTGATAACGACATCCGCGTCCTCTATTCTCTGTGCGACCAGCGGCGTTTCCACAAGCGATGTTCTGTCGTAAACTGTCACTTCTCCAAGTTCTTCCAATGGCGTCCAGGAAAGGTCTCCCGGATTTTCCACTGCGCCGTCCAGTATAACAATTTTCATAAATCCTCCCCGCAGGGTGTCAAAACACCCCGTCCCCCTTTCCATCTCCTCAAATTTCGGTCTTTTTGATGTTGGACTCAAGGAATCCCTGGTAACCAAGCCACGGCGATTCGCTTTTGATCTCGAACAGTTCGCGGAAGATCTCAAGCTTCGCGTCCGCGTTGTCGGCAAAATTCAGAGCAGCCGCCTCCGCAATCGCCGGCTTTTTCGGCGAGCCGAATTCGAGCTCGCCGTGATGCGCAAGAATGCAATGGCGCAGCTCATTCGACAAAACCTGCGGAAACTCCGGGATCGAGCGCAGCTTCTCGTCAATCATTTCGACGCCGATCACGATGTGGCCGATCAGCTGTCCTTCATCCGTGTAATCATTCTGCGGAAATCTCGAAAGCTCTCTCGTCTTGCCGATATCGTGCAGAAGGGCTGCCGTCACGAGAAGGTCATGGTTTAAAAACGGGTACTGCTCCGCCATGAACGCACACATTTTCGCGACGCCGAGCGTATGTTCCAAAAGGCCGCCCATGAAGCCGTGGTGGACTGTTTTGGCGGCGGAAGAGGTCTGGAACTTCTTTACGAAATCCTTGTCGTCAACAAAAAACGCGATCAGGAGCTTCCGCAGGTTCGGGTTGTGCACCGAATTCGCGAGAGCGATCAGCTCCGCCCACATCTGCTTGACACTTTTCTTGGTCACCGGAACGTACTCCGACGGATTGTATTCACCCTCGCGGCACTTGCGCGCGCGTTTGATATTGAGCTGGATCTTCTTCTGATAGACCGTCACATCTCCGACGATATCAACATAATCCATCTCGGAGAAATCTTCGATGCCGACACTGCCCGGATCCCAGATTTTAGCGTCGACGGTGCCTGTTTTGTCCTGCAGAATGACGCTGTCATAGGCTCTTCCGTTCTTTGCGGTCAGCGTACTCTTTTTCTTGCAGAGGTAGATATCGCTGATGCTGTCTCCCTCTTTAAAATCCTGAATATATTTCATATTGTTCCTTTCCATATCACTGCAAAAACCGCGCCTTCGGCGCAGCCTGCACTTGCACTGTCTCATAACCGTTCACGCCCTGCCGCTGCAGCGACACCTGCAGTGGCTCCGGTTTGTCAATCTCTTTGAGTGCGAGCGTCAGATCTTCGAAGTTTTCGATCTTTCTCTCCCCAAGCGAAGTAATGACATCGCCGCTCTGGATGCCCGCGGCCATCGCCGGCGAATCCATTTCGACTTTCGTGACAAACGCGCCTTCCGGAATGCTCTGGGCTTTCGCGATATCCTCCGGTACCGCGGCCCCGTGAATACCAAGATAGATCTGCTGGCGCCCGTTGGACATTGCCTCGATCACGGGTTTTAACTCTGTCACGCCGACCGCGCAGACAAGGTTCGGGGTATCGCTCCTGCTGCCGGACATATCAATCCAGCCGATGATGTTTCCCGAAAGGTCCGCCAAAACACCGCTCGCCCCGGTGCTGCCATAAATGTCCGTGGTAATCTGCAGGAGCGAACTGTCCTGCAGGTCCAGCGGCAGTGCCGCATTGGTCACAATGCCGTAGCTTACGCTGCCGGCTGTTCCGGCAGGGCTTCCGACCGCGATAACCGGCTTTCCGAGCAGGCTGCTTTTTGAGCTGCTGCCAAGCACTGCCGGATGAAACTTCTCCTTTTCCTCTTCGCTCAGACCGCTTTCACTGATGCCGAGCACCGTAAGTCCCGTCACAAGATCGCAGGACTTGACCTTCGCGCCGTATCTTTCGTGATCCTCTGCGGTCACTTCGAGGGAACCCGCGTCAGAAAGCTTGCTTCCCTGCGCGAGGATCAGGATTTCCGTGCCGGTCTTTGCAAGTACAAGCCCGCTGCTGCTGCCGGTATTGTTGAACATGTCGCCGGCCCAGTCATAGTCCTTTGTGATGGCGGTTACCGTCACGACGGATGCCGCGGCCTTCTGGGCGATTTCGCCAAGCGTGCTGTACTGGTTTTCCAGCTCTTTGACTGTTCCGCGGCTTCTCTCAATGTCCGAGATAACTTCCTGCTTGATCTGGTCTTTGTCCACCTGCTGGGAAACTTCTTCCGAAATCTGCTGCACCTGTTCCTGCGTCAGCTCTTTTTCGTTCTTCATCATCTGCTCCGGAGACATTTCCTGCTCTTCTTCGGGAAATGTCACGGCTTCGGGCGTCTCGGGCGGATTGATCGCGCGGTTGATGACCGGCTCCAGAAGCAGAAAAACAATACACGCCACAGCACCGAACATGGCTGCGAGAAATGCGGTGATTGCCGTTCTGCGCAGGAGCTTTTTTCTGTTGACCGGTCTCTGTTTGATCTTCTCTTTCATGAAGTCGGTATTGACTTCGTTTGTTTTCTTCTCTTCCTCTTCCATATGTTATCCGCTCCGTCTTCTGCGCGGCGCTGCTCCGGCGGCAGGCAGCTCTTCGCGGCGCTGTCCGGCCGGCGGGCCTGCCTTCGCAGTACTGCTGTTAAGTATAGCATGATCCTGCCCCTGCATGCATTACCCTTGGGCGCGATGTCCGGCTTGTGTTATAATTTTCGATATGAATGAAAAAGTAATGCGTGTTGTCGAATACAACAAGATAATTGAACTTCTGGCTTCCCATGCAACTTCCGGTCCCGGCAGAAAGCTGTGTCTTTCGCTTGTGCCGATGACCGATTTGGAGGACATGGAAAAGGCGCAGTCACAGACCGGGGCGGCGCTTGCCTTTCTTCTGCGGAACGGCTCTATCAGTTTTGGAAGCAACAGAGATTTTGGTGCGGACTTTCAGGCTCTTGCGATCGGAACATCTCTGCCTGCCGCAGAGCTCCTGCGGCTGGCTTCCTTTCTGGAAAACATCGCGCTTGTCAAGGGCCGCGCGCCGGCGGATGAGAGCGACCCTTTATTTGATCTTTTTGACTGCCTGTATCCTCTTTCGCCTGTCGCGAAGGAAATCCGGCGCTGCCTTCCCGCGGAAGACATCATCGCCGATGACGCAAGTCCGGAGCTGCGGCGAATCCGCCGCGCGCTTTCACAGACGGACGAAAAGATCCATTCCCAGCTGAACCGCATGGTAAATGTCACCTATGCTTCCTGCCTGCAGGACAATATCATCACAATCCGGGACGACCGCTACTGTCTGCCGGTCAAGGCGGAATACAAGGCGCAGGTCAAAGGAATTGTGCATGATTCCTCCAAGGCCGGGTCCACTCTGTTTATCGAGCCGGCTTCGATTGTCGAGCTGGGTAACACGATGCGGGAGCTGCACGGGCAGGAGCGCAAGGAGGAAGAGCGGATTCTTTCATCCCTCTCGTCTCTGGCAGGAGAGCAGCTGACAGCGCTGCGGGACGATCAGGCCAACATGACAGAGCTCGACTTCATCTTCGCGAAAGCCGCACTGGCGCTTTCGGAGAATGCGATGCGGCCTGTTTTGAATACAAATCATGTTATCCGGATCCGGAAAGGCCGGCATCCTCTGATCGACCCGAAAAAGGTGGTTCCGATTGATCTCGAAATCGGAGACCGGTATAACATGATCGTCGTGACAGGTCCGAATACCGGCGGCAAAACAGTCACGCTCAAAACCATCGGCCTCTTCACGCTGATGGGCATGGCAGGGCTGCATATTCCTGCCGGCGACCGGAGCGAGCTGTCGGTTTTCCGCGAGGTGTTCGCGGATATCGGCGATGAACAGAGCATTGAGCAGAATCTGTCCACGTTTTCGTCGCACATGACTTCCATTGTCGATATTCTGCGTCGTGCGGATAAAGACTGTCTGTGCCTGTTCGATGAGCTGGGCAGCGGCACGGACCCGACCGAAGGTGCGGCTCTCGCGATTTCGATTCTGAATTTCCTGCATGTGCGGGGAATCACCACGCTCGCGACGACGCACTATGCCGAGCTCAAGCTCTTTGCGATGAAAACGCAGGGCATTGTCAACGCTTCCTGCGAATTTGATGTGGAAACGCTGCGGCCGACCTACCGGCTGCTGGTCGGCGTTCCCGGCAAGTCCAACGCGTTCGCGATCGCGGCAAGACTGGGTATGCCCGGTTATATCATTGAAACCGCGAAAGAGCAGATGTCGCAGGAATCCAAGGATTTCGAAGAGCTGCTGACAGATCTGGAAACTTCCAGACAGAAAGCGGCCAAGGAGCAGGCGGAAGCCGAGCGCATCCGCGCGGATCTTGCGAAGCGCGAGGAGCAGCTGAAAAAGAAAGAAGCGCAGATCGAACAACACCGCAGAGAAATTCTGGACAACGCGAACGAAAAAGCGAGGAACATTCTGCAGGACGCAAAAGATACGGCAGATCATGCCATCTCGCAGATCCGCAAGGGCGGCGGCAATATTGTCAATCTGGAGAAGACGCGCACGAATCTGCGCGAGAAGGTAAGCGCGAAGAACCGTTCGATGCAGCACCCCGCGGCACCGGCTCCCGCGCACCGGCAGCTGAAGCCTTCCGAGATTCATATCGGCGACAATGTGAAGATTCTGTCCATGGGCATGGAGGGCGTTGTTTCGACGCTTCCGGACAAGGACGGAAAGCTGCAGGTACGCTGCGGCATTCTGAATTCGCAGGTACCTTTAAAAGATCTCGCGCTGATCGACGAAGAGACCGGTATGACACTGCAGCCGGGCAGCCGCACGGGCAAAAGCAGTTTAAAGAAAGCTTTCCGGAACCCGAACGCAGGCAGAAGCACGGACGGGCTGGATCTTTCACACGCGATGTCCATTTCCCCGGAAATCAATCTGATCGGTATGACGACCGACGAGGCCGTCATGGCGCTCGACAAATATCTGGACGATGCGAGGCTTTCCCATCTGGAGAGTGTACGTGTCGTTCACGGCAAGGGAACCGGTGCATTGCGCAGCGCCGTGCACAATTATCTGCGTAAGCAGAAATGGGTCAAATCGTACCGCAGCGGCGAATTCGGCGAAGGCGATGCCGGCGTGACGATTGTTACATTCTAGGTGAAACAAGATGGCAGCAGACAAGAAGAAAATCCTGATCGTAGACGATGACGAAAACATTGCCGAACTGATCAGTCTCTACCTTACAAAAGAAGGCTATGACACAGAGGAAGCGCATGACGGCGAAACTGCGCTGGAACGGTTTCCGGAGTACAGACCGGACCTGATTGTTTTGGATCTGATGCTTCCCGGTGTGGACGGCTATCAGGTCTGTCAGGAAATCCGCGCGCACTCGGACGTCCCGATCATCATGCTGTCCGCCAAGGGAGAAGTTTTCGACAAAGTGCACGGTCTCAAGCTCGGCGCGGACGACTACATGGAAAAGCCGTTCGATCCGACCGAGCTGGTTGCGCGTGTCAACGCGGTTCTCCGGCGCTGCCGGCTGAATGCGGCACGGACGGCAAAACAGGAGCCGCTCGACGAAATCGTCGAATACCCGGGCCTTATCGTCAACAAAACCAATTACTCGGTCACGTATATGGGCGAGAATATCCGGATGCCCCCGAAGGAGCTGGAACTTCTGTATTATCTGGCGGCTTCGCCGAATCGTGTTTTTACGCGGGAACAGCTCCTCGACAGCATCTGGGGATACGAATACACCGGCGATACGCGCACGGTTGACGTACATATCAAGAGAATCCGCGAAAAGATCCACGAGACGCCGGACTGGGGCATCGAGACGATTCAGTGCGTCGGCTACAAGTTCCGCACGAAGCGCTGACGGGGGCGCTGTGCCATGCGCAAAACACTTTACCTGAAATTTATCCTCGCCTATCTTCTGTTCGGCATTTTCGGGTTTATCGTTGTCGCGACATTCGTCTCGAACATGCTCGAAGACCACTGTCTGCAGAGCACTTCGGACGCGCTGTACAGAGAAGCGACGCAGATTGCGAATACCTATGCCGCGGATCTGTACAGCTCCGAGACATCGCTTGATACGGTTTCCCGGCAGATCACGGTTCTTGCCGGCTACAGTAACGCGCAGATCTGGATCATGAACCCGTCCGGCCGTATGGTCGCAAAATCCGGAGAAAAACTTGATCCCGGCAGAGAAGTCTATATCAAGGGCTTTAACCCCTCGGCTTTCGCGGGCAAAATCTATACCGTCGGAGATTTCTTCGGAAGCTTCGACGAACCGATGATATCGGTTCTGGCGCCGATCACCGGGAATTACAAAACCAACGGTTACGTCGTGATCCACACGGCGCTTTCCGGTGTGCAGCAGGAAGCGGGAAAGCTTTTGAATATTTCTTATATCATGCTGCTTCTGATCTTTCTGCTGTCGATCATTATTCTGATTTTCTTCACAGAAATTGTCTATTCGCCGCTCAAGAAAATCACCAAAGCTACCGAGCAGTACGCCGCCGGCAACATGAGTTACACGTTCAGTGTGGAATCGGAAGACGAAATGGGGTATCTGGCCGCAACGCTCCAGTATATGGCCGGTGAGATCGCCCGCGCCGAAGACGACCAGAAGAAATTCATTGCCAATGTTTCGCACGATTTCCGTTCTCCGCTGACCTCGATCCGCGGCTTCCTGACGGCGATGCTGGACGGGACGATTCCCCCGGAAAAGCACGAGAAATATCTGAAAACCGTCCTCGACGAAACCGACCGGCTGACCAAGCTGACGAACGGTCTTCTGACGCTGAACAGTCTGGGAACCAAAGGTATGCTGTTAACGCGCACGGATTTTGATATCAATGACACAATCCGTCATGTCGCGGCTTCGTTCGAGCAGGTCTGCCGGGAGAAACGCCTTCGTTTCGAACTGATTCTTTCGGGTGATACGCTCTACGTGAACGCCGACAAGGAAAAGATCCAGCAGGTGCTCTACAATCTCGTAGACAACGCGATCAAGTTCAGTCATCCGGATTCTTCGATCCGGATCGAAACGACCGAGCGCCACAACAAGATCTTTGTCTCCGTAAAAGATTCCGGCATCGGCATTCCCAAAGAAGACCAGAAGCTGATTTTCAACCGTTTCTACAAAACTGACCTGTCCCGCGGCAAAGACAAGAAAGGCACGGGCCTCGGCCTCTCGATTGTGCAGGAAATTCTGCGCGCCCATGACGAAAACATCAATGTGGTCAGCACCGAGAATGTCGGAAGCGAGTTTATCTTTTCGCTCAAGCGCTCGGATGTGAATGATCAGCTGGAGGATTAAGCGCGGAGCGAGCCCACAAACTTTTCAAGGCGACCAAGCGCCTTCTTCAAGTTGTCGATGGAATACGCATAGGAAATACGAAGATATCCCTCGCCGCAGTCACCGAATGCGGTGCCGGGTACAATGGCAACTTTCTCCTCTTTCAGAAGGCGCGTCGCGAACTCATCCGAAGTCATGCCGAATTCCCTGATACACGGGAAGACATAGAAGGCCCCCTCCGGCTCGAAGCAGGGAAGTCCCATCTGCGCCAGCATATGCAAAACAAACCTGCGCCGCTCATCATACGACTCCCGCATCATCTTCACATCATCATCGCCGTTGTGCAGTGCCTCTACAGCGGCATACTGTGAAGTCGTCGGCGCGCACATGATGCAGTACTGATGAATCTTGGTCATCTGGGCTATCACCGGCTCCGGGCCACAGGCGTAACCGAGTCTCCAGCCGGTCATCGCGTATGCCTTTGAAAAGCCGTTGATCAGAATTGTGCGTTCCTTCATGCCCGGAAGCGAAGCAATCGATACATGCTTCTTCCCGCCATAGGTCAGCTCCGAGTAGATTTCGTCGGAGATGACGTACAGGTCATGTTTTACAATTATCGGAACAAGCTTTTCCAGATCTTCCTTCTCCATGATCGCACCGGTCGGATTGTTGGGGAAAGGCATAACTAAAAGCTTGGACTTCGGCGTGATCGCTGCTTCGAGCTCTTCCGGGGTAAGGCGGAATTTGTTTTTCTCCTGCAGTTCAATAATAACCGGCTTGCCGTCAGCGAGAATGACCGTCGGCTGATACGAAACATACGACGGCTCCGGAATCAGAACTTCGTCTCCGGGATTGATCATCGCGCGCATCGCAAGGTCAATCGCCTCCGAGCCGCCGACCGTAATCAGGATTTCGTGCATGTAGTGGTAATCCATGTTCTGGGTCCGTTTCAGGTAAGCGGCAATCTCCATTCGCAGCTCCTTGAGACCGGAGTTGGAGGTATAGAAAGTGCGTCCCTTTTCCAGCGAGTAAATACCCTCGTCGCGGATGTGCCATGGCGTGTCAAAATCCGGCTCGCCGACTCCCAGCGAAATCGCGTCTTTCATTTCCGCTACAATGTCAAAGAATCTGCGGATGCCGGAGGGCTTCAGACCGACTGTTTTATTGCATAGCAAATCTTCTCTCATCATTTCCTCCCGCGTTACGGCGTCACAATCTCACGCAAATCTTCATACTTTCTGCTCATGATTGTACCGTGGTCTTTGTATTTTCTGAGAATGAAATGCGTTGTCGTCCCGACGACGTAATCCAGTGTCGAAAGCTTGTTGGAAACAAACATCGCGACTTCTTTGAGTGTTTTGCCTTCCAGAATGACCATCAGGTCGTAGCCGCCGCTCATCAGATACACCGTGTTGACTTCCGGGTACTTGTAAATTCGCTCCGCGATATCGTCAAAGCCTCTGCCCCGCTGCGGCGTGACGCGCACCTCGATCAGGGCGGTTACTTTTTCGATGCCTGTTTTGTCCCAGTTGATCATGGTGTGGTAGCCGCAGATAATGCCGTCTTCCTCAAGCTCCTGCAGCGCGTTCGCGATTTCGATCTCTTCGGTGCCGAGCATAACTGCCAGCTCGGCGATGTTGATGCGGCTGTTCTTTTCGATGATTGTAAGAATCCGTTCTTTCAGCGTATTCATCCCGTTCTCCTCCGCCTTCCGGCGTTTGCTCTGTACTATATGGTGACGGCAGAAAAAGTTTTCGATTCTGCCGGTGTCCACCTTTGATCCGGTGCGGCGCCCTGCCGCGCCGGCACGTGCGCCCGTCTTGCTTTTTCCGGTGCCGAAATGTACCGCCGCCCTTATCCCAGCAGCGCGAGCAGACTGTCCGGCTCCGGCCGGTTCAGGTTCTGCGCCTCGTCGCCGTTCATAAGAACTTTTCCGCGGCCGGCCGCAAGATGTCCGATTACAGTCCCGCCAAATCCATGCGAATTCAGCGCCTCCGCGATTGCGGCTCCATCCTCTGTAACCAGCAGAACACTCCCCGACGACTCCATGCAATACGGATTAATGCCGAAATGTTCGGTGAACTCAATCGTATCCTGCAAAACAGGAATGTCCGGCAGCGATACACAGAACCCGGTCCCCGTTTCCGTCGAAAGTTTCCAGAGGCCGGCCATCACGCCGCCCTCCGAAAGATTGACTGCTCCCGCAATATGGAAGCCGCCGGCTTTCGCTGTCTGAAATGCCAGCTCGAGCGGCTGCAGGATGCTGATGTCGCGGAATGTCCGGCAGGCGGTTTCTATCATCTGCGGCGGAAACCGCTTTTCGAGTTCCGCACGCTTCATTGTCACGAGCAGCCAGGTGCCTTCCATGCCCGCAGCGCCCGACATGACAATGTCCATCCCGGGGGCCGGAGCGGCGGCAGTCTGCAAAAGGTCTCCGCGGAGTGATCCTGCCGCGGTAACTGTCACTACCGGCCGTGTCACTGCGGATGTTACCTCCGTATGTCCGCCCGCAATTTTTGCGCCGGTTTCCCGCGCGGCGCCTGCGATCTCGTCTTCAATCTGCCGGAGCAGTGCCTCGTTGCTCCCTGCAGGAAGCAAAACAACACTTGTGAGTGTCTCCGGCGCCGCCCCGCGGGCGGCGAGGCCGTTCAGCGCTTCGTGTGCGGCAATGCGCCCGGGGTCCGGGCAGGAAAGTGTTACAGGGTCACTGGCAATAATGCGGCCGCCGGCTACTGCTGCCTGCCAGATCGACGCTTCGCAGTAATCGCTGTCAAGCCGCTTCATAACCGAGCGGTCCAGAACATTAACTGAAGCTTTTCCAATTCGTAATTTCATGTTCACCGTGCGGCCGGCAGACGCCGGCCGCCATATCCATATCACTGCGCTTCATTACTGTGCGCCGGCCGCCGCTGCTCCGTCCTGTCCTGCCGGAGTGCCTGCATTCTGCGCCGACGAAGCGTCTGCATCCTGACTCTGCCCGTCTGTCTGCTGTGCCGCGCTCTGTACGCCAGCCTGCGGCTGACTGTTCTGCTGGCTGCTTTGCGCCGCCTGAGAATCGGAGCTTTGCGCGCCGGACTGCAAATTCGAAACCGCCTGCTGCGCCGCGCTCTGCGCCGCCTGCATCGCAGAGTTGGTATCCATGCCCTGCGCAAGCGCTGCCGCGTAAGCATCCTGCGCCGCCTTCTGTGCCGCCGCGGCAGCGTCGGCCGAAGCTGCCGCGCTGGTGCCGTTTTTCGCGTTGGCGGCAGCTGTTTTGATGGCGGAAACATCCCCGGACTCCATCGCGGACTTCAGCTCATCCGTCACATTGCCTGCGGTTCCGACCGTCACAATTTCCGGCGTCATCTGGTAAGTGCTCTTATTGAAAATCTCGCGGCTGACCTGTTTGCCGTCCTGCGTGACCACCTTCCAGAGCTGCGCCTTGTATCCGGTATGTCCGGGCACCGCGTTCACGTAGCCGACCGGCTTTGACGCATCCTGCTTGATTCGGGTTCCTTCAGAAGGCGTCGTCTCCAGCGTCTCGCTCTCAAACGAAACCTTGCGGCCGGGGTCGCGTGTCTCCTTGCCGTAAATATTGAAGGTAATCTGACCTCCGTCGGCCGATCCTTCAATATATACAGGATCAGAGAGATTGTTTACAAAGCGGAAATCCATGCCGGACGATTCCGCGATTGCGGCATCCGAAGAAGGGTCTACATAGCCAACAATCATGGAGTGATTGGATCGGGCTGTTACCTTGAGCTCCGCGCGGATGACCGCATTGTACAGCGTCGTCGAAACCTGGCAGATACCGCCGCCGAAGCTCTCGACAACTTCATCACCGAGGTACGAACCTGCCAGAGCGTAGCCGTTTTCTTCCGTAAATGGCGTTATATGCTTCAAGACAGAAAACTCTTCCCCCGGATACAGCGTCGTGCCGCTGATCAGTTTGCAGCCGTTGGCAATGTTCTGCTTCCTTGCTGCGTTAGAAGTCGCATAATATGTTGTAAATGTGCCCAGAACAGAAGTCAGCTGCTGCAGCTCCTCTGCCGATCCCTTCGGCTTGATGTCCTTGACATCAAGATCAATGCTGATGTCCTTGCCGCTCCATTCACTTGTCAGGAAATTGTAAATTTTGTCAGCAGAACTGTCCTGATCCACCTGATAACCGTCTTCTCCGCCGGTTACGGTCAGCTTGCCGTTTGATCTTGTCAGCGTCGCGTTCACCGCTTCTTTGTCGAACGCGGTGCAGTTGTTCTGCAGGAAGGCTTTGATCATGTCCTTGTCAAAACCGACGCCGATCCTGTAATTCGCTCCGTTCTTCTCAAGGTCTTTCTTCTCTTTGTAACGGAGAATGAGATTTCCTTCCTGTCCGTAACCTGCAAGCTGTGAGCAGATATCCTGATTTGTCCACTGAAAGCCGAGGTTTCCCGCGCTGACTGTAACAGCCTGACCTTCTTCCCTGCCCTGCAGCGTTATATTGGCCTGTTTCATCTGGTCCGCCAGCGACTGCGCCTTGTCATGAATCTGTGAGGCGTTCATGCCGGCAACACTTACGCCTTCCAGCGTTACGCCCTCGGGTGCTGTTAAATCATTGTCTGAAGCTGCCGTGGCTGTGGCCGCTGCGTCCGTCTGCGCCGCACTGACGCTTAATACGAGCGGAAGTATCATGGCGAGTGCCAGAATGACGGAGATAACTGCCGCTATTATTCTTCTTGTATTTTTATTTCTGAAATTCATCGTATCCTCATCAATGCCTGTAAAAGCTGTAATTTATTAATTATACGATTGCAGAAGAAGCTTTGCAACGGGGCTGCGGTGCTCCCGCAGGGCGGTGTTTTGCCGCGGGCCCGGCACTGTGCTATGATAATGCATGCGGCGCCCGGACAGCGCACAGCATGCAGAAGCCAGGAGGTTACCATGGGACAGCGTCTTACAAAAGGTGATGTTGCGAAAATCGAAGCGGAAATTGAATACAGGAAAGTAGAGCTGCGGCCAAAACTTGCCAAGGCAGTAGCCGAAGCCGCCGCACAGGGCGACCGTTCCGAAAATTTTGAATATTACGCAGCCAAGCGGGACAACAATAAAAACAGCAGCCGCATCCGCTATCTGGAAAGAGTCCTGCGTTTTGCCGAGGTCATTGACGACGAGGCGCCTTCCGCGCCGGACAAAGTCGGCGTCGATATGGATGTGACGGTTTTCTTTGTCGAGGATCAGGAAGAAGATACTTACACGCTGGTTACGCCGATTCGCGCGAATGTTTTAAAGAACGTAATAAGTATCGAGTCTCCGATCGGCAAGGCGCTGCTCGGCCACAAAGTCGGCGACACTGTCAGAGTGCAGGCGAATGCCGGTTACAGCTATCCTCTGCAAATCCGTGCGATCGCTCCGTCGAAGCGCGCGGGCGGGCTGGACATCAGTAAGTTTTAAAATGCGGGCAGCCGGTGGCTGTGAATAAGAGACTGGCAGCAAGTCCCCGCGCGACTGAGCGCTCGAATTTGCTGTGCATAAGTGGTATGCTCATATATTCATGTTTTGGTTATTTTTATAATGCCACTTTTGGATATACTGATGATAATTCATCTTGAGGAGGTGCTTCTTATGAACACAGTAAATACCGCAACGCCCGCAAAAACAAACGACACCGTGAGAAAACTCGTCTTCGCCGGTGTTTTTGCGGCTATTACGTATGTCGTCTTCACATTTCTCTCCATCCGGATTCCCACACCCGGTTCGGGGCAGGTTTCGGTTCATCTGGGCAACGCGTTTGTCGTCCTCGGTGCTTTGCTGCTGGGCAGCTGGTATGGCGGCATCGGCGGTGCGCTCGGACTGACAATCGCCGATCTGATCGATCCGGTCTACATTGTGGAAGCGCCGATTACATTTATTATCAAGCTTCTGATCGGTGTGATTGTCGGCGTGATCGCGCACAGGCTCGGTCATATCTCGACCGAAACCGATACGAAGAAAATTTTGCGGTGGGTCATCATCGCGACGGTGGCGGGACTTGCTTTCAATGCGGTCTTTGATCCGCTGCTGCGTTATTTTTACAAGATTCTGATTCTCGGAAAGCCGGCCGCAGAAGTGTCGTTCGCGATCAACTTTGTGGTGACACTGATCAACTCTGTTGTATCGGCCGTCATTGATGTGATTTTGTATATGGCTCTTCGGATTCCGCTCAAAAAGGTCGGGCTGTTCTTTAATCTCGGGTGAGCACAGGCGCCGCGCGGCGATTCCTTCCGGGAATCAATGCAGCAGCGGCGCGGCTTGCTCATCTGCATAGATTTTCCAGGACATATTTGCGCTACGGGCGCGTATTGCATAGATTTCGTTGATTTCTATGCAATACGCGCCCGTCTTTCCATTTCGTCTTGATTTTTCTATGCAGCTCACGCGATGCCGCTCATATTGCATGAAGCAAGCCGCGGCGAAGCGCTCTGATGCATGACACGCATTACCTGCCGTAAGCAAGCCGCGCGGCTGAAGTTCTGCGGCGAGCGGCTGCATCCGCAGCCGCTCTATCACTCACCCGTTCGTCTTGGTCGCCACCCAGTCCGCATCATCGGGATTGACTCCCTCGCCGATCGAGTAGCCCTGCGAGCGGATAATAATTCTGGACAGCATCTGCGCGTAAAGCTGGCGGCCCTTCGGCGTCATATGAATGCCGTCGAGCAGCATTTCCTTCGCGTTATAGCTGTTAATTCCAAGAAGCTCATAGGTATCCATAAAGCCGACATTGTTGTCCGCGAAGTTGCGCGCGACATCAACCAGATCGCTGACCGTATAACCCTGTTTGTTCTTCCTGATGTTTCCGTCCCCGAGATAAGCGCCTGTACCGCCTTCAAAAAACTGGCAGTAACCGGGCGCAACAACGACGATTTGCGCGTTGGGAAATTTATTCTGCAGTTTCATAACCATATATGCGAGCGCGCCGCGGTACGCACGGACGTTGGTTCGCATATTGTCATCCGTCAGCGGAATGTTTCTCAGGTAGTCATTGACGCCGAAAGCGATCACAAAAACATCGGTTCTTGTGAAATCACAGCTGTCAAAAATACTTCTCGCGTAGCTGTCCTCGGAAGCAAATACTTTGTCCGGGCTTGTATCGCCGCAGATCGCCGAAACCACGCCGCACCCGCTCCGGGATACGCTCGCAGAGCCTTCGGTCGGAGTTACAGCCGCCGTTGCGCCGCCAAGGCCCAGATTGAAAACATTCGCCTTGCAATAATGCGAGAGCAGCGCCCCGAGACCGTCAGCTCCCTTGAAATTCGCATACTGCGAATCGCCGATGCATACGATCTGCATAAGGCCGTCGTTTCCATATAAAGTGCTGACTACGCCGTCCGGGAGCTGCGGCTGATGCGCCATGTAGTCATAATTGTCTTTGCCGGCATCCTGCGTATCCGTACCCGCAGCCTGTGCGCCGGAAGCCGCCGCAGAAGCTGTAGTTGCTGCTGCAGTCTGCGCATCGGAAGAACCTGTAGATGCGGCACTTGCTGCTGTGGCAGAGGACGTTTCCGCAGTCTGCGCCGCGGTAGACGCAGCGTCAGGAGCCTGCGTTACAGCAGCCGAAGCAGCTGCTGCAATAGTGGTAAGCCGTGAGGAAGCATCTGTTTTGCCGGATGCAGTCTTCTTCCCGGACACTTTCATTCCAATCAGAATACCGGCCACCAGACAGACCGCCATTCCGATAATCAATATAGGCACCAGATATTTCTGAAGCTTTTTTCTCATCAAATTCACCCGTTTCCTTTCCCAAGATCGCTACTTATTATATCATATGCCGCGCGTGGCCCGACTTTGGAGCGATTTAGTTTTTTATAATTTCTTTATAAATTACATGTTGACTATTTGTTCTATATGATCTATAACATAATTATCAAATGAAAAACAACAAGGAGGTCTTGATTATGTTAATGCCTATGCTTTTTAACAGTAATGATATGTTTGATCTTACACCCTTTGATGAGATGGACAGAATGTTTGACAGCTTCTTCGGCGGAAGAACCACCGGAAACGCTGCAGCGATGAGAACCGATGTTCTGGAAGAGGATAAGGATTACAGGCTTTCCGCGGAACTGCCGGGCTTTAATAAGGAAGATATAAAGATCGGCCTTGAGAACGGCGCGCTCACAATTTCCGCTTCACATAAAGAAGACAATGGTGAGAAGAACAAGGAGGGCAAGTACATCCGCCGTGAGCGCAGCGTATCCTCTTATCAGAGATCCTTCCGTGTTCCTGACGACCTGAAGCCCGAAGACATCGACGCATCCTATAAGGATGGTGTCCTTACCGTGATTCTTCCGAAGAAGGAAGTAATCCCCGCGAAGGAAGCGCCGAAGCAGATCGAGATCAAGTAACAATAATGGAAAAACGCATGGCGGGCGCAAGTGCTTTGCGCCAAAAGCCGCGTAGCAGCCGGCCGGAATGTTTCCGGCCGGCTGTTTTTTGTGCGCCGCACGAGGGGCGATGCCGGCATGACCGGGTGGTTTTCGCGTCGTTCTTTACCCAGGGCCACGCGACGCACGAACGGCAATTTCCAATTCAGCTGTGGAGGCGTCCGCCCTCCGGCGTCTTCGATAAAACACGGTCGAGCCAGGTTCTCTGCACCTTCATCGCACCTTCCGGGCAGAATTCCTGACAGCAGAAGCAGCGGATGCACTTCTTCCTGTCAATCACAGGCTTCGGCGCCATCGTAATCGCGTGCGCCGGGCACACAGCAGCGCATTTTCCGCAGGCGATGCACGCGTTGTTTTTCACCTGCGGCCTCGTTGTAAAAACAGCCGCGGCCCCCGCAGAAACTACCCTCCTGAAAGCGCCTTTTCCGCCGAAAGTAAGGCGAAGCGGCGCAGAAGCGTGCTTGAAATCCGGTATCGCAAAGTCCGAAACTTTGCTGCCATCCGCCGAGGCGATGCGGACCTGCGAAATATCTGCGGGTCCCAGTCCTCTTCTGTAGGCTGCCTCAAGTGTCGCCACATCGTTTCTCGTATATCCGATCAGGGAAGCAAGTACCATGTCGAGGTCAAAACCGCTCTGCCCTGCACATAAAAGTCCCATATGCCGCGCGGTTCCGCTCGAAGGCCCGTTGCCCTCCATGCATTCCACGGCATCGCAGATGCACAGCACCGGTTTCCAGTACAGAGAAAGATCGACCAGCATGTCCGCGAAATCCGAAAGAGCCGGAAACCGCAGATGATACTCCGGTTTCGTCGTCCCCGGGATCGTTCCGAACAGATTTTTCACGGCGCCGGTCATGTTCAGCATGCCGTGGGTTTTGAGTTTGCAGAAGTCGATGATCACGTCCGCCTGATCGAGCCAGGCGGTATAGTGAAAGGCTTTGAGGCGCTGCGCCCCGGGGAAAACTGCGCTCTTCACAGTGACATCCATGTTCAGATGCACTTTGTCACTTGCAAGCGGCTCCAGCCCGCAGGCATGGTAAACGCTCCTCAGCGCACCCTGTGTGAACAGGCCGCCCGGGCTGTCGCCGAGAATTACCACGGCGCCCTTTTCTATCAGGCGCCTGCAAAGCTCGCGGATGAGCGCCGGGTGCGGCGTAACGGCCCGCTCCGGCGCAGCGCCGGTCAGAAGATTCAGTTTGACCGCCACTGTCATCCCGGGCTTTATAAAATCCAGCCCGCCAAGAGGCAGCAGAAGCCTGTCAAATGCTGCGCGCACGGTTTCCGGATCGTAGTTTTCGCACGCGGCAAGCGACACCGGCGCGGCGGTTTTCCTGACTGCGTTATTCTCCATCCTGTGTCCCTTCAAAATGTCAGCCGCATCTGATACCAGACGACATTTCCATGTACCGACGCGGAAACGCCCTCATTCACAAAGCCGAACTTCGCGTAATACGGAATGAGCCGTTCCTTGCAGGTCAGCACAACGCCTTTTCTGCCCTGCTCTCTCGCCTGCCCGATGGCTCTTTCAAGGAGCATGGCCGCGTAACCGTGTTTTCTCCTCTCCGGCACCGTATTGACGCCGAAAATCATTTGCCAGCTGCCGTTTTCATTGTGCATTGACGCGTCAGCATACATTTCATCTGTAAGGTCCGCCTCATCCGTGACAAAACCGTCCACAAAGGAAATCAGTCTGGTCTGCTCCGCATAGCGCTCTTTCAGTACAAAAAAGTGATCGCCGTAGCTGCGGACGCGCTCCTCTATCTCTGCCGCGGTCGCGGCTTCCGCCTGCGGAAAACATTCCCGTTCCACCGCGGCAAGCGCCTGTACATCTGACGGCTCCGCATGCGAGAGGATCAGTTCTCTCCCGCAAGGAACGGTGTCTGCGGCAGACTTCCATTCGTTTCCGGGCTTTTTGTATTCCTCCCGCAAAAACATCATCTCCAGCATCTCCTTCCCGCTCTTTGTCCGGAAGATTCTGGAAAGCGCCGCGGCAGCTGCAGCCTTGTCAATGCTCTGCGGATGGTTTTCAAAAAGATTCACAAGAAAATCCGCCTCGACAAGGATCTGATAATCGCTGCCGTCAATCTCCGTGTAGCTGTGGTGATGACCGATCAGATAGAGGATGCGCCGCTTCTCGTCTTCTGTGTAACCTTCGACCCTGGAAAGGAGCTTCCCGGCTTCGGGAGGTCCTTCAAGCTCCTGATGTTTTCCATTGTCATCACCGTATTTCTCCTCGCTTTTATGAATGCCGATATCATGCAGGATCGCTGCCGCGCGCAGTACGCGAAGCTCCCCCTCCGTAAGGCCTTCGCTGGTGCCGATCAGATCCGCATACGCGTAAACCTTTGTGAAATGCTGTATTCTGGCCGGATCACCCGCGTCATACGCGGTCATGTTCCGGAAAATCTGCGCTGTCAGTACGTCCATGCCGACTCCTTTTTCATGCTATAATAGCAGAAGCGGAAACTTTCTTCTACAGATCCGCTTCATGTCTGTTCCTTAGATTCAGGCCTGCTTCGTGTCTGATCTTTAGATCCGCTTCATGTCTTACCTTTCAGGAGGACTGTCTTATGTCCGCTTCCGTTCAAGTCTACCGGCTGCGCGTCATCCCTGCATCCGGGACCCCTGACCTTCCGCCTTCTGTTGAAGCCCTGTTTCACCAGCCTTTTACGCAGAAAGAGCTGCTGTGCATGCTCGCCGCTGCCGGGCGGCTGCCCGGGAACTATGCCGCCGCGATGACGCCCTCTGCCGCGCACCCCGACGCAGCGCAGGCAGATTTCGGCGACAAGGCGCCTTCCGCCGCCCTTTGCTGCAAGGGCCTTCCCTCGCCCGTACCGTTTGACCGGATTCTCTATGCAACCTCCGATGGGCACTATACGCTGATCACCTGCGGCCCGCCGGCCCGGACGATCCGCGTACGCGCGTCTTTCTCCGGCATCCTCGAAAAACTTTCCGACACGCGGTTCCTTTCCTGCGCGCGCGGCGTTCTTCTCAATATGGATCACGTCAAAACAAAAACCCCCGACGCGTTCTGCATGGATGACGGGGCTGTTTTCGCCATACGCAGAAGCGGCCGGAGGCTCATCACTGCCAGATATAAAGCTTATAAAGACGCCGGCCGGGCATACGCTACTCGACGCGGATCGACGCGATTACCTGCTCTTCCCACGGCTGATCGGACCAGTTTGTCTTCACGGACGCGATCCTGTCCAGAACATCCAGCCCCTCTGTGATTTTTCCGAAGGCGGCGTACTCTCCGTCGAGGTGCGGCGCATCCTGATGCATAATGAAGAACTGCGAGCCCGCGGAGTCGGGGTCCATCGTTCTTGCCATCGAAAGCACGCCCCGCGTATGCTTCAGATCATTCTGTACACCATTGGACGCGAACTCGCCCTTGATCGTGTATCCGGGGCCGCCCATGCCGGTTCCTTCCGGATCGCCGCCCTGAATCATGAAGCCTTTGATGATGCGGTGAAAAGTCAGCCCGTCGTAGAATTTTTCGTCCGCGAGCTTTTTGAAGTTTTCGACCGTGATCGGCGCGATGTCCGGATAAAGCTCGCCGGACATGACGCCGCCATCCTTCATTGTGATTGTCACTTTGTAAACTGCCATTGTGTATCCTCCCTGTTACGCATTATTCTCCGGCGCGGCGGTCTGTACTGCCGCGCTGTTTTCTGTTGAAAGGCGCCGCGCCCGCGTCAACGCGCCGTCTACTGCTGCCACCCCGTCTGCTGCCGGATAGCTTGTATCAGAATCTTCGCTGTTTTGGCGTGTGTGAGCGCGCCCGGATGCTGTCCGCCGCCCAGCCCGTCGGCCGGATCCAGCACCGGCAGCGGCAGATACAGACTGTCGGAAAGGAACGCCGCTTCCCTGACTGCCGGGGCAAGGCTCTGTTCCATCAGTCCATAGGCCGCAATTTTCAGTGCTCCCGGGTAATCCCGCCCGAGCGCCGCCAGAAACTGCGCGTACCGCTGCATGAACAGCCGCTCTCTTGCCGGCGTGCCCTTCGTATATGACGCGTCGTTCGTGCCGAGATTCGAGACGATCACATCCGGAACAAATTCCGCGGGATCATATATCGTAAGTCCCCGCGGCGATCCCGCCGGCGCGTTCGGATCAAACGACACGCCGCGCACTCCCTTCGCGCTCATTGTGATGCGGACGACTTCTTCGGTGTTTTTGGCCGTGTACGGATAGAGCGCGGGCATCAGATCCGCCGTGTCCGGAAGGTCCGTATTCTCGATCCAGTGCGAAATGACACCGTTTCCGCTCCAGCAGAAGAGCTGGAAGTCCGCCGAAAGTCCTCTGGCAGTCAGATACGGGTACGCGCGGAGCGGATTGGTATCCGCCGAATCGTAAACGTAACTTGTGTCCCCCGGCGCTTCCCCGGCTTCCACGCCGTAACCTGCCGTGATCGAATCGCCGATAAAAAGGATCCTGCGGTCCGGCGTCTTCTCCGGCAGAACAGGACAGTCCGCATACACCGCGGCAATCCCTACTTTGTCATCTTTTTCCTCGGTCAGCTTGAGAATCGTGATTTTCACGTCCCGCAGGCCGAAATTCTCGCAAATCGTATACGTGCGCATTCCGCGCGCAATGCGGACCCGTTTCATCTTCTGCTGATCATCATCCAGAATAATGCCGATCCAGGCATAGTCCGAATCGGCCCCGGTACCTGTAATGCCAGCGATGTCGGCCTTTACCACCGACGCGCTGGTGATGAATTCAATTCCGGACGCCGAGTACGCGAGCCAGCGGATACCGGCAATTTCAATTGTCCGCCCCAGAATCCGGAAGTTATTCGCGTTAACCTGATACTTGTCCATTGCTATCCCCATTTGCGACGCGGCCTTTGCGCCGCGCCGCCTGCTCTGTCAAATTGCGGCGCTGCCGGCCTGCTCTTTTGTGAGAATGTCAGTACTGTACGGGTGCGCCCACTGTCCGATATGTTTTTCCCCGACAAATTCCCTTACCTGTGGCAGATACTTCTCACCGATGCGGCGGCCGGCTTCGTAGACACGGCGAAGCTCCTGCGGATCCCTGCACATAGACCCGATATTCAACGGGCTGTCCGGGCAGATGAGAAGGCAGCTGCCGCCGCGCCCCTGCTCGTGAATATACTGCAGCTGTTCGTTGTAGCGGGTATGGCGGGTCTCCAGCTGGTCCGCGATCGCGGGATATTTCCGCAGCAGATGTTTGATCAGCTGAAAATGCTTCTGCGGCTGCTTGACATAATCCGAAGGCTGCGTCAGAATCACAACGCACCGCGTATAACCGATGCTTTGAAAAAAAGCAAGCGGTATCGAATCCGCGATACCGCCGTCCAGATAGAGGCGGTCTCCGATCCGGACCGGTCTGGACGCAGCCGGCATCGAAGCGGACGCGCGCATATAGAGCATATCCTCTCCGGTACCTGTCTGACACTGATGATAATACGGCTTTCCGGTTTCCGCATCTGTAACAACACACCAGAACTCCATCGGATTCGCGGCAAAGGTGCGCACGTCAAAAGGATCGAGCTCCTCCGGCAGCTGACGATAGTCAAAATCCGTATTGTACAGGTCCCCTGTTCTAAAGAAAGACCGCATGCCGACATAGCGCGGGTCGCAGCAGTATTTCGTATTGTAGCGGATCGTCCGCCCGATCTGCCTGGACTCATAATTGCAACCGAAAACAGCGCCGGCCGACACCCCGACCGCACCGTCGAATTCGATTTTGTTTTCCATGAAAACATCCGTGACTCCGGCCGTATACATCCCGCGCATCGCACCGCCTTCAAGGACAAGGCCGAGCCGGGCGGAAGGGTCCTGCCGCGCTGTCATGGAGGAAACTGTTTTTTCTATATCAGACATTCTTCTCTTCTTTCCATATATATGCGGGTATGCGCTACAGCAGAACGCACACCAGAGGAATGGTCACAAGGCTGAAAACCGTGGACAGAATGATTCCTCTTGAAAGTTCCCTGTCGTCGAGCTCAAGTTCCTTCGCATACATCAACGGCAGATTCGCTCCCGGAAGCGAGACAAGGATCGCCGTCGTTCCGAGAAATACCGGATCCTTGATGAATGAGGAGAAAACTGTCACAAAGATGGCCGGAATGAGCAGCATACGGACCGGTAAAAACAAATACATCCTGGGGTCTGCGAGAATCATTTCCCGCAGATCCGACTGCGCGAGCGACGCCCCCAGCACGATCATCGAAAGGAAAACCGTGGCATTGCCGGTAATCCGCAGACTGTCTGCAAGAATCATCGGAACTTTCGGGTCCAGCATATAAATGAGAACCGAAAGGAGTGAGGAAACCGTGCCGACGTTGATGATGTCTTTAAGGATTTCCGACGCCTTTACGGGTTTTCGCGCTTCCCCGGTCTGTAGTCTTGCGGCACGCCGCATGGAGGCCATGCCATAAGTATAAAACGTGACGTTGAAAACCATGCAGTTGATCGAGATATACAAAAGCGAGGCGCTTCCAAGGACTGCCGAGCAGACCGGAATACCGATAAAGCCGACGTTCCCGTAGATGGTCATCATCCGGTATGCGTAATCGTCCTTCTCCGGCGCGCGGATCAGCCGGCTGACCAGATAACTCAGGGGAATCAGAATCACGTATACCAATACAGCCGCATAAATGGCGGCGTGCATTTTCGGCGCCGGTACCGGTGCTTCTTCGGCAATCGCGTTGGAAAGAAGCAGCGCCGGATTGCACAGATTGACAACGAGGTAGGAACAGGTCTTAACACCCGAATCGGAAATCCTCCCGCTGCGATATCCTGCGCAGCCCATCAGTATCAGCAGAAAAATAACAATCATTTCCGCAACGAGAATTCCAATCTGCATGTAAGGTTCCTTCTCCGATAATAATCTTAGTAAATTTCAACTTCCGCTACGCTGGTAAGGTTTGCTTTGTCCGTTCCTTCGTATACGGAATCGATAATGATCCAGAAGCGTCCGACCTTACGGTTCACGCGAATGTACTGCGGACCTTCCTCGTCCTTTAGTGTGAGCATTTTTTCGTGCTGCGAATCATCGAGCTTGAGCGTGATTTCCTTCAGTCGGTTATCTTTTTTGAACGAAGCGCTGTCTTTCTGGTTTCCATTATAAATGACAATATAGTGTACTTCCTGCGCGTCTTCGGGATTGAAGTACAGTTTTCTGCCTATGCCGGCATCCTTTTCTCCTTCGGTCCAGGCAGTCTTCGGATCTTTGTCCATGAGCGCGCGGTCGAGCCCTTCCGTCAGGTTCGTGCTGGCGTTATAGTCTTCGATGCCGACTTCCGGATATGTGCCGAAGCCCTCGATCTGCTCCTTCGGAAGCACCGCGATCCTTTCGTGGTGCGTGATCTTCGCGACATAGCCGACACCGGTCAGGTAGGAGCCGGCGGTAAGGAGGATGAGCAGGGCGATAACTGTCTTAACGGCGCGCGAGATACCGCGGCGGATACTGCCGGCGTGCAGTTTTTTGTCCCATAGCGCGTTCATCGGATGAACCAGCTCTTCCTCGGTGTCCCGCAGCCACGCGGCAAACGAAGCGCGTGTACTTTCTGTCAGCTCTGCCGCGTTCTTCCGGTAAAGGTCCGCCTCTTCCTTCCATTTCTTCGAAAGTCCCAGTGTCTGAACGAACAGCAGCGCCTTCTGATCCCGGAAAACGCCTTTGATCGTCGAAATATATGAAAGCATTCTGTACAAAACAGCGTACCAGTCCAGCCGGCACATCGCTTTCTTCACCGGAGAGAGCTTTCCGAACTTTTTGTCGATGTCCTTTTTAAAGTACGTCTCGATGCTGTCCGCGTTGGAGGGATTCCGTTCTATATTCTGCTGTTCCATGGCGATCCCGGTTACAAACTTGAAATCGACCGAATCGAGAACCGCGTCCCGCTGGGCGGCGGCTATATCCTTCGGAACCGCTTCTTCTGCCGTGGAGCACCACATCTGCGCAATAAAATCTTCAATCATCTTTGTTCTTCCCAAATACCTGCTGCCGCAGGAATTTTCCTGTCTTTGTCGCGGCAAGACCGCCCGCGGCGGTTTCCTTCAAAGAGGCTGCCATCTGATCACCGACTTCCTTCATAGCGCCGATGCACTCGTCTGCCGGGATTTTCAGTTCAATACCGGCAAGCGCCATGTCCGCCGCCGAAAAGGCCGTCACGACACCCGCGGCGTTTCTTTTAATGCAGGGGATTTCGACAAGGCCCGCGACCGGATCACAGACAAGTCCCATCTGATTGACAATCGCGATGCCAAGCGCGTCAGCACACATTTTCGGCGTACCGTCCTGCAGTTCAACCAGTGCCGCCGCTGCCATGCCGGCCGCGCTTCCGCACTCCGCCTGACAGCCGCCCTGCGCTCCGGCGATTGAGGCTTTATTTGCAATGACCATGCCGAACGCGCCCGCCGTAAAAACAGACAGCACCACATCCCTCCGGCTGCAGCCTCTTTCCTTGTACATCGGAATCAGGCACCCCGGCAGAATGCCGCAGCTTCCTGCCGTCGGCGTCGCGACAATTCTGCCCATGGCCGCATTGCAGTCCGAGACGGCAAGCGCAGTCGCGACCGCCCGGCTCATAAAAGTGCCCATCAGGGAATTTCCCTTGTCCGCGTACCGCATCATGGCACTGCCTTCTCCGCCCGTAAGGCCCGACGTCGAACGCCGGCCCGGCTCCTGTCCCCAGGCGGCGGATTCAAGCATCACATCGAAGCTCTTCTCCATCCGCGCGAAAACCTCTTCCGCGGGAAGGCCGGTTTCCTTTGCCTGATCTTCCAGACATATTTCGCTGATTCTGCGCCCGCTTTCATCCGCAAGCCGCACCAGCTCTTCAATTGATTCGTAACTGATCATAGTTGATTTTCAGGAACTCCGCACATTTTTGCTGCTGCTCCAAAGCCTGCAATCCGCCTAGACTGCGCGGATCAAAAGCGCGTTGTCAATGTTGTCCATCTTCTTCAGGTCTTCAATCAGCTGCTCCGGCGGAAGCTGATCGATCTCGATCGTCATCAGGGCGGTTCCGCCGCGCTCTTTCCTGCTCAGATGGAAGTTTCCGATATTCAGGTCGCCGTAGCGCCAGTACATCAGGTTCGTAACGTTCGCGATAACGCCGGGCGTATCCTTATGCAGAACGAGCAGTGTGTTGCTCTCGCCCGTAAAGCTGACATTCATCCCGTCGATTCTGTCGACGCGAATGTTGCCGCCGCCGATGCTGGCTCCCTCGACGACACCTGTTTTGCCGTCCTCGCAGACGTAGGTTATGCGTGCCGTATTCGGATGCGCACCCGGAATGTCTTCCGGGATAAAGGAATACCGGATTCCGCGCTTGTCAGCAATCTCCATCGCGTCACGGATCTGTGTGTCCCAGCTGTGATATCCCATGATACCGGCCAGAATCGCGCGGTCTGTGCCATGCCCGCGGTAAGTCCTTGCGAAGGAACCCGACAGCTGAATCTTTACCTCGCGGACAATGCCCCCGTCGATGATCTTGTTGACAACCCTGCCGAGCCGGCAGGCGCCCGCGGTATGAGAACTCGACGGACCGATCATGACAGGTCCTATAATGTTAAAAACATTCATAGTTTACACCTGCTCATGATGTTTCTTCGGAATCGGCGGAAGCGATTTGATCGTCGGATGACCGTAAGGTCCCTGACGGCCGTCCAGCGCCGGATAGGTCTGCACCGGCAGATGCTCCAGATGTCTTTCGTTTGCCGCGAAACGCGTCTTCCTGACAATGTCAATGACACGGCAGACACAGTCATCCGCGAACGGCTTTTCGACCTCGAGATACTCTGTTTCCGTGAACTCTCCCTGTACCATACCGGTGACATGGTGCGCTTTCAGATGGAGTTCAAATCTCAGTACATCTTTTTCCAGCTCTCCCTGTGTTTCCTCTACCGTGACGCGCAGCTGCTCCGGCCAGGTGTAATCATACAGTTGAATGCACGATTCGGAAGAAGACGTATTTTCGTCTTCCGCGCACTTCCTGCGGCGGACGATCGCCGCGTGAGAAGCGCCGTTTTCTGCCGTGTCTGTCACAAGTTCAAAAGCAAACAGATCATTCTGATAAATCATTCTTTACTACCTCACAATTTTTCTGTGCGCAGCCGGTGCGGCGCGCATGTTTTGTCTTCACTCGGCAGCCCTGCGTGTGCCGGGCGGAGACTGATCACGCAGCAATACTGTGTATGTTGCGCAGAGACTAATTCAATCTGTCCACGACTGCGGGTATCTCCCGGAGACTCGTTAACAGCGCGTCGATCGAGCTGTACAGTTTTTCGTCCGGCTGCAGCTGATCGGGGATCATAATTGTGTACATGCCTGCCGCGCGTCCCGCGCGGACACCGCCGAAGCTGTCCTCGACAACCATACACTCCTTCGCCGGAATCCCGAGTTTTTCCGCGGCGAGCAGAAAAATGTCCGGAAAAGGTTTGCCGCGTCTGCACTCGGAACCGCTCGCAATCGCGTCGAAATACGGAAGGATACCTGTTCTTTTCAGATTGTTTCTGCCGGCTTCCGGAGAATTTGCCGTGGCGAGCGCGATTTTAAAGCCCCGCGCCTTCATTGCCTGCAGCGTTTCGTCCACATAAGGCTTCTTCGGAATGCCGTCCTTTGTCAGGACTTCCAGATACTCGTTCCGCAGCTGTCTCGTCCTTTTGGGGTCCAGCCCGAGTGAAGCGACGGTGCGGTCGTTTTCCGCGGTCGTTCTTCCGATCATGCCGTAGTAAACATCTTCGGGAACACCGGCGTGCATCCAGCATTGCTTATACAGCCGTTCCGTATCAAAAAGTGTCCCGTCCATATCGAACAGGATCCCCTTATACTTCATCCGTTTCCGTCTCCTCTCCCCTCCCGGGGCGTCGTTTCCAAACCTCTTTCTACCGATTTAAATGCAAGCGCCAACTGCTGTCAAGAGTCAGGGTTACGCAAAGCGCCCGATTTTCGTGGAAACATCCGCGCCGTCTGTTTTTAGGAAAAACCCGTCGTTTTTCCGGCAGTAAAGTGTTATGTTATACAAGTGGGTTTGTATCCACAAGGGCATTACAATTTTCTCAGGAGGAGAGATACATGTTAGAAAAAGTGTTTCATTTACGTGAACACGGCACCAACGCCAGAACAGAAATCATCGCAGGTCTTACGACCTTCCTGACCATGGCGTACATTCTTGCCGTCAACCCGAATATTCTCGGGACTGTCATGGACCGGAGCGGTGTTTTTGTTGCGACAGCGCTGGCCTCGGCGATTGCAACCTTCATCATGGCTTTTCTCGCCAACTATCCGATTGCTTTGTCGGCAGGTCTTGGCCTGAACGCCTACTTTGCCTACACTGTATGTCTGGGCGAGCTCGGCGGCGCCGAAAACGCGTTCCGTATCTGCCTGACCGCTGTTTTTGTGGAAGGCATCATCTTCATTCTGCTTTCCGTCGTAAAAGCACGTGAGCAAATCATCAACGGTATTCCCGCAAACCTCAAGAACGGTATTTCCGCGGGTATCGGCCTGTTTGTCGCTTTCATCGGCCTGCAAAATGCGAACATCATTGTTTCGAGCGATTCCACAAAGGTGGCGCTCGGCGATTTCAGCACGCCGCAGGTTGCGCTCGCTCTGATCGGCTTTATCCTCATTCTAGTTCTTGTGCATTATAATGTCACGGGCTCTGTGCTGATCGGCATCCTCGCGACCTGGGTCCTCGGTATGATCGCCGAAAGAGCCGGCTGGTATGTGCCCGATCCGGCAAATGGCATTTACAGTGTTTTCCCGGACTTTTCGCAGGGCTTGCAGCTTGGCGGCATCACAAAGACCGCGTTTCAGTTTGACTTCGGCTGGGTAGGCTCTCACCTGATCCAGTTCATTGCCATCACTTTTTCATTCCTGTATGTCGATCTGTTCGACACGGTCGGAACCGTGGTTGCGGTCGCTGACAAGGCAGGTCTTCTCGACAAGGACGGCAGGCTCCCTCGCGTTGGAAAAGTTCTTCTCTCCGACGCCATCGGTACAACGGCCGGCGCGTGCCTTGGAACATCGACGGTTACTTCCTTTGTTGAATCGAGTGCGGGCGTAGCGGCCGGCGGACGCACGGGACTGACTGCAGCTGTAACGGCGGTGATGTTCCTTCTGTCCATCCTGCTCAGCCCGTTCTTCCTCGCGATTCCGGGCTTTGCAACCGCTCCGGCACTGCTCTATGTCGGCATGCTGATGATTTCCTCAGCGAAGAAGATCGATTTCAGCGCTGATCTCGCGGACGTTGCGGGCGCGTACATGGCAATGCTGATGATGCCTCTTTCCTATTCCATCGCAACCGGCATTATGTTCGCGATCCTGATCTGGGTCATTCTGAAAGTATTTGAAGGCAGAGCCAAAGAAGTTTCCCCTGTCATGTGGGTCATCTTTGTCCTGTTTTGCCTGCGTATCGTGACGCTTGTCACAAATTTCCAGTAAAAGAAACGAAAGTGGCTATGAGAACGAATAAAGAACTGACAGGAGCCATTCTGACAACTCTCGGCGGCATTTGCTGGGGCCTTTCCGGATCGATGGGGCAGTATCTTTTTACAAGGCAGGGGATGGATTCCCGCTGGCTGGTCCCGATCCGGCTGGGGCTCGCCGGCATCATTCTGCTGCTGTACTGCTCGCGGCGCTTCGGACGAAAAGTCCTTTCCCCGTGGCAAAACAAAACCGAAGCCCGCGATCTTGTCATCTACGGGCTTCTGGGCGTGTCCTGCTGTCAGTTTCTGTATTTTCTCACGATTCAGCTCTCAACAGCCGGAGCGGCAACGATTCTGCAGGATCTGTCTCCGATCATGATTCTGTTTGTCAGCTGCAGACAGGCGAAAAGGGCTCCGAAGCTGCATGAAATTCTGGCAATTGCACTGGCGCTTGCAGGCGTTTTTCTGATTACGACCCACGGCACGACCGGAAGCGTGGCCGTGCCGCTCCCGGCTATCGTCACCGGAGTTCTCAGCGCCGTCTGTGTCACAATCTACAACGTAACGCCGCAGCGGCTGATGCGCAGTTATCCTGTTGTTCTGCTGCAGGGCTGGGCATTTCTGATGGGCGGCGCCGCTTCCTCGTTGATTTTCCGGCCGTGGCATTTCGGATATGTTCCGAATGCCGTCGGGCTGTTTGGCATTGCTTTCGTCGTGATTGTCGGAAACGTACTCGCGTTCCCTCTCTACATTCAGGGCGTCAAGTATATCGGGCCTGAAAAAGCCATTCTCTACGGCTTCTCCGAGCCGGTCTCGGCAGCAGTCATAGGGACGCTTTTCCTCGGGTCTCCGTTTACGCTATTTGACGCGGCGGGCTTTGCACTTGTTTTCTCGATGCTTGCCCTGATATCTCTGGGCAGCCGCAGCAGCGGAAGCCGGAATCGGCGCGCTTTTCTGCGCAGGCAGCGCCGGCAGGCCTCGTAAGCCGGGCAGGCCGCTAACCGGCCTGCCTCTTATTTGTCCTTGTTCTCTTCTTTAAGCTCGTCCAGGATCTTCTGCATGCCGTCCATAAGCTCCTTCGTGTCCACCTTGCTGAACTCGAAGATCGCCTTCTCAAATCTTCCGATCAGCTCTTCATCGCCGTTTTTTTTCAGTTCGGCGGCCTGCGCGGCCATTTCCTGCATATGTTCGAGCGTAATCTTTCTGCTGTCCTTATTCTCTGCGTTCTTTGTGTTGTTTTTCTTTTCTTCCATAACATTATCTCCGTTTTCAAAAATACTGTTCCGGACTCTGCCGTACAATTTATGGTACAATAATTTTCATGAAAACAGAACTCACAAACACCTCCCCTTTGTCCCATCCGTTTCTGAACCGGGACGTAATCAAATACATCGCGATTGTCACCATGACACTCAATCACATCGCGAACGCTCTTCTTCCCGAAGGCACCTTCTTGTACACACTTTTCACCGATATCGGCTACTTCACCGCGATCACGATGTGCTTCTTTCTGGTGGAAGGCTTTCATCATACCCGCTCGCGCAAAAAGTATGCCATGCGCCTTGCGCTTTTCGCGATGATTTCCCAGCCGGCCTTTTCGCTTGCGTTCAAAACGAAAAGCCTGAATATGATTTTCACGCTGCTGATCTGCTATGCCATTCTTTACGCTCTGAAAGCCGTACAGAATCCTGTACTTCGCTTTCTCGCGGCTGCTGCGCTATGTGGCATAACACTGTTCAGTGACTGGCCGCTGATGGCCGCATTTTTCACATACTTTCTGTCAGAGGCTTATGAGGGCAGAACCAGTTTCACGAAAGCATATGCATCGTGCATTTTTCTGTTCTTCTTTCTGGAGTTCGCAGGTCAGGCAGATGGCTCCCCCGTTTTCAAAGCGCTTGCTCTGACTGCCGCAGCCTCCCTTCCGCTGCTGATTTCCGCGCTGACGATCCGGTTCCTCTATACCGGTCACCCGGCAAAACATGCCCGCGTCTTTCACAAATGGTTCTTTTATATCTACTATCCCGCGCATCTTCTGGTCATTGCGCTGCTGCGGATGCACTTTCATCTGTGAAGTGCGCCGCCCGCAGTCTGTGAAGTATGCCTTGCGCCGGGCTGGCTGGCGCGCTACTTGTTCTTTTTCTTCTTCCGGTCTTTGTCTTTCTTCCCGGCGCGCTCTTTTTCTTTCTTCTTTTTGTCCTTCTTATCGTCTTTGATCTTGACTTTGACCAGCGCGATCGGTTTTTTCTTCTTCTTAACTTCTTCCGTTCCGGCAAAAGACTCCGCTGCCTTTTCTCCGGGCGCTTCTGCAGCTTCTGCTGCCGGCCGGACAGCGGACGCATCCGCGCACTGACCGGCGTGCTCTGCCTCGGGCCGACCGGTGTCATCTGCTTCTGCCCGCCTGCCGGCGTCATCCGAAGATATGCTGTCCGGCAGTCCGGCCGCAAATCCGGTGTCCGGGGACGCGAAGACACCGGTGCAGGCGCCGGGCGCTGCCTCATTGTCCGCGGACGCATTGGCAGCAGACGCTTCCTCTGCCCGCAGACATTCTCTGTGCAGTGCCGTTAGTGCCGCGCGCGTTTCCGCGCTGATGGAATCCGGTACTGCCTTCCATTTCAAATACGGGTTCTCCGTGTGGTCACTGGTAACTTGAAGGCCAAGGTAAAAAGCGTTCTGCCGCAGATCCTTCGGGCTCACAATCTCCGCACTGCCGGGATGCGAGAGCACCCAGCAAAGAATGTCCCTCTCGTCACACGTGACTGTGAGCTCGGCATAATCTTTATCTTTTTCCGGGCGCAGAATCATCGCCCGCCCGTAAAACAGCGCCTCCGCATCAGCAAGCGCCTCTTCTTTGACCCGTATTCTGGCTCTGACAATCGCATCTTCGAGAGCAATGCCCTCCCGCAGCAGAATATGCTCGTTCAGAAAACGCACAGTATCAAAGGTGATCTGTCCGTTTTCCGGATTCCGCACGCCCCATCCCGTCAAAGAAGGCGGAAGTATTCTTTTCATTTTCCATTCCTGTACCTCATTGATGCGCCGGAGCCGGAAGACTCTTATAGCGACCTCTCTGGTCTCTGCATTTTTCTGCACACCTCCGATCAGGTAATACTCATTTCCATGCAGTACAAGCGCATACGGACTGACAGTCATCTTCACGCTGTACTCCTGTTCGAGGCTCCGTGAAAAATCACCGTACATAAAAACGATCTGCCTGCCCTTGTCAACCGCGTGCCGGATCAGCGTGAATTTCTCCCGCAGTGCCGCGTCCTGTTTCATTTTGTGCGACAGCAGCAAAAGCCCGTTGTTCACAAACGTGCTGTTTTTTCTGTCTCCGCGCGCGGTGAATCCGCGGATTTTCGAAAGGAGGCTCTTTGTGCCGCTCTCCGTCATCCCGTCCGTCCAGACAGCCGCGTCCGCGAGCATGCCTGCTTCAAAAGCGTCAAACTCCTGCTTATCCTCATAATAATAGGTGTTATAAGCTCCCGCAGAACCCGGCAGGCCATGCGTGACGCTGTGCACTTTGTCCGCGTACTCGTCCATGGACTGGATCTGCCGCAGCCTTGCCGGAATATGCCGCCTGTCCACCTTCAGTTTATAATCCTGCGCAATCAGCTTCTCAATGTCGGCCTGCCGAAGCTGATGTCCTTCCGACGCATCGGAGTGATCCCGCAAAACCTGCAGAATATACAGATTTAAATTGTGCAGTCTTTCATCTTTCACAGCCAGTAACCTCCGCTGCTTTGTTAATTGTCATTATACGCCTGAATGACTATAATAAAATCATTGTGAGAAAGAAGGTACCTGAAATGTCCATATCGAAGGGGAAACTTGTGATTGTCGGCGCCGGCAAGGTCGGGGATGCCGTACTGAATTCCGTATTGCAGATGAATCTTCTCGATGACATCGTTGTTGTCAACCGGAATAAAGACAAGGCGCTTGGAGAAGTGCTGGACGCAAGCCACACAACAGCTTTCGCGTACAGTTCGAATGCCAGCATCCGCGTAGGCGATTACAGCGACTGCGCGGACGCACATATGATTGTAATTACAGCAGGTCCTTCGATCCAGCCGGGGAACCATGACCGCAACACGCTTCTTTTGCAAAACATCGAAGTCTGTGACAGCGTGATGGCCAGCATTACGCGTTACACGAAGGAAGCGATCATTATCATCATCTCCAACCCGCTCGATATTCTGACATATCATCTCCAGAAAAAATACGATTATCCGGTGAACCGGATCTTCGGAACCGGTACACTGCTGGATACAGCGCGGTTCAATAAAATGCTCGGCGATCTCTGCCATGTCGACGCGAAGAACGTGGTCGGCTTCGTCCTTGGCGAGCACGGCGCGACGTCATTCATACCGTGGAACACCGTGAACATCGTAGGTGTACCTTTTAATGAACTGGCTTCCAAATTCGGTCTTGCAAAGCCGATCGACAAGGATAAACTGCTTCGCGATACCAAAATTGTCGGTCCGCACATCGTCGATCTGAAAGGTTATACGAGTTCCGGTGTATCTCTTGCGGCCTGCCGCATCATCGGCGCCATCGTGCGCAACGAGCACTGCATTGTTCCTGTCAGCACGGTCATGCGCGGACAATACGGCTGCGACGATGTAGCAATGAGTCTTCCGTGTGTACTGTCCGAAAACGGCATTGACCGTGTGCTGGAACTTCCGCTGGATGACGAAGGCATGCGTGATTTCCGGATCAGCCACGATCACCTGCGGGAACTGCTGAATCAAATTTAAAGATCACAGGTTTTTCGGTGACGGTCATCTCTCCCATGCTGACTTCCACGCGGGAGCCGTCGATCAGATTTGTATAACTGCCGTCCGGTATGACAGGAGATCCGGCAGCGCCCTCTGTCAGCCGTGCGAGCCGGATGACGCAGGGGCGGGAGCCCAAAGGAAAAATTCCCGCAAAAGCGGCTGTTCCGGCTGCCGCAGCAGTTCCGGTGGCGGCTGCGCCGGTTCCGGAAACCTCTGCAGACGGCTCACTATTTTGTACATGAATTGCGCCAAGGACATTTTCCTGCATAGCACTCACATGGTAGCTGCTGTTTGCAAAGACCGGATCCTGCACAATTTCATGGAGCCTTGCAATCTCCTGTGAGAGGTCGAGCGGCCTCGTGTTGACGCCAAGCGTGCCGTCCCAGTCAACGGGATCTTTGTCAAAGAGCGATGGTGTTCTGGCGGCACCTGCCTCCTGACCGGCATAAATAAGTGTCGTTCCCTTCTGAAAGAAGACAAAGGCAAGCCAGTTCCGGAGCGCCTGCTCCTGCGGAATCAGGAATCGCGCGCGGAGTCTGTCATGATTCTCCAGAAAACGCAGCTTATCATAATTGTCCGGGTACATCGCTTCCTGCCGGTTCAGCGCCTGTGCGTATGAGGCAAGCGACTCCTCACCGGTCAGATACCGGTTGAAATCCCAGTAAACGTCGTATTCATAGCTGATATCGAACGCGCGGAAAATCTCCGAATCCGACGCGCAGGTGATTCCGCGCCTTCTGTTGTCCAGAATAAACTCCGGCTCCACTGACTCCGCAAGCCAGATGCAGCCCGGCCGCACCTCTTCAATCTCCTGCCTTGCCTGCATCCAGAATTCTATGGGAATCATCGGCGCGACATCGCATCTGAAGCCGTCCACGTATCTTGCCCAGATCTTCAGCGTTTCGATCTGATAGTCCCAGAGCGCCCGGTTGTTATAATCAAGATCAATCACATCCCACCAGTCACCTGTTTTGTTTCCGAATGAGCCGTCTTTCTTATGGAAAAACCACTCCGGATGCTCCTTTGCAAGAACCGAGTCCGGCGATGTGTGATTGTAAACCACATCGATGATGACTTTCATGCCTTTCTCATGAATGTCATTCGTAAGATTCACAAAATCTTCCATCGAGCCGAACTCCGGATTGACCGCGCGGTAATCCCTGATTGCATACGGAGAACCGAGCGTACCCTTGCGATGCTTCTCCCCGACCGGGTGAACCGGCATCAGCCAGATAATATCCGTGCCGAGCGCCCGGATTCTGTCAAGATCCTGCCGGAGCGCCTCAAACGTGCCTTCTTTACTGTAATTGCGGATAAAAACCGAATAGATCATTTTTGTCCGAAGTGCTTTGCCGGTATTGTCTGCCATGTTATCCTCCTGTTAAGAATCCAGATCCCGCTTCTTCCACGCGTCATGCGTCTGATTCAGATAATCCGCGATTTCGTTCAGTCCCTGCTGGGAGTACTCGAAATCTTTCACTATCTTCTGCTCCTCCGGCGTCTTCGCATACGCGTAAGGCCCCGGCCAGACCGTACAGCGAAGGACGGCCGGCCCCCGCTTTTCCGGAGGCGTGAAGTGCACGTTTTCGAGCGGCTCCCGCGCTACACGGTAGCACATCATCTCATAACTTCCGTAATATGCCTCGCCGTACTCATAGTGCACAATGCTGAACAGGTCTTTTGCGATTACTGCCATCTTCCGGTCCCTCCGCGCAGTACTCAGTCATTCTCCCGAAGCCACTTTTCCACGACGGTGCAGTATTTTGCATGGTCATCGACAAAACACATATGTCTGCACCCTTCAAACAGCTCCCAGTGTGCGTCCGGAATGCGGTCGTACATTGTTTTCGCAACCAGCGGCGTACACAGATCATCCGTTCCGCTGATAATCAGGCAGGGCACGTGGATCTCGCCCAGTCTGTCCGTGTAGTCAAAATTCCGGAGTGTCCCCAGTGGCGTGTATTCATTCGGTCCCCATGCCGTGCGGTAAGCCTCGTCTCCGGTGACCTTCTTTCTGCGGAGGCACTCGGGCGCGTCCGCAGAAACCTTGCCCATGCAATGCAGTTCCATGTAGTGATCATTTGCCTGCAGATACCGTTCGTCCTGATAGTTTCCGGACGCCTCCGCTTCTGCAATCGCCTGCTGCTCCTCTTCAGGAAGATACCGGATCATACGGTGCTGCTCCCTGCCCCAGAGCTGCGAGGAAGAAAGCGTGCTCGAAAGCACTGCCGAACACACACCCTGCGCACCCTCGTCAATCAGATAGGCAAGTTCCAGCATTCCGCCCCATGACTGCCCCAGAAGATGGAACTTCGTGAGCCCGAGATGCCGAATCAGTGCCTTCAGCTCCCGCATCCATGTATCCAGCGTCCAGAGCTGCGGCTGTCCGTCAAGGTACGATTTTCCGCACCCGATCTGATCATACGAAATGACTGCGCGTCCATCGTCCGCGAGACAGTCCAGCACTTCAAAATAATTATGTGTGCTGCCCGGGCCGCCGTGCAGTAAAATGATCGGTGCCTTCGCAGTGTCTGTTCCCTTCTGCGGTTCCACGATCCGATAATATGTTCTGCCGGAAAGAAACGGCAGATAGCCTTCCGTTATTTTATACATCTTCAATGCTCCTATATTTCTCCGGCCCCGCAGAGCTTGTCGGCAATTGTCACAATCCAGGCTTCTCTGGATGTCGGAACATGAAACAAAGTAAGCGGCCACATATGTGTCCGGATAATACTCTGCTCCTTCTGATCGAGTCCGAAATCGCGCGCGGCATTCTCGGCGGCGATCTCCGGATGATGGTAGCCATGCAGCTTGTCGCCGTGCGTATGCCAGTCATATAGAAAATAATCGTGCAGAAACGCGGCCCGCACGAGTCTTCGTTCATCGCATCCTGCATGAAGCGAGCGGTTCAGCGCGAAAGCGGTTTTCGCAACGCGCAGACTGTGGCTATAGGTGGTCACTTTTCCGTGCTGGATATATTTTTTCATCCGCAGCGCCTTCTGATCCAATGCGATCGGCCGGATCAGTTTATCGAACTGCGTCTCTTCTGTATCTGTGAGAGTCATCTTATCGCCTCCCGGGGTGTTCCGCCCGCCGCAAATCACTTCCTGCGCTCCGCTCTGTCCGCGGCAGTTCCAAGTTTCTCCTGCAGGGCAGTGAGCGCTTCCTTGAGCTTTTCCGCGCCGGCCTTGCCGTCGGCGTTACAGAATTCCTGAATACTGTTCAGATGGTACTTCTGGCGGGGAGACATGCCTGCCGCATATCTGCGCATCCGCTCGCTCATTTCGCCGGCTTTGCCGCTCGCGTATTCCTTCATCTCGCCTGCCTTCCCGGCAGCATAGTCTTTCAGATCCGAAGCCGTTACATACGCGCCGATCACAGCGGTTTCGGCTGCGGATGAAACCGCCGCCTTCGCGGCCTGCAAGGTCGCGGCAGGTCCCTGCTGTGCGATCTCGACCCCGGCTTCCATCCGCGCGTTGAATTCACGCGAATAGTTTTCCATTTTCGTAATCAGTTCGGTCAGACTTGCGATTGTCAGCGCGAGGTCCATCGCGAAAAGGAACATAAAAAAGAGTGAAAGGCCTTCGTTCAGGAGCGGTCTGTTTTCCTGATGGAGCGAGCGGATGAAGGGAAACAGATAGCGGACAATCACGATGCCCGCAAGTCCGAATCCGCAGGTCGCCGGCAGGCAGATTCTGCCGTTTACATTCAGCGGAACTTTGCTGTAATCCCACCAGACCGCATGAAAGATCTTCTCGAGCACATACGAAGTCGTATATTCGATGACCGCGCTGCCGGCCGCGCAGATCAGAAAGATCTTCCAGCTTGCAAGGCTGCCGGTATTCAGCACCGGCACGAAATTGAACACAATCAGCGCTGTTACAGCCGCCGTCCCGTAGATCGGGCAGACAGGGCCGTAGAGGAAGCCTCTGTTTTGCCAGTGTTTCGTTTTAAATGTACAGTAAACTGTCTCCCAGACCCATCCCATAAAGCTGAAAACAATAAAGTTGACAAAGTAAGCGGCAATAATCATGTCGTTTCTCCTTTGCGTGCCCTTGTCAGGGCATGGTCAGCGCTGTCTGAATCTCTTCGATTGTGCGTGGCATCCGGATGCAGGCGCGGTCCTCTTCCGGCAGAAAGCCATGCAGAACCATTGTATCAAATACGGCTCCGAGCGCGTCATAATATCCGTTGATATTGAAAAGGAAACACGGCTTCTTCGTCTGCCCCAGCCGGTAAAGCGACACCACTTCCGAAAGCTCTTCCAGCGTTCCGACGCCGCCCGGCAGCGCAATAAAAGCATCCGAAAGTCGGATCATCGTCTCTTTCCGCTGCGCCATTGTCTCCGTCTCATAACATTTGCTAAGATCATACCGGATCTGCGCCGGTGTTGCAAGGAAATGCGGAACGACTCCGATTGCCTGGCCGCCGCCGTCCAGCACTGCCTGCGAAACCGCGCCCATCAGGCCGTTGCAGCCGGCCCCGTAGACCAGCGTATGACCGTTTTCGGCAATCCATCTGCCAAGCGCCCGTGCCTGCGCCGCGAAGGCCGGATCATCTCCCGCGGCAGCACCGCAATAGACTGCGATCTTCATTCCTGCTCCTTTCCTTCTCCGGCCGCCCGGATCTTTTCCCTTGTCATGTCGTCAAGGACTGTTTTGAATTTCCGTAAATACGGGGAAAACTGCACCTGCTCCCTGCCGTAATGAAACTGCAGGTCATACTCGAGCGGAAGCCACGTGCTGATATCCGACTCGTCATGTGACAGGACGGCCTCCAGCTTATCCAGCGCCTTATAAAGCTTCGCTTCGCCGGTTTCCATTGCCCGCATTTCCATCAGAAGACCCTTCCATTCGATGCGCTGCGGCTCCGGAAAACTGCGCACCCATTCGTCAAACAGCGCATCTTCTGTCGTTTCGTCAGCAGTTGTCTTGGCGAAGGTCGGGATATCCCCGGTAAACGCCTCCCCCAGATCGTGGATCAGACACATCCGGATCACACGGTTCATATCCAGCGATTGAAACTCCGGAATCCCCGAAAGCAGCATCGCCATTAGCGCCATGCGCCAGCTGTGGTCGGCTACGCTTTCCATGCGGCCGGGAGCTGTTTCACAGTGGCGTGTGTTTATTTTAAGCCGCGCGGCCCGGTCCAGAATTTTCAGAATTTCCCGGGGCGAAGCTTCGGTTTTCGTCTCCTGTGTCATCCTTGTTCTCTCCATCTCTTATGCGGCTATCGCTTCTCCTGCGGACGGCCGCGTCTCAATTCTGGTTAAACAGATACAGCCCGTCAACCGGCACGCGCTCCCTGATAAACTGACTGATATCAAGGCCCGCAAAGAACGCGCCTTCCAGATTACCGCGCTGCATATCCTCTCCTCCGCCCGCGTGGAGTGCCAGAATTTTCCATGTTCCGCAGGCATCCGGCTTTTCCCATGCCTGTCCGCTGCGGGAAAACAGCCACGCGTCCAGGATATCCATGATCTCGCGGACGCTTGTCTCCGGGATGTCTGTTTCCAGCGCGCGGCCGATCCCGTGATGCCCGGGACCTCCATGATACGTAAAACTGCGAAACTGCACGTGTCCTTTAGCTGTAATGACCAGCCGCTGCTCGATTTCCGCTTCCGCGGGAAAAACAAGCCCTTCAGCCTCGCGGGAGGTGGTGATCGCGACTGCTTTGCAGGCTTTCAGAGATAAGTCTTCCGCGATTTCCGGTTCAAGATCGGACTCGAGCCGTTCCATAAAGTCTTCATATTGTGACATGCTGATTCCTTTCTGTTCCGTCCTGCGGCCAGCTGTCCGCAGTCCAGTCAAATTTGCCAGAAAGCAGCGCCGGTGCTGTTTTTCTCTGCCCTGCGATATACGATACCATCAGGACGCCGTCTGATACGGCGCCGGAAAGGAGCTTTACCAGTTCCTGATTTGACGCATGGCAGGACGGATCTTCCGCTTTCCCGACGATGTGTCCCCGCAGTGCGTCGTACTGCCCGAGAACTTTCAGCGCGGCAAGCAGAAAATTTCTCTTGAGATCGCTCCTGCAAAGCAGGATATGGTGAAAGCGGACGAAATCATGCAGCGCAGTCCGTATTGTCTGTTCGTCCATCTCCGGATAGAACGGGGCGATGACCGTTTCGGCGCCGGCAGTTTCCGCGAGGCTCTGCACAGTCCGCGCACTGCCGCTCTTGCCTTCGCTGCGCGCAGGCGCCGTGCCACCGCGCACGCCCTTCGCAAACTCCGCCGAAATGTCAGCCATCACCGGGACATAGCCCGCCGCAGCAAGGAGCGAGCGGTCAAAGTCCCCCTCAATAACATTATGCGGGACGTGCCTCGTCTTCTCATACCAGTTCACGTAACCGTGGCAGGTGGTGTCGAGTGTGAAATGGCATGCTGTGCCGCAGAGAAACGCCCGCGCCGCCTGCTGCTGCGCCGGGTCCAGCCCAGCAAGTATCGAAAGGCGCCTGCCGAAAAACGCCTCGCCCGTCTGTCCGTGGAGCCGCCCGCCGTAAGCCGCCACATCATTTTTGTGCAGCGGTTTGTAGTAAAAAAAGATATCCGGTCCCTGCAGACCTATATTGTAAAGTCCCCTGTATGGTGCGATCTCTTCCTGCAGTTTTCCCGGAAGTTTGTCAAAAACCAGATTCCCGAAATGCTGATGCGCATAAGTTGACGGCATACTTTCTTCCTTTCCGTCCGCGTGTTTTAATAATCGACCTTCATCATTGTAAGGCCGCAGGCCGGTGCGGTCGGACCTGCCTTCTTCCGGTCTTTCGCCTCCAGAATGCGGTCCATATCTTCCGGCCGGAGTCTGTGATACCCGGCTTCGAGGAGTGTACCGGTCAGGATGCGGACCATGTTCTGCAGGAATCCGTTCCCGTGGAAATAAATCCGGATATAATTACCGCTTTCCTCGATATTGATCGTATCGATGACACGCACGGTACTCTTTTTCATATGCGAGTTGCCGCAGAAGCTCTTATAATCATGCATGCCCGCAAGTCGCTGCGCGGCCTCCCTCATCGCGTCTGTGTCCGGCTTTTCATCCAGTACGTACACATATTTTCTGTCAAAAACAGGCTTCACCCCTTCATCGGAATACCAGAGCGTGTAGCGGTATGTTTTGCCGGTCGCTTTGAAGCGGGAATGGAACCGGTCCGCGCACTGCTTCACCTCGCTGACACTGATATCGTCCGGAAGATACCGGTTCAGATAGCGCTGAATTTCCTCTTCGCTCATCGCCGTGTCAAGCAGAACATTGGCGGTCATTGCGCGCGCGTGAACGCCCGCGTCGGTGCGGCCTGCGCCGATCACGGTAATCTTCCTGTCCGGCGCGGCGTCTGTCATTCTTGTAAGCACACTTTCAAGCTTCCCCTGAATGGTCATATCTGTACCCGGCTGGTGTTCCCAGCCAAGATACCGCGTGCCGTCATAACTGATTATCATCTTAAAGTTTTTCATAATATATCAAAGCCTTGCGCTCCCGCAGGAGGAACGCCTTGTGCGCGGATTAAAAAAAGCTGCGGCAGCCGATTTCTCAGCGCCGCAGCTTTCCGCAATTTCCTGCCGGTCCGTTACTGCAAAGAACGTCACGAAATTATTCTTCTACCTTTGTAAACTCATCCTTGCCTACGCCGCAGATCGGGCATGTCCAGTCATCCGGAAGATCCTCGAATGCTGTGCCGGGAGCGATGCCGTTATCCGGATCGCCAACCGCGGGATCATAGATATATCCGCAAGGGCCGCATACATACTTGTCCATCGTTACAACCTCCAATGCTTTCTGCTCCGGGAGCATACGCATTTCCCTTCCGCCGCATCGCGCCACAGGGAAACACAGTTAAAATGTTAACTCATTGTAGCAATACCTGTGCAAAATATCAATCCCACAGACACATTACAGGGAAGGATTATTCGTTCTCCGAAGCTGCGCCCTGCTGCAGGTTCTTCATCGACAGGCTGATTCTCTTCTTCTCGGGATCAAAGTCCGTAACAACAGCCGTTACTTCCTGACCGACCTTTAAAACATCTGAAGGCTTCTCAATGCGCTCCTGTGAAATCTGAGATACGTGCAGAAGGCCGTCGATGCCGTCCTCGAGAGAAATGAACGCGCCGAAGTCCGTCAGTCTCGCAACCGGTCCTGTAACAACAGTGCCGACCGAGTACTTCTCATCCGCTGTCAGCCAGGGATCCTGATCCGGCCACTTGCAGGACAGGGAAATCTTCTCGCCCTTGATGTCCTGTACGAATACCTTGACGGAATCGCCGGGCTTGAAAAGCTTGTGCGGATCCAGATTCTTGACCGGAGACCAGGTCATCTGCGTTACATGCAGAAGGCCGTCTACACCGCCGATATCTACAAACGCACCAAATGAAGTAATGTTCTTGACCTTGCCTTCAAAAACATCACCGATTTTTAAGGAATCAAGCAGCTCTTTCTTCTTCTCGGCATGCTCTTTTGCGAGGATCGGCTTTCTGCTGCCGATAATTCTGTGTTTTGCCGGATCGTACTCGGTAATCAGGAACGAAAGCTCCTGTCCGACATACTTGGTGAGGTCCTTCTCGAAGGTATTGGAAACCTGGCTTGCCGGAATGAATACCTGCACGCCGTCAACTTCCGCGCAGATACCGCCCTTGTTGCTCGATGTGATCGGCGCTGTAACAACCGTCTGGTTATTGAAAGCGTCCTCAACGATCTTGCTGGTTTTCTCCTGCGCTGCCTTCTTGTGGGACACGATGACTTCGCCCGTCTTGCTGTCGATCTTCATGATCTTGACCTGTACAGTGTCGCCCTCATGAAGTGCGCTCGTAAGGTCCCTGACGTCATCGGCGTAAGCGGAAACGCTCATATGCGCGTCGTACTTGTAGCCGACGCTCATGATCGCCTCATCCGGAGTAACACTGAAAACAGTGCCATCCACCACTTCGCCCACGTGGATGTTCTTCGTGGACTCCTCGAACAGCTTGCTGAATGATTCTTCTGCCATAAATTAATATCTCCCCTTTTCCTGTGAGGACCTGCTCCCATGGATGTCTCAATTCAAAGCTTCCTGCGTTCTCCAAGTCATCCTCCGGACCGGCATAGTCCGGAGCAAGCTTGCGGTGCCCCACATAGTTATTAATATTGTAAACCTTTTTGATAAAAATTGATAACCTTTTATATCAAAAACAGTCAATTCAGTATTATATCATACATGATAAATTAGTCTATAGGCACTGCAGAAAATTTCATCCGGTCCGGAGCCGCATAAACATCTGCAAGGCAGAAAAACGACCGGCAGAAAGCCGGTGTTTTGCCGGCTGTGCTCCGTCGTCTGGATTACCGGTAATCTTCAGGAAACTGGTTGATATCCCGAATCAGTGTTTCCACAAATTCGCGGCACTTGCCGCAGCCCGTACCCGCGCCGGTCGCTTCCTGTACCTGCACGTAGGTCGAAGCGCCGTTTTGTACGGCATCAATGATTTTTCCATAAGATACATTGTGGCAGTGGCAGGCAGTTTTCTCACGTTTCATAGTGTCTTCTCACTTTGTCAGGTCGACGCCCTCGTTCTCCATTAAAAGCTTCATCGCTTTGTACTGATCTTCTTTCGCGACTTCAAGATGATATATGATTCTCTGGTCATCCTTGTTCTCCGGCTTCGTGCCGGCCCAGTCCGCAGTCTTCATATGCGCGCCGCCAAGAACCGGGAACGCCTCGGTCGCCCAGTCGTTCGTACGGATTCCCGCATCCCGCAGGAGCTTTGTCTTCCGCTGCAGCTCGTCTTTGCTGCCTGTATCCAGAAGCTTTACCTTTTTCTTCAGAAAGAAAAACATAGATTCACCCTGTTATAAATCAGGGGGCATGAAAAGTACCGCTTCTCATGCCCCCGCATATCACCCGGCAGCAGGCTGCCGGTCAATTCTTATAATCTTTGCCTTTGAACTTAAGTCTCGACAAGGCTCTTGCCATTGCCGCCTGCGTCATGCGGTATTCGCTGATGCTCTGTCTCTGGCGCAACCGCTCTTTCGCGCGTTCCAGTGCTTCGTTCGCTCTGCGCGCGTCCAGCTCCGCCTCGGTTTCGCAGGTATCCACAAGTACCTGGCAGCGGTTGTTCGCAAACACCATGGTCCCGAAACCCGCAACGACGTGAATTTTTGTTCCGTCGTCCTTTTCAATGTCGAGTTCTCCAGGCTCCAGCGCCATAATGACTCTCTGATGATGCGCGAGAAACTGAATCTGGCCGTCCAGCGTCTGCACGGTCAGGCACTTTGCAAAGCCCTTGTAAAACTCCTTGTCCGTGGCAAGTACTCTAAGATAGAAATGTGCTGTATCCATTCTTTATCCTGTCTCTTTCGTCTGCCGCGACGGTTTTTACACCATGCTCTTAGCTTTCTCGATGACATCGTCCACCGTACCGACATTGAAGAATGCGTTCTCCGGATACTGGTCCATATCGCCGTACAGAATCGCCTGGAAGCCTTTGACCGTATCCTCAATCGACACGTATTTGCCGGGAATACCGGTGAACTGCTCCGCCACGTGGAACGGCTGGGAGAGGAAGTTGCGGATACGGCGCGCTCTCGAAACGACCGTCTTGTCTTCGTCCGAGAGTTCTTCCATGCCGAGGATCGCGATGATATCCTGCAGCTCTTTGTACTTCTGGAGGAACTGCAGCACCTTCTGTGCCGTTTCGTAGTGTTCCTTGCCGACAACATTCTCCTGCAGAATTCTGGAGGAGGAAGCGAGAGGATCTACCGCAGGGTAGATACCCTGTTCCACGACTTTTCTCGACAGAACCGTTGTCGCGTCAAGGTGCGCGAATGTTGTCGCAGGTGCAGGGTCAGTCAGGTCATCGGCAGGAACATAGACTGCCTGTACCGATGTAACAGACCCCTTGGTCGTCGAAGCAATTCGCTCCTGCAAGGCGCCCATCTCATTCGCGAGCGTCGGCTGATAACCAACCGCCGAAGGCATACGTCCGAGCAGGGACGAAACCTCCGAGCCTGCCTGAACAAAACGGAAAATGTTATCAATGAACAGAAGCACATCTTTATGTTCCACGTCACGGAAATACTCCGCCATCGTAAGACCTGTCTCCGCCACTCTCATGCGGGCTCCCGGCGGCTCGTTCATCTGACCGAATACCAGGGCGGTATTCTTGATAACGCCGGACGCTGTCATCTCACTCCAGAGATCATTTCCTTCACGGGAACGCTCACCGACACCCGTGAAAATCGAGTAGCCGCCGTGCTCTTCCGCAACGTTCCGGATCAGTTCCTGAATCAGGACTGTTTTGCCGACACCGGCGCCGCCGAACAGACCGACCTTGCCGCCCTTCGCGTAAGGCTCCAGAAGGTCGATGACCTTGATACCTGTTTCCAGAATTTCCTGTACGGGGCTCTGCTCGGTGAACTTCGGAGGCTTTCTGTGAATTTCCCAGCGCTCGCCGCCCTCAATGTCACCCTTGCCGTCGATCGGATCGCCAAGGACATTGAACAATCTTCCGAGGTTCTGATCGCCGACCGGCACCTCAATGCCTTTTCCCATCGACAGAACCGGCATATCCTTCTGCAAACCTTCACTTGCGGAAAGCATAATGCATCTTACCCGGTTCTCACCGACATGCTGCTGGACTTCCATAACAACCTTGTGGCCGTGGTTGTCAACCTGCAGCGCGGTCTGAATAATCGGAAGGGGAAGATCCGCGAACTCAACGTCCACGACAGGTCCCATTACCTGTACGATTTTACCTATCTGCATTCGTGCCTACCTTTTCCTGCGCTTTTCTTCTCTGTGCAGCTTTCTCTTTCTGCCGCGCGCGGGCTTTCGCGCCTGCCGCAACCTCTGTGATTTCCTGCGTGATCTGCGCCTGCCGCTCTCTGTTGTACTGAATGGAGAGTTCCTGGACAAGCTCCTGGCCGCTCTTGTTCGCGGAATCCATCGCCTGCATACGCGCGCTGTGCTCCGCGCAGAACGACTCTACCAATGCACTGTAAATAAAGCCGCCGACGAAATCCGGAACGATGGTGTCCAGAAGGCGCTTGACATCGGGATGGATATTGAAATCTTCCTGCACCGTGTCGGCAACCATTTCGAATGTGCCGTGCCTTCGAAGATGTGTCAGAGGCAGCAGCTGCACAGCTCTGGTCTCCATTTCCATGCTGCCCTGCATCGCGGTAAAGATGATAAAAACATCATCGACCTCACGGTTATTGTACAGCTCCAGCATCCGGCTCGCGATATGTCTCGCTCTTCCCAGTGTCGGTTTCTGTGCCGTGTAATGGAAATGCTCGTCAACCGGTACGTTTTTATGCTGGAAATAAGCCCGTCCGACTTCGCCGACGACGAACAGCTTGTCGTTTCGTCCCGGGTCGAAGTCTTCTTCGGCCATCTTCAGAACATTGTGATTGTAGCTTCCGGCAAGTCCTTTGTCCGCGGTTACACAGATAATCGCGCGGCGTCTCGCCTTGCCCTCCAGCTCGTTGTGCGTATCCAGATACGGATGGTAAAACTCCTCCGGAAGATGGCGGAGCACTCTGTCGAACATGGCCTGCAGAGCGATGTAATACGGTTCCGTCGCAGCCAGAGACCGTCTCGCGTTATTTAATTTGGTTGAAGAGATCATATACATCGCGCTCGTGATCTTGAGCGTGTTCTGTATGCTGCTGATTCTCTCCTTGATTTCTCTTGTAGATGCCATGATTCCTCTTTAATGCAGGAAGCTCCTTTTGCTCAGGCTTTTGGTGCTTCCTTCTTGTCCCACTTTTCGCTCCGGAACGCGTCCGCGGCCTTTAAAATTTCTTTGGCTGTGGAGTCTTCCAGCCGCCCGCTGGTTGTGAGCTCGCTCACAATGTTCGGATACGATGTGTGGAAATAATCGAGCATCTCGCTCTGATATTCCTTGACCTCTTTGACTGGCAGGTCGATCATCTTGCGGCTCTCCGCGACGACAAGCGTAATGACCTGATCCGCCATCGAAAGCGGATGCCCGAGCGGCTGCTTGAGCAGTTCCATCAGAACACGTCCCTGCGCGAGCTGCTGCTGTGTTGCCTCGTCCAGATCAGAAGAGAACTGTGTGAACACTTCCATTTCTCTGTACTGTGCAAGGTCAATACGGAGCGAACCTGCCGCCTTCTTCATGGCTTTGGTCTGTGCGGCGCCGCCGACACGGGATACCGAAAGTCCGACGTTGACCGCGGGGCGCTGTCCTTCGAAAAACAGATCCGACTCCAGGAAAATCTGACCATCCGTAATGGAAATGACGTTGGTCGGAATGTATGCGGATACATCGCCATCCTGCGTCTCGATGATCGGGAGCGCCGTGATGGAGCCGCCGCCGAGCGCATCGGACAGTCTCGAGGAACGCTCGAGAAGTCTGGAATGCAGGTAGAAAACATCGCCGGGATACGCTTCACGTCCCGGGCTTCTGCCGAGCAGCAGAGAAATCGCGCGGTAAGCAACCGCGTGCTTGGAAAGGTCATCATAGACGACAAGAACGTCGCGGCCGCGCAGCATGAAATACTCCGCGAGGGACGTTGCCGCATACGGCGCGATATACTGCAGAGGCGCCGGATCAGCCGCTGTCGAAGCGACGACGATCGAATAGTCCAGAGCGCCATGCTCTTTGAGCGTATTCACAAACGTCGCGATCGTCGATGCCTTCTGGCCGATTGCCGTGTAAATGCAGATAGTGTTTTTACCCTTCTGGTTCAGGATCGTGTCCAGAGCGATTGATGTTTTGCCGGTCTGGCGGTCGCCGATGATCAGCTCACGCTGGCCGCGGCCGATCGGGAACATCGAGTCGATTGCGAGGATACCGGTCTCCATGGGCGTCGTAACAGGTTTTCTGTCGATAATGCCCGGCGCCGGCTCTTCAATCGGACGGTACTCGTCGGAAACAATCGGAGATCCACCGTCAATCGGGGAGCCGAGCGCGTCAATGACGCGGCCGAGGAATCCGTCGCCGACAGGAATGCCGGCGCGCTTGCCGGTGCCGACGACGCGGCTGCCTTCGCCGATCGTGCCTTCCTGATCGAACAGGATCGCGCCGATGCCGTCATCGTTGATATCCTGCACCATGCCCTTGACACCGTTGTCAAACAGAACGATTTCGCCGTACTGTACATGGGAAAGGCCGTCGATCGTGACGATGCCGTCGCCGGCGGTTTCAACTGTGCCGACCTCCGACTTCTCCGCCTGAATATGGAAACGGTCGATCGCGGTCTTGAGCATCGTCATGATGCTGCCGGAGCCGTCGCCCGAACCGTCATCTCTGTAAGCTTTTTGCCTTGCGGCGTCGATACGGTTTTCGAACTGTCTCTCGCGACCGCGGGTACTCCAGTCATACTCGTCGCTTCCTACGTCCAGAATAAAGCCGCCGTGAACCTTGGGTTCGAGAACGACCTCGAGTTCGACATCTTCCTTTCTGACACTGTATTTCGCGGCAAGAAATTCGATAAATTTTGTCTTTTGCTCATCGCTGGGTTTCGTGACGCAGCGCAGAACCGCGTGCAGCTTCTGCACGTTTACATTCGGATTATTGCTCATCCTGTGATACTTCCTTCAGAAAGTCGTCATACAGCTTCTCATCGCTCTCGGATTCCGCGATCTTGGCAGCAGCTTCCTTTACCATGCCGGTAATCTCATCCTCTGCCTTGCGCTTCTCCTGATCGGCCACAGCCTTTGCCTTGTCTCTGGCCTCGCTGATGATCTGCTCTGATTTGGACTGTGCCTCGCTGACAATTCTGTCGTACTCGGCTGCGCCCTTTACTTTTGCGTCCGCAACTGCCTTCTCTTCGTTCTCGGCAATCTTGGATGCAGAAGCAGCCAGCTGCGCTTTCAGATCGTCTGCGTCCTTATTGGTCTTTTCGGCTGCCTGATAGCTGGCTTCAATCTCGTCATTGCGCTTTTTCAGAATTTCCCTGACCGGCTTGAAGAGGAACTTCTTGACGAGGGCAAACAGAATCAGCACATTGATGATTTCCCAGACGATATTCAGATCAATACGTAACATTTCTCTCCTTCGCTGCCTGTAAACAGGCAGTCTCCCTCAAAAACTTTAATGCGACGGGTGAATTACAGCATGAAGATGATCAGAATACCGATTACGAAACCGTAAATAGCAGTTGCCTCTGCAAGCGCGCAGCCAAGCAGAAGGTTTCTCATGATCTTGGAATCCGCCTCAGGCTGTCTTGCGATCGCGTCTGTAGCGTGTGCTGTTGCAATACCGATACCAAGACCTGCGCCGATGCAAGCCAGTGCCGCAATACCTGCTCCTAATGCTACCATAGTGTAATACCTCCGAAAAATTATTGTGTCTTAACTGAACGAACGACTTTATATTTCCAATCTTAGTTCTTGCTGCCGGCTCCGCTGAAAGCGGGCCGTAAGCTCTTGCTGCCGGTTCTTCCGTGCCGAAGGCACAGGAGAATCATAAGCTCCTGCTGCCGGCCCTGCCGAAGGCAGGTCAGCGGGTCTTACGCCTGCACAGCCTTCCGCTTCGCCTTCCTGACCTTCTTCGGTCTGGGCGCAGCCGGCTCCGCAGCCTCCGCAATGAACAAAGATGTAAGGAAAACAAACACATACGCCTGAATCAGACCGTCAAAGAAGTCAAAATACAGGCTGAACACCACCGGTAAGCCCACCGGCACGAGCATCTTGATCAGCTCCATGATAACGAACGCGCCGAGTACGTTTCCGAAAAGACGCATGCACAGCGAAAGCGGACGGATGAATACCTCGAGAATGTTGATCGGAGTTACAATCGCGATCGGCTCGGTGAAACTGCGCAGCCATCCCTTGCCGCCCTTCGCGCGGATGCCGGCCGCTTCGATGAGAATGATGCTCATCAAAGACAAAGCAATCGTAACATTCATATCCTTCGTCGGCGGTTTCACGCCGAATACGCCGATGATATTCGCAAAGCCGATGAACAGCAGTACAGTCGACATGTACTCTCTGTACTGCAAAGCATGTTCGCCCAGCATATCCCCGGTAAAGCTGTCCAGCCAGTTTACGATGAACTCCGCAGCGAGCTGTCTCTTGCCCGGATTTCTGACCTTCATGTTTCTTGTCAGCCAGATACACAGGAATGTGATGATCGCCATGACCACCCATGTGATCACAACCGATTCCGCGATCTGGATCTTTCCGCCGATCGTAAAGGCGGTTTCAACAGTCAGTTCTTCCACCAGTTTATGAGCAAGCGCTTTCATCTGATTTCCTTTCCGCTATGCCGCGGGAACTTGCCCTCAGCATTTGTTTTGAACAAAACAGTTTCCTTTTAAAACGTGTAGTATTATACTTGCACTGATTTCATAAGTGAAATATATATTTGATATTTACAACATATCAAATATGCATTTCTTGTGATTTCACGCACCACATATAAGATTTTACTCTTATTAAAAGGAAACGTAAGGGAGCAGGCCTGCCCCTGATTAAAGCAAATGCCGGGAAGCAGGTCTGCCCCATGGAGCCGTATCATGGTAAACTACGAATACTACCGCATTTTTTATTATGTGGCAAAATGTCTGAACATGACGAGGGCAGCTGAAATGATCGGAAGCTCGCAGCCCAACGTCACGAGGAGCATGAACAATCTGGAAGCGCAGCTTGGCTGCAAGCTCTTTGAGCGCACGCATCACGGCATTTCGCTTACCCCCGACGGGAAAATGCTGTATGACCATGTTTCCATCGCGGTCGACCAGCTGCAGATGGCCGAAGAATACATCAGTGCCGAGAAAGATCTCGACACCGGTCAGATCAGGATCGGGGTGACGGAGATCGCAATGAATGTTTTTCTGCTGGATCAGTTAAAGCTCTTCCAGACAAAATATCCCCGCATCGTCGTTCACCTTTACAATTACACTTCCCCGAAAGCGGCGGAAGCGCTGGTGCGCGGGCTGGTCGATTTTGCCGTGATTACTACGCCGGTCAATCTTCCCGAAACGCTGCATGTCGAATATCTCGATACATTTTCGGAAATTCTGGTCGGCGGGCCCAAGTACAAATCTCTGTCCGCGAAAAAGCATTCTCTCCGCGAACTTCACCGTTACCCGTTTATTTCTCTCAGTGTCGGAACCGGCAGCCGGGAATTTCTGATTCAGCATTTCCTGAATCAGGGGCAGACTTTCGATCCTGCCGTGGAGGCCGCAACAACCGGCCAGATTCAATCGATGGTGCGTTTTGATCTTGGGCTTGGCTTTGTCCCGGCTTCATACATTACCGAGCGCGGCCTGATCCGCGAACAGATTTATGAAATTCCTCTTGAGGATCCGCTGCCGCCGAGGAAGATCTGCCTCGTCACGCGTGATGACGAAAGCAATCAGCGGCAGGCGCCGCTGACCTTTGTCAGGCAGCTGCATGCAGCGGCGCGGATCGGACAGGCCGGGAGAGAGTAAGACGCGGGGCGGCCGGGCCGGGAAAGCCGCTCACACGGGCGGCCGGGCGCAGGCGGGGTGCCGCCCGGCACAGCAAGTAAGTTCGTGGGTGCAGAGCATCCACGCGGGTACGACATATATAATATGGAAAGAATACGTATGGACAGGAAATCTTCAGTTGAAAAAGATGCTTCCTATGATAATGACGGGCAGCCCGTAAATAAGAAGGCTTGTATTGATTCTGCGGATAGCGGCGGACAGCCGGTGCGCGCTGACGAGCCGCCGCTGGGAAGCCGCCGCGGGAAGCTTGCCAGAAGGCTTTCCGGCGAGCGGCAGATGTCCGAAGCAATGATCGTCAGCGCTTTTCTGGCATTCAGCGGGGGATTTCAGGACGCGTATACTTATATTGTGCGGGATCATGTTTTTGCGAATGCGCAGACAGGCAACATTGTCCTGATGAGCACGCACTTTCTCGCACAGGAGTGGGGCGCCGGCATTCGTTATCTGTTTCCTGTTTTATCGTTCGCGGCCGGCGTCCTCTGCGCCGAGCAGCTCGAGAGCCATCAGAAAAATGCTTTTCGCGTTCATTGGCGGCAGGCGATTGTTTTGCTGGAGATATTGATTCTTGCATGCGTCAGTTTCATCCCGCAGCAGTTCAATACGCTGGCAAACATGCTGGTCAGCTTTTCGTGTGCGATGCAGGTGCAGGCATTTCGCAAAGTTGCGGGCAATCCGTACGCAAGCACGATGTGTATCGGTAATTTGCAGAAGGGGACAGCGGCGCTGTCTGCTTTTCTGCGGACGAAGCAAAATGCCGCGCTGCGCAGGAGTCTGTATTATTTCGGTGTGATTTTGATTTTCGCGATCGGTGCGGGAGTCGGCGGGAACCTCTCCGCACTCTTTGGCGGAAGGATTATTCTGGTGAGTGCGGCAGTGCTTGGGGCAGCCTATCTGCTGATGGAACTGGAGAAGTATAAGTAAGCGCCTGCGGCGCAGGATTTGTCCGCGCGGTATCGGTTCCCGACCGGCCGGGGACTTTGCCGGGCGGCTTGATTTTATCGGCGCGGCAGTGGAACGGACGGCCCGGCGAGGACGCTCTAAAACCGGAACGGGCCGCTCTTGCCTCCATCCTTCAACACAAGATGGACGTCACGGATGACCATCCGTTTATCGATGGCCTTGCACATGTCATAAATTGTAAGAAGCGCAGCCGTGACGCCGGTCAGTGCTTCCATTTCGACGCCTGTTCTGCCGGTGGTCTTCACCGTGCAAAATGCCGTAATCGCGCCGGCCTTTGAATCCGCTTCAAACGTGACTTTCGCGTTTGTCAGCTGCAGGGCATGGCACATCGGAATCAGGTTCGGGGTCTGTTTTGCCGCCATGATACCCGCAACCTGAGCTACCGTGAGGACGTCGCCTTTGGGGACTGTTCTGCCGCGGATGGCGTCGAAGACTTCCTTCGAGACCTCTATGTATCCGGTCGCGGTCGCGGTTCTTTCCGTCTGCGGCTTGCCGGAAACATCGACCATAAAAGCATTCCCGTCCTCGTCAAAATGCGAAAACCCGTTATTCATCCTTCGCCTCCAGATATTTGAGCACAGCCTTGTCCGGCGGGGCAGCCTCGACACGCGCCTCATCGCCGGGCATGATGATCCCGCCGCGCACGACAACTGCGAAAATTCCTTCCCGCGGCATTATGCACGTGCCGAGTTTGCGGGAGATCTCACAGCGGTCGTGGCACTTCTTGCCAATCTGTGAAACTTCCAGCACGCAGTCGCCGATCAGGATTCTGGTCCCGACCGGCAGAAGCTTCAGGTCGGAGCCGGAGAGGGTGATGTTTTCCCCGAAAGCGCCGCAGTCAACATCCGCGCCGTGGCTGCGCAGCGCCTCGATCTGTTCATAGGAAAGCAGGCTCACCTGCCTGTGCCAGTGCCCTGCATGCGCGTCGCCGGAAACGCCCCAGTCCCGCAGCAGGCGGATCTGCGGCCTGCACGTTTTGCGTGTTCCTTTTGCCTCGCTTGTGCAGACGGCGATAACTTTTGCCATACGATATCCTCTCATCCGCCGATGCCACTCATCGGCGCGTCTTCTGTAATCTCTTCCGGTCTGTCAAAACAATGCCCTCCCGGTTTCGCCACCACCGCCCCGCGGATGGCGGCGGCGAGCGCCTGCCGGCGGTCGGCGAAAGGCGCTCGCATGGCCCCGGCGGCCTTGCTTCTGCGCGCCGCCGGGAAGCCGGTCACAGCCGGTTTTGCACACGTCTCTGCGCCGGCTGGCGCTGACGCGTCAGCCGTGCGCGGTTCGTCCGACGCCCGGCCGCGCAGGATGCTCCGCACATCCACGCTTTCTCCGTAGCAGAGGCAGGGCTTGAGTCTGCCGGTAGATGTCAGGCGGATGCGGTTGCAGTCCGCGCAGAATTTTCCGTGCAGTGCGCTGATAAAACCGATTGATCCCTGAAAGCCCGGAATATGAACATACTTTGCCGGTCCGTTTCCATAGGCTGCAGTGTCTTCCCGCAAGTCCGGGTACACTTCGATCAGCTTACGCAGAATTTCATCTCCGGAGATTCCTGCTAAAGGCGGCAACGCCTGTGCGTTGCCGCAGCCGCCGATCACTGCGCCGTGCCGGCTGTCCTTGCCGGAGCCGCTGCCTGCCGCGCCGATCGGCATCAGCTCTATAAATCTGATCTGCAGCGGCTGTGATCTTGCCAGTCCGGCAAGTTCAAGCCACTCCCCGTCGTTGATGCCGCATAAAAGTACAGAATTGATTTTGACAGGCAGACCGGCAGTGAGCGCAGCCTTGATTCCGCGCCGCACATCTTCGTAAGCGTCCACGCCGGTCAGCTGACGGAACATCTCCCTGTGAACCGTATCGAGGCTCACATTCACTGCGTCAAGTCCGGCTTCCAGAAGTTGCGGCAGCCGTTTTTCCAGCAAAACACCATTCGTCGTCAGCGTCACCTGTTCGATCCCGGGAATCCGCTTCAACTCCCCGATCAGCCGGCAGCAGTCGCTGCGAAGGAGCGGTTCGCCGCCGGTTATTTTGACGCGGGTAATGCCCAGCGATGCCGCGGCTTCCGCAACTTCCACAAATTCTTCGCTTGTCAGATAGCGCGCGGGCGCGGCCCCGGCAGGAGACAGACGCTGACAGACTGCGGCGCCGTGATTGTCGTCGCCGTCCTGCGCAGCGGCTTCCGCGCAGCACCGATCCGCCCCGTCCGGTGTGCCCTGCGGCCTGCAATACCTGCAGCACAAATTGCACCGGTCTGTTATGGAAATTCTTATATAGTTGATCTCCCGCTGAAAACTATCTCTCATGCTCCGGTAGAATATACTCCATCATAACATCCTGCGCGCCGCCGCACAGCATCCCGTCCATGACCGAAGGATCGTCCTGAAACGTCACATGAATCACCACAGGGTGCAGGTCCGGCTTATCTTTCCGGCAAAGCATCTCCCGCCCCGCCCTGATCACCTCCGCCTCGGAAAGCCCTCCGCCGATCGTTCCTTCCAGTGTGCCATCCGCGCGGATCAGCATCTTCGTCCCGACTTCGCGTGGCGCGCTGCCGCTTCGCGCGATAATCGTTGCCAGAATCGCCGGCACCTTCGGCTCCTGCAGCTCATCCAGAAGCCTGTGGGAGAGCGGGGTGTCGGGGGCGGTTTTGTTTTTACGTGCAATAATTTCTGCCAGAATCGAAACTACGATCTCCTCCGGCGTCTGTGATCCGATCGGCAGTCCGATCGGCGCGCGCAGCTCGTTCAGGTCCTCCTCGGGGATTCCTTCCTGCAAAAGCTGCTGCCTCATGATGACAGTGCGCCGCCGGCTCCCCATCATACCTGCGTACGCGCGCGGCAGCCGGAGAATCGCGCGAAGGCAATCGAAGTCGCACTGATGTCCGCGCGTCACAACGACAAAGTACGTACCCGCATCCCCCCGGATTCCACGCAGGGCATCTGCAAAGTCAGCGCAGATGCCTTCATCTGCGCCGGCTTCGCGTGCTTTTCGCGCGAACTCTTCCCGGTCATCGATACAGATCACGTAAAATCCGGTCAGCTTCGCGATCCGGATTAAAGAGAGCCCGACATTTCCCGCACCGCAAATAACAAGTCTCGCCTCGCGCGTAAGCATCTGCGCAAACAGCCTTGTGCCGCCGGCTTGCGTGATACCGGTTTCGCGGATTCCGGAGAGCCGGCGCTCATATTCCCGCCAGAACATCCCCTCCGCAAACACCACCTTCCCGTTTTGCAGAACTGCTTTCGCGCCTGCATGCGGTCCGTCCAGCACCGTGACTGCAAGATTCTCTGCATCACTTCCAAGGCCGGCAAGCTGTCTGTAAAATTCACGGCTCATCGTATTCTCCGTCTTCCTCCCGCAAAAACAACACCTTCAAGACATCCAGTCTCAAATACCGCGGCATACCCTTTTCCTCCAGCAGTGGCCAGTCCTCCCGCTGGACCATCCAGGTGAGCAGTGAGTGCGCCGCAGGGCGGGTTTGACCCGGCGAGCGGCAGGCTGCCGCCGCAGCATCCGGATAAAAATAGAAGATCTTCTCAAACTGCAACTCCGCGCGTGCGTCTTCATTATAACGGATACAAGCCTGCAGCATTCCTGAGGGAAGCTCATCCCATACCGGTATAAAATCGTGTGCCCTGTATCCCACAGCCTCAAACTGTTCCGGCAGCCTCTCCTTACTGTGAAGCACAATGCCCCACCCGAGCACCGCAAAATCATGATCACTCAGCCGCTCCGCGCGCGCTATATTTTTGCAGCCGGTGATTCTTGCCGCCGCGGCAGTCTGCGGATGGCGGAACACTTCTTTTGTCTGACCCGCCGCGGCGACACGGCCCTTTTCCAAAATGACCGTCTCCTGCGCGAAACGATACGCCTCATCGCGGCTGTGGGTCACAAGAATAACAGTTCCCGGAAAGTCCGCAAGATTTTTTTCAAGTTCCAGCTGCATTTTGTCGCGCAGGGAGCTGTCGAGTGCCGAAAACGGCTCATCCAGAAGGATCATTTCGGGCGCGCTTGCAAGAATCCTCGCAAGCGCCGTCCGCTGCTGCTGTCCCCCGGAAAGACTGACCGGATAACTGTTTTCCAGGCCTTCAAGCTCAAACCGGCGGATGAGATCCTGTACCAGCGCTTCTTTTCCGGAGCGGGCAGCTTTGCCGGCGATGGTGATGTTTTGCCGCACCGTCATGTTCGGGAACAGTGCGTAGTTCTGAAACAGGTAGCCTGTGCCGCGCTCCTGCGTGCGCACGTTGATTTTTCTGCCGCTGTCAAAGAGTGTCCGCCCGTCCGCGATGATTTTACCGCGGTCCGGCGTTTCGATGCCCGCGATCATTTTGAGCGTCATGCTTTTGCCCGCACCGGAGGCGCCGAGAATCGCGATTCTGCGGGCGCTGCTGCTCCATTTGATTTGCAGATTCAGGTTTTGAAGTTTCTTTTGGATGTCAATTGTGATAGGCATGGTTATCTGCGCCTTCGGCGCGCGGCCTGTCCGCGCCCCGCAAAAATCAGATTCATCAGCACAATGATCGCGAAAGCAATCGCCGACACAATCACGACCCAGACGCCCGCAGTCAGAAAATCACCGTCCTGCACGACCATCGCGATCTTCTGCGATACCGTCGCGGTCCGCCCCGGAATATTGCCGGCGAGCATCGACGTCGCGCCGTACTCACCCATCGCGCGCGCGAATGTCAGAACCCCGCCGGACAGAAGTCCCGGCGCCACGTTTGGCAGCACGATTTTGCGAAAGATCCGCGCCTCCGGCAGGCCAAGCGTTCTTGCGGCGTAGATCATGTTTTCGTCGATCAGTTCGAACGCCGCGCGGGCACTCCGGTACATGAGCGGAAAAGCGATCACGACCGCCGCCACCACGCACCCGAGCCACGACTGTACCACACTGATGCCGAACGTATTCCGCAAAAACATTCCTACCGGCCGCCGCCTGCTGAAAATGAGCAGCAAAATAAGGCCGGAAGCCGTCGGCGGCAGCACCATCGGCATTGTCAGAATGCCGTCCAGCACCGCTCTGCCGCGGCTTCCCGCCCACATGGCACGCCGCGCCGCGAAAATCCCCAGAAAGAAGGAGAGGAGTGTGGCGGCGAGGCCTGTTTTGACGGAAATCCAGAGGGGACTCCAGTCAAGTTCCTGAATGATTGTCCATATCAAACCCATACTCCGTAAAAACATCCCCCGCCTCATCCGAACAAAGATATTGGAGGAAGTCTTTTGCCGCGGACTGCTTTGCCTGCGCGGAATCCGCGCTGCCCGAAACCAGCGCTGCCGGATACACGATGTCCCCGGTCAGAGAATCCGGCACCTGTTCCAGAATCTGCAGCTCGTCCTCATATCCGTGCATGTCGGTCAGATAAGTCGTGCCGGTTTCGCACGAGCCTTCAAGGACCGCGATCAGTACTTTACTGACGTTGGACTGCTCGCTGATCGTGACGCCGCCGAGGGCTTCACTGACTTCGCGTGTCGTGAACGAGCCGGGGTCCCGTCCGCTCTCCAGAATTCCCAGATTCTGCAGCGCCGCCCTAGTGTAGCGCCCTGCGGGAACCGAACCGTCCGCCATAGCGATGCTGCCGGCTTTGGAAAGCGTACGGAGGCCCTGGACTTTTGTTCCTCTGTCTCTCCGCGCAATGACGACAAGATGATTGCGCAGAACATTCACGCGCGTTTCGTCTTCGAGGAGGCCCTCCTGTTCAAGCGCGTCCATTTGCTTCTGCCCCGCGGAGAAAAACAAATCGCAGTCATACCCTTCCTCGATCTGTGTCTGGAGCTTGCCGGAACTGTCCGCGTTGAACGTGATCTTCACGTCCGGGTTGCTTTCCATATAGTGCTGCGCGATTTCCTGCATGGCAGGGCTCAGACTGGCCGCGATGAAAACCTGCAGTTCTACGGGCTGCTTCTTTGAAACCGCTGCGGCGTCAGTACCGGCCGATCCGACTGCGCCGTCAGATCTGACCGCATCGTCCACCGCATTCGCGTTGCGCGTCTGTGGCGCGCTGCCAGCCGTGCTCGCAGCGTTTGGCTTTCCTGCGGTTGGTCGGCCGCACGCGGTAAGAACGGCCGCCGCTGCCGCAAGCGCAGTGAGCCGGAGCAGAAATCCCTGCTGCAGGCTGCCGCGCGGCGCAGGCGTGCCTTCATCCTGCGGCTTCCTCGTCCGGCCGCCAATTTCACGCGCGCTGCGCTCCCGCAAGCGGGAGCTAAACCCGTGCCGCCTCACTTTCCGAATCCACAGTTCGGAAACGTGCAGACGTCGCAGCCCGCGCAGGCGCCGCCCTCGCCAAGACACAGGCCGCCCTCGCCCATCTTCCAGAACTCTTCTCTGCTGACCGGATCGTCCGCCATAAACCGCGGCAGCACGATATCAAAGATCGTCCTTCGCGCATACATGACACACCCGGGCAGCCCGACAATCGGGATATGCCGGTTTCCCTGATAATACGCGAGCATAAACATTGCGCCCGGCAGAACCGGTGCGCCGTACGTAATGACATTTTCGCTGCCCGCCGCCTCGCGGATCGCCTGCGGCGTCCGGTCGTCCGGGTCTACACTCATGCCGCTGGTGCACAGAATCATATCCGCACCTGCTTCGAGGAGCCTCCGGATTCCCAGAATTTCCTCTGCAGGGTCATCGCCAGTCATGTACTGTCCTACAATTTCACAGTCAAACGCCGCAAGCTTGTGCAAAACGACCGGCGTAAACGTATCCTCAATCCTGTGAGACAGAATCTCGTTTCCCGTTGTGATGATCCCGACTTTCTTATGCACGAACGGCAGGAGCGTCAGAATCTTTCCGTCCGGCACCGCCCTCTTCGCGGCTTCCATCTTTTCCTTCTCGATGACGAGCGGAATGACCCGCATTCCCGCGAGCCGGTCCCCGGCTCTGACAACCGTATTGCCGTGGCGCGTCGCGATCATCATCTGCCCCTGTGAATTGATCCGCTGGAGCTTTCCGGAATCAACTTTCAGCAGGCCGTCGATGTCGGCGATGAGTTCTGTTTTGCCCTCTTTGATTTCGGTCGGATGCATGAACTCGTTCCGGCACAGCCCGCATAGGACCATGGCGGCGTCGTTTTCGTGCATCATATTTTCGTTGTTTTCCCAGATGTAGATGTGGTCTTTACCGACGGCGAGGAGCACTTCGATGTCTTCCTCCCGGATCACGTGTCCTTTGCGGAAAACAGGGCCCTTTTCACCATCTTTCACAATCCTGGTAATGTCGTGGCAGAGAATCTGCCCGACGGCATCTTCTGTTCGCATCAGTTTCATAGCGATTCCCTCCTTGACATGCGGGCGGCGCGTACTGCTCCTGTGACATTTCATCGAAATCAGCCATGTTCTGCCTCCCGGCTGAAGTACTTCTTACTTAATTCTACCACCTTCGGAGAAAGAAGAAGCACCGCGAAAAGGTTCGGTATCGCCATCAAAGCATTCATGCTGTCCGCCATCTGCCACACGAGGTCCAGCCTGACACTCGCGCCGATCACAACAAAAACAACATACAGCGCCTGATATACGCGAAGCCCCCGCTCACCGAACAGGAACTCCATGCAGCGCCCTCCGTACAAGCTCCACGACAGGAGCGTTGAATACGCGAACATCGCAATGCAGGCGGCGATGAGAAGTGAAGCCGCTCTTTGCCCGAACGCTGTGCTGAACGCGCGGATCGTAAGGTCCGTGCCGGCTGCTTTTCCGTAAAACGCTTCTGCCTCCCCGGACGTCAAAATCGCAAGCGCCGTCAGCGTACAAATGATAATTGTGTCCGCGAAAACTTCAAACACCCCGTACATTCCCTGCTGGACCGGATCTTCCACATCCGCAGCCGCATGTGCGATCGGCGCGGTCCCAAGACCCGCTTCATTGGAGAAGATGCCGCGTCCGAAGCCTGCCTTCATGGCCTCACGGATCGCAACACCCGCGAGGCCGCCGCTGACAGCCTGCGGCCGGAAAGCACCCTCGACAATCATGCGCAGAACTCCCGGCACCCGATTCCCATGCATAATAATTACGATCAGTGATCCGACGATATAAACCAATGCCATGACCGGCACCAGTTTTTCCGTAACACTTCCGATTCTCTGCAGCCCGCCGAACAAAACAAGAATCGTCAGGAACGCTCCGCAGACACCGACAACAAGATAGATGAACTCCAGCGTTTCCCGGCTGGTGGAAGGGTTAAACGATGTGACGACAGAGCCGATCGAGGTCGCGATTGTGTTGATCTGGGTCATGCAGCCGGTGCCCAGCGCCGCGATCATACCAAAGACGCAAAACAACGCCGCCATCCACTGCCACTTCTCCCCAAGTCCGTTTCTGATATAGTACATCGGGCCGCCGACGAAGTCGCCTTTGGTGTTTTTGCGGCGGTAAAAAACGGCCAGAATAATTTCCGCGTACTTTGTGCACATGCCAAAGAGCGCCGCAATCCACATCCAAAAGATTGCTCCGGGCCCGCCGAGCGCAATCGCGCCGGCGACGCCGGCGATGTTGCCGGTGCCGACAGTTCCGGCAAGCGCTGTCGTCAGCGCCTGAATCGGCGTAAGCGCGCCGTCCCGGCTTTTCGTATGGCGGAACAGTCTGCCGACTGTCTGCCGCATGATAAAGCCGAACCTGCGGAACTGCAGAAATCCGAGTCTGACAGAAAGATAAATACCGGTGCCGATCAGGAGGATCAGCATCGGTATTCCCCAGACAATGTTGTTGAGACCTTTGGAAAAACCGGTAATGAATTGCATAGACGCCCCTTGTGCCTGTTGTTGGTGTGTTTAACGCCGAGGCCGGCGCGGCGTTACTATCGCGCGGCGCAGCGTTTGCATTAATAATGTACACTATCCGGCGTGATTTGTGCAAATTTGTGCGGGCGCGTCGGCCACAAAATGGGGCGTACCCCCTGCCTGCCACAGAGAATCGTTGTTACCCGACCACTGTCACAGCTTTCTCCCGCAATTTCCTGCATATCAGAAATTTTCCTGATTTTGCAAGAAACCCTTCTTACAAATCTTGCTAAATCCGAAATTTGCAAGAAGATATCTCGCGGACGCCTGCATTTCTTCTTGCAAATCTTGTATTGAACAGGTTTTGCAAGAAGCATTTCTTGCAAAACCTGCCCGGCGGGGAACACAGCTTCCGTGCCAGCGCGCGGCACAGATTGACAAATTAGTTTAAGTGACATATCTTTAAATCAGAAGTACTAACGGAGATCAGAAGTATATGATAGCAGAATGGCATGACAAAGAAGCTAAAAAAAACTGGGACATGAAATTCTCAACATAGCTGCCCACCGGTATCCAGAAGACAGCAAGAAGAAAGCTTGTCATGACCCACTCGGCTGCAAGTATCAATGATCTGAGAATACCGCCGTCCAACCATCTTGAACAATTAAAAGGTGATCGGGAAGGCCAGTATAGTATCAGAATTAATGAACAATATCGAATCTGTTTCTATTGGAATAACGGAAATGTAATTATCGATGAAATCGGTGATTATCATTAAGGAGGTGACCTGAATGATGGATTTGAAGCCTACATCGCCTGGAGAAATCTTGCAGGAAGAGTTTCTGGAGCCCATGAATATAACCGCATATAGGCTTGCCAAGGAAGTACATATTCCGCAGTCAAGGGTCAGCGATATCATAAGCGGTAAAAGAGGAATTACAGCCGATACTGCTATGAGATTTGCAATGTTCTTTGGAACCACACCGCAATTTTGGTTAAATATTCAAAACCAGTTTGATCTTGATACGCTGAAGATATCAGGACAGATTGCCGATATGTCAGATATCAAGCCTTATAATCTGATGCAAGGTTGACTGCTGTCGATATAGCGGAGCAGCGCGCCGGGAGTGCCGGAAGGCCAGCCAGTGGCGTCACCGCGTGGCGAGAACCGCTAACGTCACCGCACGTCTCGCCCGGCTCTTCCGCCCTACGCCACTACAGCCTTTTCCCGCACCGTCGACATATAAGTCATCAGCAGCATGAACATAAACAGGATAAATCCGAGCACATCATACCCCGTAAAGGTCTGATGAAAAACGGCCGCGCCGATGAGCGCCGCACTGGCCGGCTCCGCAAAGCCAAACAAAATCCCCTTCTGCGGTCCGATATAAGAAATTCCCTTCATATAGGCTGGAAAGGCAATCACATTCCCGATCAGCACAACCGCGGCTATGCTGAGAATAATGAGCGCATTCCAATGAATCTGATACGTCCAGATGTGAAAGACGAATGTAAACAAAATTCCGCCCATCACAAATGCCCAGCCTTGCAGCATCAATACAGAATGTTTTTGCAGGATATGTACCGGCTCTGTGTTGTAAACCGCTACAAAAAGAGCTGCCAGCAGTCCCGTCACAACAGCCGCAGGCGCCACGTTCATACCTCTTAAATTTCCATGTGTGGTTATCAGAAAAACTCCGGCAAGCGCCAGCACCACTGAGAAGATTTCTGTCACAGTCGGTTTTTTCTTTCTGCGGCAGGATGTGATCAGGAGAATAAAAACCGGTGACTGGCTCTGCAAAATTGTGCATAGACTGGCGCTGGAAAATTCAATGGTCTGATAGTAGAAGAACTGATTCAGGCTGACGGCCAGCCCGTATAGGAACAGTTCCCGCCGGTCGTCCCGGTCCTTCCAGGGGGCGAAGGCGGATGCAGGGCCATGTGTTTTTGCGCTGTAAGCGAGCAAAACAACGCCAGCCAGCCCAAGCCGCACCGGAACCAGCCAGCGGGCATTGATTCCCTGATACATAAAAAGATACTGGCCAAGAGAACCGGAAACTCCCCAGCAGACGCCGCCCAGCAGTGCCAGGAAAATTCCCTTCATCTGCCTGTTCATGTGTTCAAAAATCCTTTCTGTCACTGTGCCGCCACTATTTTTCCACTATTTCAAACAGCCTTGCCATATAGTCTCCGCGCAGCACGCTAAGACGTTCATTCTTAACACCCGAGTAAGTATCCGACAGAACCAGACCGATCTGCATCAGTTCGGCGCCGGAAGCGCACATCACTTCGATGCCAAAGTCAGCTTCCGCATGGGCACCGGCGCTGCTCTGCGGTGCCGCGCCAACAGACTCCGTCTGCGCCGGCGCAGACTCACTCATCCCGGGCTTGCCCAGATACAGCTCTTTAACTTCGTAAATTTTTTCCGGATCGAGCCCCTGCAGCCGGAGCCTCCGATACGGTGCCTCCGGCTCCTGCAGAAAGCGGAAATACGCCGCAATGCCATGCTCTTTTCCTTGTGAAAGGATCATCCATGCGGCTTCGTTCTGTTTTTGCGAGAATGGAGAGAGAAGCCTGTAGAAATCTCCGAACATGATGAGGCCACGATAGCGCTTCACCATCACAACCTGACGCGCCATTTCATCCAGTGCCTCCCGGGGCAGCTTTGTTATATCCAGTTCATAACCAAAAGCTCCGAACATGGCTGTAATGCCGCGCGTTCGCAGCGATTCCATACGACCCAGCTGTTCATTTGGTACGTCGGACACATGCGCACCTATACACGATACCGGATAAACGATACTCGTTCCATACTGAATCCGGACGCGCTCCACCGCATCCGTGTCATCCGATGTCCATGCCTGCGGCGCATAATACAGCATGCCCGGGTCGAAACGCGCGCCGCCGCTTGCGCACGACTCAAATAAAATTTTAGGATAGCGCCTGCGCAGCAGCTCATACAGGCGATAGACGCCAAGAATATAGCGGTGTTTTGTCTCGGGCTGACGCCATGCCGGACTCCCTGAAGAATAAACCTCGCTCAAGGAACGATTCATGTCCCACTTGATATAGGAAATTTCCGCATCATCCAGAAGACGCCGGAGCGTTTCAAACAGATAGTCCACAACCTCTTTTCTGGAGAAGTCCAGTACCAATTGATTCCTCGCAAAACAAAGCTGCTGACGTCCGTCTCCCAGCACCCAGTCCGGATGCGCGCGGTACAGGTCACTATCGATATTGATCATCTCCGGTTCAATCCAGAGGCCGAACCGCATCCCCATCGCCGTGATTTTACGGGAGAGACCGCTGATGCCGTCCGGTATTTTTCCGCGGTTTACAACCCAGTCGCCCAGCGAGGAAGTCGTCGAATTTCTCTTGCCGAACCAGCCGTCATCGAGTACGAAAAGCTCGATACCGAGATTTGCGGCTTGTTTTGCCATGGAAAGGATCTGCTCTTCATTAAAGTGAAAATACGTCGCCTCCCAGTTATTCAGCAGTACCGGCCGCTCTTTGTCGCGCCAGTAGCCCCGCGCCAGCCGCTTCCTGTAAAGCGAATGAAACGCCCGGCTCATACCGCCAAGCCCCTCATCGGAATACACCAGGACGGCTTCCGGCGTGTCGAAAAATTCACCGGGCTGCAGCGTCCATGAAAATTCCTCCGGATGAATGCCGATCATCAGCCGCGTTACGTTAAAATTGTCTACATCCGCCGCCGCGAGAAAATCCCCGCTGTAAATCAGACTGAGACCAATTGCTTCCCCGCTCTCTTCATTTGTTTCCGGACGTATCAACCCGATAAAAGGATTGAACTGATGACTGCTGCACCCCCGGAGACTGTACACAGACTGGAAGCCGTACCCGAGCGGCTGCAGCTGCGGTGCTCTTTCCCTTGCCCAGGCGCCGCACAGACTGAGCATCCGGTAATCTTTGTCTGGATAATCAACAGATAAGCTCATTGCCCGTCGGATCGTAACAGTTTCCCTGCCGCCTGTAAAACGCACATGACGCGCAATAGCCGGATAATCCCGAAACACCGTGTAATACAGCGTCATCAGTGTCCCGGTCTGCTCATCCCGAAAATCTATTTCAAGAGTCTGCGCTTCTTTCGCATCTTCTACATAGACAGCCGGCAATCCCGGTATGCCGTCTTTTCCGTCATATATCCGGTGCGTGCAATACCGGAAATCGAAGACTCTGCTGCCATCCTCACGCTCCAGATCGAAAGCCGGCTGGCGATAGTCCCCTCTGTTCGCAGGCGGATATTCCTGCCGGACATGCTCGAGTGAAAAATCCGGGTTGTCATAAAAAGGACTTGCCTGCATATCCCGGTGCCCCCGCTCCGAAAGGTAACGAAGGTCAGCCGTTGTTGGAAGAATGCGGCCATGGTATAATTGCTCCAGCTGGTGATTTTCCATGATGCGGAAAATGTAACTGATTCCGCCGCCGGTAAGGTGAAACTGTTTTGCTTCCTGTGAATATATGATTGCCATTTTCATTCCCCCCTCTGGCTTATCAGAATCCGGCATATGACACACGAAACTTCAGATAATACAAACATTGTCCCGGGCGGAATAGACGTATCTCCGCTCTCCGACCTTTACATTCATTTCTGCCGCCAGGTACTGACAAGATCTCTGCGGACCGCAGCTCTGTTCCTTCCGGGTTCCCACACGTTTTTCCTTCTGTGCACGAGCAGCGGAAAAGTCCGTCTCGGACGGCAGCAGTACAATATCGAACCAGATACCATTCTCTATACGCCTGCGCGTTCTGCCGGCAGTGTCATTTTCCGCTGCCCCGCGGATACATCTGTCACTGTGCTGAATTTCTCCGGAACCATGGCTGAGGAGTATCTTGCCCGCGCAGGCTTCCATATGTCGTCGGCTGCACGCTTAAAAGACTCTTTGGGCGAAGTCCGGGATCTGATTACCCGTCTTACGGATATCCGCTACGTTACAGAGGCGAACGAACTGATGCGTACAGCTTTGCTGTATCAGCTTTTCTCTGTTTTGACGGCATGCAATATGCAACGCAGCCAGGAAGGCTCCCGCGCTGGTGAGGCCAACGATGTTGATTACCTGTACTTCTTTCTGGACTATATCCGCAGCCATGTAGATACAGTTACGATACAGGCTCTGGCACGGGCAGGCGGCCTGAGCCGCACCTATGTCTACCGGCTTTTCCGGAAACGCTATGGAATGAGCCCCAGTGATTTCATACTGCGTTACCGCATGACACTGGCTGCACACAAAATCCAGACAACCTCGGAATCCCTTAAGGATATCGCCGCGGAGACCGGCTATCAGACCTATGCGGGTTTCTCAACGGCTTTTCAGAAATATTTCCACGTTCTGCCCACCGCCGCGCACCGGCAGCAGGATATCTTATGAATTCAGTATACTCTGTCATGTATTCACTGCATATAAGGAGATGATTCATCATGCCGCACGGCAGACAACAGATTTCCTTCTGGAAGCGCAGCGGGCTTCTTGAATATATGAACATTCCGCACCAGAACGTCGATCTGTTCCTGTCCTTCTGCGGCATTGAGCAGTGCGTTCCCGGACATTTCTATAACAAGCTCCGCTCGGAATATCATCTGCATGTAATCCTCTCCGGACAGGGCACGTACATTTACAACGGGCAGTGCCATCATCTCGGCAGAGGTGACATGTTTCTGATTCTCCCTAAAACTGCATATATTTACACCGCCGGCAAAACAGACCCGTGGCGTTACGCATGGATCGGTTTCAATGGCACCAAGGCAAAACAATTTCTCCACGACGCCGGTTTCTCTTCTGACCGGGTTATTCGGAAAGCCACTGCCGCCCCGGAGCAATATGCCGCGTACATTCAGACGATGCTGGAGTGTGATCCGTTAAACCCCGCGGATGAGTTGAAGCAGCTCTCCAGTCTCTATCAGTATCTGTCTGTTCTTGTAAGCACCAACCGCAGAGAATCCTCTTCGAAAGAACGTCCGGAAACTTACGAACGTATGAATTACGTAAGCAGCGCCGTCCGGTTCATGCGCGAAAACTTCACGAAGCCGATTACTGTTGCGCAGACCGCTTCCGAGCTTCACATTGATGTCAGCTACCTGTACCGGCTGTTCCAGGACACGCTTCAAAGCTCCCCTTCAGAGTTTCTGATGGGTCTTCGGATGCAGCATGCCTGTGACCTTCTTTCTTCTTCCGGCAGAAGCGTGCAGGATATTGCCATCGCCTCCGGATATAAAGACGCGTCTACATTTTCCAAGTGTTTTGCAAGAGAAAACGGAATGAGTCCCCGCGCGTACAGAAAAAATCACGCGGTTTCGTGACCGCGACGCTGCGTCTCACATCTTGCTGCCCGAATTCGCAACGCCTTCAATAAACTGTTTCTGGAACACCAGATACAGAATAATCATCGGCAGGCACGCAATGCACGACGCGGCCATCAGCTCAGGATATCTTGTCAGATGCTGCCCGTTGATTTTGGCAAGCGCCGCTGCCAGTGTAGTCATATTATTATCCGTGTTGGCGATCATCGGCCACAGCAGTTCCTTGTAGCCAAACAGCGCGGTAAAGATACACAGCGCAACTTTCGACGACTTTGTCAGAGGGCTCATGACAAAAAGGAACGTCTGACCGATATTACAGCCGTCGAGCCGTGCTGCGTCCTCCAGATCCCGCGGCATGTTCATATATGCCTGCCGCATCAGGAATACGCCAAATGCACTGACAAGCCCCGGAAAACAGAGCGAGAAAATCGTGTTCAGCGCATGAATTTTGCTGAGCATCAGGTACTGCGGGATAACGAAAATCTGTTCCGGAACCATCATCTGAAACAGGACCAGTCCGAAAGCAAATTTACTGCCTTTGAATTTAAGCCTCGAAAAAGCATACCCTGCCATATCCGATGTGACAACACAGGTTATGATCCGGATAAATATCATTGCGAAAGTGTTCAGATAAAGCCTTCCGAAGTTCAGCTCTTCCCACGCCTGCACAAAAGCTTCCGTGCGAAATGCGGTAGGAAAAATCAGAAACGGATTCATCTGCGTAGACTCGCTCTGTGTCTTGAATGCCGTTAAAATCATCCACGCGAAGGGAACAACCATAACAAACGCTACGAAAAGTAGAACCAGGTAGATGATGATTTTGCCGCCCCGGCTGATTTTTCTGTTCATATACTGTCCGCCTCCTTCACGCGTAATAAACCCACTTTTTCTGCGCCCACATCTGGAATGCCGTAATCAGCATGATGATCCCGAGAAGATAGACAACGATTGCCGCTCCATATCCGCGGTTGTTTTGCAGGAACGCATGTTTGTAAAACAGATAAACCAGTGTCTGCGTATGCGGAAGCGCGGGATTCTGCTCCCCGATCAGCATGTAGATGAAGTCGAACATCTGGAACGCGCTGATAATTCTGGTAATCATGACGAAAAACATCGTCGGCGAAATCATCGGCAGCGTGATATGGAAAAACTGCGCCCAGAAGCCGGCGCCGTCTATTTCCGAAGCCTCGTAATAATCGTGCGGAATTTCCTGCAGACCTGCCAGAAACAGGACCATATTGTAGCCGAGTATCGACCAGATTCCGACGATCGCGACGGACAAAAGCGCAACCTTCGAATCTGACAGCCAGTCAACAGACGAAAGGCCAATGGAATTTAAAAAATGGTTAACCAGACCGAACTTGGAATTGAGGAGCCATTTCCAGACCATGGCTACTGCCGCGGGCGCCGCGACCATCGGAACGAAAATGATTGTCCGGAATGCGGAACGTCCTTTCATCGGCCGGTTCAAAAGGACCGCGAGAATCAGCGCTAAGATGATGGAGACCGGAACCTCGAGCAAAACAAATTGAAACGTGTTGATTGTCGCAAGAAAAACGTCTTTGTCCTGAATCAGCTTCTGGTAATTCTGCGCGCCAATGAAGATGTAGGATCTGCCGAACGCTCCTGTTTTAAAGAAGCTCTGGTAAATCGTCTGAAAGATCGGGATGATGTTGAGGATGATTAAACCGACAATCGCCGGCAGAATCATTCCCCATCCCCACAGAAATTCACTTCTTGCGCGTCTTTTGCGACCGTCCATATCAAACCTCCTGCTATCCTGCCGCACTGTTCCCGTTCGCCGCCGACGGTGCATCTATGCGGCGCCGGCCTGCCGCGATGGCTATCCGCGCCGCTGTAATGGCGCCGGTCAGGCGCGAAAAACGCCTGCCCGCTTGTGGCAGGCAGGCATTTTCCACGACAATTATCAAATGTCAAGAATACTTTTGCTGATCAGCTTCGCTGCTGTATAACCTGTGGTGTTTTTACTCTTCTGCCAGATCAGCGTTCATTTCTTTTGCAATATCCTTGGCTGTGTCGTCCATTCTTGCGGAACCGTCCCAGACACTGACGAGTTTTTCCTTCATCATCGTGTACCAGACATTTGTGTTCTTGGAGTGAGGATAAAGAACAGCATTATCCATTGCGTCGAGGTAAGGCTGAAGATCAAAGCCGGGCTGCGACTGTGCCCATGCGTCACTTGCTCCGTCGTATGCGGAAAGCGTAACGCCAAGCTCCGCCTGCTTCTTCTGCGCTTCTTCGCCGGTCAGATATTTAATCAGCTCCCAGGCTTCATCCTGATGCTTCGACTGTGCAGATCCGCTCCATGCAAGGCTGTTGGACATTGTTACCGCGCCTTCAGGTCCCTTCGGAAGCGGAGCGATCGCAATATGCTCTTTCAGATAATCATTGACCGAAAGCTCGGAGGCTGCCCACGAACCCTGGAAAGTCATTGCAACAGTTCCTGCTTCCTGTAAAGCCAGCGGATCATTGTCTGCCTGCTGGCTGTAAGGCGGCATCGAACCATCATCGATAATTCCCTGAATGACATCCAGTCCTTTCAGTGTATTCGGATCATCGAATCCGGATTTCTTCATATCATCGCTGATGACATAGCCTCCATAAGCATAGATTGTGCCATACCAGCCTTCCTGATCAGAACCGGGTTTCATGGCGAGACCGTACTGGGATCCGTCTGCTTTGGTCAGCTTCTTGCAGTCTTCACGGAAATCATCCCATGTCCAGTCCGCTGTCGGATATGGGATACCGGCTTCATCAAACATATCTTTGTTATACCAGACTGCCGCAGTATCTCTGTCTTTTGGAATACCAATCTGATCGCCGTCCGGGTTCTGGAACGCCTTGACGAATTCTTCCGGGTATTTGCTCATATCCACTTCCGGATCGTTCGCGATGCGGTCAGACAGGTTCATCAGAAGGTCATCATACTGCGCGTAAGTAGCTACCTGGAAAGTATGCATCCAGAAAACATCCGGCAGATTTCCACCGGTTGCAGCCGCTTCAAGCATGGTCCAGTAATCTTTGTACGGTGTAATCTGAATATCTGTCTTGATCCCGGTTTTGGCAGTGAAATCATCCATAATCTTCTGAAGACCGGGCTGCTGGCCTTTGTCCCAGATGGCAACAGTCAGTGTAACATCCGACTTATCTGTACTGTCCTGTCCGGAAGTCGGCGCAGATGTTTCTGATGTTGCAGAATCCGACGCCTCGGCCGCAGTTTCCCCCTCTGTCTTTGCAGCGGTTGCCGCCGTGCCGCTTCCGGATGAGCTGCCGCATCCGGCCAGCGATGCTGCTGTCAATAATGCGGCTAAACCAATTGCCAATTGCTTTTTCATAACCTGTTCACCCTCCTTCGTTACGATATTCCCCTAATCGGATGATAATTTGCATCAAGTCCGATAAGCATATATTATCTTTTTTGTGCATTATATCAACGAAGTGAGGTAAACAAAACATGTCATTTTCGTGTCAGCTGTCAGGATTCAATGGATAGATAGCAGTCAGCATCTGTGGCTCGCGGCGCCTTTACTTCTTCTCCCCGCGCACCGACGCCACAATCACATCCGCCATCGCGTAGCTGATGACATCCAGCCCCGCGCCGCCGTATTCCTTCGGATAGGGGATGCCCATCCAGCCGTTCTCCCCAAGCTTTCGAACGATCTCATCCGGAAAGGTGTTCGTCTGATCAAGCTCAAGCGAAACAGGCTTGATTTCCGCTTCCGCGAAAGCACGGATCTTCGCCCGCAGTTCCTCGTGTTCCTGTGTGTTTTGAAATAACATGCCCAATTCCTCCTTTACCCATGATTATTGTATAGTTGTTGCTTTCATTTTGTTCTGTTGTTTGTCAACATTTGTATTTATGCAATTTATTGCATTATCAATAATAGTTACTATATTTAGTTTATAATTATTGATGGTAAAACGCAATATCCTATTTGAAATTTTGGGCATATTGATTAGGATTGGGAGATGGTTCAGGCGCTCCGGGCCGTCGCAATCTGACCGGCTTGCAATCCCGCCGGGCGCACCAAAAACGCCGCGCCACTCCTGCTGCCATACAGCAAAAGTGGTGCGGCGTTTATTTTTGCCGCCCGGCCTCGAAGAGCCGGGCGGTATACCTGCCTTATTAAATTTGGTGTGCCAGTTACTGCTCCTTCGCTGCCTCATACAGTTTCTGCGCGGACACAAGTTTCACGCAAACCGAGAAAAGCTTCGCCGCTGTCTTCAGATCCTCGAGCGGCGGATATGTCGGAGCGACACGAATATTGGAATCATGAGGATCATTGTGATAAGGCCATGTGGAACCGGCGGGTGTCATTTTAACGCCTGCCTTCTTCGCCTTGTCAATGATCTCCTTCGCGCAGCCTTCCATAGCGTCAAAGCTGAAGAAATATCCGCCCTTCGGAGTTGTCCACGACGCGATACCAAGGCCGCCGAGATTCTCATCAAAAATCTGCTCAACCGCCTCGAACTTCGGTCTGATAATGTCCGCATGCTTTCTCATGTGCTCGGTCATTCCGTGAATGTCTTTAAAGAAGCGTACATGGCGAAGCTGATTGATCTTGTCATATCCGATCGTCTGGTGCTGGAGCTGTCTCTTGATGTCTTCCAGATTGTTCGGCGATGTGGCAAGCGCCGCGATACCGCCGCCCGGGAAAGTAATCTTCGACGTTGAAGCAAACTTATAGACCAGATCCGGGTTGCCGGCTCTCTTGCACTCCGCAAGAATCTCAATCAGATAATCCTGATCATGATCATACAGATGGTGGATGCCGTACGCATTGTCCCAGTAAATCCGGAAGTCTTTCGCAGCCGGCTTTAACCTCGCAAAACGGCGCACTGTCTCATCACTGTAGGAATAGCCCTGCGGATTGGAGTACTTCGGAACACACCAGATGCCCTTGATCGCTTCATCACTTGCGACAAGTTCCTCGACCATGTCCATATCAGGGCCGGTCGGCAGCATCGGCACCGGAATCATCTCGATACCAAAATACTCTGTAATTCCGAAATGCCTGTCATATCCGGGTACAGGGCAGAGCCACTTGACCTTGTCCAGCTTGCACCACGGAGTGTTCCCCATGACGCCATGCGTATAAGAGCGGGAAATCTGATCATACATGACATTCAGAGACGAGTTTCCGTAGATCAGGACGTTGTCCGGATTGTTTTCCATCATATCCCCGATCAGAACCTTTGCCTCGCGGATGCCGCCAAGCACACCATAATTGCGGCAGTCCGTTCCGTCCTCACAGGAAAGGTCCGCCGATGAAGACAAAACATCCATCATCCCCATCGAAAGATCCAGCTGGTCAAAACACGGCTTCCCGCGACTCATATCCAGCTGCAGTTCCATGGACAGATAGCGCCTGTACTCCTTCTTCAGAGCTTCGATTTCTGTCGCAAGCTCCTCCGTGGTCATCTCTTTGTATGCTTTCATTCTCTGCTCCTTCAAAACTATGCCGTTTCGAATACGTGTATACAATTTGTATCTCCAAGAAGATACCACAAATCTGAGCAGATATCCACATAGAATTTAAAAAAATGCCGCAGCCGGTTGCGTCAATCCATGCTTCTCACTAAAATAGGCTCATGAATACAAAAAATAAAACTCTTCAAATCACTTATGGTGCCATGCTGGTTGCGGTTTTTGGTGTCTTCCTGCTGATCAACCGTTATACCGGCGGCTTTATGGAAGGCGTTCTCAGCTATGTTCTTCCGATTCCGATCGCGGCCTACACGGTCCGCTACGGGAGACGGCAGGCAGTCATTGTCTTTGTGTGCATGTGCCTGATCGCTTTTATCTTTGGAACATTCACCTCCATTTTCTATGCAGTGAGTGCTGCTTTCATCGGCCTTGTTCTGGGTGACCGGCTGTATCACAAGGCAGATCTGAACCGCACGCTTCTGTTAACAATGCTGCTTGCCATGCTGTCCGAGCTGATCAGCATTCTGGTTATCGCACAGCTGACAGGTGTAAGCATCGATGCCGATGTTAAAGAATTTCAGACCCTGTTCCAGCAGATGTTCGATAAAGTCTACGGCGGCAAGGTTGCCTTACCTGAGCAGCTGCAGTCCGGTGCTATGATCAAGCGGATTATGCTGGTTGCCATCGGCTTTACCGGTGCGCTGCAAGGTTTTATTATCTATGAGATTACGCTCATTGTTCTGCGCAAGCTCAAAGTCCCGGTGCCGAAGCCCACCCCTGTCTCTGACATCTATCCGCCGTCATGGACAGGGCTTCTGGGACTTGTCGGGTATTTTCTCTATTTCTACTCCATGTCGCACACATTTAAAAATGCGGCTGTTCAGTCGGCTGCCCAGATCGCGGGCGTGATCGGCTTCTACTATCTGATGCTGTTCGGCATCATCGCGCTGGATCAGATTATCAAGACCTTTCTCACGCGAAGCATTCCGATCCGGATTATGCTGGTTCTGCTCGGAATGTTCTCTCTGATGATGATTGTTGTCATTCTCGGCTACCTCTATATTTCCGGGAATCTGCACCGGCTTCTGGCAGAGCGGCAGAGTCAGCAGACTGCGCAAAAGAAATAACAGCAGCGCTGATGCCATTTCAATTTGTCCGCGGTTATGCGGTATCAGCGAATCAGCTTCGCGCTTGTCACTACGCCATCCTTTCTGATTGTAAGAAGAAGTGTCGCAGCGCCGGCGTGAAGCTTTTGTTCCTGCCCTGACGCTTCTAGGGAAGACACTGCTTCTTCACCCGGAATCATCTCCGCATACACAGCGCCGGCATAGCCGGCATAGGATCCCAATTCATCTGCGTACAGTCTTGTGCCATCTTCTTTGTACCAGATCTGCCGTGTATACAAATTCTGAACATCATAAATCGTGCAGCGTTGTGCACCATCATTCACAGACTCACTAACCATTCCTGTAAACCAGCCGGCATCAATCAGGCGCTGCGTGTTGTCTGCCAGATCCCGCCTGTTCGTAAATCCGCAGCCATCCAGCTCTGTGATGGCAAGGTGCGAATCCCGTCCATCCTCATAACGGCTGATTTCTCCGTGAATAATCCCGCCGTCGACATCAGACAGCACAAGTATCACGAAGGATACCGCCATTACAAATACAGCGGCCGGCACGGCATGGAACTTTCTGAAAATCCGGACAAGCGCAAGGACACTGACGATCAGGAGCGTCGCCACAAACCAGAAGGACAGTACACGCCGCGCCGTGAATCCGTACAGGTGAATATATACATATATTTTCAAAATCGCCAGAAGCGTAAAGCCAATGCCGCTGAGCGCAAAGATTCCCGTCAGCATCTGAAGCGGGCCTCTGCTGCGCAGAGGATTTTGTATTTTACCATGCTCTGTATCAAGGAAAAAGCCGAAAAAACCCAGAACACAGAAATTCAGGATCAGTATCCTGCAGAGCTCCTGAAAACCGTTCCTTGCAAATTCCGAAGCAGACGGCGCTGACAGCACCTGTCCCGAAGATCCGCCGCGCGTCAGAATCAGGAAAAGCTCTGCCGCCTGCAGCGAGAAGAAAATCACATAAACTGTAGTCAGCGCGCCCATAACAATACCTGCGCTGAAAGCAGGGATGCGGCGCATAGGCTCCATGTTATTGCGGAAGTTATCCTCGGAAATTTTCAGTCTGCGTCCACTTATGACCAGACTGCCGCAAACCATTGCGAACAGATAACAGCCCACCGGAATTGAGAGCAGAATCGTGGGCATCTGACTGCCGCGGAACAACTGCCGGAAGAAACTGCCGATTCCCTCAAAGAACGAACTGCCAATCCGGCCGAAGTTACGGTCTGCCGCAGCAAGCTGCGACCATGCGAATATAACCACGCAGACTGCCGCAGCGATGCTCAGAGCAACCGGAACAGAGGGCCTTCGTTTCGCGCGAAACGGTCTGACAATACCCTTGATCAGGCTCTTGATACGCAGCAGGACATTCATCACAGGTACTGCAAACATCTGCGTCAGCACATCAGCCGGCAAGAACACACTTGTACGGCCGGCGGTCAGCATATCCGTGCAAAGCGCCGTGTAATAAATTGCGGTCATATGCCAGAGGAAAATCTGCCAGATGCCAAGAGATCCGGAGTGCATGCCATGGATGGCAAGCGCTGCGCCCTGTGCAGCTAATATCATGCCCCAGAATAAATGCTCCCGGGACGTCCTGCCCGCACCCTCGTGCCGCGCAAGGCGGCTGACCACTTCTACTGCGGTCATAAATATGACTGTAAAGAGCAGCGCCGATGGAATCTGAATTCCCGGGGTTCCGATATTCTCATTAAACAGCAGCGCATGAATATAGAAATAAGCAATCGGATAGCTTAGAAGAGCTGCGGTAAAGAGGAGGGGTTCATTGGCGTTTGTTTTGCCGGTATTCATAACAAAATTCTCCATATCATTCATCTATAGGCTTCGTCTGTGCAGCATCTTCCCTATACTCCAGAAGATCCGCAGGCTGGCAGTTCAGCACACGGCAGAGCGCTTCGAGCGTTGAGAAGCGGATTGCCTTTGCCTTATTATTCTTGAGGATGGACAGATTGGCAGGGGTAATTCCGATTTTGTCGGCAAGCTCACCGGCGCTGATCTCCCGTCTGGCCATCATCACATTCAGATTTACGTAGATTTGTCCCATGTTCAGACCTCAGATCGTATAGTCCAGCTCATCTTTCATTGAAACAGCGCGCTCGAAAGCATCTCTGACGACACGCACAATCAGCGCCATAAACAGGATTCCCGCCGCAAGCGCGCCGAACATCCAGTAGCTCAGAAGACCCATGATAAGGCATGCTCCTGCCGCAAAGATGCAGCAAAGGCTGATCCGATAGAGCGTCTGCACGTTCTGCCTTGTAAAAACATTTCCCTGCGCCAGCCGCCCCAAAAAGCGGAACATCATGATGAGCATGACAAGCGCCAGCGTTCCGCAAATGTATCCGATCGTAATTGTCACGCCAAATGCATACGGCTTATCAGAGAGCAGGAAGTCCCGGCCATGAAGGCCGCGCACGAACGCAGCCGTCAGCCATGGGCCGCGCACCAGCATGACCGCGCAGATGATCAGCAGGATGACAACACAGATTCTCGTAATACGTATGTTCCGGGTATCATAAACCGGATTTTCGTTTTCATTCTTCGTCATAAAACCCTCCGCGAAAAAGGAGAAGTGAGCGGAGGGGAAAAGGAAAATCCTCCGCAAGCTACGAGTAGTGTAGCATGCGGAGGATCGTTTTTCAATATAAAATTATCGTTTATCGATATGCGCGTTTAGGTTGCTGCGCCTCTGACAGGAAATGCCCTTCCAAAACTTGATACTCTTGCAGCGCTTACCGCCCTGCCACCCGCTCGCATGCCCATTCTTCGCTCAAAAAGGGCCGTCCCACCCCGGACAGCCCTTACCTCATTATTACTATCTTGTTCCCCTCTTACTTGTCCTTATTCCTCTTCCTGATCGCAATATAAACCGCGATTGCCGCAGCCGCCGCCAGTGATATGATGCCATACAGCATCATCCGGCTGCTGTCTCCTGTATGTACACGATCAATGACAGATATCTTTTCTTTCTCCTTCGTATACTTGTTATCAAAGGAAATCCCGGAAACCTTCTGGCCGTTCTTCGTATAAACTGTCTGCGCACTCAGCTTGCTGCCGTCCTTTGCGGCACTGATATCCGTTACCGTGACTTTCACCTTGAAAACACTCTCATCAAACTTGTAGTTCGGCTCCCCGGTGTTCAGCTCCCTGACCGTATATGTATAAACGCCGGCCTTATAGAATCCAATCACACCAAAGTTTCCGCTGCCCGCACCAACAATCGCAATCTCTTTCGCGCCGTTCGTGCTCCCGTTCGGCATATAGTTTCCGGCCGCGTCCGCCTGCAGAACGAAATGGAACTCCGCGTCCTTCGGCGGCTTGTCGCCGCTGACGCTTTTATTCACAATGATCTCGGCTACGCCGGGATAGACAGGCGAGGGGGCTTTGTCTTCGTGATGTCCGCCTTCTTCGGTTTTTCCGGTTTCCTCAGGCGTGTATTTGTTCGTAAAAACAACCCCGTCCACACCCTCATTCCCGCGCATGACGGTGACGGCTGCTTTGAGGGAATCGGCATCTTCTCCGGTTACATCCACTGTGATGTCATACACCGTATCATCATAGGTAAAGTTTTTGATGCCGGTATTGATTTCCCTGCAGGTATAACGATAGGTTCCGATAGCTCCGTACGCGATATTTCCAAACGAAAATTTGCCCGCGCCGCTGACGGTCAGCTCTTTGACCCCGTCTTTACTGTCCGAAGGCATCGGATACGCTGCATCCGCTGCCTTAAGTTCAAAACGGAAAGCCGCATCAGCTGGAGCCTGACTGCCGGTAACGATCTTCGTCACGGGAATGTCCACAACCGCGCCGGATTTCGGATCAATCTGCGGCTTCGGCTCCGAGGTTACATCGTATTGCCACTTGTTTGGCATTGCCGCATTGTCAGAAGCGATGATTCCCGGAACAAGCACTAGATATGGTGACAGCGGCTTATAATTGCCTGCCATGCCAGTTGCAGCTGTTTCGCAGACCAGATAAGCGCCATTTGGAAGATTATCGAAGTAAACTGTGCCACTTCCGTCGGTCGTCGCCGTAAAATCAGTTCTTAAAGACTTTTCCGCAACGACCTTTGCAAACGCCTCCGCCGCCTCGTTCGATGCATCTGCATCCATCCCGGGGAAAGAGACCTCCTTGTCGTCAACAGCTGTGCCGGCAAAATCTTTCGCCAGTGTATATGTTGTATTCCCGTCTCCCAGTTTGCTGACAGACACATCTGCAACCTGATAAACTGAGAACTCCGCTCCGCTGATAGGCTTTTCGCCGGAAGCTTCCGACGTATGGAAGTTAATCGTAAGGGAAGAAGATTTGTCTTGTGCAAGATCTTCCATTGCCTGCGTCTTATAGACTTCGCCTGTATCCGCTCTGGCCGTTATCCCCGTGCCTAGTGCCATCATGGCGGAAAGTAAGACGGCAAATGCTTTTGCGATTTTCAATCTCATGACACTTCTCTCCTGTTCCCTTCGAAATATCTTCACCGCGCTGCGCCAGCTCCCCGATCCGGCGCTAATCCTTCCTGCGCCCTGAAACCTCGTCCGGCTCATCTTCCCTAAGGCCGGCACGCGACTCGGCCTGCCGGATTGTCCGCATGGCCACAATCAGCAGCAGAACTGCCGCAAACGTTATAAGCGCTGCTGCCATGATGAAGAGCCTGTTTTGCAGGATATTCCTGCCTGCGTCTGCAGTGCCTCCGGCTCCCGAAAGATCCACATCTTTCACGCGGTCATACGGAATTCTGGTGCCGCGGATCAGCAACCTGTGCGTATTCACTCCATACGGTGTGCAGGTCATCAGCGTGACATAATCGCCGCCCGGAACAATTTCCAGGTCGTCGAGGTCTGTCGGGAGGACTGTTTTGATCTGATCGACCTGATACTCCAGATTTTCATTTAAGACATGTATGTAAAAGACATCTCCGTTCTCGAGCTGGTCCAGATCTGTAAACAGCTTTGCGGACGGCAGCCCCCGGTGCCCCGAAATCACGGCATGCGTATTCTCGCCGCCGACCGGCAGACTGGTCCCTCGCAGATGCCCTGCACCGGAAGACAACGCCTCATCGCCTGTTCCGTGATAAATCGCAAGATCCACATGGATCTTCGGAATCTCAATACTCCCCATGATCCCGTCGCCATTCGGATTCAGCAGCAGTTCATACGTCTGATCTTCCCCGCTGTCTGATCCGTCAAAAGCGTCCGCGACCACATTGACTGTGTGCTGACTGTTATATTTTCTCGCGGCATCCAGAATCTGATCATACTGCTCACCCGTCAGATTCCGGACGCTCTGCGTATATCCCGAAATCAGCTTACTGCTCCGATAGCGGTTCCACGCATCGGAAATCACGGGATACAGCACAAGCCCCAGACCCGCCAGAAAAAACAACGCAAAAAATATCTGCAGCAGAACGAACTTCCTTCCGCGGCGCTTCTTACCTTTCTTCGCCCCACGGCTCTTCGATCTCGATGGGCTCCTCTGACCCGGCCTCTCCGACTTCTGAAATCCCGTCGCAGAATTCTCCGCTTTCGAAAGTCCCGTCGCACGGCTCCTCGCCTCCGGCGAACTCTCCGCCTTTCGGCGCTCCGGCTCTTCGTCCGGCCACGGTTCCTCCGTGTCCCATTTGTCTTCGCCCAGCGTTATGAATTCGATTTCGTCCGGCATTTTTTCTTTTCTTTAATCTCCGCCGATGCCCGGTGACCTGTATCACCGCCAAAACAACCACGCCCGCAGCTGCCCCGCCCAGGACGCAGAGAAGTGTAGCGACAAGGTTCGGATCGCGAAAGGCTGTCGGTCGGCGGCCTTCTTCCTGCACGATCTTCTCGGCACTATTAATTTCTATTCGATGGCCTCTGACCAGAAGCCTCTGTGTATTCACGCCATACGGCGTGCAGGTAATCAATGTAACATAATCCCGATCACGATCGATCGAGAGGTCGGACACGTTTTCGGGGTCCACTGTTTTGATCTGATCGACCTCATACGCGAGATCCCTTCCAAGTACATGAAGATAAAAAACATCTCCCTTGTCCAGCTTGTCAAGATCTGTAAACATTCTTGCGGTCGGAAGGCCTCTGTGCGCGGAAATGAGCGCATGTGTACCCTTGCCGCCGACAGGGAGGCTGCTGCCTGCCAGGTGCCCTGCCCCCTTATCCAGAACATCATCCGTCGCGTAATGATACACCGGAAGCTTTACCTGAATCACCGGGATTTCGATTGTTCCCATGATGCCGTCACCGTTCAGGTTCAGGAGATCTTCATATTCAGGGAGTTGCTTTCCGTCATTATCGCGGAGCGACTGCTCAATATTGGTTCCGTTTAGTGAAGCGTTGTAGGCTTCTGCTTTTGCGAGTTCGCCGGCAAGGTCCGCCTCGTCGGACGAATCCACGCGCTGCTGATAGTCCTGTATCAGCAGACTCTGCCGGTAAGCATTCCATCTGCTGCTGATCGTAGGGTAAAGGAAAATCCCAAGTCCCAGCAAAAATATCACGCACGCCGCAAATATCTTATAACCACGTTTCATACATCATCTTCCCAGCGGCCTCAAAAAGCCGCAGCTCTCTGCTGCCGCCGGGGACTTTGCTCTAATAATCTATGTGTATCGGCTCTATGTCTGTATCGGGCTGCTCATACTGATACAGAGATTACTTATGTGCCTTTCCGTTGTAGATGAAGAAGGCAGCGGCAACAACCATAACTGCGACACCAACAATCGTGAAGATGTAGGTACCCATGCCGCCGGTGGAAGGGAGGGCGTTGAGTTTGGTGTCTATCATAGTTGCTTCATTTGCAGTTTGTGCTTTGGCTTTATCTTCTGTAACCGTAACTTCTGCACCATTTTCATTTCTTGCGTAACCATCAGGTGCAACAATTTCTTCAAAAGTATATCTTCCGATGTCAAGGCCTTTGATGGTTGCGGTGCCGTCATTGCCGGTGACGACAAGGTAAAACTCCGCATCCGTTCCGTTCTGATCTGCGCTTTCCTTCGTAGGTGCTGTTGCAGACCATTTGCCTGTTACATAGACATCGTTTCCGACTTTCTTGAAACTTGCATATTTTCCGTCAGCGTTCTTCAGCGCAAACTTTGCTCCAGCAAGATTATGCGGAGTCGTTTCATTGTCTGTCTTTGTAATCTTCACAATACCGGTATATACATCAACCGAGGGCTTGTCATCCGAATTCGTCGATGTCGCAACGTTGTGAATGTTCGTCGCGTCCGTAACCTTCGCTGTGTATGTTATTGTGATGATATGGCCGGCACGGGCATTTTTGTCAAGAAGACTTGAAAGATCTACAGTAAAAGTCTGACCATCACCATCTGTTGTGTCTGTCGGAGTAGGTACTTCAATTGTTACTGCGTTCGCAGTTTCATTCGTATCCTTTACTTCGAACTTTGCGTCTTTGCCAGTGAAATAATACGCAGCGCCTTTGATTGTATCTGTTATTTTAAATTCACTTTTATCAAAAGGAATAGTAGCTGTAATTTTGTATGTAAGGATATCGCCGTTCTGAGCTACAAGATCAGTGTCTGTATTCCCATTGGCGTCCACTTTTTCCTTTGTAAATTTGTTCTCTGTCTTCTTTGCGTTTACACTCGCATTATCCGGTGTAAGTTTTCCGTCGTCACCGATCTTATAGTTTGCCTGAACAAGTGGAGTATAAACAAACTTTGTATTCTTGCCCGCCTCTGTTGCTTCTGTGATAATGAACAGGTATGCGCCAGCTTTAAGATTATTAAAGGTAACGGAAGTGGTGCCGTTTGCAGCAGTTTGATCTGCAACTGATGTTAATGATCCAGCGGCTTTCGCTAATGTTGTCACATCTTCACTTGAAAGCTCATCTGTAGGAATTCCTTTTGTCCAATTATTGGTCACCGTTTTAAAAGCATCATAGGCAACCGTATATCCTGTCGTACTGGTAGGATCTACGTAATAAATCGGATATGCTTTGACAGTCTGCTCAGTAGTGCCGTCAAGTTCATTAATCGTAATAGAACCGCCCGCAACTTCTTTCCCGGGTGTAGCCGCTGACGTTTCCGCCGCAAACGCCGTCACCCCTACTCCCAATACCATTGTTATGGCTACCACGAGTGCACATAACTTACTAAGTAACTTTTTCATGTGATTTACTCCTGTTCCCTAAAAAATTGATAACTTTGAGCTGCCCGTTTTGTGTACATCTCAGCCTGTTTTTGCTTCATGGCTTTCTGATCGCCGATTCTGCCCCTCGCCGGAAGGGCGAACGGTTAATAGCTACCGCCTCCTTTCCGCAAAACACCGCCTGTCCCAAGCACTCCCGCCGCAACAAGCATCAAAACAACGCCCGCCACCATATACGGTACCACCCCGTTTCCTCCGGAGTGAGGGAGTACATAGATCGCTTTATTTTGGATGGTGATGGTGTAATCGGTCTTATTGCTATCTTGAGAGACCGTTGCTACTGTTGTTTCATTGCTGATGATCTTAACCGCCACCTCAGCTTGTCCTGCCTTCGCGCGATCAACAGTGAATTCAACCGGTTTTTCCAGTTTGGTATATCCGTCCGGAGCCTTAGTCTCGGTGAGACGGTATTGGCCGGATGGAAGGTCACCGATGGAAACTGCGTTTGTCCCGGACTTGATCGGATTATTTTCTGTACCGATCGCCGTTCCTTCTATGTTGTAGGCATCGGCCTCCGCCTCACCATTCACCTTTTTCAAGGTGAATTCTGCGCCTGCGAGTTTCTGAGGTTCTGTCGAATCATTGGTCTTCAACAGCATCAGATTAAAAGCAGAGGCGAACTGGTTGCTGAAAACTACTGCGTCGGTTTGGTTTGAATCGATCTTTCCTGTAGTAGATTTATCTGTTAGGTTCTTGTTTTCCTCATTTTCTCCTGTAACCGTAATGTCTTTCAGCTCATATCCAGCTTTGCCCACTTCAGTGATGGTGTACTTCGTGTCCAGCGGCAAAAACGGAAGTTCCAGTTTCTCGCCGGGTTTCAGTTTGACTGTAAATTGAACAGTTGTTTTTGCATCATCGCCGGTTCCGTCTTTATCCAGAGTATAGTCGGATATTGTGTTGCCTGTAGCTTCGTTTAGCGCTTTCAGTTCTGACTCTGCGCTCGTTCCGTCCTGTCTTACAAGCTGGTACTTGAAGTCATCCGCTTTGCGCTCGCGCGGTGCGACAAGTGTCACCTGATAGGAGAAAATCTCGTCTGCGATCGCCGGATTCACCTTACCGTCTTTAATCGTCGTGATGTCCGTATTTCCACCCGCATTAAACACCTTCTTTTCCAGTGACAGAGAGCCTTTGAGCTTGTTCTCGGCAGTAAACTCCGAAATCGGCGAATCACTTAATTTCCCATCTTCATAGTTGTAAATTTTTACGCCCTTATCGGTTTTCACCAACATCGGATGGTAAGTTTCCGTTGAAAGCTCATAATGCTGATCAGTATCCACTTCAACGATGTCATATGTGTGGCCTTTTTCAAGTACTTCGTTACCCGGGCCAATCAATCCGGGTGATACATAACAGGTGGACGTCCAACCATTGTCAGATGAAAGTTCGCCATTTGGAATCAATTCAACTTTATTATCTGTATCCTTATCCTGAACTAACTTAAATTGAATCTTCGCAGGCCTGAATGATTCATGCTGATTATCATCCCACTTTTTCTGGATGTTGATACTCGGAACATTAATCTGTATGCCTTCTGGATTTGTAATTGTCTCAGGTTCCTGTTTTTTTACCTCTTTTTTTTCTTCTCCGTTAATAATCGTAGTAGAAATCGTGCTATATACGATTTCCGCGTTCGTGTTCGTCTTTAAAACATATTCGGTATTGCCACTGTCATCTTTTTTCTCATTGATTTGTTTCTTCTGATCATCAGTCAGCTCACTATACTGAATGGTTCCATTCTTAAGTTTTGCCACAAGATCATAAGCTTCCTGACTAGGCCATACCGTAAATATAGTCTTATATGTATACCCATTGTCGAGAACAAATGGATTATCCACACTGGGGTCCATGTTCCATGTTACTTTTCCATCTTTGTATTCTGCGCCGTGGAATGTCTTCGTCTTACCATCGATCTTATAACTAAGTGAGCCATCCTGATTGGGCGTTAAATTAACCTCCATTCCCTTTCCATCTGTAACTTCATATCGGAAGCTTCCGGCTTTTCCGTTTACAAATACAGATGAAGTCATGCCGGTAAGTTCATCATTGATTGCTACACTTTGATATCCGAGATTATGTGTAATCTCATCGATGATATTTGCGAATGCATTTTCAATCGCAGTCTGATCTGCGGCCGACTGACACCGCCCATCCGGATACTTAGCATTCGGAGCATCTGTTCCAGAGTAAGCGTAACGAGACAGGTTCTCCATATATCCGGCAACAGAATCCGGTTCGAATACACTGATCGTATAAAAGTTATTCCCATTCTGCACAAGACTGTAAGCATCATCCTTGGCAAACCAGTAACTTAAGTCTACATCCTGGTTTGTACTCGCGTATTCAGTCCCTTTGTAAAAGGTCGGCTGACCGTCCGAAATAAAAATCACATATTTTTCGGCACCTTCACGATGTTCAACAGTATTAGCCTTATACAGGGCTGCTTCCCAGTTTGTTCCTCCCTCAGCTCTTGCATTATCAATATAGCCATCAAACGTTTTCTCGTTGCTAGTCCATGTAGTTGCTTCAGAAGTGCCGCTTGCAAACGTAATAAGGGACAGTTGGATCCGATCCGGATATCCGGCTGAGTTCTGTGAAAGCAGCTTGTTGGTGAGTTTCTTAAGGGTGTCCTTTGCAATAGCCATTCTGCTTCGGTTAGAACCCCGCACGCTTTCTTTCATACTTCCAGATGTGTCAAAAACAATCAACACGTCTGCCTTTGTACTCTCACTGCTGCTCTTGGACTGTCCTGTTACAGAGAGTGAAAGATCATAGGTTCCATCTCCGTTATCTGTCAGCTTCTTTTCTGTTGCGGGCGAATCCAGTGACTGATCATTTCCACTTCCCTGCCCAGGCTTAGTGTCGTCTACAGTAAAGGATTTCAGGAAGGTTACTTGGGCTGCGTAATCTCTATCAAACGAATATGTGATAACCGTCTCTTTGTTATCGCGGGTTACTGCAAGATAACAATATCCCCTAAGGTGATAGCCCCATCCATCCGTGTATCGATAGGAACTGTATGTTCTAATGCGTTTATTCTCAATTACAAGCTTTTCTTCTGTATTCGATACACCATTTTCATTAGCCGGATTTATATATACCGTCTGATTATCTGTTGTATTTGACAGAGTCCCCTGCGTCTTGTCTGATGTCCAAATGTACTGCTTGATATCATCGACATTCTTGATATCCGACGGGAAAACAGCCTTGCCATTTTCCACACTGACCTGCATCAGTGTCCCGTCGTTTTTTACAGCATAGTAGTTGTATCCCGTGTTCGTGCTAGCGGAACTTCCATCCTTCTGCGGATAGCTGAGAAGCATAACATATTGTCCGTTCTTTGTTGGCCAACCATTATTCGTGAGCTCACCAGACATTACCACAACGCCCGTCACCGAAAAGCTTCCCTGCGTAAAGTCCACGACATCAAACGCAGTCATCTCCTCTCCGGCGTCGCTGTCTGTGGCTGCGGCGGTGTTGTTTTGACCGGAAGAAAGGGCAGACGTCTCCGTATCAAGAATCTCCGGCGTCGCGCCATCGGCGCCTTCCTTGAAGTGGACTGCTTTAACTGCGCCGCTTTTGCCGACTTCCATACTGTCGCTGAAAGCAAGCCGGACCTGAACGCTCGCGCCGGGCGCCGGCTCCTGCTCTTTGCCGTCAACTGTGAAGTGAATATCAAAGAAGCGCGCCTGCGTGATTTCCTGCTCGCCGAGTGCTTCCGCCGCCTTCTGTCTGTACTCGTCGCCGGCTTCGCCTGTGAGCTCTTTTGCCGTCAAAACAGCCCCCGCCGGAATCCCCGCATCCTTTCTGAATGTGACGGCTGCGGTGTAGTTTTCACCTTCTGCGGTTATAACGACGGTTTTCAGAGAGCCTGCCTCCGCAAAAACAGAAAAGCTCCCGGTCTTGAACGTCGCTCCGGAGTAAGTCTTCCGGGCGCTTCTTGCTGTCGCGGCAGCCGCAGTTACAGCCGGAGCGGACATTGCATTTCTGGCTGCAGCTCTTCTCATAACGGGCGCAGAGCTCATCGAAGCAGACGCCTCCAGCGTTTCCGCAGAGCCGTCTTCTGTCATATGAAGAATCTCGATTGTCTCGTCCTCGGGCAGCGATGCGCCGTCAGTGTGTTCAATGCTCATTGTGACAGGAGCCTTCGGCTCGATCTCTTCGCCGTCTTTGACAATCGAAATGTCATAAAGTTTCAGGTAATCGAGTACGCCGGAGACTTTGTCTTCCGCGATCTTTTTGTAGGAATCGTATGCTTCGTTGTCTTCTCCGATCATGGAGACAGAAAGTTCCGCGCCTTCCGGGATTTCGGCGTCTTTTGTATAGTCTGCCTTGACACGAAGAGAGTCGTTCTCAAAGGTCAGAGTGCCGTCCGAGGCTGTTTCGGGCTTGTCATCTGTCGCACCTTGTGTGGTGGCAATATCTTCTGTATCTGCCGCCTCAGCTGATTCTTCAACAGCTGCTGTTGTCGCTGCGCCTGCTGCATTTGTTGCATCAGTTGATGTACCTGCTGTCGCTGTCGTATCGGTCGACGTGCTTGTATCTGTGGTCGTTGCTGTACTGGCCGATGTGCTCGCGCCCGCAGTCTTTGCTTGCGTGCCAGTGCCGGTTGTCGCGTTTGCCGTGGATGTGTTATTGCCCGCGCCGGTTGTCGAATCCTCCAAAGAACCAGCCGCATCATGACTTTGCCCGTCAACTGAAGCAGACTTTGTCTCCGCGTCGGAAGCCGTGCTGTTTTCTTTCACTGCAGTGCCGGGAATGGTCGCTGCCGCGGCCGCATAAGCATCAGTCCCGGCCGCCGCATGATTTGACGCTGTATCAGCCATGACAACGGAGCTTTGTGAAAAGATCATGACCGCCGTCAAAGCAGCCGCCGCAGCACGCTTAACACTCTTTCTGTTGAACATTCTCATAATCTCCCCTCACGCGGCTTTGGAATGGAAGCGACAACGATCCATCTAACCGCTATTTATGAGTCAATTTCAATTGTGTGCAATATATTATGATATGTCATCTATATATAGTAAATCAGCACTATTTTACTTACACTTCTTTTGTATTGTCAATAAAAAGAACGGTATCTGGCGCAATATGAAATTATTTTCAGTAGTTTTTGTAACAGCGTCAGAAAATGTTGATTTTTCACAGTCGGAGAAGTGGAAAAATCCCCCACGGATGCCCGCCGCCGCGCTATAATACAATTTCAGTTACGCAAATTATCGCTTGGAGGCACATCATGCCCGGACTTGGTTCTATAATTAACGCAGCCGCCATCGCTGCGGCAGGACTTGCCGGTTGTCTCATGGGAAGCCGGATTCCGTCCAGAATTCAGGATTCTCTGATGACGGCGAATGCACTTGCTGTTTTGTTTCTGGGGATCGGCGGTGCGATGGCAGGAATGCTGCGGATCAGCGGCAGCTCTCTGGCAACGCACGGCACAGTCATGATGGTCGTCAGCCTTGCGGCCGGCGCCGTGATTGGTGAGATCATAGATCTGGAAAAACAATTCACCCGCTTCGGTGAATGGCTCAAGAAAAGGACTGGCAATGCGAAAGATCAGAATTTTGTGAACGCGTTTGTCACGGCTTCGCTGACCGTGTGCATCGGCGCGCTGGCTGTCATCGGCTCCATTCAGGACGGGATGTACGGCGACCATTCAATTCTGATCTCCAAAGCTTTGATGGACTTCATTATTATTCTGGTGATGTCGGCGTCAATGGGGAAGGGATGTGCCTTTTCTGCCGTGCCGGTACTGTTGTTGCAGGGGGGAATGACCTTGCTGGCGCGTGTTTTGCAGCCGTTCATGACGGACGCGGCGATGGCGAACTTGTCTTGTGTTGGTTCTGTTTTGATATTATGTGTCGGCGTGAACCTGCTCTTTGGCAAAAGAATCCGCGTCGCCAATCTTCTTCCCGCTCTGCTGGTTGCGGTGGCGTTTGCGGCGCTGCCGGTGTGACGGAGCGGGAGGCCGCAGCCGCCTCGTCACTTATCATATCTGTCCAGATTCGCGGCCGCTGTCAACTCGTTGTTGAGCCGCGACTCCGCTTCGTTTCTGTGATAATAGCACTGGAAAAGGATGTCGATGATGTGGAGCTGGCTCATTTTGGCGCCCATGGAGCCTCCCTCAAGCGGTCCTTCCTTCGCCCCGCAGATAAAAACAGTATCCGCATACCTCGTCAAATCCGACTTCAGATATCGTGTGATGACAGTGATTTTCGCGCCGCGCTCACGCGCGATCTTCGCGATCATGACGTTGTCTTTTGTCGCTCCGGAATAAGAAAAGAAAATCAGCATATCTTCCGGTCCGACCATGGACGCGGCCATCGCCTGCATGTGGGGGTCGATGACGTAGCAGACCTTCGGGGTGATGTGCAGGAAGCGCCCCTGGGCCTCTTCCGCGGTGATCATGGAATTTCCAACGCCTAAAAACATAATCCGCCGCGCACTCGTCATCATCTCCACGGTTTCATTTACGACCGCAGGGTTCAGCAGCGCGTTGGTCTCCCGGATCGCGTCCAGATGATATTCCAGAATCTGCTGGTACTGGCGTTTGCCGGCGTCGCTTTCGGGGAAGCCGGTGCTTTCACGCAGTTTTCTGGACCTGTCATCTTCTTCCTTGACGCTCAGGGACAGCATCATTTTGAATTCCTGATAGCCTTTGACCTTGATCGTCCGGCAGAAGCGGTGTACGGAGGCTTCCGCCACATGGCAGGCATCGGAAAGTTCGGTAATGGACATGAACGGCACATCTTTGCTGTTCGCAAGTACGTAGTCGGCAATTTTGCGTTCTGTGCGCGTGAACTGGTTGTAGCCAAGCTTGATTTTGACGAGGATGTTATTACTGATTTCCATAGCTTGCCTCTCCGGGGATAGGTGTGAGTTTGCCGGCACCGCCCCGCGCGGCACGGTGGTACCGGATGCGCGTGGTGCGGCGGTGCGCGTGGTATAGAGGCGCGGCCGCACCGAACCAATCATTCATTTATATTTAATTATGAAGAATTCTGCGATGATGTCAATGAGGTTTGAAAATAATTTTCCAATAACAGCAATCATCGGGTAATATATTTTTCATAGAGGGATAGCCTGCAACTCCCGGGCAGACCGTATCTCCTGGTTCCCAGAATGAATGTATGTATATCTCGCCTATTCAATTTCGGACGAGATTAACATTTCTTACTCATCATCATAATGCCCACCACATTGGGCAATGTAGATAGTTACCTCGTCGGCCCTGAAAATCAAACGGTTTTTATGGTCAATTCGTATACTTGCGTATCCTCTGAAATTGCCTTTTAACATCTCAACCTTCCCGTAAGAAGCCTGATAGCCATTTCGCATGACATCTTTGAGCAGTTTGTTTACCTTTTTCAACGTGGCTTTATCTGCCTGCAGTTCTAAATAGTCATCCCAAGCACCTACTGACCATAGAATCTCCCTCATAATTACTCCTCAATCAGGCCGTGTCTGACAACATTTCCATTTTCTATTTCATTGATCCGTTTCTGTAGTTCTGCCGCCTGTGCATATGTAAATCCATTCTCATCACGCATAGAAAAGCTCATACTCTGCGTGCGGACTGCCTGCCGTACCAGAGCCAATGTTGCAGATGACATGGAAAGACCAAACTCATCACAAAGTTTGGAGTAGCTGTTTCGGGTCTTCCGATCCATTTTAAATGTGAAATTTGTCATTTCCTCTGTTTTTGGCATAATGAAACCTCCTTGCTTACACTCTCATAATAGTGAAAACTTTACGAAGTATCAAGTACATTTTATGTGCTATAGCACTCAATTATAAAGTTAATTAGAAGTTATACGCAATATAATAGCAGTATGGCGGTAAAATATGCAAAAATCAAACGTGATATTCAACACAAATTTAACTGATACAATCCGATACCCTTAGAATCACTGCTCAAGGAACAATTCAGCACTTACAACTACCCGAACATAAAATCAGTCCCGGCACAGCTTCCATCATTTTGTCATTGCTGCACCGGGACTCGACTAATGTCCGTTCTGTCTGAACTAATTTCTCTTCGCATTATTTCAGACCCCGCCTGTTTAATTTTTTCACGTTACAATTCACTGCTTTCTTCATTTCCTCCCGACATACATATGTTCCGGGAACATCTCGCCAAAATCCTTCAAAAACGAAATAGCCTCATGTAAGAATCTCATATTGTCTCCTTTCTGAAAACAAAGGGAGCTTCCGAAGGCATCCACGGCGCCTTTCGGAAGCTCCCTTGCTTCTCTTATCTTTGTTAACTGTATAGTACACCCGGTGGAAACAATATTGAAATACTTTGATTGTATTTTAATTATTTAATATTTGTATAATACTTGTTTGCAAGAAGCCTTTCTTGCAAATTCGCTTTTTCTACACTTTTGCAAGAAGAAATTTGTTGTCTCACCCGTTTTCTTCCGGCAAATCCCGGGATTTCTTCTCTCACAACGAAGGCCTTCTTGCAAATCCTGCCATCGTTCTGTTTTGCAAGAAATCGGATTGCCCGCACCCATTGCCGCTGCGCCGCAGCCGTCACTGCCACAAGCAATCCCATCGCTACTGCGCCGCAGCCGTCACTGCCGCAAGCAATCTCGCCGCTGCGCCGCAGCCGTCTAGCCACAATCACAATGCTCAACCGCGCGGCTCGGCCCAGCCGCGCACCGCATTCACCGCCTGATGCCAGCCCGCGATATGTTCCTGCCGCAGCTCCTCATCCATCGACGGCATAAACTCTCTGTCAACGCCGAGGTTCGAGATCACCTCGCCTCGATCCTTCCAGAACGAAGTCGCGAGGCCGGCGAGGTAAGCCGCGCCCATCGCGGTTGTTTCGACGCAGCTGGGGCGGCAGACCGGCGTATTGATGATATCCGCCTGAAACTGCATCAGAAAGTTGTTTTTGCTCGCGCCGCCGTCTACTTTGAGGTGGCAGAGGTGAATGCCTGAATCTAGCTGCATCGCATGCAGTACATCACTCGTCTGGAACGCGAGCGACTCGAGCGTCGCGCGCACGATATGAAATTTGTTAACGCCGCGTGTCAGACCGAGAATCGCGCCGCGCGCGTACGGATCCCAGTACGGCGCCCCCAGTCCCGTGAAAGCAGGCACTACATAGCACCCGTTTGTATTCTTCACTCTTGTCGCGAAGAACTCCGACTCCGGCGAATCGTCCAGTATCTTGAGCTCGTCGCGCAGCCACTGGATCGCGGCGCCGGCTACGTACACCGATCCCTCCAAGGCATACGTCACCTTGCCGTCAATCCCCCACGCGATCGTGGACAGCAGCCCGTTGTTCGACAAAACCGGCTCATGTCCCACATTCATCAGCATGAAGCAGCCGGTGCCGTAGGTGTTTTTCGCATCGCCCGGATCAAAACATCCCTGCCCGAACAACGCCGCCTGCTGATCCCCCGCGTCTCCGCTGATAGGAATCGGGCCGCCGAAGAACTCCGGGTCCGACTCGCCGTAAACACAGCTCGAAGGCTTCACCTCCGGCAGGATGCTCATCGGAATGTCCAGAATCCTGCACAGCTCTTCATCCCACTGCAGTGTATGAATATTGAAGATCATGGTTCTGGACGCGTTCGAGTAATCCGTGACATGCGCCGCTCCCTTGGTCAGCTTGTAGATCAGCCAGGTATCCACCGTGCCAAAACAAAGCTCCCCCTGCTCGGCCAGCTCCCTGACACCGGGAATGTGCTGCAGAATCCAGCGGATTTTTGTGCCGGAGAAGTAAGGGTCGATGATGAGGCCTGTTTTGCGGCGGAAAAGCTCGTCCATCTCCGGTGACTTCTTGAGCTCCTCGGCGTAGTCCGCGGTCCGGCGGCACTGCCAGACGATCGCGTGATAGACCGGCTGTCCGGTCGTGCGGTTCCAGAGAATCGTGGTTTCGCGCTGGTTCGCAACGCCGATCGCGGCGATGTCTTCATAGGTCGCGCCGATTTTCTGCATGGCTTCGCGGGCGACGGAAAGCTGCGTCTGCCACAGCTCGTTCGCGTCGTGCTCCACCCAGCCCGGGTGCGGAAAGAACTGCGTGAACTCTTTCTGTGCAAGACTGCGGATTCTGCCGCTCCTGTCAAACAGAATGCAGCGGCTGCTGGTCGTTCCGGCGTCAAGCGCCATTACATATTTCTTCATGATAATCCCCCAAAGTGTTCACCAGCCGCGGCCCCTCGCCGCGGCTGGCAGTATATTGCTGCATTATATCACGCGCCGGGCGGGCGGCCGGACTGTGCGAAGGTACTTCGCGCCGGGCGCGACTTTTGCCCGCCGCCCGCCGCGATGCAGTTTCGGCCGCCTGCCAGTCACCCGCGTGCCCCGGCGGCGCGCCCTTACAGCACGTCGCCCGTTGCGATCACATCGACGCCGGTGCCCGCCACATTGCGGATCAGAACATCCCCTCGCCTGACCGGAGCCTTTGCGCCCGCTTTGTGGATCTGCGCCATGACTTCGAAGATTTTCTGTTTGGGGACGTCGGATGCTGTTTTGCAGGGGATGCGGACTTTTCTGCCGCCGCCCGTGACAGGAATCGTCGAAGTCACCGTCCTCGCGGGCGCCGTGACCTCTTCCCTCGCATAGGCGTCTCCCCGTGGGCAGGTGTTTCCTGTCACCGAGAGGATTTTACCGGCGTCCATTTGGACGCTGACCTGGCACCCCATGGGGCAGCCAATACATGTCAAAGTACGTTCTTCCATCTATGTCGCCCCCTTTACCTGCTCTGTGCTGCCTGCGCGGCGCTGTTCTCTTCGATTGAAATCTCAATGCTGTCTGCGTTTTCATGCTGCAGCAGCTCATCTTTTGTGATGATAACCTGTTCCATCTCGCCGGGCGCGATGATTTTCTTTTTGAGAGCCCGCAGCCGCTCGCCGCCAAGACGCACGACAACGCTCGAATCCTTGTAGATTGCGCCGACACGGAAGCGGATGATCAGGTTGCCGTCCAGTCTCTCCGGATTGACAAACGACGGCACGGTATAACGGACGCCGTTTCCTGTCCGGATTTGAATTTCACCGGTTTCCGTCTGAGCTTTCATCTCACCGGCTCCGGTCCGGGGTTCGGGGGCGCCGGGTTGTGCTGTTTTGCCGGACAATCGGGCTACAAACCTCGCCGCGTTCGTGCCTGCGCGGGAGGCCTCCTCGGACACGTTGTCCACGAGGTCATGCACATGCAGAACATTCCCGCACGCAAACACCCCTTCCTCGCTCGTTTCCAGGCTCTCGTTGACAACAGGGCCGTTCGTTACGCCGTTGATCTCAATTCCCGCGGCGCGCGAAAGCTCGTTCTCCGGAATCAGGCCGACCGACAAAAGCAGCGTGTCGCAGGTATACCGTTCCTCGGTCCCCGGGATCGGACGGCGGTCCGCGCCGACCTGCGCGATCGTCACAGCCTGCACGCGCTCTTTACCTTCAATGTTGACGACCGTGTGAGACAGCTTCAGCGGGATACCGAAGTCGTCAAGGCACTGCACGATATTCCGCTTCAGGCCGCCCGAGTAGGGCATGAGTTCGGCGACGACTTTGACTTTGGCTCCTTCGAGCGTCATACGCCGCGCCATGATCAGACCTATGTCGCCGGAGCCCAGGATCACGACTTCATGGCCGGGCATGTAGCCTTCCACGTTGACAAGGCGCTGCGCCGTGCCCGCGGAGAAGATGCCTGCCGGCCGGTAGCCGGGGATGTTCAGCGCGCCTCTGGGGCGTTCACGGCAGCCCATCGCAAGGATAACTGCCCGCGCGCCGACCTGGAATAGGCCGTCGATGCGGTTGGTCGCCGTGATGATATGGCGTACGCCATCCGCCGCGCCGGCGCGCGAAATGTCCAGCACCATTGTATTCAGAAGATACGGAATGCCCGCTTCCTTCACCTGATCGATAAAGCGTCCGGCATACTCGGGGCCGGTCAGCTCCTCATGAAAAGTATGCAGCCCGAAGCCGTTATGAATGCACTGATTTAAAATTCCGCCTAGCTCATCGTCGCGCTCTATAATAAGGAGATTCTTGATTCCGGCCTTGCGCGCAGAAAGCGCCGCCGCAAGTCCCGCGGGGCCGCCGCCGATAATTACGATATCAACTGTCTTCATTACTGCCCCTCCCCTCTGTGAATGTCCAGCACAATATTCGAACGGCCGCCGCTCTTGGTAATCTTCTCCATCGGCAGCCCCAGCTCACGTGACAAAATGTCCATCACGCGCGGGCTGCAGAAGCCACCCTGACAGCGGCCCATTCCTGCGCGAACCCTGCGCTTGACACCGTCCAGAGAACGCGCGCCAAGCGGGCGCCGGATGGCATCGATGATTTCTCCTTCGGTGATGTTTTCGCACCGGCAGATGATCTGCCCGTACGCCGGATTCCTGCGGATCAGTTCGTTCCGCTCTTTGAAAGGAAGATTTTTCGGACTTATGATGCCCTTGCGGGTGTTTTTCCACTCTATTTTTGCGGCAAAACAAAACCGTCCCGCAACCATCCCCCCAATATACTCTCCGATGGCCGGAGCGCTGGAGAGGCCGGGCGATTCGATGCCGGCGCAGTCGTAGAAGTCCTGTGCGTCTTCCACAGGGCCAAGTACAAAGTCATGTCTGTCTTCGTGCGCGCGAAGGCCGGCGAACGAAGTGATCACTTTGCGCAGCGGCAGGTTCTTCACGGAAATCTGCGAGCGGGAAATGACCTGATCGAGGCCTTCCTGTGTGGTGGCGGTGTTTTCGCGGTCCTGAATGTCAATCGCGGTCGGTCCGACCAGTGTATTGCCGTGGATCGTAGGAGCAACCAGAACGCCCTTACCAAACTTTCCCGGCTGCTGGAAAATTGTGTGCTGCACAAAGCCTTCGGTCTCATGATCGAGAAGCAGATAGTCGCCGCGTCTTGGCGTGATATGCAGCTTTGTGGCGCTGACCATGTTGTGGATAATGTCGGCGTAAACACCGGCGGCGTTGACTACGCAGCGTGCCAGGTATTCGCCGTTGTTCGTGCGGATGTGCCAGCGGCCGTCCTCATCGCGGCGCAGCGCTTCAACCTCGGTGTTAAAGCGGAAGTCCACCCCGTTCTCAAAAGCATTCTCAGCCATGGCAATGTTCATCAGGAACGGGCAGACGATGCCCGCGCTCGGCGCGTACAAAGCAGCTACGACATTGTCCGAAAGATTCGGCTCCATCACAAGTGCCGCGTCATGATCCAGAAGCTGCAGTCCCGGAACACCGTCCTGAATGCCCTGCTCATAGAGACGTTTCAGGTCGGGGAGCTGTTCTTCATCCACGCATAAAACAAGCGACCCGTTTCTCCTGAACGGGAAATCCAGATCTCTCGAGAGCTGTTCCATCATCGCATTCCCGCGCACGTTCATCTTCGCCATCATTGATCCCGGCTTGCAGTCATAGCCTGCGTGCACGATCGCACTGTTGGCTTTGGATGTGCCGCAGCAGACGTCCTCTTCTTTTTCGAGAACGCATACATTGCAGTCATAGCGTGAGAGTTCCCGCGCGATCGCCGCGCCGGAAACGCCGGCGCCGATGATTACCACATCGTACATCATTGTTCCATTACCTCCTTGAAAAAGCGTACAAGTGTTCCACCCGTCCTGCATCTCCCATCTCCAAAGCAGTACGGAACAACTAGCAAATTATATGTGCGGCCGGGCGGGCGCAGCCTGCGGCGGCTGGTGACATTATCAGCAGCCCGTCAATGCAATACGTCGCCGCACGCTACGCGGTCCAGAGCCGCTGATCCGTCGTCGAAACAGCGACCGCCCCGGCATTCAGCGCATTCAGCACTTCCTTTTTGGTTGTGACAAGGCCGCTGGCCATCAGCGGCACGCGCGTAATTGCCTTAATTTTGCCGATGAATTCCGGCAACAGGATCGCCGGAAGAATTTCCACGATATCAGGCTGCATCTTGGACTCGCTCTGCCGCTGCACATTCCGCAAAGCGATCGAATCAATCATAAAATACCGCAGCACCGTGTTCATTCCCAGCGACGCGGCATGCTCGATCAGATTCGAGCGGGTGGAGATAATGCCGTCGGCGGATGTTTTGGCGTGGATAAAGTCGACGGAAACTTCCTTCGGCGCAAGCCCCGTGATCAGGTCCATGTGGACAAGGACGGTTTTACCGGCTGCGTTCAGGCGGCTGACAATGCCGGGGATGCTGACGATATCGCCGTACAAAACAAACACAACCCCGATATCCGACGCAATGCATTTTTCGAGGCCGGCGTCGTCCTTGACCGCGGCGACAACAGGATTCGCCTCTACCAGATCGATAAATTGCTCATGTTTCATCAGAAATCTTTCCGCTCCGCGCGGCGTTTTCGTTTCCGCGCAAAAAGAGCACAACAAAAGTATACAATACTTTCGCCGTGCTCTTCATCTCATTGGCTCAAAATATAATCGCCGTCAGGCGTTGCCTGTCTCCGGCTTCGCGGTGTCCATCTGACCTGCGCTGCTTAGTAATTTTCCTCGCGGACCTCAAAGAATGCCTGCGGATGCTTGCATACCGGGCAGACCTCGGGAGCGGAAGTTCCGACAACAATGTGTCCGCAGTTCCTGCATTCCCAGACTTTGACTTCGCTCTTCTTGAAGACTTCATTGTTCTTCACGTTTGCAAGAAGCTTGCGATAACGCTCTTCGTGTGTCTTCTCGATTGCAGCTACGCCGCGAAACTTTGCCGCAAGTTCATGGAAGCCTTCCTCGTCCGCTTCCTTCGCCATACGGTCATACATGTCGGTCCACTCGTAGTTCTCGCCTTCCGCGCCGGAAAGCAGATTCTCGTCCGTGTCACCGAGCATCCCCAGTTCCTTGAACCAGAGCTTCGCGTGCTCTTTCTCGTTGTCCGCTGTCTTCTGGAAAAGAGCAGCGATCTGCTCGTATCCCTGCTTCTTCGCTACAGACGCAAAATAAGTATATTTGTTGCGGGCCTGGGACTCGCCGGAAAATGCTTCAAGAAGGTTCTTCTCCGTTTTGGTGCCGGAATAAGGGTTCATTGTTTACCTCCATGTATAATTTTTGTTCGTGAAAATTTCTGTGTCAGTCCGGACAGAATGCCGCTGCCGGGCCGGGCAGTGGAAAGTTTTACGTTTATATTTTAGCAAAAACAGTGTGGTAGATTCAAGAGAAAGCGTGTGGGAGAGCGGGCGACATTTGGCATCCGGCCTCCGCCATCATTCTTTATTATCTTTGCATCTTCCCTGTAGATTTTTTCATTAAAGATTGTATACTAGAATTATTCTTTACACAAATTTTCAATCACAGAGGCGGTCTTTATGAAAATCGAGGATATCACACTCGCCGACAATATATACCACAACCTGCGCAATGAAATCGCCTACCTGCAGCTTGAGCCGGGCTTCAAACTCAGCGAAGTCAAGATTTCCAGGCAGTATGACTGCAGCCGCATTCCGGTCCGCGAAGCTCTGCAGCGGCTGGCAGCAGAAGATTGTCTTGATATTTATCCAAAGCGTGGCAGTTTTGTGTCTCCGATAGATCTTGTAAAGCTTGAACAAATCAGATATATTCGGGAAGTGATTGAAACAAGGGTGATTCTGGATGATTTTGACAAGGGTCTTCTGAAGCCGATTCTTCCCGTCCTGAATTCCATGATAGCAAGACAGAAACAGTTCCTGCAGGTCAACGACTACAATCATATCTTTGAGCTGGATACGGAGTTTCACTTTTTGTTTTACTCAATAGATAAAAAGGACTATGCGTTTGAATACGCCGGAATGAATGAGATCAATTATTTCCGTGCCAGGCTCCTGACACTTAAAGCCGAGTCCAAGACAAATATGGTGTCCCAGCATGAAGCTATTGTTGACGCGATCAACCAAGGGGACAGAGATGCTTTGAATGCGGCTTTAGTGCAGCATTTCCGTAACGTTACGAACGTCATGCAGTGCAATACATTCAAGACGAGTACGGGGGGACCGTACTTCCGGTGAAAATCTCCTTCAGATAACGTAAGCGCAATACTCGTACTGAAAAGTTCCGGTATATCACAAATAATCAGGCTCCCGGTTCAGACGAACCGGGAGCCTAATACTCTCTATATCACACTTATCGTTTTATCTGAATGCAAACAGCTGCTACAGGATTTACATGGTTTATACGCCGGCAGATTATTTCCCTCCGGAAATCATATTGGCAAATCCTGCTGTAAGTGCCGGCACATATGTTACAAGAGCTAGTACCGTAAAATTGGAAATCATGAACGGAACAAGTGCTTTGACACTGTCTGAAAGCTTATTGCCCGGCCCGCCGTTTTTCTTGGAATAATTGTCACCGATCGCTGTAGCTGCGAACAGGCATACACCTACCGGCGGAGTGCAAAGTCCAAGAACCAGGTTCATAACGACAATAATTCCAAACTGAACCGGATCAACCCCGACAGCTGTCGCCAGCTGAAGCAATACAGGAAACAGGATCAGAATAGCAGCGATTGTCTCCATGAACATGCCTACAAAGATCAGGAAAATATTGATCAGAAGCAGGATAATATACTTGTTACTTGTAAGATTCAGCATTGCATCAGCAATCATGTTCGGAATTCGTTCTTTCGTCAGAATGTACGCGAATACATTTGCGAACGCAACCAGTGCCATAATTGCCGCTGCGCTGGAAAGTGTTGTTTTCAGGCAATTATAAAATGTCTTAATCGAAAGTTTTCTGTAAACTGCAGCAGACACGATTGTGCCATACGCAATACATACAATGGATGCCTCTGTCGGAGTCATAACGCCGCCCATGATTCCAAACAGGATAATTGCGACCATGATGATCGCCCATATAGCTTCTCTTCCGGCGTGCATCATTTCACGAAATGAAAGTCTATGGTCACGCTTGGGATAATTGTTCTTCTTTGATTCAAGCCAGCATACGAAACACATTCCACCGCCCATCAGAATGCCGGGAATGATGCCGGCCATGAACATTTTGGATACCGACAGGCCTGTCATTGTCGCCGCGATAATCATCGGCACAGAAGGAGGAATAATAGGTCCCATGCATGAACTTGCGGCGGTAACCGCAACTGAAAAAGGAATATCATAACCTTGCTTTGCCATCATCGGTATCTCGATGCCGCCCAGCGATACTGTGTCGGAAAGCGCGGTGCCTGATATTCCGGCAAAGACCATGGATGCCAAAACATTAGCATACGCAAGACCGCCTCTTAAATGTCCTACTAATGCATCTGCGAAGTCTAATAACTTGTCAGAAATACCGCCCTGGTTCATCAGGTTTCCGGCAAATGTGAAGCCTGGAATGCACAGTAATGTGAAGGAATCCATACCTGCAAAAAACTTTTGCGCAAACATGGAAATCGGCATTCCGGATCCGATGAAATAAAGAATCGAAGAAATACCAAGGCTGAACGCAACCGGCACACCTATAAAAAGGCATACCAGAAATGAAATAAACAGTACCGCTACCATTAGTGTGCCTCCCCTGTCTGTTCGATCACATCCTGAATTTCCTGTTCCATCGCGTTTTCCTTACCGGTCTTATTCCAGTCTCTGATAAACATGATTACACGGAAAAATGCACTGATCGACAAAAGCAAAAACATCAGGATCTGAGAGAAGTAAATATACTGCATCGGGATCTGCATTGCTGTCGAAACCATGCGGAACTTAAGAAATGCAAACGCAGGCTCCGAGAAGAACAATATATATACACAGAGAATAAAAATTGCCAACGTAATAAGGAGACGCGTCACCTGATTAACTCTATGGTGTCCTTTAGCTTCCAGTGAATCCCTTAAAAACTCCACATATACAAACTCATCTTTGAGCATTGCAACAGCACTTCCAAAAGCAACCATATATATAAAAGTATAACGGGCTGCTTCTTCCGTCCACGACGGTGCAGAGGGAAGCAGGTTTCTAGCAATGATCTGAACTAATACACAAAAGCAAAAAGCAAGGAAGAAAAATCCTCCTGCAAAACTTAGAATTTCTCTGTATACCGCTACAATTTTATTGAATAATTTCATTACTTTCCGTCTCCATGTCCAGAAATGCTGATGGAATTGACCTATCTTGAATCAAACGGATATTCCTCTTCACGAAGAATATCCGTTTGCATTCATATCCAAGGCTTTATTATCCAACGAGGGACTGGCGATATTACTTCATCGCCTCGATCTCATCATAAAGCTTTTTCTGACTGTCTGTGAGTGTAGGCAGCACGCCTTTAATCATTGCATCTGCGAATTCCTGCTGATCCACATCAACGAATTCCATTCCTTCTTCCTGAAGTTTCTTGGCGTACTCTTCTTCGTTCTTAAGGAAGAGCTCATGTTCTTTTTCCTGAGCATAAGCGCCGCCATCCATAACGACCTTCTGCAGATCTTCCGGAAGTGCATCATACTGTGCCTTGCCCATTGCGATATATACCCATGCACGCAGATGAGCGGTTTTGATCAGATACTTCTGAACTTCATAGAAGGACTGTGTCTGAATCATTGCCATCGGGTTTTCCTGTGCCTCAATGGTTCCCTGCTGCAGAGATGTGAATACTTCACTAAGCGCCATCGGTGTGGGCTTTGCGCCAGTTGCCTCAAACGCAGCTACAGTCATTGGAGACTGTGGTGTACGAATCAGCAGGTTCTTCATATCAGCAAGAGAAGTGATCTTCTTGTTCGACGTAATATAACGGGGTCCTCTTGTGTAATACCCCAGTACTTTCATGCCGGATTTTTCCATCAGGCCTTCAAATTCCTTGCCTACGTCGCCAGTAAGCACCTTGTCCATCTGCTCATCAGACTGAATCAGATACGGCATTCCAATCATTCCCAGATCCGGTTCATATGTCTGCATCGACTCTCCGGTGAATGTAATATCACAGCCTGACTGCTGAAGAATGGACTGAATCATGTCAACCTCAGATCCAAGCTGAGAATTCGGATATACTTCAACAGCAATTCGTCCGTTAGAGTTCTTTTCGACATACTCCTTGAAGGCAAGAGCTCCCGCATTCCAGGAATCATCCTCAGCATTGGTATGCCCGAGTGTAAGATGAAATTCCGCTTTGCTCGTGTCTACAGCATCAGAAGATGTTGATGCAGGTGCTGCGCTTTCTGTGGCAGAAGCCGCTGATCCCGTTTTGGCAGTGTTGGAAGACGAAGATCCGGATCCGCATCCTGCAAGTGCAGTGGCTGCCATCATCACTCCCATGATTGTAGCTAATACCCTCTTTTTCATGATTTCCCCTTTCCCTGATTAGGCGATGCCAAATATTCGCAATGTGCTGTAAATCTTCATCGGATTTACTGTATACTAGTTTTATAGTTCAATACTATATGAATGTCAATATATTGTGTAAATTTTTACGTTATGCATATTAATTGGCATTGTCTATTGTGCATTTTTTAATATCATCCATACTGATCTCCGAAAAACACCTCTTCCATGTTCATTTTCCGGAATAAATTGAATACCAGTTTTTCGTGTGTATGGGGGACAGGCATTATTTCTTTTTCCGGATGCGGTAAACAATTTTGTTGATTCTCCTAGCCGTTTCGTTCGGTTCAAAAATTTCCTGTTCCTCGGAAACTGTCCGGGCAAGGGAGGCAATCAGATCATGTGTCGTGCAAACATCTGCTTGTGCAGCCTGAATGCTGACATGACTGTTTGTAAAGACCGCTACTATTTCTAATGGCAGATCTTTCATTCCATTGGCATCCAACGCTGCTCTTGCTAGCGCATACTGCTCCTGATTTAGTTTCAAAGGGTCCGGAATGTTTTGCGTCACTTCATTTATCTGCTGCCTCCACTCAGAAGAAGCAGAATCATGAATTATTCTTCCCCCAAAGCCAAAACAATTCAGTCCAATAACTTTGGATTTAGTCACCACAAAAGCAGCAATATTTCCCGTTTTACCGCCGAACTGAATAGTCCCCGGATATACCAGCCCTGTTTTATTCTTTCTGGAAAAAATAATGAGGTCGGAAACCATCTGAATAATGTCATTATGTGTACTGTTATTCAGGTGTGGCGTCTTCTTGTTCTTCTTATTACGAATCGTGTTCTCTTCGTCCGCTGCGGAGTATTCCTTCTTTCGGAGTCCGGATGAAAAAATCTTCCGAAGCAGGTCTTCCGCACTGATACCATATCTCGACATCAGCATCGGAATAATAAAAATCAGAAGAATTGCCAATATAAACGGCAGAATATCAGACATGGTGCTACTGGTCAGCAGAATCGGATTCATTAACTACTCCAAATTAGATTTCATCTTATATTTCAAATGCCCCATAACAGTCCATTACACCTGTCATGGGGCATCTATACCAACGGCAGCTCTCAGAACGTCACTACCACCTTCATATACTTTCCGGGATTCTTCTCCATATCTGTCAGGATTTCAGGAACCTGGTCTATCGCAATTGTGCTTGTAAGAAGCTTTGTCATGTCCACTTTCCCTGTGAGCATCAGATTCATTGCTTCTTCAAACTCTCCTGCGCTGGTTCTTGCACCGCGAATATCCAGCTCTTTCTTCGTGAACAGGTCCGTGGGAAGGCTGGTTTCCTTCTTGGGCCACCCGGTCAGAGTAATTCTTCCCGCATAGGAAACATAATCCAGCGTTGAACGGATTGCCGCGTTTGCTCCGGAACATTCCATAACCTGCTGCGCCATTGTCCCGCCCGTGATCTCATGGATTTTCGCTACGGCGTCTTCCTTGCCGGAATTGATGATATGTTCAATTCCCAGTGACTTTCCAAAGTCCAGTCTTTCCTGCACAAGGTCGAGCAAAATAGCATGTGCCCCATACGCCTCGGCAACAAGCCCTGCCGCAAGGCCAATCGGGCCTGCGCCGATGATTGCGCAGTATTCTCCCGCTTTCAGGCCGCCGCGATGAATGCCGTGCAGACTGATGGTCAGCGGCTCTGCCATGGCTGCTTCGACGTCACTGAGTGCATCTGGAACCTTAATCAGCATATCTGCCGGATGGCAATAGTATTCCGCCATACCTCCGTCCACATGGACTCCCAGAACATGCAGATCTTCACAGCAGTTTGTTCTGCCAATACTACAGGGATAGCAATGCCCACAGTACAAATAAGGATCAACGACAACCCTGTCTCCGGGTTTGATCTTGTTTTTGTTGTTTTCCGGAATGGATTCCACAATACCGGTCAGCTCATGCCCGATGATTCTGGGATATGTAACGAGCTTATTTGCCCCGCGGAAAGCACCGATATCGCTGCCGCAAATTCCGGCCGCCGTGATTCGGATCAGTGCTTCGTCTTCTTTCGGCACCGGTTTCTCTACATTTATGCAGGATATTTCCCATGGCGCCGACAGTCTGATTGCTTTCATTTTGTTCCCTCTGTTCTGTTTTGCAACCTGTTATCTATGCAGATTCTTCTCCCGTACCCCCGACGGCACGCCTCTCGTCTCCGCCTTATCAACCGCTTCCCACAGTCCGTTGATATAGGTCGCGCCAAGTGCCCTGTCATACAGGCCATAGCCGGGCATCACGCCGGGCTTGCCGACTTCGTCCCAGATCATTCTGCCGTGATCCGGGCGGATCGGCCCGTCAAAGCCGGTCTCATAAAGCGCACGCACGATTTCATACATATCAAAGCTTCCGTCAGAAGAAAGGTGCGCCGCTTCCTCGAAGTCATAGTTTTCCCTCGACTTGTCGTTGAACTTGAGGTTTCTGACATGCGCGAAGTGAATTCTTCCCTGCAAAACACGAATCATATGCGGCAGATCATTATTGATATTGGTGCCGTAAGAACCGGCGCAGAAAGTAACGCCGTTGTGAGGATCGTCTACTGCTTTCATCAGCCGGAGGATGCCTTCCTCGGAGTTGATGATTCTTGTCAGTCCGAAAACAGACCACGCCGGATCATCCGGATGAATTGCCATTTTGATGTCATATTTGTTGCAGACAGGCATAATGGCTTTCAGGAAGTAGACAAGATTTTGGAACAGCTTTTCTCCGTCCGTGTCCTTGTACATCGCGAAGAGCTCCTGAATCTTGTTCATGCGCTCCGGCTCCCAACCGGGCATCACGGCGCCGTTGGACATTTTCTGCATCGACTCCGCGAGGTTTTCAGGATCAATGGCGTCGATGGCCTTCTGGTTGTAAGCAAGGCCGGTCGACCCGTCCGGCTTGACGCGCGCCAGCTCTGTTCTGGTCCAGTCAAAAACAGGCATGAAATTATAGCAGACGAGATGGATGTCCTGTTTCCCGAGATTCTCCAGAGTTTCAATATAGTTGTCGATATAGTGGTCGCGGTCTTTGTCGGCTACCTTGATCGAATCGCAGACGTTGACGGATTCGATACCGGAAATATGCAGGCCTGCGTCCTCAACATCCTTTTTGAGCGCGGCGATCCGTTCCGGCTGCCAGACCTCTCCGGGTGTTGTGTCATACAGCGTCGTGATGACGCCGGTGACACCCGGGATCTGCCGGATCTGCTGCAGTGTTACAGTGTCAAACTTTTTGCCGTACCAGCGAAGTGTCATTTCCATAACAGTTTTCTCCTTTTTCCTGCTGCCCGCATGTGTGTTGTGCGGAAGGTTTTGTTGTGCCTGCCGTCATGCAGTTTTGCCTGCTGCAATCAGTCCTGATCCGGGCGAACCTTGTAAGGCTCCCCTTCCATTGTAAAAACAATCTTCCGGATCGACGGATCATGCGTATCATTGAAATCAAATCCCGACTGTGCCTCGCGGAAGTCGCAGACATGCGAAATCTGGTGGTCAAGATTGACTTTTCCCTCGTTCACAAGGTCGATGACTTCCTGGAACTTGCGATTTTGCAGGCGGGAGCCGCGAATGTCAAGCTCTTTGGAAGTGATGCCGAAGTTCGTCACCTCGGTAGGCGTATTCGTGAATCCCATCGTAATGACTCTGCCTGCATTTCCGGAGCCTTTGATCATGGTTCCAAGGGAGTCCTTCGTGCACGCGCAGTCGATCGAAACGGTCGGACCGTAGCCGTCTGTTGTGATATCCCGCAGCTTTTCGAAGAAATCTTCCTTCAGAGGATTGATGATGTCGGTGGCACCGTTTTGAAGCGCTTCCTGCAGTTTCTCATCCACGATATCAGACACAATGATCTTCTTGGGATGATGCAGCTTCACAATGCTGAGCATCCGTGTGCCGAGCGCTCCCTGACCGTTGATCAGGACCTCGTCGTCCTCCTGAATCTGCGCGCGGGAGCATGCCTGAACTGCAATCGTCGTCGGCTCAATCAAAACAGCATCCACATACCGCAGCCCCTCCGGCAAAATATAACAGTCCTTATCAGGGACTGCCATATACTCGCGGTAGCCACCGTCGATATGGACGCCGCGGACTCTCAGATTCTGGCAGACATTCGGTCTTCCGTGCCGGCAGGCGTAGCAGTGTCCGCAAGCCGTCACCTGATCGACGATGACCCGGTCGCCGACCTTGACTTTTGAAGCCGAAGGCCCGCACTCCACAACTTCTCCGACAATCTCATGTCCGATAATTCTGGGATAAGTTGCTGCCGCGTTGGTTCCATGGTAGATGCCGGCGTCGGAGCCGCAGAGGCCGGACGCTTTGACTTTGACAAGGACATTGTTGACCTCGTCAATGTGCGGCATCTCCTCTTCAACGATGCGGAGCTCGCCGGGTTTCATGATACGTACTGCTTTGATCTTTTCCATATGTCCTCCCGTGTTATGACAAGCACTTACAATAGTAATATCTTTCCCGTGTCAGGTCTTAAATTGCGTTATTTCCGGCAATTTGGTTATACCCGGCGCCATGCCCGGTAATCGAGCTGCGCCCGGCAAAACTGTATACCAGTTTTTCTGCAATCTACATTACTATTTGCGGTGAGAAATAGCAAGATGGTTTGTGCATATTATGTTATTAATTTAGAAATTCGGCTATTATATAGTGCAATTCGGCTAGGTAATTGGAAGGATCTGGCCGGGTAGCGGCGGAGTGGCGCTGTTTCTGTGGCGGGAGGGAGAAAGTGTATACTAATTTGAAAAGCACCTCATCCTTTTTCAATATTAGAAGGAAGCGCGTTTCCTTCTGAAATTGAGTTTTCAAACGCAGATGGCAGACAGACGGTTTTTTCGTATGGGGCAGACCATGGCATGCAAGGGCTTCAGCCTTCTGTAATTAAAAAATTGTCCTGCAGATGGAACTTGTTTGAGTAAAATACAGCGTTTAGCAATTTTTATGATCCGCAGAGCGCGGGCGGCTCAATGGCATACGCTCGCTCTTAATGCAATATGCTCCGCGCCTTTCAAAACGTCTTGGATTATCTATGCAAAGCCAGGCTTGCCGGCGTTATTGCATTGACAGGGCAGTGCCGCGCCGCCCTGCCTGCCTCTTTTACTTCCGGATGCCCTGCAACACATCTTCCGGAATTGTGAACTCTACATTTCCCATATACATCGGCGCAACATCGCCCTGCTGATAAGCAATGACAAGCTGGTTCTGCTGGTTGATGTAGAATTGTGTTCTATCGGTCAGAAGGTCAAAACCATTGTCTTTGCGCTCCTGCGCAGTCCAGAAGATCTGATTCTCATCTTTCTTAGCACGCTCTTTCATCTGCTGTTCGATGTTGCCTTCGATCGGTGTTTTGTAGTCGGCACCCTCTTTAAACAAATCTTTCAACGCTACTCTGCGGCCGGTCGAAAGATCAATTGTGTAATAGTAGTCTGTTTCCATGCTGTCGGCTGCGGTCTGCAGGCAGATCAGTTTCAGTGTGTAGTACTGATCGGTCGTTGCAACGACTTCCGAGGAAACCTGCACATTCTGATAGCCTTCCTTCGTCATGTTGTCTTTGAATTCCTGCACCAGCTTGTCCGATGCAGCCTGGATTTCCTGATTGATTTCTGCGGCGGATTTTTGGGCGGTGGCAGCAGGCACCGTCTGACTGCCCTCTACTGAACCTGTGTCCCCGGCGCTCGATGCAGCATCGGCGATCTCAATCTGCGGTACCTGCACATCCGCGGAATTATGTCCGTCATCCGTCTGATAACTCCGGAACGTAACCGCCTGAACAAGTCCTCCCAGCACTGGAATGCTGCCAAGCGCCTGCGCCGCATGTACGGATACATTCGGGATCGCTACAAACACAGCAGCTGCCGCAGCCAGCGAAAGCACTGTTTTGCGGAAAGTATAGATTCCTCTACTGATTGTTTTGACTCCTTTGACACTGTCATCTCCCAGTGCTGCCAGATCCCGTTCGTGCTGCTGTTTGGCGGCTTCGATCGTATTTCTCAGGAGTTTTTCCTGTTCTGCTGTCATCTTTACTTCTTTATATTCCTTTTCCATCTGTCTGAACTGATTGTTTTCTGTTCTCATTGTGATTTCCTCTTCTGCATGTCTGCTGATTCGCGGTCTTGTTTCCATCTCAAACACTCAGCTGCAGATGCAGCTTGTCAAGCGTCCGGTAGAGCTTACTTTTGACTGTGCTTTCGTTTAAATGAAGAATTACTGCGATTTCCGAAAGCTTTAACTCGTCAAAATACCGCATCTGTATAACCGCTCTCTCCTCCGGCGGCAGTGCTTCCATGGCTCTGTGCAGATCAAAATTTTCATAGGAGTCAGTGACGGCTTCTGTTTTGCCGGAGTGTTCGTCATCTGACCCTTCATCCGGAGCCTCCGCTCCAGCCAGTTCACTGTTAAACCTGCTGCGTTCTTTCAGCATCCGGAAAGTTTCATTCATCATGATCCGGTAAACCCAGGTGCCGGCATGCTTCTCGTCCTCCAGAAGGTGCGATTTGCGGATCGCGCGCTCGCACCCGCTCTGCACAATGTCCATCGCGTCCTGCTCGTTGCGGGTGTAGCTCATCGCCATCCGATAATAGGTATTGTAATTCTGCAGCAAAACCTGTTCGACAAGGTTTTGTTTGCGCAAAGTTTCTGCTTTCAAGTCTTTATTCCTCGTTTCAATCTTTCCTTCGTGCCGTGCGGCACGCTTCTCATATAAATGAGGTTTTCGATGCATCTATATATTAGACCGTTCGGCGGCATGAAAAGTTTCAGGCTTCAATAAATTTCGTCACAACGCAAAAACAAAGCCGCCGCCAGATTCCCACCCGGCGACAGCTTTGCTTATGCTATCTGTTCATTCTTATCTGAAGTTTTTCTTGTGCTTTCTCGCGAACCAGACGGCAAGGCCGGCTGCTGCTGCCGCGAAAAGTGTAAGGTACAGGCCCATCTGCGACTCATCGCCGGTGACAATGGTCTCGCCATTGCTGACCGGGGTTGAAACGATCTGCGGCGCGGTCGCCGTTGTGGTGTCAGTGACAACCGGGGCAGAGACTGCTGCTGCGCTAATGACTGCAGGCTCTGCTGCTGTGGTGGTATTCGTCGCAGTCGGAGTGGAGGCCAATGTGATCCTGGTTACAACCGGATCGGAGGACTCTGTCGTGTTATTGGTAACAGGGTCGGTTGGCTCGGTATTATTGTTATCTGTCGTATTATCCGGTGTGCCGGGATCGGTGTCTTCGGCCGGGGGCGTCTCAGGGGTAGAAGGGTCTGTGCCATCTTCCGACGCATCAGATTTATTTGTGTCTTCGTTGTCACTTCCGGAATTATCTTCCGGCTCTTGTTCAGGTTTCTCCTCAGATTTATCGTCCGGTTTTCCCTCTGTATTGTCCTCTGATTTGTCGCTCGGCTTCTCGTCTGATTTCTTCGGCTCCTCGTAAGTCAACGAGAAAGATGACGCAACCGTCGTACTCTTTATAAGCACTCCGATCATATCCTGAAAACCTTTGCCATCAGAAGCTACCGCCTTACCTGCCGGTGTATACCTCCTCAATCCTCCGTCTATCCATGAAAGATCTGCGCTGATCGATGCCGTACTATCAGCTGCCGGCTTCACGTTGGTCATTAATACAAAAGATTCCCCTGTTTTTATTACTGTAGAACCAGTTTCCGTTGTGATACCAGCAGGAAGTGAAAGTGTAAAATCATGTTGCACCGGTGCTGTCAATGTGAGCGTTCCGGTTTTCCATAGTTTTGTCGTAGCATCATAAACGAATTTATTATCACCAGTAACGTTAATTTGATCTGAGGTTGGTGCTGCTTTCAGCACGTTTGCGTTTCCGGATATCGCAGTATTATAGAGTTGTTCTTCCAGTGAATTATTCCAAGGTACGCTGCTATTCTTATTATCTCGAATTCCATATGTTTTCATCAAGTACCAGACAGCATCATTCGTTTGATC
>OCVV012874813.1_pt1 | contig 110397 bp, 205 predicted proteins | sample 1539721 | NCBI WGS metagenome assembly OCVV01 (sample SAMN02144230, study PRJEB22623) | gut metagenome | biome: sheep rumen | host: Ovis aries | place: New Zealand
TTTAATGCTAATTCAAATGATGAAATTCAACAGAAGGTATAGATTAGCGCATCTTTCCCGAATGTTAATAGTAAGAGATAGATTGAAGAAGCGTTTAATGACTTAGTAAATCTTGCTGCTCAGCGCGCAATGAGAAGATAATGAGGAGAAAATCCTCATTATCTTTTTTTATGAAAGGAAGTTTATGGAAGATATAATTTTAATTGAATATAAATGGAATCAAGGTATTTATGAATTAAAAGATATGATAGAGTTAGTAAAAAATCAAAAATTAACTAAATAGGAATTTTTTGATATTACTCGTTATAATTATGATGGAGTAACTAAAAGATTATAACTTTTAATTTATAGGATTTGACAAGTGAAAAAAAATATTATATAATTTAATATAAAAAAGTTTTTCACTTGTCAAATACAAGAGAAAAAAGGAGAATGAAAAATAATGAGTGTAAATGAAAAAGTTTTAGATGCGATTGAGCTACTGACAAAAAATTCAGTATAGAAAGCAAAATATGATAAAACAATTCAAGCACAAATTTTATCTTGTGAAGATTCTACTATTGGTAAATATAGATGCCGCTATCAAGATGCAACTTTTTACGCATATAGTAGTAATTTAGATTTAACTTTTTCTAAAGGTTCTGAAGTATATATTTTAGTCCCAGGAAATGATATGAGTAAAGAAAAGACTATTCTTGGAACAACCAATAAATTAGGAATTAATTTTGTATCATAGGCGGTCGGTGATGAAGCTTATGATATAGTTGGTAAAAATTGTATTACTTCTAATGGAATTTATTATTTAGATTCAAATAATAAAGAATATATTTATACAATTTATGAGTATAATAAAACAATAGATTAGAATATAAGTATAGATATAGATTAGTTATAGACTTATATGAAACAATCTTCATCTATAATTGCGGGGGCCTCGTTTAAAACTTCTTTGGACGAGAAAAAACAACATCAAGGTAGTTTTGGTATAGTTTTTAAATTATGCTTTTTAGATAATGCTGCGCAAAGTTAGGTTATAAGAACTTATGTAGTTGATGAAGATAGTATGTCTGGAGTCAATCCATATCAACAAGAAAGAAAAACTAGACAGTATTAGATCTTTGACATTGACGGTCAAAATTTTGAAAGAATTGAGTCTATATCTATTTTTAATAGAAATTTCCCAGGTTCATCTGGAGAATTAGTAACATAGAAATTAAATGAAGGCGATATTGAAGTTAGTAATATTGAATTATTAAGCGCAAACCGCATGACAGAAACTGAGTTAAGTGGTATTGCAATCTCTTTTTTAACTCCTGAGGGGACTAGCTTCGTAGGAATTACAAATTAGAAAGCTTGGAAAACAATTACCGCGCAGATTAAGGTAAAAGGAAAATTACTTACTTCAACGTCGAGATTACCTTTCTATTGGGGAATTGAAGATATAAGCATTTCTCCTAATAGTCAATATTATAATAAACATTTAGGGCGTGGCTGGAAATGTTTAAATGATAGTAATGTCATTTAGTAGCAAGAAGGTCAAGAACCGATTATTGATTGGATACCAAGTACAAATAAATATATTTTTAATATAAAAGATGCAACCGCAAAATATACAAAAATTAAAGTTGCAGTTATTTATAATGAAAATGTTATTACAAAGACTTTAACTATTCTAAAAAAGACAGGTGTTCCAGATCTTTCTATTGAATCAAGTGGCGGAACTAGATTTTATTTTGATATAGGTCATCCAGATTTAACTTGTAAAATTAATGGTTAGGAATTAGTTGGAAAAGAATATAGTTATTATTGGGGATATGAAGCTAGTAATGGTATTCTTTAGCAGTTAGCTGAGACTGAAGATTTAAATAATAATTTTTAGGAAGCTATAAATGAACTTAATGATTTAAAAGAAAAAATAGCTAATGGAATTGTATTACCAAAAGCAAGTGAGCAAAAATTGGCTGATAAAGAAGCTGCTATATATCAATATAATTTTATTCAAAGAGTTAAAGGTAATAAAATTTTTGATGTACAAATAAAAAATATTACATCATTTGGCACTTTTAAATGTTCAGTCTTTAAACAAGGGGACTAGGAACAAGTTTATTTAGGAACTGCCGCAATTACATTAACAAATTCATTAACTGAATAGGGTGAATATAGTGTTGTAATTAATAATGGCTCTGTTGTTTTTCAATATGATGAAGAAGGAGATGCTCCAACTAGTCCAAATTCAACAGTACAACAAGTAATAAAAGCATTAACATTTACTGTTTATGATAATTTAGGAAATGCTATTGACGATGAAGTCATTCAAAAAAATAGTTAGTGGTGGTGGGAATTCCCCACAGAAAACACTATGCTTACTAGATTAAATCAATAGACAGAAGTATAGGAAGAATAGAATGAAGATGTTGAATTTAAAAAATATTTTAATATTCCTAGCTTAATGTATGGTATATCTAATAAGTATCGTGTTCAATATCAAAATAATCAGATTAAATTGGTTATTAAATATAAAGACATGGTTTTATCTGCGGTAACCAGATTTACTTTTGTAAAAGAGGGTGATCCTGGAACGAATGGAACTGAATATATTGTTCGTATTGTTCCAAATGTTGCGGATAACAGTGACTTTGATGGCTATCCAACTATTACCAGAGTATTTTTTAAGAATTAGCGAATAAGAAGAACTTTTTTAAATTATAAGTTAAAAGATTTTATTGAAGATTAGGATATTAAAGTATATAAAGACGGGTATTATTAGTTTAATCCAAATTCTGCAAAACTATTTAAGACTGAAGTTTGGAAAAGTGGAGAAAAAGTAGATTTAGATGATACAATGACTCTTACATGGGAAATTTTGCAAAATAAAAATGATATTTCTAATTTGACTATTGATGAAGCTAGTGGACAAATTGGATTTACAAATAATTTTCCTACTATTGAGTCTCCCGCAGATATTGTTAAATGTACAGTAACAATAGAAGGAAAGAAATATTATGCTACAATGCCTGTAATAATTGTAGATATTCAAGATAGCACCTACAGTATTTAGTTAAAACCTTTAAGCGGTTTTAGATACGCGGTATATAGTAACGATGGAATGAAACCGCAATATGCTAATCTTCCTTTTGAAATTATCTGTTAGAAAAAAATTAATAATATTTGGGAAGATATTTCATTAAATACTATTAATAACAATGTTTTAAAACCAGTTCAATATGATTTTAGAAATATTGGTGCTCTTGAAGAGGATTACAGAAATAGAGCTGAAGATAAACCTATAAACTATTTTTATTGCTCACCAATAAGTAAATTTGATGGTTATTCTGTAATTAATTCAGTAGTTTGTAATGTATCTTAGAAGTGGCAAATTGAAACTTAGACAGGACAAACTTTAATTGGATCAATTCATATCCCTATTCATCTTTTATTAAATAAATTTGGATTATCCGCACTTAATGATTGGGATGGTAATAGCATTTAGATAAAGAATGATACCAATGGAAGCAATTATATTTTGTCTCCGCAAATGGGCGCAGGAACAAAAAATAGTGATAATGAATTTACTGGTGTCTTAATGGGATAGGTAAAAAATGTTAGTGGTACTACAAGTAAATCTGATATTGGATTATTTGGTTATGCAGATGGTGAAAGATCTTTCTTTTTAAATAGTGAAAATGGGTCTGCTATTTTTGGTAAAGCGGGTAATGGGCAGATTGTAATCGATCCAAATGCAGAAATTGCAAAGGAAGACCAAGAACAAGGCAATAGTGCGTTAAAATAGGTTGGCGGATTGCTTTATAGTAGTAATTTTTGGAAAGATTATGATATGAATGGATTGCCTATAAACTATAAATATAGAACAAATAATTATGTTCCTACTCAAAATACTAATAAAGAAGGTTTATTAATTAACTTATCTGAGCCTGAAATTTTCTTTGGAAGTGGCAATTTTTATGTTACTAAAGAAGGATATTTACATGCTTCTGGCGGTGGCGATATTGCTGGCTGGCAAATTGGAAAAGGGATTTTAACGACAGGAGATCTTACATTAGATTCAACAAATCAAAAAATTTATAGCGGTGAGCATGAAGACTTGGGAAGTGGAAAGTCTGGTTTTTATTTAGCTTCTAATGGTTTATCTATCGGTGAAAGATTTAGAGTTGATTCAACTGGAGTTCTAAGGCTTGGAAGACGTGCTGCGCATAGTGATTCTGATTGTTGGGTAGTTGGCTATGATAATAATGGATCTTATATTAAGTATGAATCTTCTAACAAGAACAATTATGTAAGAATTGGCACTGATAAAATTCAGTTAGGAAATAACTTTTCCGTTGATAATGCTGGAAAATTATAGGCTATTTCTGGAAAAATTGGCGGATGGAATCTTGCTGAGAATCAGATCTATTGGGTAAAATCTTCAAATACTGGATCTAATACTTCAAATAAGATTACTTTAGATGGTAAAGGCGGACAAATACTTGGTCCAGGCTGGTCTTTAAAAAGTGATGGTACTGTTTATGCTAAAAATTTTGGAGGCAATATTGGCTATGGTCGAGCTTTACTCGGAGATGGCAATCTTGTTTTTGGAGGGAAGGGGTATGGAAGCTCAATGAATCCAAATATAACATTGAATGCAAATATTAATTGGACTGGATTAAGTGGAGCTTTAAAAGGTCGATTTGATAGTTTATATGCTTCATATGCTGAGTTTACACAATTAAAAGCTGATTTTGCACAGGTTAAAAATTTATCAACTAATCAATTTTTCCTTGATAAAAATAGAGTTCGATGGGGTACTGTTATTACTAGTATAAATGGTTTTAGATTAAAAGCTGATCCAGCAACAGGTATTGTTAGCGGCGACATTTATGTTGGTACAGCTACTGGTTTAATGTTTGGTTAATAAAAGGAGTAAAATATTATAATGGATTTTAATGAAAAATGTTTTAAATTTCAATAGGATTTTATAAATTTTTTTAATGAACAAGATCTTCCTTTTTTATTAAAATATTATTTACTAAATTAGGTATGGGAAGATATTTTATTAAATAAAAAACGATTATCTAGTATAAAAACGTCTACAAAAAAAATTCCTATAACAATGCAAAATTAGGAAAAAGAATAGACAACTAAATAGACAACTGAATAGTAAATAAATAAGGAGATTAATCTTATGGATTAATCTCCTTATTTTTATTCCCAATTTATTTCATTATCAAATTTTTCTAAATAAGCATCAAGAAGGCACATTGCATCTGCCTAATCATCATTCACACTTATACCATACTTATCTTTAACATATTGTATATCTTGAGATTTTAAATTATCTCTTTTTACTCCACGGCCTTGCTTAAATTTTAATGCGGCGCGCCATTCACTAGGTCCAATGAACTAGAACTAAATTTTTGGATTAATCTAATGTGCGGCAATTGCAATTGCCGCCTGAAGCCACATTAGTACTTTGCTTGTATGTGAATTAAAATCAGGTCGCACCTACTACATAACAATTTTATCTATTTTATTTTTCTATATAATTACAGATAACTCACTCCGCATCTTTATAATCCTTTGAATTACATCTTTTGATGATGCGGTAATGCATCCGTGAGATTTTATAACTCCATCTTCTCCAACACACCAACCAGAAGATTTTGTTGATAAATCTAATGATAATATTTTCATAAATTACACCTCTTTCTTACCTGTATTATATAAAAAATTTTTATTCTTGTCAAGTGATAACTTGGTCAAATGTGATTAATTTTATAATGGAAATTTTTATATATATGTGGAAAGAAAATATTTTCTTTCTTTTTCGCGAAAATTTAGTAACTGTTAATTAATTCAAAATAAAAGAGATCTCATTGGAGGAAAGTAATGGCAAATTACAATAATCCTAATTATTTGCAACAGCCTCAACTTATGAACGGAATGATGGGGCAGTCGCAATTACAATTCCCTTATGGGAGCAATAACATGTTATTGAGCAACACCCCATATAATAATTATATGGGCAATAGACCTATTGATTCTCAAGATTTGTTATCTAATCAGTTTTTAAAGTGTAGACCAGTTTCATCAAAAGATGAGGCTAGAGCTTTTCAAATTGATTTGGACGGTTCCCTTTGGGTATTTACTGATTTAGGAAATGGAAAAATTTATACTAAACAAGTGAATAATGATGGAACAGCAGCTTTTAAAACATATGTTTTCACTGAAGATTAGAATCCTTTTAGCTCTACTGAATATGTAACAAGAGAAGAATTTAATAAAGCACTTCAGTCATTAATGGCGACGATGCAGACTACTAGCCCCACAGGGCCAGCTCCGCCGCAATAGAAAACAGCGATGAATTTTTGATAAGGAGATAAAAAATGAACGTGAATCCGATGCAGTTAATTCAAATGATTAAAGGCGGTAAGAATCCTCAACAACTTGTTTTAAGTATATTACAACAACAAGGTCAGAACAATCCAATCATAAATAATGCAATAAATATGGCGCAGAACGGAAACTCATCTGGATTATAGATGTTGGCGCGAAACCTTGCTGCACAAAGGGGCCTCGACTTTGATAAAGAGATTGCAAATTTGAGAAATCAATTAATGTAATTATCTTTGGAAAGTAAGAGGAGATTTGATAATGTTCAACAATAATAATGGTTATTCATTAGCAGATATAGCTGCTGCAACAGGAAATAACAATGATGGTTTTGGTGGGTTCAATGGTGATGGTGCTTGGATTTTCTTACTGTTCATTTTAATTTTAATGGGCGGTTGGGGAAATGGATATGGCTATGGCTACGGCGGAGGAGGCGGAACTGTTAATGCAGTTAACGCTGATATTCAACGTGGCTTTGATCAAAGCGCCCTTATTAATGGACTTAATGGTATTTCTGCCGCCATTAACACAGGTTTTTCTGGAGCAGAGATCTCTCGCTGCAATGCTCAAGCAAATGTTCTTCAAACATTAAATAATAATCAGGCTAATTTATCTACTCAGCTTAATACTATTGCTATGAATCAGCAAAATTGTTGCTGTGAGAATAGAGCGGGATTAGCCGATCTTAAATATACAGTAGCTACTGAAGCGTGTGCAGACCGCACGGCTGTAACAGATGCGCTTCGTGATGTTATTGCATCTAATACAGCTAATACACAAGCAATTCTTAATAAATTATGTCAACAAGAAATTGATTCTCTTAAGGCACAGAAACAACAGCTTGAGATGCAGAGCTATCTTGCAAACTTAGCAGCATCTCAAAATGCTCAGACGGGTCAAATTCTTACAGACAATGCCGCACAAACAGCTGCTTTACTTAGAGCTTTAAATCCAGCTCCAATTCCAGCATATGTTGTTCCAAATCCTGTTGGATGTAACTGCGGAAATGGATGCGGAACTACTGGTTTTTATAATTAATAAGGAGGTCTGCTCATGTCTAGTTATGTAACCACTGCTGATTCATTAGTAACATTAAATGGTACAATCCCTTTTGATAGTGTTTCTATTCCATGTAACAAAGGAAATGTTGTTCCTCTTGTTCCAGGAATTCTTAACTTAAATGGCAATACCTCTAATCGTTTTGCAAGATATGAAGTAACTCTTCAAGGAAATATACAAATCCCCACAGGAGGAGCTGTTACACCGATTGCTCTTGGGATTACATTAAATGGAGTAGTAATCCCAGAGAGTGTTGCAATTGTAACACCCGCTGCAGTAGGAGAATATTGGCATGTAAATACTACAGCTTCTATAACAGTTCCTTGCGGTTGTTGTGTAACTGTATCTGGTGCATATGTAGATGGAACTGAAGATGATCCAACCACAACACCGACACCGTCTATTCAAGTTAGACGTCAAGCTTGGTTAGATGTAAAGAGAATAGCATAAGGGGGATAAGAAATGGCAACAGATGCTTTAAAAACAATGAAAGAACAATTAACAAGTTGTGTTCAAGGGCAGCTTGGAGACATCTCTAAAGTAGATGCGCATGAACTTGGTGAAGCGGTTGATATGATTAAAGACCTTGCAGAAGCTATTTATTATTGTACTATTACTTAGTCAATGGAGAAAGGCGAAGAAGCTAAAAGCCAAGGTGAAACGAATATAAACTACTATACAACTCCATATAAAATGATGCCAGATTATAGAGATACTGAACGGATGAATGGTTACATGTATTATCCAACAAGCGGAAACGGACAAAGTTCTGCGGTTGGTGGACATGGAACTGGAGTATCTTATTATACTGAAATGTCTGGTATGATGGCTCGAGATCCGCGTTAGGGAAGAAGTCCTATGCGTCGCCGCATGTATATGGAAGGCAAGGAAATGCATAAAGATGCTAATTCTCAAATGAAAGAATTAGAAGCATATTTACAAGAATTATCAACAGATATTACTGAAATGATTAAAGATGCGTCTCCTGAAGAAAGGGCTACGTTACGTCAAAAAATGACAACGTTGGCTAATAAAATCTCTTAATGTTTTTAATAAATAATATATATTGGAAACTTGCTTTTGTATCTCCAGATTTTCCTCTTCTAAGAAGAAAATCTGGAGATTTTTCTATAGGTGCGTGTGATAATTTAACCAGGACTATATATATTAATGAGACGCTAACTGGTGTATTATTAAAAAAGGTGCTTTGTCATGAAATAACGCACGCCGCGATGTTTTCTTATAATGTTGATCTTACTATTGAGCAAGAAGAATTAGTTGCGGATTTAATTTCTACCTATGGAAATGAAATTATATATATAACTAATAAAATTTTTTCAAAACTTGAAAATCTTTCTTAATTTAAGAAAGGAGATAATAAATTGGAAAAGATAACGGCTATAAGAATAAAACAACCAAATAATATGTATTCTGATGAAATTCCTATAGGCGTTTCAGCATAGAATGTAAACTGGGATAGTTCTCATGATTTAAAATAGGTTTTAGGAAATGTTGATATTGATAATAAAGGAGATATACAATAGCAAATAGATAATATATCTTCTTTAATAATGGTTCCAGATTCTGAATTATCATCTAGCAGTACTAATGCTGTCCAAAATAAGATAGTAAAACAAGCATTAGATAACAAAGCTGATAAAACGGCTATTCCAACAAAAACGAGTCAATTAACAAATGATGCTGGATTTTTAACTTCAACCACCGCTCCTGTCACTTCTGTAAATGGTTATACTGGAAAAGTAAACATTGATCTTAGTGGTCTTAATAGAATTGATGGTTTGGAAAGTCGTATAGCCGAACTTGAAAATGCATCTGGGGGTGACGATGATGATCAACCGATAACAATTGATTCTGAATTACTTGACGATAGTTAGAATCCAGTTTAGAATAGAGCAATAAAAGCTGCTTTTAATGGAGTAGATAATTAGCTTAATCATATTAATTAGGTATTAAATGGAAATAGTGATGCGATTACTACACATGAAAAACGTATACATGATCTTGAATTACGTCCAACTGGAGGTTCTATTACAATTGATAATGCAATTTTGGCTAATAGTTCTAATCCAGTTCAAAATAGAGTTATCAAAGAAGCATTAGATAATAAAGCTGATATTGGAGCAAATTTAAGTGAGTTTACTAATGATTTAAATTTTTTAACTTAGGCTCCTGTAACATCTGTCAACGGAAAAAAGGGAGAAGTAGTTATTTCAGAATTTTCTGTAGCAGAGAGAAATATGCTAAATGATCATTAGAGTCGTATAGATGCTCTTGAAAACGCTTCAGCTGACGAGGGCGTGGATATTACAATTGATTCAGAATTTCTTGAGAATAGTTAGAATCCAGTTCAAAGTAAAGTTATTAAACAAGCTTTAGATAATAAAGCAGACTTACAAATGTTAAACACAAAAGCTACTATATCTATAAACGAACAAACTAATACAATGGTTATTTCTTAAAAATAAAAAATGGCGATAGACAAAAATCTATCGCCATTTTTTTTATTTATATTGATAATCAATATAACAGTTTTCATTCATATTTTGTTTAAATTTAATTGAATAAATCTATACATCCTAAAATTCTAACATTCTAGTTTTTCCTAATTGAAAATCAAGCCCATTTATTTCTACAAATATTTGTTGATTTTCTCTATTTCCTTCTAAATCTAAATCAAAGTTTCCAACATATTGGATTCCCAATTTTGTTATATAATTTATTGGATTTGAACACTCTTCTTGAATTTGTGGAAATAAATCAGTATTTGCAGTAAATGGGCCTTGTAATTGTCCAAAAAATCCATTTGTTGCCGCCATAATATTATACTCCATAAACTCCTGTTAATGCAAAATTTAATCCTTTTTTTCTAATTGGATCGTTATTTATATCAGACCAATTATCTCCTTGAATAAAAGTTGCCACTTTACCCGCAATGCCTGAAGGATAGGTATTTGCTGCATTATGTGTTTTTATAAAAATTCTTTGAGCTGCTAGTTCTACTTTTGGACTATTTGCTGTTGCTGATGTTATATTCATAAGAGGAATTTCTACAGAAGGTCGAGTTGTACTCATTCCAATATGTTTAGGAATAAAATAATATTGGAAATGAGCATTTCTTCCAGTTTGAGGTTTTTTATTGTAATATGTAAATTGTAATATATATCCATGTGGTTGTTTAGTAATAATATTATCATCAATCAAGACTACTTCAAAACCAGCTCCATTTGTTCCATTAGCATATAAAACAGCTCCATTAAAATCACTACTATGTACATTTCCATTTAATTTTGTTTTTGTTGTTTTTTTAGTATGGTCATAAATATAAGCTTCTAATAAACCATTATTTGTGGGTAAAGCATTTAATGATTTTAAAGAGTCTACAATAGTATCACCGCCAGTATTAACTGTACTTATCTCAGAAGTATTTCCAATTGTAGCGTTAATATTATCTAAATCAGAAATAATAGTTCTATTTGCTGCATTGTAACTAGAAATAGAAGATTTTGGTATTATCTGATTTATTGCTGAAACATCTTGTGAAATTGCGGGAACTGTTGTATTTATAAGTTGTCCTGTGTTAGTTTCAAGTCTATTTACTCGTCCTGTTAATTCTCTTATATCATAAGTTTCAGATTGAGTTTCTTCAGATGAATTATCAAAATCAAAAGCTAAATCTAAAGAATTTATTAAAATATTAACTAATGTTTTTTCAGATAAGCTCTTGTTAGAAAAATTAGTAAAAATAAAATCAATTCCAAATAAATTAGAACTTATAATAATATTTTTATCAGAAGTTATATAAAAATGGTCTGCATCTATTAAAATTGTTTCTGATGTATTATCTGAATAATATACTGTAATATTGCATCCTGTAATTGAAATTGAAAGAAGATTTTTTGGTAAAAATTGTGAAATATTAATACTAAAAGTTAAATCTTCATAATTATTCTTTATTTCAGAAGGTACTAATAGTCCTGTAAGATACTTATTTGTTACTGTTGTGGTCGAATTATTAAAGCCAAAAGCTTCAGGACTTACAATTCCTAAATCCGCCCAATCCTACGTAACATTATTAATAGTTGTACTTGCACCAGTATTCTAATTATAATCAGTGTATTGTGCTAAAAGGTGTCCATTAGAACTTACAAGCATTTTCTTTATATAATTAATTGGTGATGCAGAGTAGTTAATATCTCCATTAGAATAAGTTGTTTTAATCTTATATTGATTTTCTGGATGTTCTTCATCTAAAGTTTCATCTATCTCAATATTTGTTGGATAACGCATATCAAGTATATCTGGATCACCGTTATTATAATTAACTATTAATTTCCCTCTATTGCTCTATTCAGTAGCATTCTAATCAGTTATATCTACTCCAGAAATCCATTTAATGGGTTTATCCGCATTTATCTCTTCTGTAACATTCCCTTCTTCAGGTTGTTCAGAATTTTTTAAAGTATTATATTCAACTGTTAAGATACCATTATTTGATAATTCTATATTATTAATAAATTTTAAAGGGTCATCATTATTAATAACTTCAGCATCTCCATTATTATAATGAACAGTAATAATGCCATTAGAAGAAAGTTGCACATCAGTTATCCATTTTAAACTTATAGCATCTCCAGAGATTTCTTCTGACGAGCCATCTTCACTTTGAGTAGGCGGAGCCGTTATTGCTTCATCCTCTCCATAATTATATCTAGCATATAATGTTCCATCTGTTTCTAAATATAATCCTGTAATCCATTTAATTTGATTAAGATTAGTTACTTCCTCTTGATTGTTATACTTAAGTGATAAAACTCCATCATTTGCTAAGGTTACATTTTCAATCCATTTAATCATATTATCAAAATGTTGATCAACGTTGTGAGTATATACAACAGTTAGCGTTCCATTCTAACTAACATCAATAGATTTTATCACATTATAATCGCCTATATAGAAGGTTTTCTTTTGTGGTGTTTTTATAGGATTACCTTGGCTATCATTATAAACGTAATAATCATAAACTAAAATCTCAGCGTCGTTTCGAATATCTTCCGCCATTTCTTCAGTAGTTTTGTAATTTTCAACGTCCCCGCCTGATGGAGTAATAATTCTAAAATTCTAAAAACTATCTCCTTTTTGTCCTCTTGGCATATTTATTTTCCATTTTTCATAAAATGGATGAGTTTTGTCATCTATTCTGATAGTTTCTATAGAATCCCAAAAATCAATATTTGATGTTTCAAAATCAATAACAGGATAAGGAATTTTAAAACCAACATGAGCAATAGTATCTCTTCCTTCTGGATCTCTAAATGAATAACTTACCCACTTAATTGTATCATGGAAATTTTCTTCTTCATCTTTTCCAGGAATTAATCCATCATTAGCCATTGTTAACTAGCCTTTTGACTTCATGCTTATATAATGACCATTTTCATCATCTACAAGACCTTCTGTCCCTTGCATCTCATCAATAGTTTTATAATCATCCATGGTCAACAGGGGAGCTTTTCCTGCAGGACCAACAATAGTACCAATTAACTCAGCTCCACCCATATCGTTATTATAATCATAACCGCGTCTATAAATTTGTCCATTAGTTGGGTTATTTTTGTCTTCAGTGTTAATTATAACATATTCATCATAATGAACATTAGTATATGCTGGACCGCCTTGGAAGGCTGTAATCATCTCTTGTACTGTAGAAAAAGAAGTTACAATAGTAAAGGAATTACCAGGTCTTCCGCCATAAAAAGAATACATTATTTATTTCCTCCTTTAACTATATTCATAATCCATTATAAAATATTCTAAAATACCATTCTTTACTTTTGGAACAAAGCCAACAAAAGAAATAGAAATGTTATCTTCATTAATTTCAAAAATACCTGTTTTTCCTATTCTTATTTGTTCGCCATTAATGCACATTAAAAGAGAAGGTGGACCTTGTACACCAATTTTAACAATTTTATTTATATCTTTAACAATATTTTTTATAATTGCAAATTGATTTATTACAATTGTCATCTTTCTTCCAATTGCGCCTTCTACCTACATATCTGAGGTAGATAAATAATCATTTGAGATTGTTCGTCTCAAATCCCAATATAATTGCCCATAAGTTTTATTTGGAGCAATAACTATTTCAAAGTTCGTCCAATCATCTTCAATTGTTGATTGTGGAACAGTAAATTCTGCAATAATTTGTTCATTATTGTCAGAAAAATCATCATCAGATTGAGTAAGATTTTTTAATTTTAAATAAAAATTTTGAATACTATTCATTTTCTTTACAGAAAAATTTAAATAATAATAATTCTATTTATTCATTTTATTTCCTGTATTTGAAAAATCATAATAGGCATTTTCAAAAAAAACAGTTGAAGTTAATTCACTCAATCTTTCTTGATAATATTGTATTTCAAAATCATTCGAAATATCTTCATAATAGTCATTTATATTAGAAGTTCTTCGAAATTGACCTATATTATATGCCATTTATTAAATCTCCTTTAAATCCTTTCTAATGTTCTAGTTGCAGATATATTCATGGTTCCATTTATGTCTAAAGGAATTGATAAACTTTTTATCATATAGTCTCCATATATATCACTCTAAACATCCCTTACTGTGATTCGCGTATTAGGTTCTAGATTATAAATAGGAAGTGCTGTTAAAGAAATTTGCTCATTATATTGAGTATATCGGTATAATTCTCGTCTAATTTCTTCATATGCGGATCTTAAAACGCCGCCATTAACTAACATATTATAAATACCAGAATCAACTTGAACGTAATTTTGTTTACGCTAATCACACTCTTGTTTTAGTTTTTTCATATTAGCTTTATCATTTTCATTTTCAATGAAAACAACATCTTCAACTTCAGGTTCAAAAATACAATTAATAGAATCATCAACTATTGTAGTTGTTCTTCTTCCAATATTTTGAACACCATATTTTGCTATTGATATATCTCCATCTAATATATCTAAAAAGAAATCAATATTATCAGGAGAATTAATTACTTCTTCTTTAAATTTATGCTCTTGTAAGTCATATATTTTCGGCCACTAATTTTTTAATTCAGTAAAATAATAGTTGCTTGCGAGTCCAAATGGTTCACTTTCAATTCCTGAAAAATATAATTCAGTTCTATAGTCTTCTGTTATAGTATTGGTTTTTTCATAAGAAGTCTGTATATATTCTTCTGAATCTGGGTCCCAACTAAAAATTGCACCTCCAGGGAATGAATAATATTGATTAGCCTCTCCTATTTCTGGAAAATCCTATTTAGAATCAAATATTAAAGGTTTTTTAGCTTTTAATATTCCATCTTCTGGATCAGTATAATAAAATATAGTATATTCATTCCCAAAAGAAGGTTTTGTATCAATAGCAAGGTGATAACGAATAGGAATTTCTAAATCATTTACCGTTTTTCGTTTTCCCCAAACCATAAAATCATTTTTTATCTATTGATATTGAGGGGTATTAGAATATGACTGAACAATATTCGAATTTTCAAAAGTATAAACTGATTTTCCAGTTGTATAATCAACTAAATAATCATTTAAAGTTAGCTCATTTAACAATCTTGTAGAATAAGTATTGTTTAAATAATTTTTAATTTCTTGAAATACAAAGTTTCCATTTATATCATAAAAATATTCATAATTACCCAACGTATTTTTTATTTGATCTAAAATTGTAACTACAGTGTCTCCCGCGTTACCTATTAAATCTCCTGGATAAGTAAAATCTGTTAAAGTAAAACCAACATCTTGTCCATAAGTATAAACTTTTGATTTATCTAATTCTGTTGTGCTGACGGTATATATCTTTTGACCCGTATTATCATTTACTGTAGATTGAATATATAGCGGCGTTGATCCTGTCCATTTCATAACTGCCTTGATGCGGGTATCTACATCATTTATAATAATTTTTCCTAGTTGCTATCCACCAAAATGATTTACTAATTCCAAAATAATTTGAAATATAGTTGGTTTATTAATAACTACTTTTCCATTTTCATCTATATCTTCAACCTAACTAAAGATAACTGAAGCAGGAAGTGTACCGCCGCACTAGCCATTTAATAGAGCCATTTTATCATGTAATGTTAAAGAAATATTCATTCCATTTAATCCATTAGTAATGTTTGGAGAAATAATAACATAAACACCTTGAGGAAACCAAATCATTGGATAATCTAAATATTTTTCAGTATTATTTACAAAGCCAATTAAAACTTCTATTTTTTTATTAATACTTAATAAATTTTGAGTATTTGTTAGACTCATATTGCTCTAATTGACAATCATATTTAAATTACAAGTTCTTCTCATTCCAGAGGAGCCATCTAAAGAAATATTCCCGCCAGTAACTAATCCCTGAATCTATTGGATAGGTTTTTCATCAAAGGTTAAAACAATTATTTTTACATATTGTTCCTTTAAATGAACTTCATTAAATTCTTTTAAAAAGTCATTATCTTTTAAATATGGAAAATTATATACCATTATCTATATTCTCCTTTTACTACGTCACAACAATAATTTACAATGCCTTCAATTGGACATAATACTACACCATTATTAAATGGATACCATTTGTTATTATAATAAATAAATTGTTGTTGATAGTCTTCTAAAAGTTCTAATAATAAACGATAATAACCTGTAAGATGTTCAATAGATTCTGGTTTTATATCTAAAATATTTATTTCACCTTCATATCCCTAAATATAATAACCATCAAAATTCATTGTATAAACATGATTAAATTTAGGTTCTTTTATTTCAAAGAAATTTCTATATTCACTTTCATTAGGATCTATATAATACTAATTATTTTTTAAATATTGTCCATCAGAACTTCTTGTTAATTGAATCCCATAAAAATATAATCCTGTAATAGAGGCATCATCATCTTTTAATCTTAAGAATCCATTTTCAATAACATGTCTATTTACATCAGAGTCTTTAGAATCTTTTATATAACAAATTGTTCCTTGCGGCGCTTCTATTTCTATATTTTTTACTTCAAGTAACTATTGATAATAATCATCATATCTCTAAATATATTTATCATAAATCTTTTTAATTAAGTTCTTATTCTATGGAAGAGTTCCATATAATTGACCTATTTTCTTATAATAATAATAATTTTTTATAGTATTTTCTTTACTTTCAGTCTCTTCTAAATTAGCTACGTATGTAATAGTAGCTGTTGTATCGTATTTAAAATTGAGAGAAGTTATTGACATTCCATCTTTTAATTCAAATTTACCTAAATAAATTGTGTCAATATTTTTAATGAAATGACTTTCATTAACTTCATTCTTATCTTCTGGTAAAGAGTCAGCAAGAGAAAAAGATACTCTTCTTTCTATTCGAGGATATATAATTATATCTTTTTCATCATCGTTAATATGCATAATATATCCATAAATAGCTTCGGTTGTATCTTCTGTTTCTTCTGCTTCCGCCTTTCTTAGCTTACCATTCTATTCAATAATAATATAAGGGTCAGATTCAATTTCTATTTTTAACCATTTTAAAGAAGAAACGGTATTCTAAAATCCCTATAAAGCATTACTTTTATATTTGTTATCAATCTATTTTAAGATATTAGTGCCACCTTTAAATGTTTTAGAAATTTGTCCAAAAACTTCTTCTCTATGAACTACTTGAGATTGATATTCTCCAACTTTTTGAATATTATATTTATCATAATTTTTAATATTAGCTTCATCTACTTCTATTGCGGTTGCGGTGAATGAATAAAGTCTCCTACCTAATGTTTCAATAGGTTGAAAATCTATATTCATTAATTTTATTAAAATATTTCCTTCTGTAGTAGATCTAAATAATTTTACATTATGTTCATATAAAAAGTCATAAACTTTTTCTCTGAAAGCTCGCTAATAAATAAAATCATTATATTCATTTATTCGATTATTTTGATTATAATTCTAATAAAGATTTAAAGAATCTGAATATATTTCTTCTTTAGATGTAAATAATTTTAATTCATTTTGAGTTAAATCAAACTCTCCATTTATAAAATGTGGATCATACCAATCTGTCATATCTGATAAAGAAGATATTAAACCGCCAATAGGGAAGCTTCTAAAGTAATTTGCTCCATTTCTTTTAATATAAGGATATTTAGAACCTATAGTATTTTGTTGAACTTCATTTACATTATATTTAAATTCATTTAAACTAGGATTAAATTGTATTTTTAATTGCTTATCTTTTGTTGATAAAAACATATGCTAAAAAATACATATTACTGGTTCCTAAAGTTGAACTATAACTCCGCGATCTCCAAAAACATTCCTTTTTTGAATTCCATATTTATACCAAATGCCGCTTTCAATTGTATTATCATAAAGAGATAAATCTAAAGGGCGGCTTTCTAAAAAAGTATAATTCTTTATATCTTCCCACTTATGAAAATCAGATTTTGAAGATGTTCTTCTAATAGTAAAATTTCCTATAAAGTCTTCATCAGTAGTAGGTGTTACTTTTATTATAATTCTACCATTTTCTTCATCAGGAAAAGCAGTTAATGTAGCATCTATAGCATCAAAACCATATTCAATAATTATAAAATTATATGTTTTAGTTTCAGTGTAACCATTATTAGTTGTATATGTAAACTACATTGTATAGTCGACACTATTTAATAATTCTTCTTCTATTTCATAATAGAAACTATTTGGATTATTAATATCAGTATATATTTCATCCGTATTTAAAACAGGATTAGTAGAATTATCTGCTTGATAAATTTTTATTTTATAATTTCTTAAGTATTCTCTATCATCTTGCTTTTCAAAATTTAAATATCCACTAATTGAAAGCATAGATGAATTAAAAGTTGTTTTCTATGCTTCTTCATTAAAGCCATTTATATAAAGAGTTGGTTTAGAAATATTTTTTACTAAACAAACTTTTGACCACTACGAAAAATATGGTCTATTTTCATAAAACCAAGAAGTTCCAACATCTTGTCCACTTTGATAAGACAATTCTTTAGATGTAAAACGCATTTGAACTTTATAAAACTAATTTTGTTCAAAGGAAGTTCGTAAGTCTTCTTCATTGATTGTAATATAATACTAACCAGAATCATTTATTTTTAAGCTTGTCATTTTTATTCCTGATGTAGTATTTAAAACAAGCGTATTAGTGCTTTGTTTTATAATAGTCACTTGTATTGCATTTACATTTATATCATCTATAGAATTAAAAGGAGATAATCCAAAAAAAATTGAAAATGAATTACCAACAAATGCTGGAGCAGAATCAAATAAAATAGGCGGATATAATAAAGCCATTTTTATACACTCCTTTTATCTCTTTTTATTTATTTATCATCATTATTTATTGGATGTTTAGGTAGACTTCTTAAATCATTCATAAAACCTTCAATAAAAGAGTTTCCTCCTTCTTTTGCATAATGCAAATAACGTTTTTCTAAACATTCTAAACTAAAATCATCAATCCATCCAACCTAATAACAAAAATGATGATGTTTACTTGTTATATAAGATTTTATAGCATCTTTATCTGAATCTACTAGCATATCTATCTTTGCAGATAGCTCTTTTAAATATTGATCAGTCATATCTTGATTTGTTTGTAAAGTTGTCATAACCCAGCTGCCATGTTGTAATCTTTTTTCTAAATCTTTTCTCTCATCAGTCCTTTTATATTCTTTATTAAAGAATTTTTGAAGATAAGAGTAAGCCCAATCAAAAAAAGTTACTAAACTTTTTACAGCTAAAGCCAAAAAGACGGTAAACATAAAAATCTCAGATAAAGAATAATGTTCTAATAATGTTACCATAGTTTTTTATAATGCTCCTCCTGCTAAAAATTATTTTTTCACTAATTATATATTAAAATTAGAAAAATTAATTTATTTATTCTTGCCCAAGAAATGCAAAATAAAAAATCCAAATCAGCTTTTCATTTCTGAGATACGGGTGTCTGCGCGCCGAGCCGTCTAAGAAACCATTTAACCAGGTTCTAAGATTTTTTCTTTATATAAAAAAAAAGAAAGGCACGCATTTCTGCGTGCCTTATATATAGAAGTTATGCAACAACTGCCGCATAACGCTTAGACATGAGCTTATCAAGCATGAGGTCATAACCGTCCTTACCGCTAAGAATAGAATCAATCATAGAAGGAGAGAATCCACTCACATAACTGAAGCCATCGCCAATAGCAGGAATACGATTATTTCTAGCGTTAAGATTCCAAAAGATTACAGAAGGCATCTGATAACCAGCAGCATTCCACTTTCTCTTGATTTTCTCAAGGTCAGAATTTACTTCCTGAGTTGAAGAAGGATGCTTACATGAATGCCAACCCCAACCCCACTCATCATGATAATTAGAATCAAGAGTCATGCACTTATCAAATTCCATATCTGAGAAGATATAGATTCGAGTAGGCATATCTTCAACCTTTACATGCTTTTTCTTAGCTGTGTTTAGAAGCATATCAAATACTGCCGCAACGTTGGTGTTCATACCCCAATTTGCTTTTACACATCTATTGAACTTATCGACAATGTCAACGCCTTCAAATCTCACTAGCTCAGGATTAGCTGAGAAAGTAATGAAGTGATTAGCAAATGGTCCGTGAGCCTTATCTGCGATATAAGCACCCATAGAAACTGCGGCTTCCATAGGAATACCTGCCATAGAACCAGAAACATCAACTACCGCAATGCCGTTCTCTTCTCTTCCATTATAGAAGTCCTTAAGGTTATCCCAATACTTCTGAAGCATAAGACGCTCAGGAGCATTAATGTCAGCCCGCTTCATTCCATAATCGAAAGCTCTATGTGCAATATCATGCGGATAAAGAGCTTCTGCATTTACCTTAGTTTCTGAACTCTTAGCAAATGCTTCATATCTCTTGGCAAGAATATCACGGCGAGCAAAAGCATTACGATAAATAATACCAGCTCTTGAAGGAATCTTATCAAACTCGATTTCATCCCAACGGTTTGCACTCATCAGGCGTTCAAGAACGTTGATGCGCTCACGCAGTACTGAAAGAGTCTTACGATATTCCTTGTTTGTCATATGAAGATAATTTGCAAGCACATGACCAAGACGCTTAGTATCCTTATTAGAAGCATTCTGAGAAGGTAGCCACTTAGCAAGCAGAGACGGAGTCTTGCACTGAACATCAAGAGCAAGCTGATGCTTGATGATATTAAATGCGGCAGTCTGGCACTTAGTACCTTCAGCTACATAAATAAGGTCATCCCATCGACCATACTCACTTACATTATTAAGATTTCTCCTTGCTACTTCCGGATGCTTATCGCATAGCCAGCGGAAAGCTGTTCTGAAGAAACGTCTTTCACCCTGTCCACCACGAACGTCACGAAGATAGAAAAGACACTTCATAGCAAGTTCACGGTTTTCCTCAAATGCGTTCTTAAATAGAAGAATAACATCTGCATCAGAACGGTTTCTGTAAGCACCTCCAACCGCAAACATATCAAGTACCTTAGATTCTGTTGTCTTGCGAGTTACGCCACCATTCTCTGTGTGAGCAATGTTATTATCTCTTACCATCTGATTAAGAAAAGTATTCATAATTTTTCTCCTTTTATCTCTTTTCAAACTTTGTTTGAGGTTATTTTCATAACCTTATGTATATATTATACTAAAAATTTTATTAAAAATCAATAAGAGCCAAATAAGATTTGAACTTATAATCGAGGGGTTGCGGCCCTCTGCCTTAACCCTTTGGCTATTGGCTCAATTAAAACTAGACATACTTTTGAGTTAGAATTATAGATTAAAAGTCTATTTCTTATTCTTGAAGAATTTTGCTGTATATGTCTATTATATACTTGGGGGGACTCGAACCCTCGACCGGTAGATTAGAAGTCTACTGCTCTATTCCGTCTGAGCTACAAGTATAAAAAAATGTGCGGGTGAGGATTTACACCTCACATGACTCCGCGAGAATTTGTGTGAGTCAGATGCTACCTCGCTTTTCATATAGTCTGTGTCTACTTATTCCACCACCGCACATCTTTGATTAATCATTTTTTATTAATTCATTTAAACTTTTATCAATGTACCTTTTACCATTTTCATATCGAGCTTTTTTACTGTACCAGTAAAAGCGTTTACATTTATCTGTTTTTTTATCACAGCCATTAGAAACAAGATTATGCTTTGCTTTACGTTTTTGAGCTTGACTTGACATAAGTTTTTCCTTTTAATTAAAGGTTTGCTTACTCTTATAAGTTAAGCGGGTAGTGGGAATCGAACCCACCTCCTTAGCTTGGAAGGCTAATATATTAACCGATATACGATACCCGCGAAACGATTTCTACATTTATTGTTTAATAGTCGATTACTCAACGCCGAGACATTCATTTATGGGTACTGCGTTGCCCCCGCTTCCGCACCTCATCTTCTAATAAACAATCAACATATAATCGTTCTAAAATCTAATCTTTTTTATACACGATTCGTTCATTAGTAATAATGCACTATTACTTAAAAAAGATTGATTTTATTAAATTAGACGAATCAACTAATAATAAATAGTTCCATTTGCATTTCCCCCAATTTAACGTATTGGTAGAACCATAACGCCATTACAATATCTAATACGTTTTAGCACGGCACACGGATATATCATTTCACCATTGTGTACAGGTTGGGAAGACCTTATTGCAATAGATGTAGTAGGTACCTTCAGCCATAGGAGCAGTTACCGTGCCTCTTCCTAACGACGATTTTGGAAATTGGTTTGTCCATGCACTCTTTTACGCCGCCTATATTCACATTATACTACATTCAATTTTAGCTGGGGTGGTTGGGATCGAACCAACGAAGTGCAGCAGTCAAAGTGCTGTGCCTTACCACTTGGCGACACCCCATTATAACAAGGCATATTAATAAGAAAAAGTGATTAGAAGTCACTCGCGTCAACCATTGCGCCAATCTGCCCATGCGGCAAATGTTGGATTCGAACCAACACATCTCTTAAAAGAGAATTTGCTGTATATGCCTTTATATATATTTTATTTCATTTTATATTCTTTATACCAAGCTCTATAAGCTTCTTTTTTACTTAAAGGTTTTTTATAAATCTCAGGAAATCTTTTGTATGCTTTTTTCTCACGCTCCCAATATTCTTTCCAAGGTTCTAAGAAATACCAATCACAAATCTCCCATTGTCCATACATTTTTTTATATGCACCATGTGAAGAAAAATTATGGTCTAATTTTTTCAGAGTTGACCTAACTTTTGAATTAGCAATTCTTTTTTTCTCTTTTCCTTTGTGGTCTCCACAATAGGCAGTTTTCTTATAAGAACGGCTCATTTTGATTCTCCTTTCTATAAAAAACTTGCTTATGGGACGAGATGGAATTGAACCATCGACACGAGGATTTTCAGTCCTCTGCTCTACCAACTGAGCTATCGTCCCTAATTAGGAGGTGGATAGAGGGGATTGAACCCTCACTCGGCGGATCCACAATCCGCTGCATTACCAATTATGCTATATCCACAGTCGGGGCGACAGGATTTGAACCTGCGACCTCTTGATCCCAAATCAAGCGCGCTACCAAACTACGCCACGCCCCGAAGATAGAAAAGATGAGAATTGAACTCATGACCTCAGCTTTATCAGAGCTGCGCTCTAACCATCTGAGCTACTTTTCTTTACCTTACTTATATATTATATAATAATTTTTATTAAAAATCAAATGGTAATTTCTATCTCTGCTCGCTGAAATTACCAAACATGAGGGTCTTCTATATCGCACGTGCATTTGATACAGAATAAGTAGGGCAATAGGATTCGAACCTATTTTATCTAAAAGCTGTTAGCCGTACACCTCTACATTTCTTTTAAATTCTTTCCAAAGCTACCCTAATGAACTTAACAGTCCCCCATGAGGGTATCGAACCCACTCGAGCCCTTAGGACGCCAGATTTACAGTCTGGCCCGTCTCCTTAACGGTTTAATAGGGGATAGAGCGACGGAAGAAGGATTTGAACCTTCGGACCGCCTTTTACAGCGGTCGGCTTCTTAGCGGGAAGCTGCATTAAACCAGACTCTGCCATTCCGCCTTAACAAAATAATTTTCTTAATTCTTGATTTAGTCTTTGAAGCTTTTTATTAATTTCAGTTAATAAATGATTTAACTGAAATGGAGTATCACATTCAGAAACTTTTTTCCATTCAGAAATTTCTTCTTTAAGTTTAGTATTTTCTTTATTTAATTCTTTGTAATCATTAGCAAGTTCAATATAATCTTGACATGTTTCAATATATTTCTGTCCTAATTCGTCATGTTCTTTTAATAATAAATCATATTGCGCTGATAAATCTGAATATAAATAAATAGGATTTACTGTTTTAAATCTCTTATCTTTTCTCATATTATTCTCCTTAGCGATGCGGGAGGGACTCGAACCCCCAAAGCGCTCATCACGCTCGACGGTTTTCAGGACCGCGTCTTCATCCAGCCAGATCCGCACCTAATAGTTGACGGGGAAGAATTCGAATCTTCATCTACGCCGCTACATGACGTTGCTTCTCCCAATTGAGCTACCCATCAGATTGTTCATTCCTAATCATTTGCTTTTGAACATATAAGTTTTGCAAAACCTTATTAAAATTATATCTTGCCCTATGGATGGGTTTACCTATATTCTAACCAACCAACAATAAAATTAATAGTAGCGGATTCCAAACCGCTCAAGATATAGTAGCAGGAACTACTGGATTCGAACCAGTCCTTTTGGTTTTGGAGACCAACGTGCTTCCGCTAACACTAAGAACCAATAAAAAATGGAAGGATATTTAATCCTTCCATCTAATTAAAAAATTACTCAAAAGGATTAAATAAAAAATCGAAAAAACTCCACGGGTCTTCATCTCTCTTTAGAGAGGTTTTAAATGTTCCATATTTCTTACAAAATTCACTTAATGCTTTCTGAGCTTCCTTCTGTGCGGTAGATGCGGCAGTCAGCTTATCCTGAACATACTTAGCAGCTTCTGCTCTTGCTTTCTTTTCCAACTCTTCCTGTTTCTTAGCTTCTGATACCTTAGCTTCCGCTTCCAAAAGTGCTTCCTCAGACTTATAAGTTTTTCCTGTTACATCACTTTTATACAAAATCTGCATAATAATTCTCCTTTCAATTTCATTCTAAATCTTTGAAATTAAATCTTTTATTATCAGTGTGTTCAACGGCACACACCAAGCAACTTAATATTGTCTTTCTTTCTTCTGCAGCGTCCAGAAAGACTCGTAAGTAAAAACAAGGATTGATGCGGGCATCTGAATCCCCTGAAAACTTCTCCAGTTTTCGTTCATAAATAAGAGTTTAACCTACATAACTCACAAGGTAGAGTGCGGGTAGCGAGACTTGAACTCGCACGAGCTTGCGCCCCAGGGATTTTAAGTCCCATGCGTCTGCCATTCCGCCATACCCGCTTAATAAATAGCTTCCCTTCAGTCAGTCCCTCGCCTATATCTGAAGTTTTGTAGGAGCGCGACCCCCGCCTGTTTTGCATCTTATTTGGGTTAATTCCCAAACCGACCTTCATCGGCGCTATTTTTTTTAATCAAGACAGCTCAATTATACCTTTTATACTGGACTCGAACCAGCTAAGATTGTTTTTCAGACAATTTGTGTACCATATCACTTAATATTCTTGAGAAAAATTTGCTGTATCTGTCTTTTCATCTTACATATATATTATATTATAATTTTTATAAAAAATCAAAAGTAGGGTGAAGGGCTCGAACCTTCAAATTATCATGTCTCCCACGTCTGCATCATCCCTACATAATACGGAGAAAGAGATTCGAACTCTAACTATACAACTTTTGAGGTTGTCACGTCTGCCAATTGCGTCATCTCCGCATAAGCTTTAAGGTCAGCCAACCACACATCCACGTTTAACCTCCCGACATTTGTTCTCTGGAGGAAGCTCCCCGAGGGACTCGAACCCTCAACCTAGTGATTACAAATCACTTGCGCTGCCAATTGCGCCAGAGAAGCAAAAGCGGCTTATATTCTCTATAAACCGCAGTCTATATTACAACTGAGCATTTTCGTCTTAACTACTTGCTCAGATTATAAAGGATTGCGGCTACACGCCCACCAAATCATTGCGTTACTTTGAATCTCCGAGTTGAAGCTCGGTGTGTTACGTCTTTACACTATTTAGTATCGTGGACCCCGCATTTAGCAAGACTATGATCACTCGTCTTGGATGCTTAGGCTTGCATCAAACCACCTCTTATTTTAACTACCCTTTGGCTGGGGCTGCGTGTTTACCAAACCGCTGGCTAATCATATGCCCGATTAGTAGGGAGAATTTTTCTCTATAGAAACTCTCCAAAAGCACACCCTCATTTAACCCAGATGTAGGTTGCACCATTTTTCTTACACGAAGGTACATCCGTGATGGCGGGTATGGGATTCGAACCCATGACCTTCTCCTTATGAGGGAGACGAGCTGACCTCTGCTACTAACCCGCTGCAGCATCCGATTTTGTTATAGAAGATTCGGGAACTCCTATCCTAACTTGTGGGGCTTAATTGTCCAATGGACCATACCTCTCTTTCACATATTTATCACCCGACTGGGATTCGAACCCAGGATCCGCGGTTTTAGAGACCGCTGTGTTAAGCCACTCCACTATCGGGCGCTAGAAATTATAGTGACTCGGCGTGGAAACAAAGCTTACCACCATACTTTTGAATAAAAATCATTTTGCCTAGGTAACCAACCCTAATCGCCACTATAATTAACGTGGGTAAATGTTCTCTCTCTGCCTGTCCCACCTTGTTGACCGCATTTTGCTTTCAATCCATTTATAAAATCAGTCTATCATTTATAAATCCCCCTATTTTTACAAGTAAATGCATAGCCAAGAGTTTCAACAAATTTATATAAATATAGCTTTGTCCATTTCGAGGCTCCCTTTATACTTTCTATAGCCTGAATTCCGTAGGTCATGACTCCCACCGAAGGTAGTCTGCTATGGTCTCTCCCTACCGACCGCCGCAGTGTGGTGGACTCTTTAAGGGTTTATGCGCACTATTTACCTTAATCGCCATTGCTATATTTTATTTTTTATTTCGCCCAAGACAGGTAATCTTCGTAGTATAAAAAATGAACTGTTTTTTTATTTACAAAAAGTTAAAAGTTTTGCTGTATCTGTCTTTATTATTAATCTTCATCAAATTCAATTTCATTAATTTCAAGAAAAGGAACTCCTCTATCTTCAAGATCTTCATCTATAAGAGAAGAAATTTCTTCATCATCTCGCCAATCTTCAACAAATATTGTTCCTAATATTGTCGCTGTATAATTAATTCTTCTCATTTTTTCTCCTTTTCTCATATAAATATTATAACAAAATTTTTTATAAAAATCAATCGTTGAGTGTGTAGTTTCAATCACACGCATCTGACCAGGGTTGCAACAATGTATTCTGAAGTATCTTACGGATCTTCCCCCGCTTCATGAGGTGTCTTTCCTCGGTGTCCCTGAATAATTCAGCTTTATTTTCTTATTGACTTTTAATACTTGTCTACCAACGATTGATACCCCGTGGGAGAGTCGAACTCCCGTCTCTGCCGTGAAGGGGCAGTGGCTTAAACCGCTTGCCTAACGGGGCATATTAAAGGCATATTATTGCGAACTTGGGATATGCCAGCCCGTCTCATTTAATTTCTCCTCGATGGGATATGGCGCTGTGCCATAACAGCGCATTATTTACTTACTATAACATTCTACTGTAACAAAATCAAATCTTTCCTGAATAAAAAGAACTTCTTTGTAAGTTCTAACGAAAGTCATATGTCTTACTTTGTCATCATCTCTGTAATATACAATATAAAGCATAGCTACTCTCCTTTTCTTAAAAAGATTGTTTTTTAACTTACAATAATATTATATTATATTTTTTTATAAATATCAAATAAAAAGATTTATCTTAGTACACATTGTCAAGAGGCGCGATAAATACTGATAACTGAGTTTACTTTGCCTTCTTATTAGACGTTTGCCACAAAGCCACATATCATATGGTACCATATGCCAGTGGTAGTTTAACTCTAATCCATGTTAACGTCAATTTTAATGTCTTATCTGACAAATCCGATTTATAGTTTGAGCCTCGGGAACTTAGTTTTATGAGACTTTCACTCATACTTCTTCCACACTTACTTATAATAATAAGCACACACGAAGATGGATACACGTTTTATGGCTCGTGTAGTCATTACGCCTTGCTACAAGCTCGTTTTTCTGATCCGAGTGGCGAACCCTGCAGTCTATATTTAAAGAGGCGATGCCATTTCCTCTAGCGACTCTGAAGGGACTCGAACCCTCGACCTCGTGCGTGACAGGCACGCGTGCCACTCTTCTGCACCACAGAGCCATATATTACTTATTTGCTTTTCCTTCTATTATAACTTTCCCTTTTACATAATCAACATAATGCTCATCTGTATAGAACCCTTCCATAGATTTATAATGTTCTAATTCAACAGAATCTAATGGAACGGAAAAATGATTTGCTATAATAACTATAATATCTTGTTCTGTTAATTCATAAACTGTTTTCATAAAATTTATTCTCCATGTTTATAAATATTAAATACTCCAGGAGGGACTCGAACCCACACAATTCTGATCCTAAGTCAGACGCCTCATGCCAATTGGGCTACTGGAGCATATTTAGTAGATAGATGCCACCCTTTCAGCCCTGCTCAGGTATCTACTATACCTTACTCCCACTAGTTTGGGATGCGACAAAAGTTTCACCTTTATAACTTTCAAAGATACTTGACTTTTACCAGGTACCAAGTACTAACCTGACCACTCGTCCTTAACTCCCCCGATGGCGCTCGCGGCTGTATCCTCAACAGCTTAGATTTACATTGGCAAGAGGTAAATCAACTCTTAGTGCAGCAGTGGGGCTCGAACCCACAATCCTAGTTTACTTACTAGGACCTGACCTGTCCCATACCGCGGGCGTGCATCATTTGAGCCGCGTATCTCAAATGCAAACGGGTACGTACTTTTCATAACTTCTGTGCCCTTTGGGACTTATCTCTATTATGAACCGTTCTTTTACACTATATCCTGTTTGGTAGGAAAACACCTCACTGTATCGGCGTGAAACCGGCGCGGCTCCTGGAGGACTCGAACCTTCGACACGCTGGTTAACAGCCAGCTGCTCTGCCAACTGAGCTAAGGAGCCAAATGTGAGCTTGTTTTAGGCGGACTTCCTCACTGTTCAACCGCACGCCGGATTTGCATTAGGTCAGGCGCGTGACCTTAAACAAGATAGTAAGCTCTTTTTCTAAATTCCTTTTAATAGGTAGGCAACTTTATCAAAAAAATATGAGCCACAAAAAACTTTAGTTCTTTATTGGTTTTCAAGTAAATTTCACAATTTTTTAGAACTGTATATCATCTTGATTTTCTTGAATTTGCTGTTTTACTATCTTTATTATATATATATTATATCATATATTTTTTTAAAAATCAAATATTTTCTTTAAGTATAAAGAAAAGACCATCATTATTACCAAAACTTGTTACATTATCAAGCACATAACATTTAACTGAATAATCATCATTTGGTGCATCAAAATAAATTTCCGAATCTAATCTATTAGGCGCTGCTTCAATAATTTCTTTTAACAATTCTCTAACTGTCATTTAATAATCCTTCCTTAACCTTACATATATATTATATAATATATTTTTTAAAAAATCAATAAATCTTTTAAGAATCTAATGTTAATAAAAATTCTTAGAAATTCTTTAATCAAGCCCGCCCAAGAAATTTTAGAAAAATTCCTTGAGCAGAGCAGCTCTTCGCGGATTACGAAGTTTCTTAAGAGCAGCTGCTTCAATCTGGCGAACTCGTTCTCTACTAAGACCAAGTTCTGTACCAATTTCATCAAGTGTCTTTGCTCTATTCATGCCAATACCAAATCTATTTTTGATAATAAGCTGCTCGCGGTCATTTAAAGTATTAAGGATATTCTGAACTGCTTCTTTTCTTTCATCATCCTCAATATTCATAAAAGAATCCGCAACAGACTCATCTTCAATAAAAGAACCAACTGTAGTATCTTCATCGTCTCCAACAACTACATCAAGAGAAGAAGTGTCTTTCATCCAAGAATATGCTTCTTTAATTTTCTTAACATCAAGTCCGAGAACTGCCGCAACATCCGCTTCTTTCGGTTCTCTATTATAAGACTGCTGAAAATCTCTTTCAGCCTTTTTAATTTTACTAATCAATTCAATAACATGAATCGGAATACGGATATTTCTAGTCTGGTCCATAACCGCACGAGAAATAGACTGCTTAATCCAATAGGTTGCATAAGTAGAGAATCTGAATCCCTTATCAACATCATACTTTTCTGTTGCTTTAATCAGACCAAAATTACCTTCCTGAATAAGGTCAGAAAGAGTAAGACCTCTTCCCATATACTTTTTAGCAATAGAAACAACAAGACGGAGATTGTGGTTAATCAGAGCATTTTTTGCTTCCTGGTTTCCATTTGCCGCAGCTTTCGCATATCTTACTTCATCTTCTTTTGAAAGAAGATTATACTGACTAATTTCATTGAGATAAACTTTAATAGAATTAACAGTGGTTGCTTCAGATACTTTAATTTCTGCCATAATGAACTCCTTTTGTTTTTTCTATCTTTACTGTATATATATTATATAATAATTTTTATAAAAAATCAAAAAAGATTTTTTAAATAGGGCATAATGGAGTCGAACCAGTATCACTGGTTTATAAGACCAGCGCTCTCACCACTGAGCTAATGCCCCATATATCTCATAAGGGAATCGAACCCCTACCTTAACATTCGTAGTGTTATATTCTGTCCATTAAACTAATGAGATGAATAATGTCTACCCTAACAGCACTCCTTAGTCATTTAGACCGTGGGCTGTTTCAAGGGCTCTGGTTTGGTAGACCCTACTATAGCCCCTTTTTCGGTTCAATTAAGCGCAACAATAATTTTTTTGTCGTGCTATTTTATTTACATAAGAACAAAATTTCTTAGCTTCAAATTCTTTTAGAAAATAGAAAGCTAAATAATCAGTTTGTTCATAATAGTAAATTCCTTTTGCGTTAAAAGTGTTTATTAAAAGATTGATATATTCCTCAACAGAAATATCAAGAATACGCATTGGAGTGTACCATTTACCTGAACGACCACTTAAATTTTTAACATCATTAACATGCCATTTTCCTGCGATTTCCCAATGTGTCATTTGATAAAGATGTACTCCAGTACTCATTCTAACACTTCCTTACATACCCAACTGATTTAACAATGTTTTAAGTCTCTCTTTTTCCTCATTAGTAGGCTCCTGAGGAACTTTTTCTGATGTAGTTATAGCCTGTGCAGGAGATGCTGTTTTAATATTCTCTCCTGGTAAAACTGTATCTTCTCCGCCTTCAACCGCAACCTTCGCGCATGTCAAAGTTACTTTAATCTGTAGGTTCTGTCCATCCTCTACACCATTAATGCGGATTTCCTTTCCATCATTGTATAAAAAGCTTCCTGGAAACGCCGCCAAAATCTTTGTTGCTACCTCTTGTTTAAGTACACTACCTCTTGCCGCCATTTTTATATCCTTTCTTTATCATTGTATATATATTATATCAAAAATTATTAAAAATGTCAACTTTTCTTTTCAGCTCGTTTAACGATAATCCTATTCTACTTCAAAGAGTTTGCTAATTCAACAAAACGATCACAAGTCTTACACCCATTAGGATTATACATACATCGTTTTTTACATCTAGTCCGAAGGTTTCCAAAAGCGCTCATAAGACATCTGTTATCAACATCGTCTTTAAATGATGGAATTACCTCCTGTAATTTACCAAACCATTTTTGCTGTTTATAAATTTTAAATAAAACTTTTTGTCTATCTTTATCTGAAACTAATTCAAACACATCTACATAATTTGAATAGATAGATATATCTTCTGGTCTGACAAAGAAAGTCTTTATACTGGGAGTTTCCGCAAAACTAGATTGACAAATATTTGGAAATACTCTAACTTTTATATTATTTTCATGTAATAATTTACTAATCCAAAAAATATAGAATCCCATTTCCTCACAAATATACATATCAGTAGGATGATATTGAATTAATCCATGAAGTTGATCAAAACTTGTAACTGGATTCAGAAAGAAATGCGGAATTTGATATTTTTCTGCTCTTGATAAATGTTCTTTATTATTAAAATCAAAGATTATTTTAAAATTAGAATATTTATTGTACAATGCTTTTAATAATCCAGCGTCAGTCTCTTCAAAAGCATCAGATACGTCTATAACTATTGAAATATTTTGATAAGTTTTTAAAAAGTCTTCTAATGTGCGGTCCGCAGGACGATAATTGATTCTTAACTAATCTGCATCATTAAGATATTTTTCATGCGGATAATAATTTAAACAAAACATAAAAATCTCCTTAGATAAAAATAAGGGGGATTTATATCCCCCTTATGGTTAATTGTAATTCTTACTCAGCGTCTGCTGTCTTCGGACGTCTATAAGCCATTCTCTTCTTACCGTCAACCTTAACAGCTTCTTTCTCAATACGACCTGCATTAACAAGCTTGCCAAGTCTAGCAGTTACCCTTGCACGACTTACTTCCTCTTCCTCGTCAAATGTAACAACAATCTCATCGACTGTGATAAGTTCATCGCCAATTCTCTCGAAGATTTCCTCTGTCAGAGCATCAGACTCAGCTTTCTTCTTCTCAGCACGAGCGGCTGCCGCGACCTTACGTTTCTCAAGTGCTTCAACCTGTTTATCAATGAACTCTACAAGCTCATTTCTACGAGCTTCATCCTCAACTGCTGCTGTAACCATCTCACGAAGTTCTGCAAAATACATAGCCTTAGTTTTCTTTTCCATAGTGTTTTCTCCTTAATAAATAAATGTTAATTTGTTTTTTATGTTCTCTTTATCTTATGTATCTATTATATCAAAAATTTTTTAAAGTTGCAAATATTTTTTATTATTTATTTATGCTTTGAACAATAAATAAAAGTTCTCGATTAGTAAGCTCTTCATATGAAAGACCATGATTATTTAGTACCTGCTCAAATTCATCATCACTAATATGATGCGGTGGAGTATTCCTTATTTCTTTAATTACGGCATTAATTCTACCAGTTCTGGTAGGAATATCTCCTTCACATTCCATGTAATATAGCATTTCTGGAAATTCTATCATATAAACATTAACCTCGTCTTAAGATATAAACATTAATCTTGTTTTAGGATATAATTTTAATTCATCTACATATTGCCTTATAATATTAATACCATCCTGTTTATCAAAATAATTAGGACATCCTTCACAAGAAATTATTCCCCAGGTATTAGAATATTTACACTCTGGAATTGTTGCGCTCATATCCTGGTCTTCATCATAAAAAAAGCAATCTCTTTTACACATTTTAATATTTCCTTTTCTTTATTATGTATATATTATATCAAAAATTTTGTTAAAAATCAAATGTTTTTAATAAATTTTAGCTAATCCAGTAAATAATTCTAATTGTACTATAATCATCTTTCCAAAAATCAGAATCATCCATAACGTCAAGAAAAGCATCAACACGCTCTTTAAGAGCCATAAGCGGAGTTGGCTTCATAATTTTAGTTACAGGTTCATTATTATAATAAGCTTCATCCCTAGCTTCATAATCAGGAACTTCTGGATGTTCAAGACAATAAATATACATATCAGCATAAGTAAACCAGCGAGCGGTGGGAGTATAAGTATGTTTTTCGTCAATTTCATAACAATGCTCATTATAAATAGTTTTTATTTCTTCTGAAATATCTTTAGGTAATCCATAATGAATGCCATGCATACTTGGAAAGTTTCCTGCATTATCTTCTACAATAGAAAAAAGGTCATGGCAGCCATTATAAGGGAAAAGCTCTGCGGGGACTCGCTCAGTATGTCTAAGATTCCAAACTAATGGATGATACATTTCATATTTATTAGTATAACCATCAAATTTTTCAATAAAAAAGAATGGACTTCTACTCATAATCATTCTCCTTTAATAATTATTCATCTGTTGTCTCATATCTCTAGTTCTAATTTTTTCCATCTTCTGCTTTTTTAGATTTTGACGAGCAGGAGAGCTGCCAAGCTTGGGTTTATATTTACCACAAGTTTGACAAGCCTTTCTAAAGGTACCTGCTTTACCTTTTAAACAACTGCCTTCATATTCATAAAAAACACAAGCAATCTCTCTATCTTTCATATTACTCTCCTATCTTATTTACGATACATCTTGTAAGATGAGTCTGATTAACACCCATATATTCATCAAACTTCTTAATAGTGCCTGTAAGGTCTACAGTTTCACCAACCGTAACATTAAGAGTTTTTGATGTCATCCATACGAAAACATAATTTCCAGAAGTAAAGGTATATACATGAGTATAACCATAAATACCCTCAAAACCGCGGATGCTTGCAACTTTTGCTGTAATATTGCGAAGTCTTTCCTTTTCTGCACCAGGATAGAATTCAGAAGTAGATGGCCCCTTAAGTTCAGCAATCTTACGAGCTACGATGTTCTTAGCATCTTCCTTAAAGCTTGCCCACTTTGACTCAGGATTATAGTCAAAAACTTCATCAAAAGTAAGCTCACAAAGATTGTAGCCTTCCGGAAGCTCTACTTCTTTTGAAAAGAACCACTTAAAAGTGGGGTCAAATTTTCCACCAAGCTTCTTCAGCTCATCTTTAATTGCGTAGGTGTCATCACCATAAACAAGATAGATTTTTTCATCTTCACTGAAACCGCGTTTAAGAGCTACTTCATGCTTATATTCATCAGCATGGTCAATAGCATCCTGGATTCTTGCGGCAGCCGCAGCTTCACGTTTCTCTGCAGCTCTTGCTTTTGCTTTCTGAAGAGCGTTGTATTCTTTCTCTGTATAGGCGCGAACTGTTTTGGTCACAACCTTCGCACCGCCGCACTTATAGCAAACGCCGCCATCAACAGGAATAGGAACATATTTGCCATTATTAACATGAGAAACGATAAAGCCAAGTCCTGAACAGCGGTCGCACGGCTCTTTTACTTTGATAACCATTTTACCTTTTTCATTCTCGAACGGCTCACCGATAACTTCCATATTCTTATAAGAATCAGCCACAAAGAATTTTTCCATGTCTTTTCTTTTCCTTTCCTTTATTATGTATATATTATATCAAAAATTTTTAAAAAAATAAAGCTGCAATCCGCAGCTTTACATATCAATAAACAATGGGGCACATATAAAAATAAAAATTATTAATATTATAAAAATCTTCATCATAATGAATAATAATAACACAATTCTATAATATGTACAATGAGAATTAAAATGCCAACTATTGTATAAGCATATTCAGCTTCTATAGCGCTTTCCCCTATTAGCCATCCACACAGCGCCCCAATCATTATATTAAGTATTAACAAATTTTTTCTCCTTATCTCTATTTTATATTTATCATTAATGTGTTATTTCAAGCCCCTTAGAAGTAAGAACATCAATTTGAGCTTCTGTTAAATGCTTTTCATAATAATATGAATATTCTGACTCATCTGTCATATGCCAAATTGGATTACGATAAATTTTACAATATCCACGTTCTTCTAATTCTCGTTCACTACAATTAAGAATTCTTTCAGCGACTTCCCAATGATCAGTAGGATCGCATCCATAAAAAGTTCCATCAGGCGCAATCCAACCTGTTATTTTTGAAGAATCAAGCTTTTTAAGTGCTGCTTCATAAAGAATTTTATCCCACGTTGACTCTATAATTTCATCATCTTCTTTTGGCTCATAAAAATGAAAACCGCCAGCAGCATTATATAAGCGGTTGCCTCTTATCTCCCAATAGGCGTCCTGTAAAATTGTCCCATTAGGAGATTTTAAATATTCATGTAAAAATTTCATTTCTTTTCTCCTTTTTCAAGAATGAACGTCTGTGAAAATATCTTCTTACCATCAGGGTTTTGTGTTACGTCCAGTGGACTTGCCGAATTAAATCGGTAACCTTGTTCTACGGCCTTTGCACAAAGCTTATTTGCTATACGATCAAAGCCATCACTCCATGTCGATACCATTATGATTTTTATGCCATATTTATCCATTTCTTATCCTCTCCTTTTACTGTATATTTCCTTTCATTTATCTCTGCCACATATATACTACAGTTATAGCGTACATTAAACATCCAACAAGCCAGGCGGAAGGCGCCATAGAATCTTCATCTCCAATTGATAAAGCTAAACCAGCTACACCTGTAATAATTACGAATCCTAATGCAGCTATAAAAAACAAGCCACAATCTGCTAAAACTTCTGAATTAAACATTATTTTTCCCTTTCTGGTTCGTAGTTATCCTCCGCCCTTCTGGCGCATCTTAAGCAAGGACAACTTAACCCATTCTCATATTCATTTTCCCATAAACTAATATGCTTACACCCCTCACAACTATCAATTTTTCTACGTTCGATAAGCTCACGTAGTAATTCAGCTATCTGATTATGCTGCTTGGCATAAAATGCATTTCTCTCTTGTTCTAAAAAAGATAATTTCTTATGCGTAAAACAATCCCATCCGAAATCAGCTTGCGCTTTGCATTCTTTTGCTTTTGCTGTTTCATATGTAATTAATTCCTCAATTGTCAGCATCAATGCTCCTTTCCGCCCAAGAGCAATAATCATCATCCTCATTCCACTCGCACTCTTGCTGAAATGACATAGCGCAAAGAGGCGTCTTGTTAAGTTTACATTCTTTACACCTAATAATTTCCGGTGCCTTCCTGCGCTCCTGCAACTCACGGAGCCATGCAGCAAGTAGTCTGTGTTCGGCTGCACACTTCGCCAGTTTTTCTGAATCCAAAGTATAATCGTGCGTCATTTCTTCATAGTCGTTTGCTACTTCTTCGGCATGTTTAATCGCCTGCTCAAGTATCATAGTTCTCACATACATTTTATCACTCATTTTACTTACTATTCTCTCTATCTAAGCTTCCACACATCCTCGAAAACATCAACAACTCCTTATAATCTAAGATTTCACATTCACATTTCGGGCTTTCATCCTTGAAAATATCAACAACTTTTGCCCCAGGAGTATAATTAACGCTCCGTATATCCCCATGTAGATTGTTTAAAACTTCTTCTATACGATTACAGATTACATCAATATCCGTGTCATCATCAACTTGTATAACAACATTATGACAATACATACGTTTTTCCATAACATCTAACTTGTATATCTTACTCATGGTTTTCGCTATCCTTCAATAATATGTCTTCATCAGTATATCGTTCAGGATTATAATAATGTTCACCGGCAGGGGTTGTACCATATTTAGTACAATATACCTTACATTCTTTACTATCATAAGGACAAATAGAACAGTGACCCCAAGGTGCATTATTGCAATAATCAATCAATTGTTTTTGAGTTATTTTCTTCATTTAGTCACCTCCAGCCAATGCTCCAGCTACAACAATAGCTAACATTAACAATCTCATTTCTAGACTAACAGATTCAACAGCATTTGCAGTGAGTATCATCCATGTAATTGCGGCTATTGCCGCATATAGAAATCTCATTAATTTCCCCTTTCTGCATCTCGTCTTTCTTTAAGTTCATACAACCATGCGGCGATTTGACGGTAAAAGTCAGAGGTCGCCGCGAGAGCTTCAAAATATTGAATTGCTTCTTCTAATGTTGTTTTTAGATAGTCTCTTCTTTTAATCATATGATTTATTTCTCTTTCTTATCAAGCACTGTTAATAGAAGAGTATTAACTTCCATGTTTTTGCCCCTCTGCCAAGCATGGAAAATTGCATTGTTTGCATCAACATCATTTCCAACTATTGGATAGCTTGGAGAATCCCATACCATATCACATTTACGACAATGAAAACGGATTTTTTTCCATTTATATTCTTTTTTCTTAAATAGACCAGTTTTTCCAATAGGACGAATTCCAACATCTTTCTCTTCGTAAGTAACTGATTTCTCATAATCTGGGTCATAAGTAAAATGATAAGAAACTTCTTCTCTAACATCTTCATTGGCACAATAAGGACATGTCCCATAAACTTCTAACATTTTATTCCAAATGCGTTTATCTATATCAAGTTCTTTTGGTAATCTAACTACATCAATCATTTGTCAAGCTCTCCAAATATAAATAATAGAATAAATAAAACCAATAATGCTAACAACACGTAAATCCGCAAGAACCCATAGATACCAAGGCTTTTCGGTTCTATTGATAATTTTCTTTAGAATTCTTGGTGATTCGCGCTTAATGAAAAAATGGCGGGTTAGCATTTTCCATAAGATAGTAGTTAGCCAAAATGCAAGTGTAATTTTTAATCCAATCATTTATTTTCTCCTTTAACTAAATAATCTTTATTTAACATTTTTTCTTCCTTTTATTATAAATTATAAAATAATTTTTTGGTAAAAACAACTGAAAGTTGTTTTTACCAATTCTGAATAACATTAATTTTCGCGCCACAGCAATTTGTAGTAAAGTTATGCGGATATTTAGTCACATTACAAGCACGAGACTTGCCGCCAACATACTTGCCGCATTTAGAACAATAGATGGAATATTTATAGACCTTATCCTTTTCTACTGTTCGTTCAAGATTCTTATAAACCGGCTGGTCGTTTGTTGTTCCAATCTCATGACAATAGAAGCGGAATGTAGCGTCATGACCATGCATTTCATGTGTGATAGCACAAACTACATAATGGGCACACTCGTGAGCAATGACTTCTTCGATGCAATTATCTGGAGAAGTTTCAAGAAGCTTCCGCGAAATTTCGATGCGGATAGGCTGCCAAACAGAATCAATCTTCTGATAGGTGCATCTACCAAGAGTGCGGGTAAGTCTGCCATTAATACTAACAGGAGAATTGAATTTAATACCACACCTGCCGCAATAATCAATACAACGCTCTGTAATTCTTTCTATTGTCCACATATTGCTTTTTCTCTCCTTTTTTTATTATGTAAATATTATATCATAAAAATTTTAAAAAATCAATAGAAGATAAATGATAAGAGCGGCAAGGGGTTGATAAACTAAAAAAAATATTGTATAATATAGTATAAAAGGTAAAAGGATGTGATTAAAATGTTGGTAACTTGCTATGTGGGCGGATGCCCATATCATAGTAAATAGAACGTTTGTTTAAAACCTACTGTTGTAAATATAGATGAAAATGGAATGTGCCGGGTGGTGTGGAAAAGAGGTCAGCCGCGTGTTTTAGATAAGCCTTTTGAAAATTTTTATTATCCAAAAGGAGAAGTAATAATTATAGATGGAAAGGAGCATGAAGGTATATACTATGATGAAGGAAGAATTGATGGAAACACTGTTAACAAAGATTAAAAATGCTTTTTATGTTATTGATGATAATGAATATCCGCAATCTGAAGACATTTGTTCTTTAAATAGAGATGAAATATATGTATATTTATATGATGAAGAAAAAGGACGAGATGTAGGTCAGTGGCGGAAAGCATCTGATTTTATAGATATAGGAGAAAAGTTATGAATAGAGCGCAAAGAAGAAGACTAATGAAGAAAATACCGGGTTACAAGGGCATCGTTAACGAGACCTCCGCAAAAGCACTTGATGATTTGGAAAAAATGTTCCAAAAGAAATGGATGGATGATGAAACACTTAATGAAGGTGAAAAAGATTATACAGACCATGGAGATGATGATATTTATAATGATTAATTATGATGATATTTTTTCAAGAGTAGAAAAGATGAATGCGGCGGCTGGTGATGTATTAATTTTTTATATAAAGACTGATGATGCGGGGTTGCCTTATTTAAGTCTCGATGAGTATTTAGATATATTTAATACAGTAAAAAATTTTTTAGATGATAAAAATGTATCTGTGCTTTTTATGGTTGATAAAGTTAGCCTTTTTTCTGTTGAAAATGCAAACGAGGCTAAAGAACATTTAAAAAGGTGTATTTCTTATATTTAGGAAGCAATGAATAAGGCTGGGGATATTGAAAATGGAAAGTTTCTGAATCCGATTTAGGTGCAGTTTTATTGTGAAGATGCGGCGGACTAGACTGGCGGATCTTTTTAACGGGACTGCCGTATTTTGATAGGTAAAAATTTTGGGTAAAAATCTACGTTTGTTAGAGGTAAAAAATGATGTTTGTTGGGTAAAATGGCCTAAAATAGATAACTCTTTTTTAATAATTTTTATTTTATTTGAAAGGAGTAGTGTAAATTAAATTAATACACTAAATATTTTATATGACAGTTGAAGATATAAGTTTAAGATTTGGTTTTTCTGAAAGTAGTATCATGAGTAATTTTAATAGAACTGCCGCATCCATTCAGAAGAAATATAATATTATTTTGACTAGAAAAAAAGATGGTAGTGGAAATGTTACTTATTAGATAACTGACGGCCGTGCCAATACTATTTATAATGAAGGTGAAGAGAGGAAGATAAAGATTGGTAAAAAGGTTTTAAAATTTGAGAATTTTTAGTTTATAGTTTTTCTTGGAGTGGTAATGACACCGTGGGGTGTTTTTAGAGGGACTAGAGAAGAGTTTCTTAAATATATAGATGTTAAGAAGAATAAAAAGAATTTAGAATTGTTGGAGAAGGCGTTTTTTGGTTTAGTTGATAAAGAATATATTGCTTTTCATGAGGATGGTAGCCATATAATTATATATATTAGAGAAAAGATTGAAGAAGAAATGAAACTTGGTTCTAAAATGATAAAGCAATGCCGCGAAATTGTGAAAAAACATAATAAAACCGCAGATAAAGTTTCTCAGTTGATAAAAGTTTGGTTAGCTGTTCAAATTTGTTTTGAACATCAACCTTTTACTAATAAAGATATTGAAGAATTAACAGGGCTATCTAATTATCAGATAAGAGATGCTATTAAAATGTTACAAGAAAGTGAAATTTTTAAGATTTCAAGAGTTGGAAGCTATTGTTATTGTAAAGGCAGTAATGTTGACCTAACCGCCTGGTGGAATGATTAATTAGGCATTTTCATCAGAATTGTCTAAATTTGTTAAAAAATGGATAAACTCTTAACGATTAAGTATAAATATATAATCGTTAAGAGTTCAATTAAAATTTAATAAATTTAGACAATTTTAAATATTTTATTAGAGATGAAAGAAAATAAGTTATATGTTTGGTTGGGCTTCGCCCAACCAAACTCCGCCGGGCTCGTTTCATGGGGATGAAGGGCAAGACGAAAAATCGAATTTTTTGGGTATCCTAAACCGCATTAAAAATGAAATGAAAAGAAAATGCGGTGAAGGTGATGAGGGGTGATGTGGAGAGGTATTTAAAATTGCCGCAAAATTGATATGGGGGACCCAAAAAGTGGGGGGAAAATAAAAAGAAAATGAGGCAATAGCCGCATTTCAAAAAATGATTTTAAAATTTTGGAAAGGAATCAAATGAAAATTCATTTGAAAATTGATTTGATATGATAGAAATAGTTAGAGCTAAGAATAATGAGAATAGACTAGAAGTGATGGATAATAGACCTTTTGTTATTGAGATGGATTATGATGGAGATAGGAGAATTTTAGTGAATTTTTATGATATATTTGGAAAAACAAGAAAAAAGAAAACTTTGTGGTATAGAAAGATGGCGGATTTTACAAAGGAATGGGAACTTATTGATAGTCTTAATTATCAAATTCGTTCTTTTGATTTAATAAATTATTATCAGGAGTAAGTATGGAGTTTATTGCGGTTTTGGGGATAATGTTAGTAATATTGTGGAGAAGGATGTGAAAAGAGATGGAAGGTAGTTTTATGATAATGGCGGGAGTTACAGTATGCCTATTGATTGCGGTGTTTCTTTTTTGGTTGATATTAATTGGGTTTGGAGTTTATTGGGTAATTGAACATAAGAAGGAAGTTAAGGAGCAGCAAAAGGAAGCATAGAGGAGAAAATAGTTGATTGATAATATTAGGGAATGGACGGAAGGATATAAGGAATTTTAAGATAGTGAATAAGTGAGGGGAGTATGGAGATTGTATATACAATAATAGGAATATTAGGATGGATTTTTATTTGTTTATTATATATTCTTTATGCGGTTTTTGTGTGGTATTGTATGGATTTATTTTATAAAGAGGGTGATGATAATGATTAATTAATTGGGCTAATAAGAAGGATAGATAATGAGAATTGCTAAAATAGTGAGTGTGTAGAGCCCGAGACCAGACCCCATGACGTTTCTCAATGCGGTAAAGCGACCGTAAACAACAAAAGAGCTTAGAATTGCTTCTAAGCTCTTGTTAATATTAAATAAGTGTTTTAATAAAATCTTGAATTGTTGCGTCGTCTGTTGTGAATTTAACCGATTCTGGCTTCCAATAAGTACAGACAGGCTTCTTATCAGGCTTCTTTGGTCCTGCTGCTTTTGTTTTTTCAAGCAATGTCTGGATAGTCACAATTTCCTTTTCTGTTTCTTTAATAACCTGTTCAAGAGATTCGCGTTCTCCAATATTAAGCCATTTGCCAGTAAGAGCATAATAATAATCATCAAAAGCATCTACAAGAGTTTTTCGAGTCTCTTTAATTTTTGTTTCTTTTTCGACTTTCTCTTTTTCAATTATGGTCTGTGCAGATTTAATTTCTTTTTCAACGATGGCTCGAACTTCATCTGGAGTTTTACCTGATTTTAGTGTCTCATAAATATTCATATATTTTTTTCTCTCCTTTATTATTGTAATTATATTATATCAAAAATTTTTAAAAAAATCAAGTGGTTTTAAAAAAGTGTTTTTTTAAATTATAACAAAAATTTTTTAAAATTTCAAATAGAATTGTTCTAGCGGGATTCGGCCTAAGGGGGTCGAATTTTGGGAAAAATGGGGCGGCAAAACCAATCGGCCATGTTCTGGAAAAAAGTCGCCTAAGGGGTCTGGAGTGGCGGAGCGGCCCTCGGCTGGAGGCCAGCGGGCCGACGATTATACCACATAATAATGTAGTTTGTCAAGATTATTTTAAAAAAAATAAAAATAAGGGCGTTTCCGCCCTTTATTGAAAAATTAATAATACCAAATTAAATTACCTTTATCATCAAAATTAAAATTAGTTATTTCATCCTGTTCATTAGTAATAACAACAGTGTCTCCCTCTTCCCAGTAAAATAAAGAATCACCAGGTTCATAACCACAAACTCTTTTCAACATATTTAAGAATATTTCTTTTTCTGTCATTTATTAATCCTCTTCATCCACAAAGTCAATTTCAACATCATCATAGTCAGTGCAATTATACCCCAGTTCTTCAAACATTTGTTTTTGAGCTATTTCAATAGCTTTTCTACAATTTTTTGTTTCATAGACGTCATCAGGGATAACAGCTTCAAAAAAATCATATGTCATAAAAGTTATATTTGCTTTCTTCATTTTATCACCTTCCTTACCAAATTTCACCAATCACCGCAACACCATAGAATTCATCGTCATTATCATCTCTTTCCTTGCCATCCGCACCATAAAAGTATAAATCAGAAAGTGCAAGGTCATCCCAAGTATAAGCCCATCCATTTGTTAAATCTATAAAAATAACCCCATCACTTGCTCTTGGACCCTCAGCCATAATAAAAGGTCTTAAAGAGTACATAAAGTGAAACATAGTTGTTGAGGGAAGGGCGGGTTCATCAAAGTAAATGTTTACAATTTTTTCATCCATTTTTTTATTTCCTTTCTTTATTTTCTATTTCACATTCCATTTCTACCAAAAGATACTCTAAATCTTCATTTGAAATACTTCTTATAATATTTATAAAAAGACAATATTTAATTACAAAAGCTTGATTCTGAACAGCATGACAAATTTTTTCCCAATCCATATTTTTATTTCCTTTCATTTGATATATTTATTATAACAGCTAATAAATGGTTTGTCAAGCATTTTTTTCTAATTTTTTGAATTTAGGAAGTATTTTTTCATACCACCAACTAAGCAAATCATTACGCCAATCAGGATGACAGCTAGAAATAAAATCAATTACACCTTGACAGCCGTTTATAAGAGTTTCTATACTTGTGGTTGAATCAACTTTTTTAAAGACACATGCGGTTTCATATTTCGTTAAAATCCAATTTTGAATACCATCCATTGTAATAGTTTCTGTTTTCATTGTTTACTTCCTTTCTTTATCTTATGTATAAATTATAATAAATTTTAGGAAAAATGTCAACCTGGCATTTTATACAAAAGTGCGGTGAAAAATTTGTTAAATATTACATCTTGACAAATTGCGGCGCCCGGCGCTCCGCGACGGGCCAACCATTATATCATATCAGAATATGGTTGTCAAGTAGTAATTTTTAACAAAAAAATAGTCAGTTTTTCGTCATTTTGACGAAAAACTGACTTAAAATGTCAGATTATTTACTTTTTCGGCGGTCTTTTCTTCACTAAATCCAGTTTGTAGTGATTTTCACCGACAGAGAACTCAATCAGCTTGGATTTATTTGTAATTTCCGCTACAAAACCCTCATTTTTCAGACAATTTGCAAGGATTTCAATAATTTTTTCCTTTTCAACATCAGGTTTCCGCTCACGCTTGACCGCCTTTCTAGGCTTATCAGCTTTGGCTTCATGATTGATTTTATTAGCCTTAGCTTTTTTGGTCAGCTCTTCCACTTCCTCATTTTCAAGGTATCCCTCATCCTCAAGGTACATCTCAATAGCTTCTTCTTTTGACAGCCCCAGGAGTTTCATGCTTTTTTCAAGTTCAGCATCGGGAATATTGATTGTCTTTCCATTAAAATCGTATTTCATGTTTGAATCCTCTCTTTTCTTTTCTATGGTCTTATTATATCGTATTCCCTAGCTTTTGTCAAGCATTTTTTTCAAAGTGGGGGAAGTTTTTTTACTTCCCCCACTGGGAAACTTATGCGATTGAGAAATACGGTCTCTTCTTAACGTAAGTCTTTACTACCTTACTATCAGCGACAAGCGCAGACAGGATGTGTGTAATTCTCTGATTTGAGAACTTAGCGACAGAAGCAACATCCGCCTGAATTTCAGAGATGTTTTTCGGCTGGTCTACCTCAATCAGATAGGCAATAATGTCAGCCTTGCAACGCTCATTCTCAAGCTGGGTGTCGGTCAGCTTCTTAGGAGCATTTCTCTTCTTATCAAGAAGTGCAATTTCCTTGTCAATAAAAGCGACCATATCTGCATTGTCAACAACTACTTCACGGATTGCTACGAACATTTCTCTCTTTGTCATACTAGACACCTCTTTCTTTTGTAAAAATTGTTGTTTGTTTGTTTTCTATGTTATTATTATAACATAAGGTCTTTTGTTTGTCAAGAACTTTTTTAACTTTTTTTATCTCTTTTTATCCGTAACCAGCCTCTTATTATAACGGATTTTTGCGCTCTGGGGTTGTTTTATCCTAAGTTTAGTTAGGGGTTGTTTGCATTGTCACCGAGATAAAATAAATTTTTAGTGGTTGACTTCTTTGACTTTCCTTACCTTATGTATTTATTATAACATAGGTTTTTTTATTTGTCAAGAACTTTTTTTATTTTTTTTCTTGACCCTTCAAGGTGTTTTTCCCTTACCTTGTATAACTATTATACTAAAAATTTTTTAAAAAATCAATATGGGATTATGCACAAATTATGGGATTTTTAGAGTGAGATTTTTGTTTATTTTGTCTATTGACAAAAATCGAGCGATGTGGTATAATGGAATTTTCGGGCTTTGCCCGAGCCCCCGCGGGGCGACTTTAGCGCACTAAAGTGTAAAAGTGTCAAGAGAAAAAATAAAATCCGCATATACGGATTTTATTAATTGGTTTACATAAAGATAAAATACACGATACAGATGAACGCCAAGCGGAAGCAAGAAGCCTGTACAGCCTTACTAAAATACGGCTCCCATATATCGTCATACCATTTAGTGTAGCAATCTGCAATGTGACCAATAAACATAACAATTACAAAAATAATAAACATTGTCATTCTAGTTTCCATTTTTTAATCCCCCATTACTTCAAAAATATCAAAATTGGCTACTTTCTCAAATTCTACTTCAACAGAAACTAAATCCAAAATTTCTTCAACCAAATTTGCTTCTCCCTTAGTAAGATTCAAAAATCTAGGTTCTGAACAAGGTAGATACAATACATACAGTTCTTTTTTCATTTTTTTTATCCTTTCTTTTCTTGATGATATTATTATATCAAATAGGGATTGTTTTGTCAATCCCTATTTTTAATTTTTTATTTTAGGCACATTCCGCAAGAAACGCTTTAAAATCAGGTTGAGGAATCCGCCACGGCATAACTAAAATATTTTTATCCATTTTCTTATGCTGTGCCATGCACTTAGCAAAGATAGATGTTTCAATTAGTGCATCTTCAAGGGCGGTGTGGGCTTCCTCAAAATCAAGTTCTTTATTAAGATAGCGGTGGGCAATTTCAGCCGATGTTTTTACATTCCCTGCTTCACTGACCCATGCTTCACGATTGGCAAGTTTAAAGAATGTTTTCTGTTTGAAAATTGTCTGACAGCTCATACCCCATGAACACCAAATAACAGTTTTTTCATTGAAAAAGGTCTGCTTTTCATCAAATTTGCTCAGATAGTTAAGAGTTGAATTTAGTGCCCTTGTGTCAAAACCCGCATTATAGGCAACCACGGCTTTTATATTATACTTTCTCATAAGAGAAAAAATTTCCTTGCGAATTTCCCAAAAAGATTTTACAGTCCACTTACCTATCTTGATACCCTCTTTATATGAGGGAATCTTTTCAGCATAGTAAGCGGTTCTCATTTTCTTCCACTCACCATAAAAAATTTCTCTTACAACATAAGAGCGTCTTTCATAAATAACACCCTTTTTATCATGGATAGTATAGCCAATGTCATATACAAGCGGTTCGCCAAGGCTCCCACAAGTTTCAGTGTCAAGTGTAAGGTAATAATTTTTCCGTCTGTCCATGTTGTTTTTTCCTTTCCTTTATCTTATGTCTTTATTATACATGATTATGTTTGAGTTGTCAAGAGGTTTTTTAATTTTTTTTGTTTCTTTTGTTTTAGCTTTTTCTCTTGACAATTATCATTATAAGGGATAACGACACAAAATACAAGTTGGAAATTTGCACAAATTTTGGGAAAAAAATTTGTGCAAATTTTTTGCAAAAAATGCTTGACAAAAACATGCGGGATATGTTATAATGGATTTTTCGCGCCAGTCCGATGGCTGGCGCGCCATCAAAAAAAAGAGGGTATAAGCCCTCTTAATCCTCATATCCTCTCAGTTCCCGATTCAATTCTCTTACAAGCCTTTTAGTTTCAGCAAGACCGATTAAGGTAATAGCGTCACTAATCTGAAAGGAGATGTTAGTTTTACATGCCTGAATCAACTGGTCATGTCTTTTCTTTTCTTTAATTTCCATTAAACATTTATGAAGTGCTTCACATTCATCGTCTGTAAGAGTGTATCCCATAAATTCAATTTCTTTTGTCATTTTTTTATTTCCTTTCTTTTTGATGATTTAATTATAATACAGAAATTATTATTTGTCAAGACTTTTGTTTAAAAATAATTTCTGTACCAGTGTAGTAAGAACGAGTGCTTATAACTTCTTTTTCAAACCCTTCTAATTCAAATTTATTATTAAGATATTCTTCAATTGCCCAATTGAATTTTCTCCAAAAAAGACGGTCTTTTATTTTTAAATATTTTTTTGCAAGTCCTATGCTCCACCCCATTCCATTATCATAAAAGAAAAAGGTTTTATCATCGGGGTTCCAATCACTTGTTCGGGGGATGTAATAAGTAAGAATTTCATCAGCTCTTTTTTCATCCCAAGTTGTGCGGTCATAATTCCATTTTTTGATTTTATCGCTAATTACAACATAAATCCAAATGGGGAAGAAGATAATTCTTCTTGCTTTCAAACTATCGTCACTATTCCACCAGTCACGGAAAGGATGCTTTTTCTGTTTGTCTTCAATGGCTTTTAAGATTTCTTTATTCATATTTTTCTCCTTTAATTTCTGTGAATTCAATATCTTCAATAGAGCGAAGTTCATAGTCCGTTCCTGTTTCATAAAGAATGTCTTCAATTACAAAACGCTCTTCCTGTGTAAGCTTGTAAAAACATGCAGGGTCTCCCACGCCATTAACCAGTACATACATTTTCTTTTCCATTTTTTATCTCCTTTTTTGATGTTATATATATTATACTTTATTATTTGCTATTTGTCAATACTTTTTATTCAATAAAACAAGAAATATCAGTAACAACTCTTGCAGAGATATAATGCTTTTTACAATTAACAGTTTCATAAAAAGCCATATCTTCCTCATAATGCTTGTCAAAATCAAGAATAGCGTTCATATTTGCTTGAGTTGGATAAAGATTATATCTAAATTCTAACCTATTACGCCATGCTTTAGGATTTTGAACAGGAATCATTAATTCAAAATCAATATGATTATCAATAAGATAATTAATAACTACTTTATGGGCGGATATAAAAACATTTTTATTGCCATAATCACTGAGTGCTTTAGCAATCATAACATAATCTTCTTCCCATCCGGCTCTTTTAGTGAACATGGATGAATCTAAATCAATTGTAGTGTCGGGATGTTCCCTACAATATGTGCTTTTTCCGCAACCCTGATAACCGCAATAAATCATTTTTTTTCTTTTCCTTTCTCTCTGTTGATGATATAAGTATATCAGATGTTAGCGGTTGCGTCAAGGAAAAAATTGCACAAAATTCGGGATTTTTTAAATTGAAAATTTGTTTAATTTGTCTATTGACAAAAAGTGCGGCGATATGGTATAATGGAATTTCGGCGCGAGGCGACGGCTCGCGCCCCATAGAAAAAAGAGTGGCAATTGCCACTCTTCTTAATTTTTCTTAAAGAAACATTTTTAACAGGAATATAACTGCGAAGATTCCAACGGCAATCTTCCATGAGAATGTAATAGCGAATGCCCAACAAATTGCCCACACAATGAGAGATACAATACCAAAGACAATGCCATAACCAAGAATAAGACCAAGAATTGTACCAATAAGAACTGCTATTTTTGTCATAATTTTTTTCTCCTTTTTCTTTTGTTTTTGTTTTTTATATTATATATTATTTTTTGTTATTTGTCAATGATTAATTTATTTTTTCAATGATTAGCCAACCGCAATTAATACAAGCTGAATCACCAACTCTTTCAATAATAGCGTTTCCCCATCCGTTAGCTTTTGAAAAAATCATTTGTTTTGCGGAATCATAGGAATCAAAAACATGCGGATATGCACCAAATTTAGTTGAAAGGTCATTTTCATCACAAAAAGCAATTACATATTGAGGGGAATCGGTTGCTTTTTCTTTCTTGTTAAAAAATATAAACATCGCTATTAGCTCCTTTTCTTTTGATATATTAATTATATATCATTTTCTTTGAATTGTCAAGGGGATTTTTACATCCCCTTGAGAATTTCAATAATTGAATCTACATCAAAAGCCTTACCAATCCAGTTTTCCCTGTTTTTAGCTTCATCATCAAACAAAATATCATTTGCGGTGGCGAATTTTTCTTTAGGTGTTCCGTAAGGAATAATATGAACCTCATCAAAAGTTACACTGGCAAGATGTTTAGCAAGCCATTTTTCTTTTGCGGCGGTAACTTTCGCGTCATACTCAGGCGTTGAGGTTTTGCTCAACCATGAAATAATGCCGATTCTAATTCCCTGTCGCTGAAGTCTATTAAGGATTCTAGCAAGAGAATTTAAGTTTACAAGTGGCTTAGCTTCCGCATAAGGTTTCGGGTCATAAGCTCTGAGAAGAGGAAGCCAATTGGGAACGCTGTAAAGGTCTGCTATTGTTCCATCCATATCGAAATATACTGTAGTTGTCATTTTTTATTTCCTTTCTTTATCTTATGGTCTTATTATATCAGATTAATTCTTTTTTGTCAATAGGTATTTTTAAAAAATTGCCATTAAAAAACTGATAATTGCTACAATGATGATTACTACATAACTCCAATTCCCGGGAAGAGGCTTTGGAAAAATATCATTAGTAGTAAAGATAATAACTATAAACCAAATATAAAACTTGAATAGTATTTTAAAAAGTTCAAAAGGTTCGTTCATTTTATTTATTTCCTTTCTGTTGATGATATAAGTATATCAGATTAGAATAGTGAAGTCAACAGTTTTTAATAAAAAAGTTGCACAAATTCTGGGAAAATTAGGGTTGAAATTTTGTTCAAATTGCCTATTGACAAAAAGCCTGGTTATGTGGTATAATGGAGTTTCGGGCGCAGCCCGCGCGACAACGTCCCGCACAAAAGTAGGGTTTAATAACCCTGCTCTTCTGCTTCAAGATATTCCTCTTTTGAAATTTCTTCAACGTAAGCTTCAACATTCATTTCATACATTTCAATTTCATCCCAATTATCCATATCATCGACAAACCGCTCATCAGGATAAGCAAAAGAGTATTCATCAGAACAAATCTCGTCTGCTTCAGCCCAGGCTTCACTTTCAGATTCTGCTTGAATGTAAAAATGTTCATCACAACCACAATAGCCATTTGTGCAAGTTATTTTGTAATATTTCATTTTAATACCTCACTTCCAACAGATATAGAGTTTATAGAAACAAAGTTCATGATGATAATCACAGTTCTCATTGTAGTTATAACCCCAGTGTGGGTCATTCCAACGGTTCCAACCAATTTTAATTTTCATTTTTTACTTTCCTTTTGATAATATTATTATATCAAAGGGGTTGAGTTTTGTCAACCCCTTATTTTTTTAATTTCCAGCGGTTGCTCTGAATTTCCAAGAAAACGGATTTTTACTTCTTACATAGTATCCAATTTTCATTCCCACAAAATGAATTCCGTCCTGAGGATTCCCCTCATGAGAGTGATATACATATACACCAATTCTTTTGTCACAGCGCGCAAGTCTTTTCATCAAATCTTTCTGTACCGCCACTGGAAGCTCTTCCATACGAAGCCAACCAAAACCGCTCTTTTTATAATACTGAATAAATGATGTTGATGTCATTTTTATCTCCTTTCAATCTTCTTCTATAAGCTTCCCAAACAGTTCACAAACTTCACGCCAGTCATCATCGTTGCTTGCGATAAATTCAAAGATTTCATCATCGGGTTCATCGGGGACACCATCTTTAATCCAAATATCATAAACAAAGTCATCCCCCATATCAAGAATGTAATTATGCATATCTTTGAGAAGTTCAATCTTTCTTTCAATCTCACTTTGTTTTGTATTCTTAATTGCCATTTTTTTATTTCCTTTCTTTTCTTGATGATATTAGTATATCATAAAGGGCTGGAGTTGTCAACCCCTTATTTTTTTATTTAGGCGGCTGTCGGGATGCGCTGCATCCTTTTTATCCGACATTTAATCATCTTCGTCTGGTGACGCTCCGCAGATTTGCGGGTCTTCCGACTTGCATCCAGTGGAACCGCTTATGTTATTAGTATATCATAAGGGGTTGGAGTTGTCAACCCCTTATTTTATCTTTCTCTAAAGAAATAATCTGTGAGTTCACTTTCATCTTTTTCGCTATAAGGGCGCATATCAGTTTCACGAGCTTCAGGTGGAAAATATTGAGGGTCATTGTGGTCTGCCCTAAGATAACAATATTTTTCAGGTGTCATTTCTACAACTTTTTCTACTCGCATTATATAAGAGATTTTTACTTTCATTTGGTGTGTTCCTTTCTTTATCTTATGTATAAATTATAATAAATTTTAGGAAAAATGTCAAGTTGTAATTTTGCACAAAAAAAGAGGATTTTTAATCCCCTTCTTTGTACATATTGCAGAAGCAGACTTGGCAGTCAAAATCTTCACAAATATCGCAATCACAGTAACTACAATTATCTTTTCTCTCACAAGTGCCACAAACACACTCTTTTATACAAAAACTGTCTCTTTCTTTGACTTCAATCTTGAAGCGGTCAGAACCAAACATGCTAGGCTTTGTGAGCGTTTTGTAGGCTCTCTCAAAGTCTTCCTTTACCATCCAGTCGGTCGGCATAGTGTTCCAACCGCCAACCTTATCAGAGATATAAATTTTATACATTTTCATCTTATACTCTCACCGCCTTCCTCAATCCATCTCTCTTCTTCGGGTGTCTTTTGAGATATAGCGAGATTAATAGCATCACAATAGTTTGTAAATGGACATTCTTTGCATTTAGTCCAATCAGTGTTTTCTTTACAAGCAGAGTGAATAAGTTCCATACCAGTTTTCATTTTTGTAACCCAATCCATGTTGTTCATATCGTTTATTTCCTTTCTGTTGATGATATAATTATACAAAAAATTAGGAAAAAAGTCAATAAGTAATTTTATACAAAATGCGGATCAAAAATTTGTGCAACATTACATATTGACAATGGCGTCGCACGGCGACCCATCGCGCGACGCCAAAAGGGGGTTGCCATCTACGACAACCCCCGCACCAAAAGAAAGGAAAACGAATATTAGATTCTGAGTGGGGGTGAAGGGATTCGAACCCTCGACACCACGATTAAAAGTCGTGTGCTCTAAACCTACTGAGCTACACCCCCTCAGTGGGGATACGTGGAGTTGAACCACGATTCAGCATACACTGTATGTCTTACTTTCCGCAACGGTACAATCCCCATAAGGAGCGGTTTTTAGGGATAACCGCAAAACCCTTTGTGTTACTCAGTCTCAGTCTGAGCAATGGCGAAGTACGGAACTTTCTTCACCTGAGTTCTCTCGACCTTGTTCTCAGACTGGAGAGCCATGAGCAGGTGAGTAATTCTCTGATTGGACAGCTTTACAATGGACGGACAAGCGTCACACAGCTCCTTAATTGTTACAGGCTTGCCAACCTCAATGAGGGAAGCGATAATGTCAGCCTTGAAGCCCTCGTTCTCAAGCTGAGTTTTAGTCGGCTTCTTTGGGGACGCCTTTCTATTGTCAAGAAGCTCAATCTGCTTGTCAATGAAAGCTACCATCTCAGCGTTGTCAATAACTACCTTACGAATTTCTGCGAACATCTCACGTTTTGTCATACTAGACACCTCTTTCTTTTTATGTTTTGTTTTCTTTACTATGTATTTATTATAACTTATTTTTTTTATTTTGTCAACAGTTTTTTTATTTTTTTTTATTTTGTTTTCGTGGATTTGGCGCCTTATACCACGTGGCTGATAGTATTTTTGTTAGCCCCTTACATCCACCTACATGGGGCTTTCTGCCTGACTCCCATACACTTAATGTCCTTTCCTTTGCTTAACTTCTGTATTTATTATATCATATCTTTTTTATTTTGTCAACAGTTTTTTTTATTTTTTTTCTAAGCCTTATGCCCATCCAAAGGCTCAATTCAAAGGGCTTATGTCGGCGGGTCTCTCATGGGAGTGTCACTGTCCTTTCTTTATCTTATGTATTTATTATACCATAAGATTTTTTATTTGTCAACAGTTTTTTTAAGATTTTTTGAAGTGACTTTCCGTTGTTCAGATAGCCGATAGGCGCTAGGCTCTGCCGACCACCTTACTTAATTTTGTTGTCCTTTCTTTATCTTGATATAATTATACTAAAATTTTTTAGAAAATACAAGTCGGAATTTTGTACTAATTTTGGGATATTTTTTTGTGCAATTTTTTTCGAAAAAATGCTTGACAAAACCACTCAGGGTGTGGTATAATGGATTTTTCGCGCCAACCCGAGTGTTGGCGCGCCGAACGAAAAAAAACAGAGGGTATTACCCCCTGTTTTTAAATATGATGAAGTTTTCCGTCAAGAACGTAGATGATGCCCTCAGAGCCATCATACTCGTCAATCTCCCAATCAGTAGCTTCATCCGGAATACTTACAATAGCAAGCCGAGCGAAACAACCGTTTGCGGCTTCTCCGAGAGTGCTAACTACCTCGATTAGACGAGGGTCTGTTCGAGAAATTAGTGGATAACGAGTTTTAAATCCAAGCATCCGCAAAGCTTCATCTGAAAGACCAAAACCGCCAAAACAAGTATTAATACAAATCTTCATTTTTTTTATTTCCTTTCTTTTTTTCTCTTGATGATTTTATTATATCATAAGGGGTCGAGGTTGTCAACCCCCTTTTTTTACTTTTTTTCACGCCTTTTCTGTTCGGCTTTCAGAGCGTGTTTCCGCATCTGAAGCTTTACATTTTCGGGGGTCTCATTGACCTCAAGCAGGAAAGTTTCCTCAATTCCCTCTGTCTTAGCTACTGAAAAGTTTTCTGTTACATTACCGCACTTTGTGATATATCTTACTGTTCTCATTTTTTATTTCCTTTCTTTTTGCTTTTCTTTGATGATTTTATTATATCAGTTGGGGGTTGTTTTGTCAACCCCCTTTTTAATTTTTTTATTCAATCGGGGTAACTTGCTCCTCAATTGTTACGGTACACCATCCCTGCTCATAGATAGCTTTTCTTTCCTCAGCTTCTTTACGAGTATCAAAAGTAATTAAATCACCAAATCTATCTCTTAAATAATGTGGTTCCTCATAAGAATGAGGGTCGCAAATTGGCTGAATAAAAAGAATAAATTTAACTTCACATTTCTTTTCTACTGGGATATAAACTGTTCTATAGGCTATCATTTCTTTATTTCCTATTTCCTTTCTTTATCTTATGTATAAATTATAATAAAAAATAGTAAAAAAGTCAATATACAAATTGCATAAATTAAAGGAAAAATTTTTGTGTAAAATTTTTTCATTTTTCTCTTGACAAAAACCCAACCTATATGCTATAATGGTTCCGCGGGCAGGGCCCGCGCGCCCACGAGGCGACAAAAAATGAGGGTACTTGCCCCCCATTTTTATTCAAGCCAGCTATTATAAATTATAAGATGTAAAGAACATTCTTTGATAATGGGAATATCTTCTGCTTTCATTCCTTCCCAATAATCAAAAATGTCATCATCAGTATAAGTGTTCTCTCCAATAACAACATCATGTTTACATTCTTTAATAAATCTTTGAAGGTCTTCCATAGTATTGATGACACGAATTTTATACCAATAATCACTATTAGCTTTTGTTACAAGCACTTTCATTTTTTCTTTCCTTTCCTTTATTCTGTATTTATTATATCAAAGGGGTTGAGGTTTGTCAACCCCTTTTGTTTTAGTTAGCTTCGCATACTGGAGTATTTAAAGTTGTTACAAATGCCAGGGTGACAACGCTGTCATCTACATCTTCACGCTCAGCGAGTCGGCAAAACCAAATGGTCATCTCAGCTTCAAATCCCCACCGCTTGGCTACTGCGAACATCATGTCAAATCTACTCATTATGTGTTTCTCCTCTCTTTTCTTTATCTTATGTATTAATTATAGCCTGCTTCTTTCATTTTGTCAAGCATTTTTTGAGAAGTTTTTAAATATTTATACTTTCGATTTTCCTCACACCAAGGGCACCCGCCATGATTTCTGCATGTTTTATCTATTGCTTTACTTCCAGAATAGGGGCGTCTATGTTCTTTTCCGCTTGTGATTGATTTCATTAAAGACATTTTTATTTACCCCCTTTTTAATTTTCCTTAAGGTTTTTATAAAGTTCCGCCAGTTGCTCATACAGAACTCCAATTTCATAATCCAATTTAATTCTTTTTGCAAAACTCCGGCACTTATTATAAGCACGTCTTTTATCTTTAAGCTGTTTTTCTATTTCATCAATCTGAATTCTTGTCATTGTTTTAACTTCCTTTCTCTTGATGATATAATTATACTATAGGGGTTGAGATTTGTCAACCCCCATTTTAAATTTTTTAATTCGGGAAGGCTTCCATCATAGCCTTGTATTCATCCGGCGTCTTTGCCAGTCTATCAACGATACGGAACCAAAGGTCCATTCGGTCAGAAATATTTGCCCTATGACCGACCATATATTCAAAATTCTCGATTGTCTTGTTGTAGATTGCGATTGCCTCTGTCATGTCTGTGTTCTCCTCTCTCTTGATGATACTAGTATAGCATAGCCTACATAGGAAGTCAAGTAAAATATTGCACAAATTTGGGAATTTTTTCAGCTAATTTTTTGTACAAATTGCCTATTGACAAAAGCTGGAAGGTATGTTATAATGGTTCCACGGGCTGCGCCCGGCCGCCCAGGCGGCGACGAAAAAAGGGGGTTAAAACCCCCTTTTATTCTTTATAGTACTTGGTGATTAAATCAATAGCTTCCTGCACATCGAGCAATGTGACATCGTCCTCATCCCACGGGAATCCCATAGATTCAACCGTGTATCTGTGCTTACCCTTGCCAAGCATATAAGAGTGAGCAATCACATCACCGCAACACCAAGGGAAAGTCACCTTGTAACCATCATATAAATCTTCTACATTGCAGGGGATTCCATTATCACAAAGAGCAAGGACTAAATCAGCAATTGTCTCAAAATAGTTATTTTTCATTTTTTTATTTCCTTTCTTTTTCTCTCTTGATGATTTTATTATATCAGTCGGGGGTTGATTTGTCAACCCCCATTTTAATTTTTTTTTAGCAATTCCAAAGGTCGCTTATATTAAAATTTTCTAAATTTTCAAGTCTGTTTCCGTAGCCTTCTCTTCTTGCCTTCTCTTCAAACACCTCATTAATTTTTGCCATATGTTCTAAATTTTCTTTTAAATCTTTTTCAGCTTTTTTTGCTGAAAAGTAAATACTAAGAAGGAAGAAACCGAACATCACAACCGCAGAACCAAAAGCAATAAGTCCAAGTGTCATTTCGAATGTCATTTTTTATTTCCTCTCTTTCTTTTCTATGGTCTTATTATACTATAGGGGATTGAATTTGTCAACCCCCTATTTTATTTTTTTAAAGAATTTCCATATCCCAGTCGGCTTTAAATTCATTGCCTACGAAAATTCCGCCCTTTGCATAGAATTCGTATCTAATGTTTTCCCCACAAACTACAGTTCTTTCAATCCCGCAATGCTCTTCTCTAGCAAGTGCCTTAGCTTCTTTCCAAGCCTGTCCAAAAGCTACTGTATCATGAAACTCTGTACCATTTACGTTGTAGTAGAAATCCTTTGTCATTTTTTTATCTCCTTTTCTTTTGATCTGTCTTTATTATACTATAGGGGTTGAGGTTTGTCAACCCCCTTTTTTTATTTTTTTTAGTAGGGAAGAAGAAGTTCTTCAGCGACCGCCTCAGCCTCAGCCTCAGTCAGTTCGTTTTTTGCGACCATTTCTACAAGCATTTCAAACATCATGTACTTCATCATTTTTTTGTTCTCCTCTCTTGTTTCTGATATAATAATACTACTTTTTTAGAGACTTGTCAAATGATTTTTTTAATTTTTATGCGGTTTTACATTTTGCACAAAAGGATCATAAAAATTTTGTATATTTTGCTATTTTTTATTTTTACTATTGACAAAAAATTTTTTTGTGCAAACTGCACAATAATAGAGCGCTTCTTTTGTGTAGTTTGCACAACTTCAAAAAAGTCAAGTAGAAATATTGCACAAAAATGAGGTGGTTTTGGGCGTTATTTTTGTGCAGTTTGACGAGAAGCACATCTGCACTGATTTGTCAATAGGCAAATTGCACAAAAATGGGAAATTTTTATGCTAAATCTTTGTGCAATTTGCCTATTGACAAAACCCTGAGGATATGCTATAATGGTTGAACGGGCGAAGCCCGTGCGCCCACGGCGCGCCGAAACTCAGGAGTTGACAAATCTCTCCCAAGCTTCAAACTCGTCATTCCAGAACTCTTCCCAGTCCGACCAGTCGAAGTGTTCATCCCACCAGACGCTTCGACTTGCCTCAGTAGCCGCCATAGCCTTGCGGTACTGCTCTACCTTGCGGTTTGTCATGGTTGCTGTGATTCCTTCGGCGATGATGATTGTTGTCATGTTTTTGTTCTCCTCTCTCTTGATGATTCTATTATATCAAACCGAGCTGAATTTGTCAACTATTTTTTTTATTTTTTTTTGGTGAGGGATGGGAACTTGTCCGCTCACCGTGCCTGCATTCATCGCGCCCTAATGTCCCCAGGCTCTGGCGCATTTCTTTAGTTTGTTGATTTTTACGGCGGGTCTCTCATTTTTTATGTTCCTCTCTCTTGATGATTTTATTATATCAGATAGGTTGAAGTTTGTCAACCTTTTATTTTTATTTTTTAGAAGTTTTTGATATGAGTGGGAGATTTTCGACTTAGTTTAGAACTTACTCGCCTCGTCTGGGTGAACTTGCTTTAAAACACCCTTCGAAGTAGGGGAAGGAATCGAACCTTGTGTTGCTGTCAGCCTCTCTGACTGCCCTTACCTTATGTCTTTATTATATCAAAGGGGTTGAGGTTTGTCAACCCCTTTTTTAATTTTATTTACAATATATTTTTCTGTATTTTTCTGGCACTCTCTCTTTTACTTCTGTTTCAATTTCGGCTTCAGTTACTTCATAAAGACCATAACCACCGCACATCTCTTCACAGTAATTAGCATAAGCACAAGCTTCTTTAGCAAGTTCTTTTGTTGCGTATGCGTGTCCTTTTACAATCCAAATTTTCATTTTGTTTCCCTCTCTTTCTCTTTTCTATGATTCTATTATATCAGAGGGGCTGAGGTTTGTCAACCCCTCTTTTTAATTTTTTTTAGAAATCTTTGAGAAGCTCTTCAGCGATTTCCTCAGCTTCCGCTTCGGTGATTTCGTTGTATGCTACCATCTTGACCAGTTCCTCAAACATCATATACTTCATTTTGTTTTCCTCTCTTTCTTTTCTATGGTCTTATTATATCAGATGTTTTGTAGTTTGTCAACTACTTTTTTTATTTTTTTAGAAGCTTTCTGCATTTCAGATGAGCAACCGGCGCTTGGCTCGTCCGCCCACCCTATTCTGTTTTGTTGCTTCCTTTCTTTTGATGATTTTATTATATCATGGGGGTTGAGGTTTGTCAACCCCCATTTTTATTTTTTTATTTATTGTGAATGATTTCTCCACCGATTTCAAGAGCGACACTCTCAGCACGTTTACCGTTGCTATATGCACCATAGAACCAGTACTCACCGTCAATCAGTCTTACTACCATGTATTCATAGTTGCTTGCGTATGCCGGAAGGTTGTTGATTGTTGTCATTTTTTTTATTTCCTTTCTTCTTTTGATGATATAATTATAACTCTATTATATATATTTGTCAATAATTTTTTATAAAAAATATTGCACAATTTCAGGATGAGATCTTTGTGCATTTTGACGGATATTTTTTTGTTGACAAATGGCTGACGCGCGTGGTATAATTTTTCGGACCCCGAACGACCGTTCGGGGTAACAAAAAAACTGGCGTTTTGCCAGTTTCTTATTTTTTTAAAAACCTATATAACAATCAAACTGTCCATCAACACGGCGTTCAATATACCAATCTTCTTCAGCACACATGTCTTCCGCCAGATGAGCTCCAAAATTATAAGCGGCTTCATAAATAGTGAAAGTTTCTTCTTCCCAGTGCCGTCCCGCAGAATCTATTACCCATACTACAAATGTTGTCATTTTTTTTATTTCCTTTCTTTTGATGATTTTATTGTAACATAAAGGGTTGGAGTTGTCAACCCTTTATGTTACTTAATTGAAAAACTTTCGATTTCCTCGATAAAGATGTTTTTCTTTAAAAAGCCTTTGATAGTAACCTTTTTTAATGAACCATAGATACTGTTTTCTTTGCATACTTCATATTCTTTTTTAGCTTCTTCATAAGAATTATATCTTGAATGAGCTCCCATGCACCAGTCTCCGCTTGTTACCATGTAATGAACTATCATTTTTGTTCTCCTCTCTCTTGATGATATAAGTATATCAAAAGGCTTGACTTTTGTCAAGCCTTTTTTATTTTTTTTTAGCAATTCCAAATGTCACTTATATTAAAGTTTTCTAAGTTTTCAAGTCTGTTTCCGTAGCCTTCTCTTTTCGCTTTTTCCTTAAACACTTCATCGATTTTAGCCATGTGTTCTAAGTTTTCCTTTAAATCTTTTTCAGCCTTTTTTGCTGAGAAGCAAATGCTAAGGAAGAAAAGACCAAACATTGCAATTGCGGAGCCAAGAGCGATAAGTCCAAGTGTCATTTCAAATGTCATTTTTTTAATCTCCTTTTCTTTTCTATGGTCTTATTATATCATGGGGGTTGAAATTTGTCAACCCCCATTTTTAATTTTTTTAAGCCCCATAGAAGTCAGTGATTAATTCAACGGCTTCTCTTACACTGAGCACTGTAACATCACATCCATCCCACGGGAACCCGAAAGACTCCACCGTATATCCATAATCTTCATTGTTGTACATTCCAGAATGAGCAATTACATCACCTTTGCACCAAGGAAAAGTTACTTTGTAACCGTCATAACAATTTTCTACATTGCAGGGGACTTCATTATCATTAAGAGCAAGGACTAAATTATTGATTCTTTCAAAATAAATATTTTTCATTTTTTTTATTTCCTTTCCTTTGATGATTTTATTATATCAAAGGGCTTGGCTTTTGTCAAGCCCTTTTTTATTTTTTTTTATTTATGCGATATATCCAAGGCACTCAGCTGTCATAACAACGATACCAAGAATTGAACCAGCGAATGTCCATGCTAAGATTGCGTAGTGCAGGATTTTGTCGTCCTTGTCTCTAATGTCTTTTCCTACGATGTAGTTGATGAAGTTTGTCATTTTTTTGTTCTCCTCTCTCTTGATGATATAAGTATATCATGTTAGGTTTTTGGTGTCAATAGTTTTTTAAAAATTATATTAAAAATATTGCATAAAAATAGGATTTGTTTTTTGTCACATTTGACGAATAATTTAGTCTTGACAAACCGCACTCATATGTGGTATAATTTTGCGGGCCCCGAACGACCGTTCGGGTCAGTCGGTTATATAAAAAATAAAGGCGTTTCCGCCTTTATCTTACTTCATTATATCCAGCTTTTGTGTGTTCTTTTGCAAGTCTCAGCAGGTCTGTTGGAATTGTTTCATTTGCGTTGTAGTATCTTTTTATCTGACCTGGTCTTGCAATAAGTTTTGTTATCATTTTGTGTGTTCTCTCATTGTAGATTGTGATGATTGCTGTTGTGCTGATAACGTGGATTTCAGCGCCGTTGCGATGTCCTCTGTCTACTCTAACTTCTTTTACTGGTGTTCCTAAACCGATCATTTGAATAAGTTCTTCTCTCTTTTTTCTGTCTGAACTGTAGTGGTTGCTTGTCATGTCTTTGTTCTCCTTTCTTTTGATGATACTATCATATCATGCTTGCCCTCTTTTGTCAATAGGTTTTAGTAAATAATTTTGCCCAATTTTAGGTGTTTCTTTTTGTTACATTTGACGAATAATTTAGTCTTGACAAACTGCATCGCTGTGTGGTATAATTTTTCGGTGCCCGAACGGCTGTTCACGTTAGCCAAATAATAAAAGCTCAACTTTTCAGTTGAGCTTTTTTTTCTCAGATGCGCTTGAGCGCCTCATCCGCAATTTTTGACCACTCCTTAAAGGCTTTTCTGTACTTGGCATCTGCATCCATCCAAGATAAATCGGTTTTTGGATTTTCCATCAATCTGTTGTAAGCTACATCTACCATTGCACTCAGTTCCATTTCCTTGATTCTCAGTTCCATTGTCGTCATTGTTTTAATCTCCTTTTCTTTTGGTCTGTGAGGTTTCTTCCCTCATCTCTTGATATTATTATACTATTGAGTTAGTCTTTTGTCAAGCATTTTTTTGAAAAAATTTTTTATTTTTTTTACTTTAGTTCTTTATCACTTTAACGCATTAAAGTGTTATCTTATTAACACATTAATGTATTAATGTATTAACATATTAATGTATTAATGTTGTATCACTTTACATCGTTACACTTCAACGTGTTAAAGTGATGATGTGTTAGCACTTCAACGCGCTGAAGTGTTGGCTTCTTTAGCACTTTAACGCGGTGAAGTGCTGGCTTCTTTAGCACTTCACCGTAGTGGAGTGTCGTGCTTTAACGCATTGAAGTGTCGTGCTTTAACGCGGTGAAGTGTCACCGCGACGCCGCACGAAAAACAGCCAAAAACAATTTTGCCCCCGATTTCATCACTTCACCGCGGTGAAGTGCTACACTTTAACGCAGTGCAGTGGTAACGCGTTAACGCTTTAGCGCGGTGAAGCGCTGAAATCAAGGGCAAATCGGGACTTCACCGCGTTACAGTGTCACGCTTCACCGCGCTAAAGTATAACGCTTTAACGCGTTAAAGTGCCAAACCGGCATGCAAGCGTCTATCCAGCGGACGCTTGCATGCCGCGCTCATTTTCAAAACTCTTTTTAATCAGGCTTATTTGTCCTAAAAAAGATTCTTTTTTTATTTGCTAATATTTATTATTCCCCAGGTATTGTTTGATTCTACGTTTTTTAGGGCCGTGCTTTCTACCGACGTACTCGTACATTCTTCTCAGCTAGTGCCACTCCCTGTATGTTTATGTGGGGGGGTATATTTCGGGATAAAATTTTTTTAAAATTAACAAAAGGGTATGTTCTCCGCATTTCCCTCTCCAAATCAATTTTAAAAACCAAAAAACGATAGACCAAAAAACGATAAATCAAAAAAAGAAGGGATGATTTATCATCCCTTCTTATCATCCCTTCTCTATCTTATCCGCCCTATATATATTTGGATACCAACTCAAAAATGGAATTCTGCTTCCACCCACTGTTATTCTATAACTCTCTCCAACCTGAATCTTTCCATATAAGTCAGACGAATTAAATCTTGGATACAACCAACTATCAGTAATTTCATATGTAGCATCTTCCGAATAAATCAAATAAACGTCATCTTTTACCATTTTATCCGTAACTACAATTGTCTCTTCTCGTATATTGGAAACCTTATCAACAGGTCTCCAAAGTGAAAAAGCAATAAGTCCTACTATCAAAATAGCGTAAAAAAACAGAGCCAGCGCCGCTATCCAATGTGAACTTTTATTTCCATAATACATGACTTAATCCTCTTTTTCTACATTTTCCCAATTCAGCACCGTTCCGCAATGCCCGCAAGTTTCTCTGCCCCAATTGGGGGAATCCTTATAAAATGCCGCACCGCACGTCGGACACCAAACAACATCCTTCTCATCTTCTCTAATTACAACATTCTTTTCATTCATATTCTAAAACTCCTCTTAATTATCAAAACATCTTATAGTTAAAAATACAATTAACACAATCCAGCAACAAATATAACTAGCAATAGAAACTACTCCGCCATTTGCGGCAGCCCCCGCAATATTAATTATTCCAACAAAAATCCAAACTATCAATAAAAATATATCCATTTTATTCATCCTTATCCGCCACATAATCGGCGATTCTTTCAACAGTATCTTCTACTTTATCCAAATTTTCTGCGGTGACCTGTGATGCTATAATCATTTTATAGCAAGTACTCTGTGAAGGAATCACTACTGCAAGAGCTAGAAGTAAAAGTCCAACGATTGCCGCAATTTTAAAATTCTTATCCCACCAATGAGGCATCTCATCAGCATAATAACCCACTACTCTAATTAGCATATAAATACCAATAACAAGAGCAGCAAGTATAACAACACATCCTAAATTATCACATATTCCAGCAAAATAAAAAATCCACGGATTTACAATAAACATTCTTATACTCCTTCTTTTTCAGGTAAATTCAAAATTTCATCAATTGGGGCGGATTTCCATATACTTTCATAAAAATCAGAATTGTTATTGTTATGAATATATCTATCTCCGCAACTTGCATCCTCTTCCATTGAAAGAGGAGACCAGTCAATTAAACAAGATTCACAATTATTTCTTCCTGTTTTTATCTGTTGAAGCTGTTGATAATCATATTCACACAAAAAACAATTACATTCAACGTCTTTATAACCATGAGCCTGAAGCCAATTTCGTTTAAATATCGTGCGGGCTAAGCCACTAGGATTATTACCTAATTTTATTAGCATATCTACCCACATCTGTCTATGAAGATTTAATGCTGTTTCTCTTGTTAATTTTTCTTTCATTATACCAGTCCTTTATTTGCGGCTTCAACTTCAGGGTCTTCTTCCCAATACCCCTTGGGCGGAGTCGGCTCTTTTAGTCTACCATAAAGCTCAAGTGTTTCAAGCCTTTCAGTCATACTATCAATATAATCATAGATTTCATTATTAATATCTACCTCACGCTTCCGTGCGGCTCTCCACTCTGCAAGCTTCTTTCCAAAAGACTCATCCCAAGTATCCTGCGGGCAGCACTTCGCAATTCCCTTATAAATACGAATATCTTCAATATCATCATACTGGTCATCCGCAAGACCATACTTAGCAAGTCTATCTGCCATGTCATCTACTGTTGTAATAATACAAACTACTGTGCGCTTCTCTTCATTTACAATAAATTCTGTTGTTACCATGCGGTTTTGCAGGTATATGACCGTCTCATACCTGCCGCCTCCTTTTCTCTTTAATCTTTAATATTTTTATTTATTTATCATTTACAAGTATATTATATTATAAATTTTTTATTTTTTCAAAAGTGTAAAGAATATATCAAATTCCGCAAAATTTAAATCCTGTTCCATTCCTTCTTCTGTTGTTACAAGATATTTTCCTTCGTTCGTTATTTTATAATTATATTCCTTACCTTTAATAAAGCTCCCCTCATCAAGGGTAATATTATAATTTGCTTTGACTTTCATTTTTATCACCTTAAACCTTTATAATCAATAATTTGTTTATTCTTTTTAAGAGCATAATTTCTAGTTAAAAAAGTTCCTCCATTACCTATACCATCCCAAACGCATAAAAGAGCATCTGCATTATCTACCATATAACAATCTCTAATATAATATGCTTTTTTTGAGTATTCTTTAGAAATAAAAGCAATATGATTACCTTCCATAATCCATTGCTCAACTGGATGATAATATTTCTTAGGGAATGGATAACAACAAAGAATAGGAATTCCTAATTCTTTTGCGGCGGTTGCTATAATTTGGTCAGTTCCTTGTGCCATTCCGTCAAGAACCAGTGATGGCTGAAGGCGAGTAAGCTGCTCAACCGCCCATTTTTTTATCAATTGCTCTTGTCCTTTTAATCTTTGTGGACGATGTCCTGTGACAGCTAAAATCATTTGTCAAGCACCTCTAATCCTTTTTCAAGAGCTTTCTGAAAACCACTTTTCCATGTATCTAAGGTTCCATCTTCTCTCCAATTTTCTGAAATTTCCCAAACTGGAACACACATCTCAGTAAAAGGACAATAATCACAATCTTCTGCATCACAAAAAATATTACTTATCTGTTTAATCTCTTCTTTTGTAATCATTTTTATTATCTCCTTTTTATTATATAACTATTATATAATATATTTTTTTAAAAATCAATAAAATAATCTCTTATACTAGATTGACAGAGAAAAAATTTTTTGCTATAATATAAGTATAGAATTAATAAAAAGGAGTATTTATGGAACAAAAAGATGTTATAAAAGATACTCCTCTATTGGAAAACAACAATAGTAAAAGACCTTACGCTAAACTAGATTATACAATTACAGATATACAATAGCGAAATAGATTAGTGCATGAAATTGTAAATAGCGTTGCGGTAGATAAATTGACTCCATATTATTTAGAAGAATTAACTAGATATTTAGTTGAGACTCCTGAAAGCAAAAAAGAAAAAACTGTATTAACAGACAATAGAATGGTAACTGTTAATAAGAGAGAGACTTCTTATTAGGGGTTGGTTTTAAAATTAGAAAATGGCGAAGATGGTATTTATAATTTTATGACTGGCGGGGATAAAAATATTCTATTAGTTCCAAAAATATAGATTACTGAAGACGATATTGAAACAATACCAGGATTAAGAGAATTAAGAGAAGAAATAAAAAAAATTGAAATTCAACAAAAGGTAGCAACTGGAAGAAAAAAATATCTATTAACTAAACAATTAATAGAAATGAGACAAGATCAATATATCTTAAAAAGCTCATTTAAACCTCCTATTACCTCCATGAAATTAACTAAGAATGTAAATCAAATTAATTTAAATGAAAAAATAAAAGTCGATGACAGCGGAAATCCAATAAGCAATTGTTTAATATCATTATTTGATCCTCATCATGTGAGTTGTTTATTATGTAATTATTCCAAAATCAAAGAATAGGCTTGGGGAAATTTTGATGGAGATTGGTGGTTTCTAATGGAGGATTTTGATAATCTTATAGATAGATCGTTAAAAGAAGATTACCCTATTTTATATGATATTGTAAAATATAAAATTGATGGATTACAAAATAAAGACATTTCCGCACGAATTAAATAGAAATATAATGTTACTTATTCTATTGAATACCTCTCTGTCGTTTGGCGCAAAAAAATCCCAAAAATAATTTCAGAAAGAGCAAAAGAAGATTGGATAATCTGGCACTATACTGTTGAAGAAAAAGGTAAGTGGAAAAGATGCTCTAGATGTCATGAAATAAAACTTGCACATCCTTATTTTTTTACAAAAAATAAAACCGCAAAAGATGGTTTATATAGTATGTGCAAATGTTGTAGAAATAAAAAAAATAAAATACAGGTCAAAACTACTTAATTCTATATAGTATTTTTTTCTATAATAATAGAAAGGAGAATTTTATGGCAAAGAAAATAATGGGACAATAGCCAGATTAGAACGGCAAATGTACGTGCGAAAGATGCGGGAAGAAATTTGGTCAAATAAATTTTTATAGTTATAAAGATGGAAGTAAATGTGAAATTTGCAAAGCATGTATAACCGCACATATTGATAATTTTGATCCTCATACTTTTGAATGGATTCTTGAAAAAATGGATGTTCCTTATATTCCTGTTGAATGGAATGTATTAAGAGATAAGGCTTTTGCAAAAGATCCTTATAAAATGAATGGAATGTCTGTTATTGGTAAGTATCTTGCTAAGATGAAACTTAAACAGTGGAATAAATATGGCTATAAAGATACTGAAAAAATCCAAAAATAGATGGAGGCGGAAAAGGCTGCTAAAGAAAAAGAAGAAGCAGAAGAAAAAGCTAGATATGAAGCTGAACTTAAAGTTAAATTAAGTGAAGGAAAAATTTCATTATCTGAATATCAAACTTTAGTAAGTACTGAGACTCAAAATAAAGAATTGCCTCAACAATGGGGAAACAATATTACTGGTCAACATATTGGAGATAAAATTGAAATTCATGGATAGCCGCAATCTTATGCTGAAGCTTTAAGTCAGGTAAAGAATCCATTTCAAGAGCAGTTGTTTATACCTTAGAGTGAGATCACTGATCCTGGTGCGGATTTGGACCAAGAAGATAAAATGTATCTTGCAATTAAGTGGGGACGTCTTTATAGACCTAGTCAATGGGTTGCTCTTGAACAATTATATAATGAATTTATGAGTTCTTTTGATATTCAAGGTGCGGCACGTATTGACACTTTAAAGAAAATTTGTAAAACCTCTTTAAAGATGGATTAGGCTATTGATAGTGGCGATATTGATTCTTATCAAAAGTTATCGCGTGTTTATGATACAATGATGAAATCCGCAAAATTCACAGAGGCTCAAAATAAAGATGGTAATGGTATAGGTATAGATTCTGCTTCTGCTATTGTAGATTTTGTTTAGACTCATAGTGGTTCAATTCCTAGGTATAAATGTAATTAGCCGCAAGATATAGTTGATTAGATTATTAGAGATTTAAAAGAATATAATAGAAATCTTATTTATGAAGATAAATCATTGGCTCAAGAAATTGAAAAATATCTTCAAGATAAGCGGATTTCAGAAGAAATGAAAAAAGATAAAAAAGATGCTAGAGCAAAAGGTTTAGATACAGTTGAACTTGAAGATGAAGATTTTGTAAATTATAAAAATTCCTTAAATCATATGAAAGCTCATGATGATAATTTAAATGATGAAGATATTGAAAAAGAATATTTGAATCGGAGGGTTCAAACGTCATGAAGCTAAAGGAATTGTTACAATTGTCTTCTGAGAGAGAATACCGAAAACAAGGAATATCAGAAGAAAGACTTTTACAAGATATAGATCAATTAAGAGATTTAATTGCCTATTTTAGATAGTATCCAGATGTTTTTGTTGATTTTATTAAAGGTAAGGATAGTACTTTTGAATTTCTTTTTTATCAAAGAGTCTTTTTGCGGATAGTTATGAGACATAGGTACGTATATGCAACATTCCCACGTGCTTATTCAAAGTCGTTTTTATCAATGATGGCTTTAATGATTAGATGTATTTTATATCCTAACTCACATTTATTTGTAACAACAGGTGGAAAAGAGCAAGCTGCTAGTATTACTGTTGCAAAAATTGAAGAAATTTGTAGACTTATTCCTGGTTTAAATGATGAAATTAATTGGGACAGAGGTGTTTCTACAAAATCAAAAGATAATGTAAAATACGTTTTTAAAAATGGCTCAACTATTGATATTCTTGCGGCAAGGCAATCTTCTAGAGGTCAACGTCGAACTGGCGGTTTAATGGAATAGTGTGTTCTTATTGATGGAGATATTCTGAATGAAGTTATTATTCCTACTACAAACGTTGATAGACGTCTTTCAGATGGTAGCCGCCATAAAGAAGAAAATGTTAATAAATCTCAAATTTATATAACAACCGCAGGATGGAAAAATTCATTTGCATATCATAAATTAATTTAGATTTTAATTAATTCTATTATAGATCCTGATTAGTATATGATAATGGGCGGAACTTATGAAACTCCTGTTGTTTCTGGATTATTAGATGAAGATTTCGTTGAACAATTAAGATTACAAGGAACATTTAATGATTAGTCTTTTAACAGAGAATATCGAAGTATTTGGTCCGGAGATGTAGAAAATGCTTTCTTCTCTTCTGAGAAGTTTGATAAATATCGAGTTTTACTGCAACCATAGTATGAGTATAGTGGAAGATCTTCCAAAACCGCATATTATGTATTTGGAGTGGACGTTGGACGTATAGGATGTACAACTGAAATTTGTGTTTTTAAAGTAACGCCGCAAGTACAAGGTGCTGCTCATAAGACTCTTGTTAATATTTATACTTATGATGCTTAGCATTTTGAGACTCAATGTATTCATATAAAACATTTGTATTATAAATATAAGCCTAAACGAATTGCTATTGACGGTAATGGATTGGGTGTTGGTTTAATTGATTATTTAATAAAAGCTCAAGAAACTGTGGATGGATAGTATTTACCACCTTTTGGAGTTTTTAATACAGATGAATATCCAGAATATAAGAAATTTGTAACTCCAGAAACTTAGCGTGATATATTATATATAATAAAAGCTAACGCGCCAATTAATACAGAAGCATATAGTTATGCTCAAACTCAAATGTTTAGTGGCAAAATTAGATTTTTAATAGATGAAAGTTTAGCGAAGACAAAGCTAATGTCTACTAAACAAGGGCAAAATATGAATATGGATGAAAGAAATGAATATTTACGTCCTTTCATTTTAACGTCTATTTTAAAATAGCAAATGTTAAATCTTGTAGAAGAAAATTAGGGTGTTAATATTATTTTAAAGCAAAGTAATAGAGGTATTAAAAAAGATAAATTTTCTGCCTTTATTTATGGACTTTATTATATACGTTATGAAGAAGAGTTAAATAAAAGAAGAAGAAAAAGAAATATATCAGATTTTTTATTTTTTACTCAAACTTAAGGTCAAAAGTTATTAAGTTTATAAAAGTTTTTTTTATATAATATAGTGAAGGAGAAAAAATATGCGAGCATCCAGAGGAGAAATTAAAATAGAAGAAATATTACAAGAGTCTGGTTTAGAGTTCGTAGAAGAATACTCTTTTCCAGATTTAGTAAGTAATACTGGACGTCCTTTAAGATTTGATTTTGCGGTTTTTGATGATTAGCATAATATTGATTTCTTAATTGAGTTTCAGGGAATTCAACATTATGAAGCTAAAGATAAATTTGGTGGTTATAATGGATTAAGAAAACAACAGTATAATGATATGAGAAAAAGATAGTATTGTCGAGATCATAATATAAAATTAGTTATTATTCCTTATTGGGATTAGGCACGTGTAAATTATGATTATATTCTTAAAGCGGCGTATGGATGGTAAAGAAGGAGAGGTATCTAAAGTTGATAAATCGAATGGCTTAGATAAAGAAAAAAGGCTTTAATATGATTGGGGCTGAAGATGATCAAATTCCTATTGATAGTGTTGGATATGTGCCTACTGACTTTGCAAAAATTAGAATTGGTGTAAAATCAGTGTCTGATGCTATTTTAAAACTAGGTGATTTACGTAGAGTAAATCCTCAATTGGCAGATAAAGAACAGGTTTTAAGAGCCATTCATTATGGAGACCTAAATAAAATGAGAGATATTTCTAATTATTTTTATAAAATTAGTGGTATCTATCAAAGATTATGCCGTTACATGGCTTATATGTATAGATATGATTGGTTAGTTACACCATATTATAATAAGGAATCTATAAAACAAGAGAAACTTCTTGAAGGTTTTAATAAAGTTTTAAATTATTTAGATAAATTTGAAGCTAAAAAATTCTTTGGTGATGTAGCTTTAAAAGTAATAAAGAATGGTTGTTATTATGGTTATTTAACTGCAAAAGAAGGAACTGTTGTAGTTCAAGAATTACCACCAAAATATTGCAGGTCAAGATTTGTTGTAAATGGGCAACCTGCGGTTGAATTTAATATGAAATATTTTGACGATATGTTTGTTGATGTGGAAGAAAGAATGAAGATATTAAAAATTTTTCCACAAGAATTTGAAAAAGGTTATAGACTTTATAAGAAGGGTAAATTAAAACCAGAATTTTTAGGAGATGATTCAGGTTGGTATTTACTTGAAGTTGGATCTGTTATAAAATTTAATTTGAATGGAGAAGACTTTCCACCTTTCATTGCGGTTATTCCTGCTATAATTGACTTAGATGCCGCCCAAGACCTTGATCGCCGCAAGATGCAACAACAATTATTAAAAATCATTATTCAGAAGATGCCTATTGATAAGAATGGTGATTTAGTATTTGATGTTGATGAAGCTCAACAACTTCATAATAATGCGGTACAAATGTTATCTAAGGCTATTGGAATTGATGTTTTAACCACTTTCGCTGATGTTGACGTTGCGGATATGGCGGATAATCATACTACTACTACAACAGATGATTTAGAAAAAGTTGAACGTACAGTTTATAATGAAGCTGGTGTTTCACAAATGCAATTTAATACGGATGGTAATATTGCTCTTGAAAAATCTATCTTGAACGATGAAGCTTCAATGTGGAATTTGATTCAACAATTTGAAACTTTTTTAAATACTTTATTAATACCTTACAATAAAAGTCCAAAAAAAGTTAATTATAGGGCACAGATTCTTCCTACAACTATTTATAATTATAAAGATTTAGCTAAACAATATAAAGAGCATACTCAATTAGGTTATTCTAAGATGTTACCTCAAATAGCTCTTGGACAAGCTCAAAGTGCTATCTTAGCAACAGCATACTTTGAAAATGATATTCTTGATTTAGTTAATGTCTTTATTCCACCATTAATGTCTAGTACTATGAATGCAGAAGTTCTAAATCGAAATAAAACTGGCGGAGAAGCAAAATAGGGCGCGGGAAGACCAGAAAAAGCAGATGATGAAAAAGCGACAAAAACTATTCAAAATCGTGAAAGTATGAATTAAAAATTTTTTGGACAAAAGTTATTAAGAAACTTATTCAAATTTTTATTATATATGGAAATGAAAAAGGAGAATTTTTATTATGCACCAATCAGTTGCAACAATAAACTCTCCTGAGTTTTTAAATCTTCAACCTCTTGATATAAATCCTTTAATGTCTAAATGTGATATTAAAGTATTTTATCTTGGCGCGAATAGAAACCATAGTTTTATTTCTAAATAGGTTGCTGTTGAAATTGGAAAAAGGTTGCGAGGTGCGCCAATTGTAGGTTATTATAGAGATAGTAAAGAAGATTTTACAGATCATGGAGAAAAGGTAATTATTGATGATGAAGGAGTAAAATTCGAATGTCAAACTGTTCCTTATGGCTTTGTATCTCCTGATGCAAAAGTTTGGTTTCAAGATTTTTAGGATAGCGATGGTATGGGTAATACTGTTGTAAGAAAATATCTTATGACAACAGGTTATCTTTGGACTGATCAATTTCCAGAATCCAGCTTACCTGTGAATGAAGGTCGTCCACAATCAATGGAATTTAAACCAGAAACTTTAAAAGGAAATTGGCAAACAAATTATGAAAATGGATTAGACTTCTTTATTATAGATGATGCAATTATTCAAAAAATTTGTATATTAGGAGACGATGTTGAGCCTTGCTTCGAAGGCGCTTCTGTAACGGCTCCAGATGTAAGTTTAAAATTTACATTAGATGATAATTTTAAACATACATATTTTAGTATGATGCAAGACTTAAAGAATGCCTTAAGCGGAGGAGGACAACAGATGGATAATCTTGAAAAAACTACAGTTGTTGAAAATGAAAATTCTGATTCTGTTGTAACAGAGTTTACTCAGTCAGAAGAAAAGATTGAAACAACTCCTGTAGTTGATCAAAGTGAAGATACTTCTGCTCCTGCTGATTATGTAAAAAAGGATGAAGAAAAAGAAAAAGAAGAAGAAGAAAAAACTGAAGATTCAGAGGATTCTTCTGAAGATTCATCAGACAGTGAAGATAAGGATGATGAAGATGATGACAAAGATAAGAAAAATGCAAAGAAATATGAATTAATTAAAAATTAGCTTGAAACTTTGAAAACTTCTTATTAGACTCTTCAAAATCAATATCAAGAACTTGTAGAATTTAAAAGAGAAATTGATAATCAGAAAAAGGATGCGCTTATTGCTGAATTTTATATGCTTTCTGATGCAGATAAAGCAGATGTTATTAGCAATAAAGAGAAGTACACTTTAGAAGAAATTAAAGCAAAACTTTCGGTTATTTGTTTTGATAAGAAAGTAAGTTTTTCATTAGATAAAGAAAAAGAGTCTAATGAAGAAGAAACAATTGTTACTTATACTTTAAATAATGATAAAAATGACAGCCTACCAGAATGGGTGAAAGCTGTTAAAGAGCAAGAACAACATTAATTTTTATTAGGAGGATGCTGAAACATGGCACTTACAATGAAGAGAAAAGGATATGGACAGGTTGAACCTAATCACCTTTCTGGTATTGTTACCGGTCAAATCTACGCTCAGTTACCGGCACATGTGAAGGTTGGAGACACTGGAGCAGATTCTATTACTCAGCTTGAACAAGGACAGTTTGCTAAGTATGATTATGCGGCTGGTGAAGTAAATTTTGACGGTGAAGGCGAGTTCATGCTTGTTTATAATGAAGAAAAGCTTTATGATGAAAGAAAGCAACATCATAAGGATTTTGTATATAAAACAGAGGATTTTACCGATGGAAGAATATTCCCTCGTTTAATCAGAACTTATGTTGGTGATATTATGACAACTAATACAATTGCAGTTGCAAATACTTCTGATACTGCTGAAGTTGGTACAGTAGAACTTTCAGTTGGAAATTATTTACAACCTGGTACTACTGGTTTCTTAACTAAAGCTACTGGAGCTAGTATGCCTGCATCTGGAATGGTTTGGAAGGTTGTTAAAGAATATACAATGCCAGATGGACAGCCTGGTGTTAAAATTCAGAGAGTGCAGTAATAAGGGAAGGAGAGAAATAAAATGGCATTACAAAAAGATCAATTAATTGAATTAGCTAGAGCCAATGCGAAAGCTTCATTAAATCCTTCTTCAACTTTTTCTTTTGGTGGAGAAAAACTTTCTGCTGAAGCTCTGAATAAAACTTTTATTAAGGAATTAAATGAACTTGGGGCAACTCCTCAAGATTTTAGAGAAAATAAAAATCTTATTTACACATTAATGTAGGTTAGTCTTACGGAAGTTCTTCCGCAAAAGATTATGCAATCTTATGGACAGTTTGCTGATGTTCGTACTTTTGCACAAGGAACAAAGCCTGTTTATAAGGTTAAGATTAGTGAGGCTTCAAGAAAGCGTGCTAAACAGTTCGTGACTAGAGTCGGTTTAGCAGGTAGATATGAAGTCTTCAAGCTTGATGGATATTCATTCGAAGTTGCTACAGCTGCATACGGCGGAGCTTCTCGTGTAGAATGGGAAGAACTTCTTGATGGACGTATGACAATGAATGATTATTATAGTCTTGTTCTTGAAGGAATGGATGAACAGGTTTATAAAGAAATCGCAAAAGCTCTTGAAGCTTTAATCAATAGTATTCCTGCACTTCAAAAGGTAGTTAATACTGGTTTCGACGAAGCCAAGATGGATACATTATTAGCACTTGCTGACAGCTATGGCGGAAAGAGTACAATTTATTGTACATTTGAATTTGCTTCAAAAATGCTTCCAGCTTCGAGTGATAATTGGTCAGATGGAATGAAAGAAGAAATCTGGAACAATGGATATTTTGCTACTTATAAAGGACATAGAGTAATTATTCTTCCGCAGTCTATTGAAGATAATGTAGGTATGACAGCTACTAAAATTAATAAAGTTATTAATCCTCAGCTTGCTTATATCATTCCGACTGGTTCAGAAAAACCTGTAAAAGTTGCTTTTGAAGGTTCTGCACAGGTTAAATCTTTTGATAATCGTGATTGGTCAACAGAAATTCAGACTTATCAAAAATTTGGTGTAGCTACTTATTTAGTACATCCAGGTATTTGTATCTATAAGAATGAAGCGTTAAATCCTTATTATGGTGTATAATAAGTAAGGATTAATTATCAATAAAATTACATAGGGGAGAATTGTTTTAATTCTCCCCTATTTTTTGTAAGTAGAGATAAAAGGAGATTTTATATGATTGATGGAAATAAAGCTATAAAAGTTATAAATAAATATGATGGAATTGTTGGATATAGAGTTCCATAGCTTGGAGTTAATAGAACTTTTTATCCAAAAGAAAGTAAAAATATTACTTTTAATGAATTATAGAAGTTATCTTTTTTACCTGGTGGAGAATCTATTTTAAAAAATTATTTAGAAATTACAGATGAAGATGCTATTATGGAGTTGTTTAATACAAAATTAGAACCAGAATATCATTATTCAGAAGAAGATGTAAAAACATTACTAACAGTAGGTACATTGGATCAATTTTTAGATTGTTTAGATTTTGCTCCATAGGGGATTCTTGATTTAATTAAAGATTTGGCAGTTAGTCTACCTGTAAATGATATGGCTAAAAGAGAAGCTATTAAAGAAAAACTTGGCTTAGACGTAACAAGAGCTATTGAAATTAAGAATACTAAATATGATGGTGAAAGTGAAGATGATTCCAGCCTTGCTTCATCTAATTTAAAAACTACTAGAAGGGCTGCTCCAATTAAAAGTCATGCAACTGCCGCCGCACCAACAGGAAGAAGATACCAACCAAACAAAGAATAATTTTTTATATAGGGGGTATATAAATGAATACTACTTCTTTTTCACTTGTATATGACTCCTTTTTTTCAAAAATTACAGATGACATGTTTTTATAGTTGACAGAAATTGATACATTTAGAATGTTATAGTAGTTGTTACTTTCTGCTATTGAAAAATTTTAGTTTCCTAGAGTTAATTTGTGGGATTACTCATTATTTGAAATAAATGATGAAAGAATTTATAATGGTGCGGAAAGTAATCATCAAGACGCTGTTGCAATCATATATGGCGGCGGTTAGTTTAATATAAAATTAACACACGAAGAAATAAATATTTTAGCTGTATATATGATTGTAGAATGGTTAAGTCAACAGCTTGCGAGTGTAGAAAATACTAGAATGAAATATAGTGGAACAGATTTTAAGTTCACATCACAAGCTAACCATATGCAAAAACTTCTTCAATTAAAAAAAGATTATGAAAGAGAAGGCTTTCATCTTCAAAGATTATATAAAAGAAGAATTCCAGATTCTAGAGGTGTCATGCGTTCTACTTTTGGGAGAATTATGGAGCCTGTCAATTATTCATCTGGAAAATTAGAAGAAACTTCATATAGAGCTAGAAATATTATTGACTATAATGAATTAATTAATAAACCTAAAATTGAATCACGTACTTTAGTTGGAGATAAGACTTTTGAAGAACTTGGTTTATAGAACATTAGCCTTGAAGAACTAGATGAAATTTTGACAGACGATTAAAGGGGGGGTTGTTTTATGAAACAATATCTTAATTCACAAGGGGTTGCTTATTTATGGAGTAAAATTAAAAAATATAATTTTGATATTCTTACTTATCAAACTGGCACCGTTGAAGAATGGAATGAGAATAGAGATTTGCTATCTTCAAAAGATGTTTTATATATATATTCTGATTATAAAAAAACAAAGAATGAAAAAGGTGATGAAGTTTATTTGCCTGGATTAAAATGGGGAGATGGAAAAACTTATTTAATTGATTTGCCTTTTTTAAATAGCGGCGCGATAGATGATGCAATTTTAGATCATATTAATAATAAAGTTATTCATGTTAGTCTTTAGGATAGAGAATTTTGGAATAACAAATTAAATTTATCATTGTCTCCAGAGTCATAGACTCTGGTTTTAAATAGATATTAAGGAGGGGCAAAAAATGGCTGATATTTCGAAGATTACCTTGCCCAGTGGGACTACCTATGACATAAAAGACGCTACTGCAAGAGCTTTGATTGAAGAATTACAAAGCTATACTGACTACTTAGGAGTCACTACTACCGAAATTTCAGACGGATCAACTACAAATCCGATTAAAATAAATACATAGGATGTTACTGCCAAGAAAGGTAATATCGTTAATTATAATAGTAAAGAATTTATTTTTAATGGTACAGCTTGGCAGGAATTTGGTGATTTAAGTGCTTTAGGAGATCTTGCATATAAAGATAGTGCGAGTGGAACTTATAAACCTGAAGGTACTGTAAGTCAACCAACTTTTACTGGAGAAAGTTCTTCAGTAACAATTACTGCAACAGATAACACAAGCGGGAATTATCAACCAAAAGGTACAGTAAGTAAACCTACTTTTACTGGTTCTAATTCTACTTTTACTGGTACTTTTACACCTGCAGGTTCAGTATCTGTAACTACAAAATCGACTTCAAATAAAACTGCGACAGTTTCACCAGCTTCATCAGGGACTACAACATATACTCCAGATGGATCTATTTCTCAACCAACTTTTACTGGAACTGCTTTTGATTCTACTGGAGTTTTTACTCCTTCAGGAAGCATTGGATTAAGTAATTCAAATACAACTGTTGCTGTAAAAACAACAACAGGTACAGCTACTTATACACCAGGGGGAACTGTTACACAACCTACTTTTACTGGAAATAGTTTAACTTCAGAAGGCACTTTTACACCACATGGAAGTATTAGTTTAAGTAATTCAAATCAAACTACTACAGTCAGTGCCGCCGCGTCAGGAACAGCAACATACACTCCTGCAGGAAGTGTTGGAACTCCTACTATTTCAGTGAAAACCGCAGGTTCAACAACAACAATCAAAAATCCTACTAGCGTAACGGTTGCAAAAACTGTGGTCGCGGCGGCTCCTGGGGCTTCAGCACCAAGTAATGCAATAACATATTATGATGTTACTGATTAGAATTTAAGTTTATATCAATTGGGATATACAACCGGAGCTTCTATTACAACAACCAATGTGACAGTAAAAGATGGAGATGCCGTTTATTAGTCTTCAAAGCCTACTTTCTCTGGAACGGGAGTTAGATTGGTAACTGGTGATATTTCTGTTCCTAGTAGTGCTACTTTTACGGGAACTGAATAGGATATTAGCGTTTCAGGAACTCCATCAGGAACAGTATCTAAACCTACCTTCTCTGGAACGGGAGTTAGATTGATTACTGATAATATTTCTGTTCCAACTAGTGCTACTTTTACTGGTACAGAAGGAAATATTACAGTAAGTGGAACTGCAACTGGAAATGTGTCACAGCCAACTTTTACTGGTACTGGAGTTAGACTTGTAACTGGAAATATTCCTGTACCTAGCGCTTATACTGCAACTTGGACTGGAACAGAAAGTGATATTTCAGTTTCTGGAACTCCAAATGGTTCTGTATCTCAGCCTACATTTACAGGAACAAAAACTCAAATTTCTGGTACAACAACTGCAAAAGGTTCTGTATCTCAACCTACATTCACGGGTACATCAAAAACTGTTACAGTTAGTTAATAAGGGGGTAATCTTATGGCGGATATTTCCAAAATTACCCTGCCCGATGGCAATTATTATAATTTAAAAGATAAATATGCAAGAAATGGAATTCCTTTTGGAGTTGTAGATGACACTTCTACATCAAAAGTTTTTACTGCGACTGTTGAGGGAATTACAGAATTAAGAGATGGAACTTGTGTTTTATTAAAAAATGGTGTTGTAACGAGTGCGGCAGGTTTTACTATAAATATAAATAATTTAGGAGCAAAACCTGTTTATAATAACATGGAACTTAATACTGCGGATACCACAATATTTAATGAAAAATATACCATGTTATTTGTTTATGACAGTACAAGAGGACAAGATGGCGCGTGGATTTGTTATAGGGGGTACAATTCAAATACTGATATACTAGGTTATCAAATAAGAACGCATGCAACTTCTTTGCCTGTCAGTCAACTTACTTACAGATATAGATTATTATTTACATCTGCAGATGGGACTCATTATGTACCCGCTAATGTATCAACATCAACTAATGCAACATCAAAAAGAGCAGTTAACCAAGAAAAAATAGATCCTTTTGGAGATATTAGAATTTTTTATTCAACTGGTAGTGTGGCTGCAGAAAGTCGTCCTGGAACATCTACATTATTTCAACAATATAATGGCTTTGCGCTTGGATATTCTTTTAATACCACAGGAGCTGCATTGACATTAACTCCTTTTTTGCCTATATATTTAAGATGTGCACTGCAAGAAGATGGATCAGGTATCATGGATGCTGATGAGCCTATTGTTCAAACAATTCCTGAAATAGAAGATAATAATATATATATTTTTTTAGGGATAGCTTCTTCTGCAACTAATTTATAGCTAATGTTATCTCATCCCGTATATAGATATAAAGATGGAAGTGTTCGAATTTTTTCTGGAGAAGATCATTCTTTCCCTGAAGCTTATTTAACTTGGGGTGGAAAAAATTTTAGCGGTGACTATGGACCCCTTGATGCCGCCATGATAAGTGATTTAGGGGCTAATAGATTTGCTTTTTTAAGACCCGAAGGAGTAACTATTGAATATTCTACTGACTCTGGAGAAACTTGGTATGATTATGAAAGTTCCGATAATGCTAAATTAGGTTTATTTGGAGACGGATGGAATCATTATTTAGGTAAACATAGTGCAAAAGGTTCAAGTACAATAGGAGATATGTTACGAATAACTATATCAACTTATTAGGCACAAGTTTATACTGAATTAAATAAAATTGCCATCTATATGACAACAAAAGGCAATACTACGCAAGTAAAAATAGAAAAGGCATTGCAAAGTGCTCCTAATGATTATGATGTTCATTTAGATTGGACTGGAATTGCAGGTTACTCAGGTTGGAATATTTTAAATATTCCTATTTTAAAAACTTATAGAAACAGCGCTAGCACACAGTATGGACGAGTTAGACTTACTTTTAGACACTCTAAAATATCCGCAACAAATTCCGCCGCCGCAATTATTTTAATTCAAGGTTATGGTGGCATGGGATGGGCTTGTCCATCCACAATGGCAAAAACAGGTCATTTATATAGTTATGATAGCCTTCAGAATGCAACTTTTCCTGCAGAAGTGCGCGCCCCAGCGCTTTATTCTAATGATAAAATTGTATTAACAGGTGGCTCTAATTCAGAGTCATCTGTTAGTATTACTCCTAGTACAACAGATATATATTCCATAACAAATGTAGGAACTTTACCCACTCTTACTTTTGAAATGGATACTACTGATACTAAAAAATTAAAAATTACTTTTAATCAAGGAACATTACCAAGTAGAAGCGCTTCTGCAATTAAAGCTTGGACTGGGTATACAGAAGCAACTGCGGCGGCACAGACTTTTACTGGAAGTTCAGATTAATTTTAAAATAAAATAAAAGAGGGTAATTATATATGGCAACACATATTATAGATAAGATAGAGTATGGTGGGAATATATATCAAATATAGGATAGTAATGCTTTAAAAACCCACCAAACAATAAAACAAGACGGAATTACTGGCGCGACTATTATTAGGTTTGGAATATGTAGTACTGGCGCCAGTACTGCCGCAAAAACAGTTAGTATTGATTCAGGGACTTTTACTCTTGATCGAGGGGCAAAAGTTACTGTAAAATTTACAAATAAAAATACTGCAAATTCGCCAACTTTAAATGTAAATTCAACAGGAGCAAAAAGAATACAACATAATGGAGCGTTAATAGCTTCAGCTTCAAATAAAAACTTATTATATGGTACTTTAGATTTTGTTTATGATGGATCATACTGGCAATTAATTGGAAATTATTTAGACACTGGATTAGCAACTCAAAGTTCAGATGGTTTAATGTCACAAAGAGATAAACAATTATCTGATACTTTAGATGTAGGGGGACGTAATTTAATTGATGATACTGCAGCACCTTTTACTTGTTTAGTAGCGTCAAGTACAGAATATTCTCCTTATTTAAATTTAACTGCTTATGCTATTGATAAAAGAGTTTTTCATATTACTGATGAAATTTTTACAATTTCTTTTAATTATACTTTAACAGGAAATTCTAATGTTGATGCTTATATTTATCCTTAGATAAATGGAAGTCAAGGTTCTTTACTTACTGTTGGAAATAGATATAATACATCTTAGAGTATTCAAAAAGTTATTGGAAATACTACTTAGGGAAAATATAAAGAAACTATTAAAGTAACTGCTGAACAAGCTGCTTATGTTTAGGATAGTTCTATTAGAATAGTTTTAAAATCAGCTACATCTGGTGCTATTTTTAAGATTAAAAATTTTAAACTTGAATATGGTACTATCGCAACAGATTGGACTTTATCACCAGAAGAACTTGGCTACAAAGAGCCTCTTGAGTATAGTGGGACAAAATACCAATATGCAGGAGAACATATTACTTTAAATTCTTTATAGTAGCCAATTTGTTATATAGAAGATTATAAAACTACGGTAAAACCTTCAGCTTTTGGAACTCATGGCTGGCAAGGAATGGAAATATATGGTAATTTAATGTTTAGAACGGTAGTCGGTGGACAATGTGCAGTTTATGACCTAAATACAAGTGCGACTTCTTTAAATGCTATTAGTTATTTCAATTTAGGAAGCTATACAGGCGATAGCACAACAAACCATGCTGATTGTTTGTGTTTTTCAGATGAATTTTATGATGCAAATGATCCTTTTCCTTTATTATATGTAACAGCGGGAGATGCGAATCATGGATAGTGCTTTGTCGAACGAATTCAAAGATCTGGTAATACTTTTTCATCAACATTAGTTCAAACTATTAATATTGATGCTAATAGTCTTACTACTAGTGGGATACATTGGGGTTTTCCTTGGGTCCAATTTCATAGCTACAATGGATATTTGTATACTATCGGGCATGTTTCACGCGCAGTTCCTTATCCTGATGGAGCTGCAAAGTTTAATAATGAGCACATAATAACAAAATTTTATCGACCTAGTTTATCAAATTCTTCAGTAACTTTAGGTTGGGAAGATGTTGACAATCAATGGAAGACTAAGTATGATTAGAATTATCAACAAGGATGTCGTTTTAAAGATGGAAAAATTTATATGATATTTGGTCATGGTGGAGCGACATCTCCAAATTATCTTATGGTGCAATCTTTAGTTTCAAAAGAAAAAATTGCAGAAATAGATTTAAGTAAAGGGGCATATAAAAATTGGGTTGTTTAGTGTTTAGCAATTTATAATAATAAAATAATTGTTGGAAGAAATAATTCTAATACTACTTTTTCAATTACTTTTTCAAATTCTAATAGATCTGGTCCTGAAAATATTGGATTAGCGACTCATTCAGCAGATGGACTATTGTCTAGTAGTGATAAAATAAAAATTGATGCTATTACTCAAACCCAGTCTAATTTTTTATATCCTCATGCAGGTATCTATAATAATCAAACATGGTTTGGGGGCGGTATCGTAACTCGTGATGGAAAAGGTGTTTTCTTTACAATTCCTTTTATTGGAGCTAGCAATAGATAGAGTGATATTAGTGTTACTTGCACTGAATTAAAAGTTAGAAAATCTAATGGATATTTAGTAGAGAGTGTTTCGCAGGGAGATTCAGGTTATACTTTTACTTATACAGGAACTCCATTAGGGATAAATGTTTCCGTAGTAAAAAATTCCCAGATTGATTCTAGTATTACAAATGGAGTAGTTGGAATCCAATTTATTTATAATTTAACAGTTAATTCAAATACTTAAAATAATCCTTAATTAAAAAGGGAGTTTATTAAATGATTTTAAAATATAGTATTGAAATAGAAAATAAAATTATTGTTAATAGAATTCAGAGTTTAATAAATCAAACTTATAAACTTTTACCAAACCGTGAATAGGGAATTGATTGGGAAAAACCATTAGAAACAATTTTAGAATAGTTAGTGGGAATGTATAGATTGATGAATAATGAATATTCAGAAATCTTCTTCCCACTGTTAAATAAATTAGAAGGGCTTTATTCATTAACTAAGGAAGAAGATTTTCTATGTTATCGTAGAACTATTTTTGAATGTTTAGGGTTAATGAATGAATTGAAAGAGAAGATATGTCATTAGAATTATTAAATAAAAGATTGCAATATCAAGGCGGGAATCAATAGCAAAGATTTATTAATGACAAATTAAGAAGTTTAAAGAAAGCTTTGTTATATTCTTATCAGGCGGCAACAGCTATTCTAGAAGATGGAAAATAGTTTAGATGTTTAATTAACCCTGATAAGAATAAACCCGCCTATGATAATAAAATTATTTCGATTCCATATAAAGATATTTGTTTAAATGAACCTAGAATTGGTAAAACTTCTGAAGGTGAAGTTGATATTAATATGAAACCTGGAAATACTTTTACTTGGAAATAGACTAATACACATTGGCTAGTTTATTTATAGTTTCTTGAAGAAGATGCGTATTTTAGGTCAGAAATTCGTAGATGTGATCAATAGGTAAAAATAGGATAGAAGAACTATTGGGTTTATATTAGAGGCCCAGTTGAAACTTCCATTGAATGGTCACAAAAATCTGGAATTGAATGGAATACTATGAATTATTCATTGGTTATGTATATTACGGCTGATGAAGATACAAATAATTATTTCGAAAGATTTAAAACTATTAAAATTTTAGACCCAAGAAAGAATATTGAAAAAACTTGGCAGGTCGTAGGAGTTGATCCTTATTATGGTGACGGTATAATTCAAGTATTTTTAGATGAATTCTTTGAAAATACTATTGCGGAAGCAGCTGCTGAAGAAAACCAAGAAACTGGACAACAAGAATCTATAGATGAGACTGCCGCATATATTAATGGTCCAACTCAAGTACAGCAATATAGTAAAGCATATTATGAAATATGTAATGCTGAAAATGGACATTGGTATATATTATGGGGAGATGAAGAAAAAGATTTAAATAGTTCTTTAAAAATTCTCCCATTAGAAATAGTAGGAAAATTAAAATCTTTTACTTTAATATATAGAGTAGAAGGACAAGAAGATATTAAATTAAATGTAAAGATAGTATCTTTATAAAGAGATAAAAGGAGTAGATAAAATATATGAAGAGAGATTTAGCTTTAAGACCTGTTGATTTTACTTCATCTTTTTTATCATGCTAGAAAGATTTAGAAGAAATTTTAAAAAGACTTTTTGTTACTAGTCAGCCTTATAGTGATGAATTAAAAAGATTGTTAGTAATAAATACAAAAGATTGTTTAGATAATAAAACAAGCACAGTTTATCAAAATGCTATTAAAGATATGAGTTTAGCTAAATTAAGATAGCAAGGTTATATAAAATTTGAGCCTAAGATAAAAATGCCTGAACATGAATAGGTTAAAAGTTATTTATTAATTAGTTTTGATAATTTTAGACCAAATATTACAAATCCTGAGTTTAGAGATTGTAGTGTTCATATTGATATTCTTTGTCATACTGACTATTGGGATTTAGGAAATTTTAGAATTAGACCTTTAAAAATTGCGGGTTATATTGATGGAATTCTTAACAAAGCACGTTTATCTGGAATAGGCACCTTTCAGTTTGCGGGTTGTAATGAATTAGTTTTAGATGAGACTTTATCTGGTTACACTTTAACATATTCAGCGATTCATGGAACAGATGACGTTCTACCAAGCGCGCATGGGTGGATTTCAAAGAATGATTGATGAATTATTATTATTATCTGGTAATGATATTCCTTTTCCATAGGCTCAGTTAATAATTCATCAGCCGCGACTGAAAGAAATAGCTTATATTACTGAATAGCGTTTTTGGTTTGGATGCGAAATATTAAAATTTAATAAAGAAAATTTAGCAACTTAGGACAAAGTTGATTTATCAAATATGTCAAATTTTAATATAATAATGATGATAATACAAGAAAAAAATTTATAGGCTCATTAGGCTAGATTAAATGTTTTATCTATTCTTGCATTATTATTCCCAACAAAAGAAATTTTGTTGGGAAAAAAGGCAATACAATTACGTGATAATTAGACTGGCGAAGTTAATGAAATTAATGAAAATAATTTTGAAATTTTTAAAGGAATTATCACTAATATATTTTGCCTAACAAATAAAGAAAATAAATAGTATAATCCAAGTGGATAGTTAGCAAAAAAAATTGCTGATAAAATAAAAAAAGGCAGACAGAAAAAGGCGGAGCTGGCGCCAGATTCTAAGATGTCAGTATTAAGTCGTTATATCTCTATTCTTGCTGTTGGCGAAAGAAAAGATATGAATGATTTAATGAATTATACTATTTATCAATTAATGGATGAATTTAACCGATTTGAATTAAAAATGCGTTATGACTCTTGGTAGAGATTTAAGGCAGGCGGATGTACCGGTATGGATGACCCTGAAGATTGGTTAAAAGATATTCATAATAACAATTAGTCTAACGATTAGGATAATGATATTTTGTACAAAATATAAGGAGGAAATCCAAATGAAATTTGGTGTACGTGAAATTGCTAACGTAGTATTTAAGGCTAAGAATCAACAAAGAATTGGTAGCCAAATTTTCGCAAAAGGACAACCAGTTTTTTATCTTGATTCTGCAAAAACTTCTTCTATGGAAGGAGCGGCTACTACAGTATATGCAACAGGTGGTCGTGGTAATACTCGTTTAATCGCTTGGGAAGGTGAAAAAACTTTAACATTTACTGTTGAAGATGCTCTTCTTTCACCAGTAAGTTTTGCTATGCTTTCTGGTGCTGGTATTATAAAAGGTGCGGCAGATTCTGAAAAAACAATTCATTTCCATCAAACTACTAATGCAGTAATTGAAACGGCTCAGGGTGGAGGACTTGAAATTGATTTAACAGAAGCTTTAGAATCTACAGAAAAAATTTGTCCGACTGCTCCTATTTATATTATGAAACTTGATGCTTATGGAGATTTAACTGGAGAAGTTCTTACAGGATGGACTGTTGATAGTGCTGGTAAGAAATTAACTCATAGTAAAGTTAGTGGATTAGAAGGCGCTATTATGGTTGACTATTATGTATTAAAGAAAGAAGGAACTGTTTCCGAACTTCAAATCGATGCAGAACACTTTGGTGGATACTATTATGTAGAAGCTGATACATTATTTAGACGTCAGTCAGATGGTAAAGACTTACCTGCAAATCTTACATTCCCTAATGTTAAGATTCAGTCTAACTTTACATTCTCTATGGCTTCAACTGGTGATCCAAGTACGTTTACTTTTACCATGGACGCGTTCCCTGGATATACATATTTTAATAAAACAAATAAAGTTTTATGTGCTATTCAGGTTGTTGATGACGCTACTGAAGCTAAATATGAAGCTAAACCATTATTCCCACATCCAACAGGATTTAATATTGAAGAATCTATTCCTAGAACTGAAGCTGATGGACAAGTTACTAGATATGGTGATTCTGTTGACGGTCCAGACAATGAAGATGGTGTAGAAGGAGATGCGCCGTAAGGCTAACTTTGAAACATTAAAAATTTTATAGGGAGAGTATAATTTTACTCTCCCTGTTTTTTGTTAAATAGGAGATAAAGTATGGCAATAAATAATGTAGAAATTATAGAATCTAATTTAAAAGAAATTCTATCATCAAAGTCTCCTGATTTTATTCGTAGTAATTTATTATTACTTGGACAGAATATAGATAATTATTTATTATAGTTAGAAAATTTTTATAATACTTTAGGAAGTCAAATATCTCCCATTGAAAACCAATATCAAGATATAGGAGCTAATGAGATAACTATAAAATATGCAGTTTTTAAAAAATTAAGTTATAATGAATCTGAAATTGATTCATTATTAAAACAAGGTTATATTATATTGGATAAAATTAGAGAATTTTTTACAAATGAAAAAATAGTATATGAAATAGGATTGATTAAAGGTGGACAATTATTTGAGTTTCAACTGACTTTAGAGTAGTTATTAAAAAATACAAAAGCTTCTTTTAATACTCGTTCAACAATAGATAATATTTTTAAGCTAAGAATGTTTGGAGGCAAAACTTCTTTATTAAACACATATCAAGAAGCTAAAAATATTGTTGGTTCAGATGTAAACGATGCTAGTACAGTCTTTTCTGCTGTTTATGATTATGTTAAAGTTTAGCATTCACATGGGCATAAGATTAATAAAGGTAATGCTTATGAAGCTTACAAAAAGATTGTTGCTGAGCGAGGAAATCAAATTCCCCCAAAAGTTTCTACTGATCTAATAGAGCAAACTTTAACAGAAGTTAGAAGTAATACAGCAAGTTCATTAAAAGGAGGAGATTATCTTTTAAGCCAAATTAAATTTTATTCTGCAGCGCCTTCTCTTGCCACTACTAATTTAATTAGAACATCTTTAAAAGAAATTAGTAGTATTTTAAAAATGACAGAAAATTCTAAGTTAGATCAATCTTTTAAAGAAGCTATTAATAATATTTTTATTAAAAATAATAAACAAGCTGCTACAAAAGCAGAGCAAGCTGGTCGGGATTAGGCTTTATAGAATTTAACAAAATTATTACAATCATGGGGCTTTAAAGTAACCTAACTAACTTGACAAAATAAAAATTTTATATTATAATATAAAAAAGAGTTAAAAGGAGAACTGGATATGAAAGTATCATATGCAAATATGAAATTAAAAGTTAATACACAAGTGAAAACTTTTGATTTTTGCGGGCAAAAGATTTAGGTTTTACAGTACCTTCCCGCAAGAGATAAATACGATTTATTAATGATTACATTACAAAAAGCTTAGGAAAATGGTATTTATAATGAATTTAAACTAAATCTTTATTTTGAACTAAATTTAGTATATTTATATACAAATATTTCCTTTACTGAAAAACAAAGAGAAGACGAATTAAAATTATATGATACATTAAAAAGTAATGGATTCTTTGAACAATTTTTCCAAGCTATAAATGAAGAAGAATATAATGAACTTTTTGTACAACTTAATGCGATTAAAGATTCTTTAACACAGAATCATATGAGCGTTGCGGCAATTATTCAATCACTTATTAATGATTTACCTGCTAATGCAGAAGCCGCCGCAAAAATTGTAGAAAGTTTTGATATGAATAAATATAAACAAGTAATTGATTTTGCTACTTATGCAAACGGTGGTAGAAATATTAAAACTAATTTACCAATGAATAATGAATAAAAAATAAAAGGGTAGATGATTAAATCATCTACCCTCTTTTTTATTGTTTACCAGTTGAGCCAAATCCGCCGTCTCCACGCTCTGTCTCAGATAAATTATCTGTTTCATAAAAATTCATTTCAATATAAGGAAGAAGAATCATCTGAGCAATTCGCTATTGAGACACAATAGTTTGAACCTCATCTGTATCATTATGAATAGCTACAATATACTATCCACGATAGTCACTATCGCATATGCCTACACAATTTGCAGGACGAAGACCTTGTTTTGCAGCAATGCCTGATCTAGCAAAAATCGCTGCAAAAGTCCAGTCTGGGATCTAAAAAGAAAGACCTGTTCCAATCTTCATTGTGGAATGAGGCAAAATATAAACAGGCCCATCGGTTGCCGCATACAAATCATATCCTGCCGCATGTTCGCTTCCTCTTGTTGGAAACTTAGCTAAATCATTAAGTTTTTTTACTTTTACATCTACCCAATATTCCATTATTCTACCTCGTAATCAATATTAACAATAGACTCAGGTTCCTTAATATCATTGAACAATTTTGTTAAAGATAACTTCCAATATTCATCAACAATTTCACCTTTTGCTTTGCGAGTTTTATGTTCGCTTGTATATTTACCAAGAACATATGCGTTATCATTTTTTGCTTCTTCTATTGCTTTTGTTGCTTCTGCTTCTGTATCAACTCTATATGTTTCTACTGTACTTACTAAATATTTTGACATATTATCTCCTTTAAATACATTTTATAGTTAATTTATTTTTATTGTATCTTAATAATTCTTTTTCTTGTATTTGTTTTATAATACCTAGATTATAATGTTTAGCTCCAGTTAAATCAATTTGATAAGTATCATAAATCTAAGATAATTCAAATATTGTTTCTGGAATATCTCCTGTTTTAACTTTTCTTACTTCTAATTTATTTCCATCCTAATAGACGTAAAGAGTTTGGTATAAGTCAAAAGGATGAATAATTCCTATAATCTTTTTCATATTTTCTCCTTAACATTGGATAACCCAATCATCACAATTAAATAAATAGTAGGCAAATGCTTCTCCGCCAATTTCTAACCAAATTTCCCATTTATCTTCTTCTTGTTCTATTGAAAGGATTCTTCCTCTATTTTTTAATATGTCAATGAGTTCATTTGCGGCAACCGCAGGTGGGTTGCGGTTTAATTTCTCATATAAATGGAATACTGTAAAATCATATCTTTCTCGACAAAGTAGCATAGCATATCCATCAATTTGCCAATTAAACCAATCTTCTAATTCTTTTTTAATTGATTCAATTTTTTTACCAGTTAGCTTACCTTGTCGTAATATTAATTGTTTATTAAAATCATATAATGTTCCTAATGAAACATCATGTTTATTAGTTTCTTTCATTAGAAAACTCCTTCTTATTTAATTAAAAATCAAGACCTTGATATAAGACTCTTTGATTTTTACTGCCACGTAATTCAAGTGTAATATCTCTTTCTGCTTCAATGTAAGGACCGTCTATTAAAACATCAATTTGAGATAATATATGATTAATCTTATCATTATGTTTCTTTTTTAAATCTTCCAAAAGATAGCCTGTCCAAACAAAAATTTTGATTTGTGGAAAAGCAGTCCTTACACTTGTAATAATTTTATCAACTTCTTCTAAATTCTCTTTACATAGGGGTTCTCCCCCTAAAACAGAAAAGTTTCTTGTAATATTATTTGCACAGATTGCTTTAATAATTTGTCCTCGTATATCAGCGGGGGTCTCTTTGCCGCCATTGAAATTCCATGTTTCAGGATTTTGACAACCTGGACAATGATGTGGGCAACCTTGTGTCCAAAATGAAACACAAGTGCCAGTCCCATTTGCGAAGTCATTTTTTATTAAACCTGCATATCTATCCATTTTTATTTACTTAACTCCTCAATTAATATTGCTCCTAGTGAATTACCAAGAACAATAGCCATAAATTTAAAAATATTTATTAAAGACAAATTGAATAACAGATAAGGAAAATCTGCTATACAATGCTCTGCTCCAATAAGAATAAAAATCATAATTGCAAAAATTGTTAATATAGTTACTTTATTTTTTACAGCAAAATGAATTAACATTCCACAGAAACTAGCATTTACAAATAAAGTTAATGCGCTTTTAGCAAATTTAGTTGCGCCAGCCGCAGATATAATATTAACAAAATCTGGATTTCCTAAAGCATAAAAACCTATTGTAGCTGCTATTGCAATGCAATTAAATAATAATATTGTAGCTAAAGTTTTTTGCTATTCTAATGTTGCTTTAGAATAGAAACCAATTTTTCCAGTAAATAAATTTAATTGCATATTAATTATTGTTAAAAGTCCAAAACTAAATAATAAAGCTCCTAAAGCAGGAACTGAAGATTGAAGGTTAATAATAACCCCCAATCCAATTAAGATTCCTGCGAGAGCTGATTTTTTAACACACATAATCTTCCATTGCTCCCATATAACGACGTTGTCCTCTTAATAAGGATGAATGTTTAAATCTCATTTCTGTTTCCTGTTGTTTTCCAAGATTAAAGGCTGTCTTATAATCTCCTGTTAAATATCCTGTAACTCTACGTAATCTCTAAATATTTGTTCCTCCACACATTGGACATTCATTATTAATTTCTCCAGTGTATCCGCAATTTAAACATAAATCATTTGGAACATTTAAAGCAAAATAAGGAATATCTTTATCCATAGCATAATTAACAATTTGTTCAAGTGCATCAATATTATGTAAAATACCACTATCTAATTCTACGTATGTGATGCAACCAGCAGAACTATATCCAGTTAATTGACTTTCAATATCAATTTTTGTAAATGGGTCAATTTCTTTCCAAACAGGAACATGAATAGAATTTGTGAAAAATTCTTTATCACTTACATTTGGGATTTCTCCATACTTGTCTTTAAATTTTTTCATTGCGGTATAGCAAAGATTCTCAGCAGGAGTCATATAAACACCAAAATTTAAATGATATTTTTGTTTAAATTCAGCACATCTATCTTTAAATAACTGTTCAATTTCTTTAGCCAATTTCATACCTTCTTCTGTTGTATGATCTTTACCTATAAGAATTTGAAGAGTTTCTGCTAAGCCAAGCTGACCAAGAGCTAATGTGCCATGTTTAAGTGCGGATCTAATTCCTTCTTCAGGTTTATAACCTAACATAGTATTATTTTCCCACATAAACTTCGCGGATTCAGGCGATTGAGAACAGATATATTCAAATCTTTCAAGAAGCATATCTTTTGCTTCATCAATTTTTTGGTCAAGAATATTCATAAAAATTTCAATTTTATCAAATGTTGTTTTATTTTTTGTATAATTATGTACAGCAAAAGTATCTTCTGCCTTTTTAGCAAGAGTGGGAAGAATAATTGTTACAGGACAAATATTACCGCGCCCATCTTTACGCTGTGGATTTACTCCTGGTTCTGCGTTTATATCTGCTCCATTTGCTGTACGACATCCCATTGTTGAAAAATAAGTAGTTGGATCATTTATATCATAACCAGCATTGCCGCTCCAATCAACATTAGCATAATTTGGATATAATCTTTTTGCTGTTGATTTAAGAGCTAATCTATATAAATCGTAATTTGGAGTCCCTGGTTCTTTATTAACACCTTTCATTACTTGAAAGATTCCACAAGGGAAAATTGATGTTTTATGAAATTTACCATTTCCTTTTATGCTACCCTCAAGTAAAGCTTTAATAACCATTCTTCCTTCTGGAAGAGTACAAGTTCCATAATTAATTGAAGTAAAGGGCAATTGATTACCACTTCTACTTTGTAATGTATTAAGATTATGGTACATACCTTCAACCGCTTGTTGAAGTTCACGTTCAGTCATATCCATCGCATATAAATAAGCGCTTTGCACTTCATAAAAATCAGTATCATTAATAGGGAAATCTAAAAAATTGATTCTACTATTTTTTTCACTATTAATAGATTCTTGATCCCATCTTGCAACATATTTTAGACCATCACAATAATGTTTCCAAAAACTTTTTCGTACATATGGAACCATTGTCCAATCTAAGTGAGTTGCTGATACACCTCCAAATTGTTGTAAGCTTTGTAGTTGGAATATTACCGCAACAAGTTGAAAAGCTGTATTAATTGAATTTGCTGGTCTTACGTCTGTTTGACGAGTATTAAATCCTTTTGCTAATAAATCATCAAAAGGCACTGATAGACAATTATGCATACCAACTGCATATGCATCTAAATCATGAATATAAATTTCATTATTTAGATGGTTTTCTCTAGCCATTTTTGACATGCAATTATCAAGAGCATATTGTTTGGAAATAATTGAATCAAACTCGCCGCGGCGCCCGCCAAATGAATGTTCATCAACATTGGCGTTTTGATTATCAATTTTAGAACCTGCAAGTTTTTCTTGCGCCGCCCGCATCATTTTATTATTCCAATTTCTTTCTCTTGTTCTTTCTTCACGATATTTAATGTACGCTTTTGCTACATCTTTTCTTTTAGTAGACATTAATCCGTTTTCTACTAAATCTTGAATTTCTTCAATAGACAATGGATGAGTTTCTTCTTCACAATAGCCTTCAATGTAGTTTGCTATATTCTATGCTTTTGTTTCAGCATATTCAGAAATCTATCCATCTACTGCTTTAAAAGATTTTAAAATTGCATTTTTAATTTTTTGTGTGTCAAATGGCATTTGTCTACCATCTCTTTTGATTATATAAATCATAATATATCCTCCTAGTTAGATAAAATATTTTTAGGGTTACTATATATTATAAAAAACTTTTAATAAAATTAATCATTTTTGTCCTTTAAAAAAGCTGCAATTTTTGGTCTATTAAAAAAGTCTGTCCAATAGTCTGTATCTGTATCATTTAAAAAGAATTCATATTCAAAATTAATTCCTTGGAAATCCTTTTGATCTGCTAAAAACCGACGGCAAATTTCTGCACAGTCTGGACAAATTTCTCTTTTTAAAGAACGTAAAAGTCTTTGTTTTTCATTTGCTTTAATCCAAACTGGAAGAACTTCTATAATATCTGAATGAGCTAATAAACTTCGAACACCTTGAGGATTAAAAACTCCTATATTAATTTTATCTTTTTTTAATTCATTAACAGAGGTGCCATAGAACCAACCATTAAAACAAGTGAATTCGAGTATTTTATTGTTTTCCATCTAATTAAAAAATTTATCTTCTGATATAAAATAATAATCACGACCTTCAACTTCATAGCTACGTCGCGGTCTTGTTGTATAAGATACTATTCCATGTACGGCATCTTTTAAGTACCATTCGAGCCAGTGCTGGATAGTATCTTTCCCAGCACCAGACTCTCCAAAAAGCGCAAGAACTTTAATTTTCTACATTTGCGTTTATCCTTTCATGTTCTAAGGTAATTTTTTTATTATTTACATTAATAATTCTATATAATTGATGAGTAGGAGTCGCTTTATAGGTTTTTGCTACAAAGGTATCTTCTCGTCTAAATCCTGTGATTAAAACTTTTGTGCCACGAGAAAACCAACCTTTTTCTAATACTTTTTTAGTACCATCTGGTTGCTTTTCAGAAATTTGACGATTAAACATAGCATAATATTCTTTTGTAAATTTTACATTTACAACTCCATCTGTTGTTAAAATTGTAATAGATGCTTTAGTATTATTTTTACTAATAATTGTTCCAGCAATTCTATATAATTTAAAGATTGGAATTTTTCTATCTCCCCTCTTAAAGAAATAATCAACCACTGGTTCTTCTGGCAGAGATGAAAAGTTTACAATTCCATATTTATAATTATCAATATTAAGTAATTCATGTTCATGATAATAAAAACATAAGCTTTCCATTTCCCAAGCAGAGACATTTCCAGTTGCATATTTATTCCAAGTTTCTTTAAACAATAAGTTATTATATTGATTTAAAATCTCTTCTTGATTTTCTTTTAACCAATCTCTAACTTCATCCATTTCTCTTTTATAAATTTTATCCCATTTACTTTGAAGAATACAAGTGATTCCATTAATAACATCTAATTCATTTAAGTCAAAATAATAAGAATAAAAATTTAAAGAACCTTCATCAAAAACATAGTATTTACCAACTTTTTTATTTTCTTTAAGAAATTTATTAAATATAAAAATTTGTTGTTGCTTAAGTAAATCTTCTGGAATTAATTTATTTTTTAATAATCCATTAAAATTTTGTAATGTTAATTTTTTCTTTGGTTCACTAGCTATTGATATATAATATGCCATTATTGCATATCTTGGGTTTTTTTTACAAATTTCTGATGCCCAATTGTTATCAACCTTGTCAAAAGCTCCTGACTTAATTAATGAAATCATTTGAGTTTTATTTAGCGGGCATCTATTCATAAAATCAATAATTCCAGTGTATGGGCGACCGCCAATAATCTTATCAATGACTGGCCCACCAATTTTATTAACACCTTTTAATCCAAAAAGAATTTCATTATTTTCTTCATCTGGTTCAAAACTATATCCAGATTTATTAATATCAATTAATGATACTTTAATTCCTTTTGAAGTTATATCTCCAATAGCTTTTGCTAATTTAGAATAATCAGTAGATTTATCTTTAGTGTTATCTTCATCATCGTCTTCATCATTATCTTCAAGAGAAGCGCTATTAATGATTAAACATGCAGTATTCCAATAAATTGGATTCCAATTAGTCGCTAAATAAATTGTCTGAACTCCAATAAAAGAATAAGCAAGAGCATGAATAATAGAAAACGAATATCCCATCTGAGGACCAACACCGCATTTCCAAACGTATTTACCAAGAGATGAACTGGAGGCTGTATCTAATATCTTTTGATGTAATTCTGGAATTTTTGCCATTTGTTTTTTACCAACAATTTTACGTGCGGCATTAGCTTCTTTTAATGAGAAGTTACAAATATTTTTATCCATCAACATTTTCATTAATTGTTCTTGTGATGGCGGAACTCCATAAGACTGTTTAAAATATGGTTCAATAAATGTTTGCTCTTCTTTTGTTAAACCTGCTCGATTCATTTCTTGATACCATAATGAGATATTATTTTTATAACGAATATATTTTTCCATAGGTGTCTCTTCACCTTTTTCAGATGTCATAAGACGCATTAAACCATTGGCATCCGCCATTTCAAGAATATTAGTTGGTTTAATTTTCTTTGCGGCTTGTGACCCTACATCTGAATCAAACTGGAAAACATTTAAAACACTGTTATTTTGAAGAGCTTTCCATATTCTTTTGTCTTCTAAAGGTAAAACTTCTGGATGAAGATACTTATCATATACCTCTCTTAGAGAAAGGTCTTTATCAATTTTATTATTTTCTTGAAGAAGTTTAATTGTTTGAACAATTTTATCTTGAACTTCCGTTACAAGGAAGTCGTATTTTGTCATGCCACATGCTTCACATTTATGAAGATCCCATTGAGTTATAATTTCTCCTTTTGGAGTTTTCATAAAACATCCAAATTCATATGGATCTTCATCAAAAAGAATAACACCAGAAGCATGACTAGACCTTTTATTTATCAATCCTTCAATCGCCATTGCAATATCTAATAAACCAGGATATAAATTAATTTCTGAAATAAAAGGCGCAATTGGTTTTCTATCTTTGTCTTTATTTCCATAGACAACATCTTTAAGAGGCCATAAGAAACCTCTTTCACTTGGAATTAAAGAAGATAAAAACTGAGCTGTATCAACATCAATCCCGTCTGGAAAATCTTCTGAGCGGTAACCGCGGCAAGCTGTTAATACTGCTGATTTAGTTCCTTCTGTACCAAAAGTCGCAATAAGTGTACAACCAAGGTTTTTTCTACTTAAATCATCAATATCTTTATTAAAATTCTGACCACGTTCTTCTTTTATCTTTTGAAGAATTAATGGACGTTTTGAGGGGCAAAGATCTAAGTCTATGTCGCCTAACTCAACACGTTCTTTATTAAGATAACGCCAGAACGGAAGATCCCATTTAATTGGGTCAAGCTGAGTAATGCCTAAAAGATAATGATTTAAACCTGAACAAGATGAGCCACGTCCCGCACCAACTGTACTTCCGCACTCCCAAAAGAGATCAACATAGTGTTGAAGAGTTATTGGATAACTAAACATATTAGTTCCTAATTTTTCACTAATAGTTTTTTTAATATCTGCTTCTTCTTCTAATCGAGATAAATATACATCATTAAATTCATCTATTTGATGAAGTTTTTGAACACATTCATTTATCCAATATCTATGATAAATATTATCACTTTCATATAAAGATACTAATGTTGGATATTTTTCTGAAAATTCTTTAGCTTGGTCTTGTTTATCAAAACTTCTAAGTTTAGAATCAAAATAATAAGGTCTATAATCTTTTACCTTTACTTTTGGAATTGTTTGTTGATGTCTAATATCATAGTTCTTAATCTTATTATAAATTTCATATGAGTTAAAAACTAACTCATCATAGTTTAATTCAGATGGTAAAATGTTTTCTTTTATATCATTTTCATCTTGAAGATATGCATATTCATAGAATGCATCAACTTCACGCTCTCCACCTTTTGAGTTAAGATACGCCTTATGTACATATCTATCTTCTTTTTTAAGATAATGAGCATCTGATCCAAGAACCATTTTACAATTAAAAGCGGCAGCCACAGCCTTAAGACGTCTATTAACCATAACCTGTTCATTTGATTGACCTGGCGCGCACTCGATATAAAAGTCATCACCAAAAAGACGCTTGCACCATAAGATAAAATCCACAATATCATTATGGGCTTCGGCGGTTTCTATTTTATCATCATGCTTTTCTGCTTTTATGAGATTTAGAAGTTGAGAAGAAACTTCTCCACCAAGACAAGCTGTTGTTGCAATTAAACTATTTGGATATTTATTAACAATCTCCTCAAGTTCATCATATGTTGTAGGAACTCTTTCAAGACCTCTATCCCAATAACTGTTCATCCATGCTCTTGAAGAAAGTTCTCTTAATGCTCTAAATCCAGTTTTGTTTTTTGCAATTAAAATAAAATGATAATATTTTTGTCCCATTTCTCTATCAGGAGTTAAATATATTTCATTTCCTAATGCTACTTTAAAATCTGGATGAGTCTTTAAAATTTCTTGAGCATAGAAGTTTGCTTGCGGAGCACCACTTAAACATTCATGGTCAGTAAGAGCTATCCCACTTAAACCAATTTCTATTGCTCTATCAATAAGTGCTGGAATTTTATTAATGCAATCTAATAATCTTATGTTTGAAAATTCTGAGTGAGAGTGCACCTCAAATCTCTTGACCATCACTTTACCTCTTTCACATTATAATATAATTATATTATAAAATAAATAAATAAAAAAGTCAAGCGAGTTGCCCCGCTTGACTAGTCATATAAAAATAAATATTTAAGCTATCCTGTCCATTGGAGTACCCTCCATATTATATCGGTTCAATATGTTAACGAGTTACAACTATTTAAACCATTGGACCGTACCTCTCTTTCATAATATTTATTTCTTACAATTATATTATATAAAAAATTTTTAAGTTTGTCAAATTTTTTATTCATATATTTTTAATCTAATTGGATCATTAAGTACCCAATATTTTGATTCTTCTTTTAATGGTTCTTTAATAAAATCATAATGACGGAACATAAAATTACCAATATCTTTCATAATACCATCATTAATTAATACTAAACAGGGTTGACCAATTATTTCATCAAAATTTTCAATTTCTAATATAGAAAAAATTTTAATTAAATCATCAACAGAAAATGTTAAACAAGCAGTTCCTGCTGTTGATTTTATTTCTAATTTTAAGACTATTTTATTCGTATCTATATCTTTAATTAAATTAGCACGTTTTATTTTTGCATTAAATATACCTGTAGTCATATTATTACCTCACTAATACTAATTTTATATTTTAAATTTTATTTATTAATAATTTTCTTAATAAAATTTGTTGCTTCACAGCTGCCATTATTTCAAGCAAATGCTCTAAAGCACATTTTTCTTCTTTAGTGAGATTATCTCCTCTAAAAGATGTGGCAAAAGTTAATATATTATTTTTAGACATATTTTACCTCACTAAAACTAATTTTTCACTGGCTCTCGTGCAAGCTGTGTATAGCCATCGAGCATGTTCATTTTTATCAAACGGAAACTTTTCTTCAAGAACAACTACCTTATCCCATTCACTACCTTGACTTTTGTGAGTTGTAATAGCATAAGCGTATGTAAACTCTTTAGGAACAATTTCTCCATATTTAGAACGCAACTTACCTAATTTATAAGATAGTCGCCAATCACAACATTTTTCTCCAGTAATAATCATTTGACGATCCATTTCTGTCATTTCATAAACATCATTAGTTTCTGGTACAACTAAATCGCCAACTAAAACATCAAATTTTCTTATATCACTTTGTATAAATCTGGGAATTTCTCTCCAAGTACGAAAACTATTTTGAAGAATACCAATAGTTCCATTAATTAGAGCATCACCATTTAAACTTGAATCATCCCAGTAATTGCGGAGACATATAATTTTATCTCCATCAACAGGCTCTCCAGTTCTTCCTTGTAATGCGCGCATCTGGTTATTAATTGCTCGTCGCTTTGCATTTGTTGCAGTTAGAACTTGGTCTCCCCATTGTAGCACTCCAGTATTTAAATCTGAATAAGGAATAATTTTTACTTCATTACCATTAAAATAATCAATTGATTCTTGATTTCTAATTTTCATAGTAAGCTGAATAATTTCAGAATCTTCTTCCTGTCTCATAATTTCATCAAGAAAGATATGAGGATTATCTAATAGATGATTATCTTCATCTTTATCAATAGGTGGCAACTGGAATGGGTCTCCCAAACAAATAACATATACTTTATGTTTAAACAGTAACTCCATCAAAGACTTAGGAGCCATAGAAACTTCATCAACTACAACTACATCATAATCAATAAGTGGTTTCGGCTTTCTAAAGAAACCGCCCGCTGGTCGCGGAATATGTTCATATAGCAACCGATGAAGTGTTGCTACATTTTTATTTCCTTTTTTCTTTAATACTTCTGCAGCTTTGCCAGTAAAAGCGCAATAACATACTCTACTTTCTTCAACATTAAGAGCATCAATAATATATCTTACAAGTGTACTTTTACCAGTTCCAGCATAGCCAGCAATCACCGTATATTTTTCTCCGTCCCGATGTCGCGCTACAGCAGTTTTTAATCCTTCCTCTTGTTTTTTAGTTAATATCATTATTCATGCTCTCCAATCACTTCATCTAAAATTTGAACAAAACGCATTATATCTCTATTCGCTCTTTGCCGATACACAGTCCATTCAGTATGATTAGAGACATTGCTCTGTCTATCTCTTAGATATTCATATTCTGCCATTTGCTCTCTAGCTCGAATATATCTATATATTAAAGAATCATATTGATAGCCTTTTAATTTTTTTTCATTTATTGTATTAATTTTTAAACTTTCATCTGACATATCTATGCACCTCTATTATTCATCTAATTTTTTTCCCATTCTTAGCTTCATTAAACGACCCACAAATTCTGCTTGAGTTAAAACTGTTTTTGAAGGATTATTCTTCCCTATTGAGTGTGATAAGATTGCCGGACGGCTAGCTTCTAAAGCTTTTCTAAATCCTTCATTTTGATATAACGCATTGTAAGCTCTATTTAAAAGAATTTGATATTCCTGACTATCACGTTTATATTCTTTACCTTGCCAATATAGAGTTTGTGTTTTCCACCATTTTTTATCTTTTCCTTTATACTTTGCGCTTTTTCCAACTAAAGAACATACATATTTTTGCATGTCAATATTTTTAAATTTTAAAGATTGTAGAAAGCCTTCCATTGAATTACAAGGTACATCATCTATAATAAAAGGATGCGGTGCAAAATTACTTAATGAGGCTGCAGGATAACCTGAACCACTTCCAATATCCATATTTATTCTCCTAACATTTTATTTATATATATTATAACAAATTTTTATAAAAAAATCAAAAAGCAAAAATGCAAATAAAAAAATCCAAATGCATTTTTGCTTCCTAGGTACGGGTGTTTGCGCGCCGAGCCATTAAAAGTAGTATTTAGCAGAATCCACAATTTCAAAATCCTACATAATAAGTTGCGGATAGACGCAACCATTCCACTAATTTTTATTGCATTTACAAATAGCGTTCACTTCTAGATACCCTGTTGTTGTAAATCTAGTAATTTCTTCTTCAGTTCCATTAAATTTAATAATAGATAATCCGTTAGGTAAATTAAATTTTAAAGTATTGCTTTTCATAACTTTAAAATTAGAATCAGTAACTTTAAAATTAATATTTACATAAGCTCTATCTACATCTTGACCCCAATAGTCATTCATATCTGCAATATCTAAAATGCGCTGATTGTTGTTTTCTTTTTCATTAAAATTATAATCAATTCTATAAATAGGTTCAACAGAGACATCTTCAAGAAGCTAATCAATCTTATAAAGAAAATCATTTACATGATCTGCTTCTATACCAAGCCCAGCCGCGTTATCATGTCCTTCTACATATAAAACTCCTGGGCATTGTTCAAGCACTTCTTTAAAACTGTCAATTCCAGTTTTTGTATATCCACGCATAGAGCCTTCATAAGTTTCTTTGCCATTTCTATTAGTTTTAGTTAATAGACAACAAGGTCTTTGATATTTTGCCATAAATTTATTTGCAATTAAACCACGAATTTCAGGATCAATTTTATTAGGCTCTAATAAGAATAAAAGAATTTTATGATTAAGCATATGATTAGTTTCAATCATTTTCTCTAACATATCTAATCCTGTATCTTCTGCTCTCGTTTGTCTATTTTTAACATTCGTAACTGTTCTAATTGCTTGTAAAATTAATTTTTCTTTCTAACCTAATTTATGCCCACGCTTGTTTGAAATAACTTCTGTAAAAGCTTTATGATTTAACATAGAATTAAAAAGTAAGTTTTTCTATTCTATCGTTCCACTTCTAGTAATAGCATTAACAAATGGTACAATAAAAAATGCAGCGCCCATAGATGTGCATCCCATATCAGGATTTGATGATACATAATCTGCTTTTGATAAAGGAAATGAGTTTTTATCAATCATATAATCAATAAAAGGGTTTTTAATATTTTCTTTTTTAAACCCTTTTGTAATTAGATAACGAGTTTCAAAAGACCGTAATGACATCATATCACCGCAATTCCCAAGAGCAACTAAATCTAAAAATTCATCTGCCATTTTACATATTTTATAATTTTTTGGATTAGAAAAAAATCTATCTATATATCGACAAAATTGCCATACGACTCCAACACCAGATAATTCTTTATTAGGATAATCTGATAATTGATTATTAATAATAATAGCATTTTCACTAATACGATCTGCTAAGTGATGATCTAAAACTAATACTTGAATATTTTTATCTGCTAATGTCTTATGATAACTATAATCATTACTACTTGAATCTGGACAAATCACAAGCCTTGGATTATGAGCTAATACAAAATCAATACAATCACTTAACCCATGTTGCTTACTATCATGCATGTACCAGTCTAAATGATTAGTGACCCAAGTGGGAAATATTTTATATAAATAATTAATAAGAAGAGCTGCAGATGTGTAACCATCACAATCACAGTCTACAATTACTAAAGCATCAGCATTTTCTTTTACAGTATTAATAATAGCCATTAACCCATTTTTGAGATTTGTTTCTCCTAAAGACAATGGGGAATTAATATCCTAATCAGATAGATTTACATAATGTAAAATTTCATCTTTCGCAATTCCTCTATTATATAATATTTGTTGTATTGTTGAAAAGTTTTCATTTGGTTTATTTATTAATTCATATTTCATATATTTTCTTCCTTTAATTTTATAATATTTCTACTTTATATTATAACAAAAAAAGAAAGAGTTGTCAAGTCAACTCTTTCTAATACATTCGTCAAAGGCTTTAAAATTATCAGAATTTAATCCTCCAGGAACTGCATATACAATATTTTTAATTTCACTTTCTCTAAAAATAAAATCAAATAATTTTGCAACAGTTCTTGGATTTTGTCCGAATACTCCACATCCCCAAGCCCCAAGAATAAGAATATCAACTGCTTCAAGTTCTGCAATATCTTTAATAAACTGAATACGTTGAGCTAATACAAGAGTATTTTCAACTTGAGAAACATTCCATTTACGTGCAGCAGTCCAATTTGGAGAGGCACAAGTAATTACATCTGCTTTAACTATATGATTTCCTTTGTTAAAAATCACATCTGGAGAATATAAGGCTCTATCAGTATAAAGATTTTTATTTGGCTTAGAATTATTTTCTCTATAATATGATGTGAAGTTTCTTAAAATATTATAAAGATTAGATTCATGACATAGACATTCTTCTTGAGCATTACTACCATCAACAAATTTCCCACCAGGATTTCTATATGACGCAAAGTTGAGCGCAGCAACTTTAACTTCTTTATTATCTTCTCCTAAGACTTCTCGAACATGAAAAATCGCATCAACAGTACCCATATCAAGTAATTGTGAATAGGGGACTGGATTAAAACCATTTTTAGTCCAATCCCATATATCTACAGGACCAGTATATATAACTGTATTAGCGACGGCCTCCGCAGTTTCATTAGCAAAGTTCTCATCCATGTATTTAATTTGTTTTTGTGCTTTTATTTTATTATCTTCTTTATGTCTCCACGGATTTGCATTCATTCTATTGTAACTCTCCTTTTAAATAATTCTAAAAACGTATCCTTCCCACAATCTATTGGCGAATCTTTATATCCAAGCAAATTATCTTTATCAAACATATAACTAATATTTACATAATTACCATACTTATTATATAAAGTTTTTAATTTAATAACCCATTTTTGCCATTCGTTATCACCAATTTTTTGAAACTGTTTATCAAGTGCAATAATAATTTCTTTTACTCCAAGAGATAAAAGTAGTTTAACTTGATAATTAATTAAATTACTACCGCAACATGCTACACTAATATCTGAATCTTTACCAAAATAAGAAGCATATTTAAGACAACTTTTTTCACCTTCAAAAACAATTACTTTTTGAAATATAGAAATTGCTTTTTTGCTATTGTTGAGGTTATAGAGTGAAAAACCGAGCGGGTGGTTATACATCTTGCCACCAATTATAGCTGGACGATATTTGCCATATATTTCATTTTCTTTTATAAGAGTTCTTTCTCGAATCCCAATTAATTTATTATCTATATCATAATGTGGAATAACAATTCCTTCGCTTATTGGATTATAACATATACCTCTTGATTCCATTATATCAAATGTTATATCTTCTTTCTCCCACGGTAAGATATGGGGATGAGGTAAATATTTTAATATTTTATCATCATAAGTTTTTAATTCTATAATTTGTGGTTGAGATTTTTCTCTATTTCTTTTAAAATTATTAATAATTTTCCAGTCTTCACTAACATCTTGATTATCTTCAAAATCAAATATTTCAGCTGTATATCCAAAATATCTAGCTACAAAAGATATTGCTCTGGAAAGAGAAAAACTTTCAATTCCAGCAGTTTTATTTACTCTTAAAACTAAATCATATATATCAAATGATGCGTCCCCGCATCCTGTATAACAATGAAATAAATGAGTATTTTCATAATAATAAAGTTTGTGACTATCGCCGCCATGACAGATAGTGCGGGCGGTAAATAATCCATTACCCATAATTGGTTCACCGCCTAACTCACTAACTAAATCAAATACTTCTTCTATTGATAAGTTTTCTTTTAAAATGTCTTTATCATATTTAAATTTCATATCAATTCCTTAATGTAATATCATGGCAAAAAATTTTATAATTGGATGTTGTTTTGCGATTATATCAATTTTTTGACAAGTTTCCTCAGCTTTCCTCCAATTCCCGCACCATAGTACAAAACCTAACTAACTCCATAAGTATTTTAATTCTTTATATATTTTCATATTTTTTCAATATAGGCTTGTAAACAACCATTTTTTGGTAATATTACAACAGTTTTATTAACTGAAGATTTTGTTATAATATCTCCAATCCATTTATCCCAATTTATTTCAATTAAGGAAGTAAAATCAATATTGTTTCCTCTTTTGATATATCTATCTTTATAAATAGAAACATCAGTAAAAGGAGGTACTACAACAGTATATCTTACTTCCATTTGTTCAAATTGTTCTAACAACTGGGGATGAGTAGATACCATAACATTATATCCATTATCACTCATATGTTTTGCTACTTTTGCATAACGAACCCAATCTTTTTCAAATGGGGTGCTTTCTAAATCTATCCAATTAGAAAATTTTGCTAAGGTAGATTTTCCGACCCCAGGAAAACCACAAATAATCATCTTTTCTCCTTTATTGTTTTTTTATCTCTATATTTTTTTCTAAATATTTTTAATCTTTTACAACTATTACATTTTGTATGATTGTATTTACAATTCCAACAATTATCATTATCAGCCCAGAACCATTTAGGAGGTTGTGGTCTTGGTTTTCTAAATTTCTTTTTCATTAAAATGTACTCGCTTTTATTCTTGTATATTTAGTATATCTTCATTACTATTCTTTTCTACAAAATTTTCACAAGTATAATCTATTTGTAAAATACATTTACTATCCGTTTTTCTGGTTTGTGCTTTATTAAAAAGTCGCACAAACTATCCTAATGAAGATATGGCTTCTGCCATCAAAATTCTGCAAATTCCATTATGGGCACATTTATAACACTTACCATATTGCATATATATCCTCCTTAAAATGCGCTTGCTTCTATTTTAGGTGTTACTGTAATTTTTAAATCTTCTATATCTATTAATTCATAGTTATAATTAGTTACAAATAATGGATTAATACGACAAGTTCCTCGTTCTGATTTACACCAAAGTAATATATCTTTATATCTAGCGCGTCTATTTTTATAAACAGACATTTTTATATCAGGCATTTCGATACCCATTGAATTAACAATATTTTTTAAAGACTCTCTGTCGTCTTGACTTGTTTGTAACATAATCATGCCACAATCTATTTTATCAGCAATAGCTTTAGCGCCACGAAGAAGATTCTGATCATACTGTTGAGCTGTTACATAATCAGAATTTAACTGCGTTGCAGACATTACAAATACACCATATTGATTACATAAATCTTTAATTCTTACACTTATCATAAAAAGAATATTATCTTCTCTTAATCCTTTAACCCCTGCTTTTGAACTAATCTCACTAAGAATTTTCATACTTGAATGAATATAATCCATGAATACATATCTTACTCCATGATTGCGGATATTGCTTTTAATTGTATTTTCAATATCTTGTAATGAAAAGTCTGGTAATTTTTTAATATATAACGGACTTTTTTCAAGAATCTCCGCAGCTTCGGTTACGCGTTCCCATTCATCTCCAACATACGTATTTTCAAGAATATGAGACTCGTTTACATTAGCTAAAAACGCCATCATCATAGTTTGAATCTCATCTTCTTCTTGTTCTGTTGTAATAAACACAGTTGGTTCACGAGTTCCATTATCTTCCCATTGTTTAGTTTCAAGATTATAAAGTTTATTACAAGCAATAAAACAAGCGTCTGCAATCATGGAACGCGTTTTTCCGACACCAGTAGCGGCCGACCGCAAATAAAATTTTTTTAATCTAGCCCCGCGATGAATGGTATTGACTAATCTTCCATATAAAGGATAACCAACTTCAGGATTTTTTCTTAATCTTTCAAGTAAAGCTAACGCACCGTCACCAGCTTGAATGATTTCATCTTCTGAGTTATCAACATATTTAGATTTTATTTCTTCTATCTTGTCATTAATAAGATTAGCAATCTCATTAATGGGGGTATTATCAAACCATGTCTCTTGAGCTTCTTTCTTTTTTACATCTAAAATATTATCTGGATCATAAAGCCAAGATAAATTCATTCCAACGGTTTTATTATACATTCTTAACAGAGTCATCTTTTTCATTCGATTATAATAATAATCAAATGCCGCTAATTGACACATTTGTTTAATATTCTCTAAATATTCAGAACCTTTGTTCATTTTATAAATTGCATATTTCTTTGGACGTTGTTCTAAATATTTTTCTATATCCTCAATTGAAATTTGTTTTACTCCTAATTGATGGAGATTATAAATTGAACCAAATAAAATTCTATGAAATTCTTGAGGAAAATCTTGTTCATTGAATTTATATTTATCTTCTAAATCTAATAAAGATGGATTTATAAAAACGTCTCCTATTACCTGCATATTCGCAGATACATCTACATATTTTGAACTCATTCATCCTCCTCTTCTTCTAGCCACAAATGCGGCGGACGTACATACACTCGTGGAGATTCTATTTCTATAGTTCTTTCTTTTGGTAATATAAAATTTGAAATATCCTTCTCTTTATTTATTAATTGAGCTTGATAAAGTGCATAATAATAATTTAATGCTTGTTTATATATATAAGGAATAATACCAATACTTCCATTACTTTTATCAAGTGAATGGCCTTCTTTTTCATAATACCACTTAAGAGTTTTTAACATTCCACTATATGTATATTGATTTTCTTTTACATATCTTTCAGCTAACTTTTTAGTTAATACATAATTATAATCTTCTCCAAATAGTTGCCGAGTATAATCATAAAATGCTGCAATATCTTTTTCTTCTTGCGACATATTTGCAAGATGTTCTTCCCAACACTTTAAATGAGCGTATCTGCGTGCGGAGACTTGTTTTGTTGGTTCTATATCTCGATCAAATTGCTCACCGCAATATAAACATTTTACTTTATGAGCCATAAAAAATCTCCTTAAAAAATTTCTTATTATATTATAACATAAAAAAAAAGACTTGTCAAAAGAACGGGACTTTGACAAGCCTTTAATATATAATCATTCTGAAGCAGGCTCTTTGGAAAGTAAGAGAAGATCATCATAAATTAAAGACAAAGCTTCAACCTGTTCTCTTGAACACTGACTCATCTTTTGACCTCTGCCCAAATAACGATCTGTAATTTGAACAATACGAGGTTGATAAAACTCTTTAAACACTTCTTCAGAATTATTATCAATCATTCCCTTAATCAAATCATTACAATTTTTCATAAGTTCATCAAAATTAAGGTCTTTAGTTGTATCTTCATAAAGATTGTTTTTCTTATCTGTAAAAAACTCTTTTCCATCTTCTTGTGCTTGTTTATCAATAGCATCACTTATGGCGGAAACAAGATTATCATAAGAAAAATCAATATAATTTGGTGTATATTTAAATCTAGAACCAGCTTCATATCTCGGTGTACCACGCATAAAAAGTTTTGTTAAGTTATTACCTTCTTTATCAGTAACAATTCTTGAGTATCCAATAATGTCTGCCATTCGTGCAACAATATTATTGGCTCGTTTGTCTAGAGTTGGAACGATTTTATTATATTCATTTCCAGCTTCATCTTTAAAAACTTTATCAGTTGCGTGTGAGATAAGAATTAGACCGTAGTCCATCATAACAATAGATCTAAGACATTCATCAAATTCTTTTGATACAAGACCGTATCCTTTTCCAAAAGGAATATCACTAATACTGTCTACACCATAACCGCCATCAGGTCTCAAGGCGTTATCACAAATATACTTTGTACAATAATCATATGCAATATCACAAGTATCAATAGTGATAGTATAGAACATATCTTTAGCTTTTGGGTCTTTTAACTGACGAAGAACTTTTCTAAATTCTGCCCAGTTATTAATAGGCTGTGCCATAACTCCTGGAATTGCGTTATAACCTTTTTCAAAAGCTAAAAGAAGATTCTTTTCAAACTTAGATGCTGTTGTAGTTTTGCCACTTTTTGGCTAGCCGTAAAAGAAGATTGAATATCCTCTTAGATTACGGCTAACCTGATGCGGCTAGATGTTAAAAATATTAATATCTGCCATTATTTATTACCTCTCATTAAAATACAAATCCACCTTCAGGCACACCTGCTGTTTTTGTTGCGGCAGGAGCTTTTGTAGTAGCTTCAAAGCTTACTCCATTTGCAGCCTTTTCTGCCTGGCGTTCCTTATGTCTGCTTTCAACCTCTGCAAGCATAATCTGACGATTCTGATTCATTGTGCTTACATCATTAGCAGTAAGAACTTCTTCATCACCAAAGTCATATGGTACTTTTGCTGTTCCTGTGATAAGGTACTCACGACTCTTACGCTCAGACTCCTGAACATAATCACCACCAAAAGCTGACTCTTCAGTTTTCTTTACTTTAACAGTCATACAATTAACATGTCCCCAAACTTTTGTAAAAACGGGGTCTGAAGGTGTAGCATCAAGATTTTCAAAGTATTCCATACCCTTTTCGCTTCGAACTGTAAATGAAACAGGAAGAAGAACAGGAATTGTTTTTCCATATCCAAAGATTGCTCCACTAACTGTTGTGAAATCATTTTCAATATTCTTATCTGGATCTGCATCAATATGAGTAACTTTTGTAATAAGCATATCAGCAGAGAAAGTATTTCTATTTGATTCTGGACCAAATTCATTTACGATAGAACAAAATCCACCTTCATTTCTAATTGCGGCAACAAATTTTCCATCTGCTCCAATGAAATCATTGATTGCGATAGAAACTCCAGTACACTGGACCTTAAAGGCATTTTCCTTACCGCCATTAATCCAAATTTTATCTGGATTATCAATAATTCTTTTAAGAGCTGTATAAGTATTATTTACCTGACCACTGCCATATGTTGGTGTTACATATGTATAATGAATAGTCACTACATTTAGACCAGATTCATCTACAGCAATATCAAGGTCTCCCGCAATATATTTTGTTCCAGGATGCTTAGAATTCTCTCCTGTTGTTCTTTCAGAAAGCTGATTAAAATTACTACCTGTACTATAAACATATCCTTCAATTCTTTCTGTGTTAATAAATCTTGCGTTCTTTTTCATTAATTTTATCTCCTTAAATTAAATCAACTTTACTTTTATATTATAATAAAAATTTTTTTAATTGTCAAACTGATAATTTTCTCCAGCTTCAGTTAATGAATACTGGACAGGGTCTTTACCAGTTTTCTTTACATAACCATCATTTACTAGCTTTCTCATGGTTCCTGCAATGGAGCGACCGCTTGTAAAGAGTCCTTCTGCGGCTTCTTTAGACGTAAAAACATTTGACATCTTTTCTTTATTCTCTTGCATCCAAGAAAGAAGTTTAGCACCGTTTTCAGTCATTTCTTTTGCGGTTTTTACTTTATTGTTTTTAAGTTCTTCAAAGAAATCAAAAGCATCTTTCCAATCTTTTCTTTCTTCGTCATCCCATTCATTTACATCTGCCATTTCCATAAGTTCATTAACAAATTCAATAAATCTTTCTTTTTTAGTCTTAGCCATTTCTTATTCCTCTTAATATGCAATTACAATTTGACCATTTTTTAAATCTTCAAAGAAAATTACTAAATCATACCAATCTTCTTCATAATTCTCTATAAAACCACTCTCGTCATTAAAGATTTCTTTTTCAAGCATTTGTATAAACTTTTCTTTTCTATTTCCTTCGAGCTTCATTTTTAATCTCCTCTATAACATAATTTTCATTTTATAATTATATTATAACATTTTATTTTTTATTTTTCAATTAAAAATAAATTCATCAGCATAAGGTAATGTTTTTGCCCATTTTATAAAATTAGGTTTAGATGGATCGTCTAAACCGCTCCACTAATTTAATTTATGCATCTATCGTTGATGAACAATAGTTCGAATGACTTCATAATTTGCTGTCCAAGTTCTAGTCTGAAGCCACCCCTAAGGAAGCCACCGCACAAGCTATTTCCAATATTTCTTATCTTTTGTTTCAAGATATTTTTGACGAAGAAATTCAAGTTGCTCAATAATGATTTCAGATAACATACCTGTTGTATTTTCCATTTCAATATAAACATCAGAATATGGATTTGGTTCAGTATAATAAACTAAATCTGAATTAAAATCATCTGTTTCAAAACAATCAAGAGTGATTGGTTTGCTTGTTAATTTATGCATAGTTGACGTACTATTAGCGACTGTGCCAATTTTATAAGTGTCAAACTATTTCCACCAATATAAAGGTGCGGTAATATCAACAGATACAAAAATTTGACGTAAGAATTTACGATGCTCTGGACCACCCTAAATAAGAGCTCTAGCTAATTTCATATCATTAGGTCCAATAGGATTATAAGGGTGCTATTCCCAATTGCTATCACTTTTATCCCAACTATTTTTGGGATTTCTCATACCTCTTAAAGCATGTTCAAAACCCCAAACTTCGGTATTTTCAAATTTCATTTTATTTCATTCCTCCTTTATAGCTGATCCTAAAGTAATTGAGTCTGCTGTTATATTTGAATAATAAGGGTAAGTTAATGGAGTTGTGTAAGTCCAAGATGATTTATTATTATCTCTATATCCTTCCCAATATACATTATCTAATAACTATTTTAATTCTTTTTCTGTTAATTCTATTTTTCCATTTTTA